>Ga0209736_1000480_pt1 | contig 12886 bp, 10 predicted proteins | sample BlaSpr_A8_Ref_M3_FD_187992 | JGI IMG/M metagenome (GOLD analysis project Ga0209736, IMG submission 187992) | Forest soil microbial communities from Thunder Bay, Ontario, Canada - Black Spruce, Ontario site 2_A8_Ref_M3 (SPAdes) (version 2) | ecosystem: Environmental > Terrestrial > Soil > Boreal... | reverse complement strand
TGCAGATCGGCATGCCGCGCCTGTTTGCCTCGCCCGACAACTCGGCCACCGCTCGCGTAGCGATGTGGGGCGGACGGGAGATCGCGACCTTGGTGCTGGCCTCGCTGGTGGCGGGTCTGGCGACCACGCCCTATGCCGCCTTTCATTTCCATCGTGTGACGCCCTATGGCGTCCTCGCCAATCTGGCGGCGATGCCCGTGGTCTCCGCGGTCGTGATGCCCGCGGGGTTGCTAGGCCTCGTCGCCATGCCGTTCGGCTTCGACGCCGTGTTCTGGCGGATCATGGGCGGCGGGATCGACTGGATGATCGTGGTGACGCAATGGGTCGCCGGCTTGCCCGGCGCCATCGGCCGCATGGCGGCATTCGGGATCGGCCCGCTGATCGCGGCGAGCCTGGGGATCATCCTGCTCGGGCTATTACGAACGCCGCTGCGCTGGGTAGGCGCGGCGGTGCTGGTGCTTGCGGTGGTCTGGGCCCTGGCGGTGCCGCAGCCGGATATCCTGATTTCCGGTGACGGTCACAATGTCGGCATTCGTGGCAAGGACGGGCGCCTGCGCCTGATGCGGACCGCCAAGGATGCCTTCCTGCTGAAAGAATGGCTGGCCGCCGACGCCGACGGCCGACAGCCTGCGGATGCTTCGCTGGCAGAGGGCGTCTCATGCGATGAAGCGGGTTGTGTCACGCAGATGGCCGACGGCAGTTTCGTCGCGCTGGCGCTGCGGCCTGACGCGCTCGGCGACGATTGCGAGCGGGCAGCGCTGGTGGTGACTGCGCGGCAGGCGCCGCCGTCATGTCCATCCCCGGTGATCGATCAGGATCGTTTGCGAAGGCAGGGCGCCATGGCGCTGCGGCGAACCCGGGACGGATGGACGGTTGACGCGGTCAGGCCAAGGGGCGTCGATCGGCCGTGGTCGCCGGCGGTCGCTGGCGACACCGAGGTCGAAACGATCCTGCTGCCGCGCCCCGCAATTCCGCTGCCCGCGGATGCGACGCCACCGGAAGCCGACCAGCAGACCGAGGACTGAGGCAGCGCGAACCAATACTCCCGAACGAACGCCGCCTCACTTCTCGTTGAGCGAGGGATTTTCCTGCAGCTCGAATGCGCCCAGACGAAATTCCTCGCCGGCTTCGGTCACTGCCGCCGTTTGGACCAGCGTAAACGCCGCATTCGGGAACTGCTGCCAGACAGCAAGGTCTTCCGCGGTAACTGTGAGCCAACCGAATGTGAACATGTACCGGCCCGGTTCGGTCACATGTCCGGCTTTTTGCCAAGTGATCTTATTGACCACGGCTCATTTTCTTTTTCTTTCTGAAGCCTGCGGGCGGTATCCGGCCGAGCTGCAGGGATTCCGGGCTTGGGGCCGCCCCTCAGCGGTGCTCGGTCCATTCGCATTTCGACGGCAGTGAGCTGCAGGCGCATTTCGAAGGCGGCAAGCTGCAAATCGAACGCCGCCAGTGCCAGCCTGAGATTATTTAGTTCTTCCGTCCGCGCGTTGTCCCGGCGATCCATGGTGAGTGTCGTCGCCTGCGGTTCGGTGCAGAAAGAGCCATCAATGGCTGTGGCAGAACCCCGCCGGCCCGAGCCGGCGGGGTTGTCCACGCAACGCTTCAATTTCAGTCGACGGGGACGGTCCTCGCCGCGGGTGTCTGGGCATCCGAGCGAGTGTGCTCGATCACCCCATGCACTACGGGCAGTTGCAGCACGGTCGCCCGCTGCCCTTCACAGAGCTGCGTCACCAGCACACGGCTTCCATCTGGAAATTCGATCGCATCATGGTGACGATGCGGAACGTCCGGATCGATCGCGCCGAATTTCCCAACGCGGAAATTGATGGATTTGGTCCAGATCCATCGGTTGTCGTATTTGACATTTTCGGCGAATGCCAGTTCGGTCCCAGGAAGCATGCAGACCGCCACCTCGGGTTCTTTTTCTGATGCGAAGCCGCGGGTCGAAGTCCCGCGGAAGGTCGTGCTAATCAGCGTCTCGCCAACCTGGGCGGGGCGGGTTGCTACAGCGTGCAGACTATAGTCACACATCGGATTGCTCCTCGTTCGAGATAGCTAACCGGCGCCGCTCAGAGGCGCAGGCCTCTATCAGAGTGGACAATAAAGTTTAGAACGAACGATAAGTTCCGAACCTCTCGCTGGTTGTTGGCAATTGTGCGGCTCCAGCCGCCGGGCCTAATCACAAATGCGTTTGGGGATGTTTGACCGGTCGGCGCATCCCCGCGGCAGCGGAGGTGACGCCACGACAAGCCGACGGCAGGCAACTCGCTGCCATGGCGATTATAATTGCAGCACGATCGGTCCGAACGCCGGTTCTCAGCCCGGATCGCGTCCGACGAGACATACGTTTCCGTGGGGCGTATTCCGGTTTGCCCGAAAAATGCTCAGTACCTCCGATAAAGCCCGATCAGCTTGCCTTGAATTTTCACCCGGTTGGGCGGCAGGATGCGGACTTCGTAGGATGTGTTGGCCGGCTCCAGCGCGATCGAGGCGCCGCGGCGGCGGAAACGTTTCAGCGTCGCTTCCTCCTCGTCGATCAGCGCCACCACGATATCGCCGGTTTCGGCAGTCTCGTTACGCTGGATCAGCGCCATGTCGCCGTCGAGGATCCCGGCATCCACCATGGAATCCCCGCGAACCTCGAGCGCGTAATGTTCTCCGGAGCCCAGCATGTCCGGCGGAACGCTGATGGTGTGACTGCGGGTCTGCAAGGCCTCGATCGGCGTGCCTGCGGCGATGCGGCCCATGACCGGCACGGCAACCGGACGGCTGCTATCGTCCTCGGCGCCGCCGCGGACCCTGCCGAGCGTGCCCTCGATGACGCTGGGCGTGAAGCCACGGCGACTGTTACCGCTGCCGCCGGACGAAAGCTCCGGCAGCTTGATCACCTCGATGGCGCGGGCACGATTGGGCAAGCGGCGAATGAAGCCACGTTCTTCCAGCGCGGTGATGAGACGGTGGATACCGGACTTCGAGCGCAGGTCCAGCGCGTCCTTCATCTCGTCGAAGGAGGGCGGAACGCCGGATTCCTTCAGGCGTTCGCTGATGAACCGCAGGAGTTCATATTGTTTGCGCGTAAGCATCTCGACCAATCCCCAGTTTGATACTGCCGTTCGATTCCAATAGTCGAAGTCCGAAACTCACAGGAGACTTCAAGTCGGCGCCTCCGGGGTCGGCAGACTCCCATTCATCGACACCATTACTCGAAACAAATCATGAACAGACACTATATGTTCCATATGTGTTCCGCAACCACTTAATTTCTCGTCAACGAAACCAGTTTTTGTCGGAACCAGCCGCTTAGGGGGTCAGACCGGGAGCCGCAGGATATCGCAAGGCGATCCGGCGACCGCCGCGGGCGCAAACGGTGGACGGATCACAAGTGCCCGTGCTGCAGCGAGATTTGCCAACAGCGAACTGTCCTGGTGGTCGACCGGCGTGGCGATCAGGCCGCCATTTTTGTGCACCTCAAGCCGGGCGCGCAAATAATCTTCGCGCATGTCGTTGGCGGCGACATCGCGCCCCAGCAACGCCGTCTCGCGCGCATGATGGATCATAGTCCGGCCGGACAAAGCACGAATCAGCGGCACCAGGAACAGGAACCCGCACACATACGACGAGACCGGATTGCCCGGCAGGCCGATCACCCGCATGGTGCCGAGCCGTCCGTGCATCATCGGCTTGCCCGGTCGCATCGCGATCCGCCAGAACGCCATGGTAACGCCTTCGGCCTCCAGCGACCGCTTGACGAGGTCGTGGTCGCCGACCGACGCGCCGCCTGTCGTGATCAGGATGTCGGCGCCCGTGTCGCGGGCGCGGCGGATGCCCAGCGTGGTCGCATCCACGGTGTCAGCGGCGATGCCGAGATCGATGGTCTCGGCGCCTTCCTGACGGGCCAGCGCCCGCAACGCATAGCCATTGGAATAGACGATTTGTCCGGGGCCGGGGTGCGAGCCCGGCATCACAAGCTCGTCGCCGGTCGCAAGGATCGCGACCTTGGGCCGGCGGCGCACGGGAAGTTCAGGGTAATTCATGCCCGCGGCGAGCGAGAGATCGCGGTCGGTAAGGCGCGTTCCGCGGGCCAAAAGGATATCGCCTTTACGAAAATCGACGCCCGCCGGGCGGATATGCCGTCCTGCGACCGCGGCTTCCGTGATCGTGATGCCGCCGCCCTCGACCACCGTATCTTCCTGGATGATGACGGCGTCGGCGCCTTCGGGGATCACGCCGCCGGTGAAAATCCGCGCTGCCTCGCCCTTGCCGACGGTCTTTTCGAACGGACGGCCGGCGGCGACCTCGCCGATCACTTTAAGCCGCGCCGCCGCGGCTGACGCATCGGCTGCTCGCACCGCATAGCCGTCCATTGCCGACATCGGCTGCGGCGGCTGGGTCCGCAAGGCCGCGACGTCGCGCGCGAGCACGCGGCGGTGAGCGGCATCGAGCGCGACCATTTCCTCCGGCAACGGCTCGGCGCCCGCGAGAACCGCGGATAGCGCCTCGGTAACCGGCATCAGTGCCACGGCCAAAAACTCCTAAATCCCGAGCGCGGCCAGCGCCTCGGCCACGTCTCCTGGCGAAGTCACGTGAACGGCAGTCAGGCCCCGGGCGCGGGCGCCTTCGATGTTCTCGAGGAGATCGTCGAAGAACACGACGCGCTCGGCCGGTGCGCCGATCGCTTTCACCACATGATCATAAGCTGCCGCATCGGGTTTCCGAAGCCCGATCCGCGAGGACAGAAAGATTTCGCGGAAATGGCCGAGCACCGCGGCATATTTTTGTGAGAAATGCTCGGCGTGGGCGCCATTGGTGTTGGAGAAGGCATACAGCGGCAGGCGCTTTGCTGCGCGCTTGAGCAGCGGGGCAATGCCCGGCATTTCGCCTGCGAAGATAGCGTTCCACCCCTCCAGGAACTGGGCGTCGGATAGTTCGACGCCGAGCAAGGTGCGAAGCGTGGCAAAGTATTCGGCGTCGCTGATCTTGCCCGTCTCGTGGCGATGATAAATTTCGTCGCGCGCAAATCGTCCGGCCAGATGCGCCACCTCGCAGCCGGCGTGGCCGGCCCAGCACGAGAGCGTCTTATTGAAATCGATATCGAGCACGACGCGGCCGAGATCGAACAACAGCGCGTCGGCGGCGCCGGGGGAGAGGGGAGGTCGGTTCATCGCGGCGGTGTACGAAAACCTGGGAAAGGGAGCAACGGTGTATCGATGCCCGTTCTGGCGCAACTTGCCTCAATGTGGGACCTCGGGTGAGGTCCAAAAGTACCGCCGCCGGCTAAAACAACTGGACTGCGTTTAAGGTGAGGGGAGCGTGCCGCCCGCCGTCTTTCGCCTTCCACTTTGTCCGCAGAATGATAACATCTCTCCAGTTGGGAGATGGCCGGTGAAAACGATCACGGCATTAGCAGCCAACAAGCTTGGCAAGTTTCTTGCCAAGGATTTCCGTCGTGTTTTTGGTCACGCACAGGACGATATGGCCGAGCGTTTAGGCGCCCTGGCGCGCAGTACGATCGAATGCCTGGCCAGAAGCGATGCTCTTTACCACAATTTCGAGCACACCCTTCAGGTCACGATGGTCGGACGTGACATTCTAGAGGGAATGATACTTTCACAACGTATAGAGCCTACTGACTACAGCCATCTGATCGTCGCCTGTCTATTGCACGATATCGGTTATATGCGCGGCGTTCTAAGTGGCGACACGGAAACCGAGTTCGTCGTGGACGATAGCGGAAAAACAATTACGCTTCCTCGCGGCTCATCGGACGCCGCCCTCTCCCCTTACCACGTCGATCGATCGAAGCTGTTTGCGTTTGAGCGTCTCCGCAATTCACCGATCGACGCGTCACGTATCGCAGCCGCCATCGAGATGACGCGCTTTCCAGCGCGATCGGATCGCACCAGCGCCAATGGGAGCATGGAACCAAAACTAGTCCAGGCTGCCGATCTCATCGGACAGCTAGGCGATCCCATGTACTCACGAAAGGCAAATGCGCTCTACGCCGAATTTGAAGAGATCGGGATAAATAGACAACTCGGATATTCCTCGCCTGCTGATGTTATTGATAAGTACCCCAGCTTTTTCTGGAACAGCGTCTCAACGCACATTGAGGATGGCATAAAATATCTGAATATGACGGTTTCCGGCCGACAATGGATAGCCAACCTGCATCATCACCTTCTGTGCGCCGAGCATGCCCATCGCTTCATGGGACCTCAGCGGTGACAAAGGTGAATTGGGTGTTGCGGCTGTCGGAAACCCGCTCTCAGTACCGGTAAGGCTCGATCTCCAGCAGCGGAAACGCGCTGAAAACATGCGGCAGGGTGGTCGGCGTCGCCGCATGCAGATAGGATTTGTCGAGCTCGGCAAACGACGTGACGCCGAGCAGCCCCAGGCAGCGGATCACTTCGTCCTCAAGCAGCTCCAGCATCCGCAGCACTCCGGCTTCACCTTTCGCCGCCAGCGCCCAGCATTGCAGGCGGCCGATGCCGACGAGATTGGCCCCTGACGCGATCGCCTTGACGATGTCGGTGCCGCGGCAGAACGAGCCGTCGATCATGATCTTGGCACGGCCGGCCACGGCGGCTGCGATCTCCGGCAACACGTGCATGGCGCCGCGGCCGTGGTCGAGCTGGCGTCCGCCGTGGTTGGAGACGTAGATCCACTCGACCCCATGATCGAGCGCGATTGCCGCATCCTCCGCGGTTGCGATCCCCTTGATGACAAGCGGTATCTTGTACTTGTCCTTGATCAGCTTCACGGTGCGCCAGTCCAGTCCTTTTTGAAAGTCGCCGCCGGTCGCGCGGATGCGGCTTTCGCGGACATAACGCTTGGCGATATCGCGCTCGCGCCGGCTGTAATGCGCGGTGTCGACAGTGAGGCAGAACGCCGAATATCCGTTGGCGATCGCGCGACTAACGCAATCCTCGACGAAATCGTCGCCGCCGCGGACATAGAGCTGAAAGATCCGCAACGCGCCGGATGCCGCCTCGGCGACCTTCTCCAGGCCGGGCTGGGTCACCGAGCTCAACATGTGGGCGGCGCCGAACCTGTCGGCCGCGCGCGCGACGCTTGCGCCGGCGCCGGGGTCGAACATTTCGAGCGCGCCGATCGGCGCCAGCATCACCGGCAAGCGCAATTTGCGGCCGAACACTTCGACGGAGGCGTCGACCTTGGCGACATTGCGCAGCACGCGGGGGCGGAATGCGATCTCGTCGAGCGCCATTCGGTTGCGGCGCATGGTGGTTTCGGTCTCGGCGGCGCCGACGATGTAGTCCCAGGCGTTCTGGTTGAGGTTGGCGCGCGCTTTGCGCACGAACTCGTGCAGGTTCTGGAACTCTTCACCGCTGGCGCCGAGCTCGGCGGTCGTCGCCGGCTGGATGCGGGTCGCTTCGTTCATAATATCCTCCCGGGGAATGCTTGACTGCTTCGCCTTGGCCCTTCGCCTACCGTGTCCTGCGCTTCCGCGCCATCCCGAAAATTGCTATGGCTGCTATCAGCGGGACGACTGCAAAAAATCCCGGCCCATCGAGGGGAGAAATTGTCATGAAACAATTGGCGGTCTGGGTTGCCGCCCTTGGCCTGAGCCTGATCGGCACCAGGACAGCGGACGCACAGAGCATGACCTTGACCAGCGCCGATCTCAAAGAGGGCGCCACCGTTGCCAACGAGCAGGTGTTCAAGAGCTTCGGCTGCACCGGCAACAATGTTTCTCCGGCCCTGAGCTGGAGCGGGGCGCCAGGCGGCACCAAGAGCTTCGCCGTCACGATGTATGATCCGGATGCGCCGACCGGCAGCGGCTGGTGGCATTGGGTGATGTTCAATATTCCCCCGGGCATGACCTCGTTGCCCAAGGACGCGGGTGATGCGAAGAAGAAGCTGATGCCCAAGGGCGCAATCCAGAGCCGAAACGATTACGGCGCCTTTGGCTATGGCGGCCCGTGCCCACCGCCCGGCGACAAGCCGCATCATTACCAGATCACGGTCTTTGCGCTCGACGTCGACAGGCTGCCGGATGCAAAGAACAATGCGGCTTCGGCGGCGCTGGTCGGCTTCGATCTGCGCTCGCACACCTTGGCCAAGGCAACGTTGACCGGTCTCTACGGCCGCTAAGGCGCGGCGGCTTGAGTCGCAACAAAGGATCTCAGCTCCTCAAGGAAGCGGGCAAATGCAGGCTCGCTTTCCAGGATCAGATGATTTTGAGTCTCGAGCGGAACGAAACGGGCGCCCGGAATGCCCGCGGCCATGCGCCGACCTGCTTCGAAGGGCACCCGGGCGTCCTGCCGCGCATGCATAACCAGCGTCGGCACTTTGACCTGCGACAGCAGCGAGGTCACGTCTGTCTCGCCGTTGGCGGACAGATTGCGAGCGGCGTCGGCGGGAGAAGTCGAGATTCGTTGCAGCTCGTTAAACCAGTCGGCTTGTTCCTTGGTGCCGCCCGGAATGAACTGCGAAGTGAACAATTGCCGAAATGCCGGATTTTCCTGGCCACCACCCAGGCGCATCAAAGTCAGCATGGCTTCGCCAGCCTCCTTCTCGGCCTCGGTCCGGGCGCGTTTTTTCCAACCGACGGCATAGCCTCCTAACAGGACGAGGTGCGACACGCGTTCCGGATGCCGAACGGCATAGGCGATCGCGACCGCGCAGCCCTGCGATATCCCCAGGACAGCGAAACGATCGATACCGGCTGCATCGACCACGGTTTCGAGGTCGCCGACGAAATTTTCGAACGTAACATCCTGGACCTCGCGATCCGACAGTCCGTTGCCGCGAGCGTCGTAGCGAATGAAGGCGTGATCGCGGGACAATTCGCGGTAAAGGTGCCGCCAGATCGGACTTTCGAAATCGAATTCGAGGTGGGTCATCCAGTTGCCGGTTTTGACGATCGGGGGACCCTGACCGATCCGGGAATAAGCCAGTTGCACGCCATCCTTGGTTTGGCAGAAATGGATTTCCTGTTCATACCGATTGGTATTTTTTGCCTCGGTCGCTTCGGCAGAGGCCAAGTCAACGCTCACCGGAATCGCTACGATGTCTTGGGCCGTCAGCCCGAAGACCCCCACGGCGCGAGCGATGTTCTTCACGGTTTGCTCGCCGAGGTCTGCGAAAGCCAGCGAGAGCTTGTCCCTGATCTGGTCGTTGGCCGCCCTCGAGATGCAAATGCCGCCGGGTTCGCATAACGTTTCCAGCCGCGCCGCGATATTGACGCCATCGCCAAAAATATCGTCGCCGTCGATAATGATGTCACCGATATTGATGCCGATGCGGAAGATGATCTGCTTGTCCTCTGGAACGTCGGCGTTACGCCCGACCATGCTGCGCTGAACCTTCACGGCGCAAGCAACGGCATCGACCACGCTGGCAAATTCCACCAACATGCCGTCGCCGGTGGTTTTGACAATGCGGCCCCGGTGTTCAGCGATAGCCGGATCGACCAGTGCACGGCGGTGCGACTTGAGGGACGTGAGCGTTCCGATCTCGTCGGAGCCCATCAGGCGGCTGTAACCCACCACATCCGCGGCTAAAATCGCCGCGAGCCGCCGCTGCATGGCGACTCCCCTGTCGAAACCTCGTCGATGCATCAAGTGTGCCTGCGATCAACGGTGCCGACAAGGGGAGCACAACCCGGGAACTTGCGGCGCTGCTCCGTCGCGATGGAGCGCGCGTGCGATCGAAGCGCCGATCTTCTTGGGATTTCGGCTTTGCCCGGGCCGTGCAGCGCGTATATCGTTGTCAGGCGAAAGAACACCGCCGGCGCGATGCCGGGATAACGATGTCCGACGCCGGGCGAGGAAATCAAATCATGTCGGAGATGTTGCTGTTTTCACCGCTGACGATCCGAGGCGTCGAGCTGCGCAACCGTATCGTGGTGCCCCCGATGCACCAATATTCAGCGGTCAAGGGATTTCCGACCGACTGGCATCTGATGAACGCCGGAAAATTCGCAGCCGGCGGCGCGGGCCTCGTCGTCGTCGAGTCGACAAAGGTCGAGCGGCGCGGCTGCGGCACGGTAGGCGATCTCGGAATCTGGGACGATAAATTTGTTGAGCCGCTAAAGCGCCTGGTGAGGTTTATCAAGCAGCAAAACTCGGCCGCTGGAATCCAGCTCGGTCATTCCGGCCGCAAGGCACGCGCCAGGCGTCCCTGGGAGGGCGACGGGCCGTTGCCGCGGACGCCCGAGATCGACGACTGGGACGCGTGGACGCCCGTGGCGCCGAGCGCAATCGCGCACAGCGAGAAATGGCCGGTGCCGAAGGCGCTGGAGCGCTTTGAGGTCAAAGATCTCGTGCAGGCGTGGGGCCATGCCGCGCGGCGCGCCCGTGAGGCGGGCTTCGACGTGCTGGAGTTGCACGGCGCGCATGGCTATCTCGTGCACGAGTTCCTGTCCGAACGATCGAATCAGCGCACCGATGAATATGGCGGCTCCGAGTTAAACCGGATGCGCTTCGTCACCGAGATCGTGGAAGCGGTCCGCGCGCACTGGCCTGATGACAAGCCGCTATTGGTTCGACTGTCTGTGGAAGACAACGCCGGGTGGGGACCGGAGCAAAGCGCGCGGCTCGCAAAAATCCTCAAAGGAAAGGGGGTCGATGTCATCGACTGCTCGTCCGGCGGCATCACGGACGCCGCGCCGATCCTGGGCAAGGAAATCAAATATAGCTACCAGGTGCCGTTGTCGGAATACGTCCGCCGCCACGCCGATATCATGACGATGGCGGTCGGCCTGATCATTCACGGCGATCAGGCCGAGCAGATTCTGCGCGACGGTCAGGCCGATCTGATCGCGGTCGGCCGCGAGATCCTCAATAATCCGAACTGGCCGATGGATGCTGCGCTGAAATTGGGCGTCGAGGGGCCGTTTCGCAACGTACCCCCACAGTTCGGCTATTGGCTCGGCACCCGCGCCAAGCGCGGTTTTGGCACCAAGCCCTCGACCTGGCAGAACGGCCTCCACGATCCCGGCAAGGTATCTTGAATTTCAGGGCGTAGTCTGCCGGCGCTTTCGGACCCCGCGTAGATCCATGGTGGCTGATCCTTCACGGTGCGAGAAATACAGCCGGTTGATCTCCGCAGCCGGCTTTGGGGCACTGAACAGATAGCCCTGCATTTCGGAACAGCCGAGCGCGCGAAGCAATTCCCGCTGCTGTTGCGTTTCAACGCCCTCCGCCGTCGTCGTGATGCGGCGTGCGGCTGCGATATTCACGATCGCCTGGACAATGCAGGACGACCCTTCCGGCTCGGCGATATCGTTGACGAAGCAGCGGTCGATCTTGATTTTGTCGAACGGAAAGCGCTGCAGATAGCTCAGCGAGGAATAGCCGGTGCCGAAATCGTCGAGCGCGATACGCACGCCGATGTCGCGAAGCTGATGCAGAACGGCGAGCGCGGCTTCGTCGTCGCGAATCAGCACCGCTTCGGTGATCTCCAGCTCCAGCCTGTTCGCCTCGAGGCCGGACGCCGCAAGCGCCGCAACGATTTTCAAGGCGAACGTGCCGCTCTTGAACTGGACCGGCGAGACATTGACCGCGAGCCTGATATCGTCGGGCCATGTCGCGGCTTCCGCGCAGGCCGTCGTCAGCACCCATTCGCCAAGCGGGTTGATCAGGCCGGTTTCTTCCGCAATCGGAATGAACTCGGCAGGCGAGATCATGCCGCGCTCGGGATGCCGCCAGCGCAGCAGCGCTTCGCAACTGGTGATCCTGTTATCCTGAAGACTGACGCAAGGCTGATAATAGATTTCGAACCCACGGTCTGTTATCGCCTGGCGCAGGTCCATTTCCAATAGGCGGCGCGCTCTTACCCGGGCGTCCATCTCCGGCTCGAAGAAGCGATAGGTCCGGCGTCCGGCGGATTTGGCGGCATACATTGCCAAGTCTGCATTCTTCAGAATTTGATCGAGATCGGAACCGTGCTGCGGAGCCAGCGCAATGCCGATGCTGGCGTCCGTGGTCACCTGGTGACCGAGACATTCGTAGGGCTCCCGGATCGCATCGAAAACCCGCGTCACCAGGCCGGTGACGTCGGCCGAAGTTTTGACCGCGGTCTGAACGATGGCGAATTCGTCGCCACCCAGTCGTGCGACGAAATCGTCGGCTCCGCTGACGCAACGGCCCAGGCTCGCTGCCACGGACTTTAGCAGCTCGTCGCCGATCAGATGTCCAAGCGTATCGTTGACGCTTTTGAATTCGTCGATGTCGATGTAGAGCACGGCCAATTGCCCGCCCGGAGCGATGCGAGCCAGCTCTTGTTTCAGCTTTTCGTGGAACAGAGCACGATTCGGCAGGTCGGTTAGCGCATCGTAATGCGCAAGATGCGTGATACGTTCCTCGGCGCGCCGCCGCTCGGTGACGTCTTCGATCGTGGCTACCCATCCGCCCGCATCCAACGGTTGGTTTATGATCAGGATCGATCTGCCGCGTGGAGCCCCCGTGATCTGATGAGTAACTTTCCCGAGCCGCACGTTGCGGATGATGGAGCCGCAAAATTCGTCAACATCGCCGTCAAAGGACCCGGTCTGTTTTCGATGCGAGATCAGCTCCCGCATGGTGCAGCCGGGCTTGGCCACGTCCGGGGACAACCCAAACATCTCGATATAGCGCTGGTTGCAAACGGTAACCCGCGCCTGAGCGTCGTAAACCACCAGGCCTTGCGGAATATTGTTAACGGCGGTGTCGAGGCGCTGCTTTTCCGATTGATGTTGCTGCGACAGCTTGCGAACGACGAGAAACAGCATGACCGTGATCACGAGCACGGAGAAGCCGGCCACCGCGACCAGAGATCTGGTCTGATTGCGCCAATCGGCCAGCGCCGCCGCGACGGTCGTGGTGGCAATGATCGAGATTGGAAAATCGGCCAATGCGCGGGCCGAGGCCAGCCGGTC
>Ga0209736_1000479_pt1 | contig 12898 bp, 11 predicted proteins | sample BlaSpr_A8_Ref_M3_FD_187992 | JGI IMG/M metagenome (GOLD analysis project Ga0209736, IMG submission 187992) | Forest soil microbial communities from Thunder Bay, Ontario, Canada - Black Spruce, Ontario site 2_A8_Ref_M3 (SPAdes) (version 2) | ecosystem: Environmental > Terrestrial > Soil > Boreal... | reverse complement strand
CCTCCGGTTCCAGAATGAGGCGGCCCTCTGGACACGCCTTCCAATCCTCCGTTATCCCGGAAGTCGGGATTTTCGGCCGCTCGTCCGATCTTTCGTAGGCGCGCGGATAGGGGTACGCGAGGTTGCTTCGCAGTGTCGCCTGCAGGGGGCTGAACAGCAGCCGCTTGTTCCGACTGCTTGCGTGAAATTTCTTGATCCAAGAGCACGTCGGAAGATTTGCGCAGAGCGGTCAAATCTTCATTGGTCCAAACCTTGCGCTTGTGTTGAGATTCAGTGCGAGCCTGGTCTTTTCGAACTGAGGCAGAGGTTACTAACACCTGTGCCAAGCATGGCTGGACGCTCGCTAGAGCAACGACGAACGCGAATGATCGAAACGCTGGATTTATCCTCCGGCTCATATGCTTCCTACTGTCCCAATTCTCGGAATGACAGAATTGGATATCCGCCGCTAACAGTATTGGCCAGTGCAGAAGTGATCCAGCAGCTATCGTAATACAGGCCGTTGCCGCCTCCGCCGCTCCAACTAATGGAAGGCGTGCCGGGAGTCGAGAGAAGAGCACCGCTTGCATTGCGGGTCTTTGCCAGCACGATCGCTCCGTCGAATTCTCCGCTTCCACCGCCGTTCATGGCCATAGCACCTTGGCCGATGCCGAGAATGATTCCCCTCCAGCCAAAGTTGCCACCCGCGCTCAGAGTGCCGGTCACAACGAGCGTGCCGTATCCGGGGCTGGCGGAGCTCATGTCCAAGGCGCAGTGGGCGTAGATGGTAACCGGGCTGCCTGTCGTGCCCCATGACGACGGCGCGCTAGTGCAGGGGCCAGTGCCGGTGCCGCTGGCATCTGTAAGGGTGATCACCCCAGGGAGGGTTGAGAAGGACTGGGCCAATTGCTCTAAGCCGGTAACCGTCTGCATGCTCGCCGGCAGAGTATTTGTGCCGCTGCCGGAAACGTCGACCACGCTCGGAGGGGATCCTGTGCCGGTATAGTGGTCAGGACGAAAGAGTTGGCCTGCTACAGTACCGGAGCTTCCGCCATCCGCTGCGTTGACCACGCCAATCGCCGGCTGGGTTGGTTGCAAAGCCGATCCGCAAGTGCCCGCGCCGCTAGGGCCCTGACGGTCGGCTCCATTGATGCGGTAATTGTTTGAGTGCGGAGTGCCGTAAGCTGGAGTGGGACCATCTAGGGTCAATGCCGAAGGGAAACTCGCGATCAGTGGGAGCCCAGCCGCAATGGTATATTGCACCAATCTCTGGGTGCCACCCGGCAGAGCCGCCAGTGACGTGATCTCCAATACCTGGGCGCCCGTGTTGGTGAGATTGAATCGCGTGCCGTCATAGTACAAAGGGATGGTGTTGTTGTAGACGGAATCCTGGTTAACGTCGATATTGAGCGACTGCTCCGTCACCGCGTTGACGCGGGCCCACTTGTAAAGAGGGCCAGGCGTGGCGCCGTTCCAGACGGAATTGATGTAAGCATTAACGACGGGCGCAGCGGAAAATTCGTGAGCATATTGCGTGTCGCCATAGGTTGAACCCGAGGTTTTTGGGTCCACAGTTTCGCCGTTGGCAGGATTCGTAAGATAGCAAATCGTGTTCAGTGGAACCGGATTCGGAATGGCAGCCCCGAAATAATTTGGATCTTTGCTGGAAAGTCGGCCGCGAACTTCCTCGAGCCCAGCAACAGCTGCGTAGTAGGATCCCGTGGAGGCTCGATAGTTGCCTGCGAGCGCAGCGTCGGTTCCCGAAGAAATCACCATAGCCATGGCCGCCACGCTAACGAGCAGCAGCACAAAGATGGCGATCAGCAAGGCCACTCCGGCCTGGCGGTGCTGGGTGAAACGTGGGCGATAGATTTTCATGTCTCTAATACCTCTATTTACTTAAGGTCTCTATTTGTTGGGATTGATGCGATGCCCGCGCCCGCTTAGTTCCACAAGGTGCGGCGCTTGCGTCTGGGCGTCGTTCTGCGGGGTTTGCACGATAAGGGTAATTTCAACGTCGCGAACATTCACCGGGGAGTTGTTCGCGCCCGCTCCCGGGCAAAGTTGTGGGCCGCCGGCCGTGTCGCAGGCATATTGAAAAATCGGCTGAGCCACCGCACCTGGGAACATCGACGGGTAATAGGTGCGAATCTGATTGATGGTCGCTGCAGGAGCATTGTTCACAACATTGGTCACGTACGGGACCATCACGCCCGCAGCGCTCGTCGCCGCGCCGGGGTCCGCGCCGGCAACTTTCGGTGTCACGCCGCGGTTCAGCGTCGTTCCGACTAACTGATAGCGGATCCATTTCACTCCGGTGCCGTCATAATCGGTCTCGATGATCATGTCGAAGCCGCCTGGCGTCGTGCACGTTCCACCGATCGTGCACGCGGCCGGATAGCCCGGAGTCCACGCAAGCGGCGTGATCGCGTAAAGATTCCCAGGCGGGGTTGCTACGGAGAAGTGGTTCGCCGGCGGATACCCAGAGTCATTGATGTCGCGCACGATTTGGTCAACGGCCAGCCGCTCCTGCTGGAAAGCCGTCAGGATCTGCGAGTCGCTTCTATAGCGCCGCTGGGTATTGGACAATAAACCGAAGGCGGCTCCCGCGATCACCATGAAAATCGCAACCGCCACGAGCATCTCCATGATCGTGAATCCGCGCTGCCGGTCGGTGATTCTTGGATGTTTCATTTTTGCACCATCGTGTCCAGGGAGACTGGCAGAAACGGAGCGTCGCCACCGGTCAGCCTTGCGCCTACCACAATGCGCCGGCCAGTCACTTGCCCAGCCTTCACCCAGGTGTATACCGCCCAGCGTACGTCGTACGTTGCTCGATACGGATTGTTGGCGTCAACGTAGGTGAAGCTATAGCCCGGCACGACGGCTTTGCTAAAGTCGATCAACGTGCGGCTGCTAGCGTCCGTCACAGTAGGGCTTCCGATCCACTGATTCGGCGCCGCCGCATTTCCCAGATTGCATGCATTGCCAATTAGATCAGTGAAAGTAGTAGCGGTCAGCGGTTGGTCCACCATTTCGTCCAGTTCCCGTTCCGCGAAAACGACGGCTGTCGAATCCGCACGGGCTGCCGAGTTCGTATGAATGGCGAACGGTACAAGCTGCGCAATTCCGACCAGGCTTACCATCAGTACGACCATGGCCACCATGACCTCGGCTATGGTGAAGCCTTTTTGATTTTTCCCGTGTTCTTTAGGATCAGCGTGCATAGAGTTCTTCCAAGCGCGAACGTACATTAAGTCTTTCTGAGACGTAACTAGACGAGTCTCCACGTGCCCGTGGCGTAGGACCAGACTTGTACGGCCCCGTTTGGCAGCACAACAACCGCGCGATAGCCGTATGCAGCGTTTCCGACGTAATAGACATTCACCGTGTTGAGGGAAGTGGTGGCGCCACGACCATCGAAAGTAAGATTGCCGTTACTGGGAGCGATGGGGGTCAGGGCGGCGACACCCACGTTGGCCGCCAGCCCCGCAGTATTTGGCACCGCCGCCGCAGCCAGCAACGTGCTAGTCGTGGTGAGTTGTATCTGCTTGTCCTTCGAGTTCAATGTTGTATCGGTAGCCTCGTCGGTCCATACGTTTGCCGCGCCGAGCGCCACCGCCTGCGTGCTACGGCTTGTCATCTGGATATTGCGGCGAATCGCTTCGTAGCGCGTGAACTTGACTATCCCGGCTACCTGGTTAGTGGCGTCATCCATCTGATAATTGCGGTACGTTCTTGATAGCGAGGGCAACCCAATGGCCGAGACGATCCCGAAGATTCCCAATACCACGAGAAGCTCGATGATGCTGTATCCGCGTACATGCGAAAGTGCCTTTGAGCGGCTGCTGAAGTTCGGCACGGGTGAAATCCTTTAGCGGAGCTTGAGCGTGACGGTCCTGGCCCACACTCCTGGCCTCGTGGCCCAGGTGCACCAATAAACAGTGCAGGCTGTAGGCCACCTAGCCGACACGACGTAAACGGATGATTACGCTACGGATAGTAGGTGGGCTAGGCTCAGTGAGGGAATTCGCAAACGAGGGCACGGGTGGAAACGTTACTCGATGAGCCCGCGAACCGTGTCGGCACGACAGTCAGTTGTTGCATTTGGCCGCTAGCGCGGAGGCATTGCGATGCGCAATCGCCTCTATCGAAATCATCGGGTTTACGCCCGAGGCGCTAGGAAATGAGGCGCTATCCATTACGAAGAGATTAAGAACCTCCCATGTTTGTCCTTCGGGATTCGTCGCGGAGGTTTTTGCAGAGCCGCCCATGCCGGCGCTACCCATGATGTGAAACGAGAAGAGCGCCAAGCGGGCCGCATCCCACCCAGCGTTATCCATGGCTTGCACAAATCCATCGAGAGAGCCGCGTACTCTTGGCTCATAGGAGCACCATTGCACGTGTGGAGAAAAAATCAGACGAGCGCCGGCAGCTTCGAGGATGCGCGCCGCACCGATGAAGCCGCGGCGAAGGTGCGCGCGGTCGAACTGCGATAGTGCGTAATGAGAGACTGGGTTTCCCTGGCGATCGATGGTCACGCGTCCGCCGTCTCGATCCCGTAACAGGACGCCGATCCCAACAGTGCGTGAAATTTGTTCCAGCAACGAACGATAGTGTGACGGATCGCGCCACGGTAGAACCGCGACTTCGATGGCCGGCTGCAAAGCGGTGGTTTCATACTTCACGCCGTAATTTCCGGACAGGTGGCGAAACTCGTCGGAATAGATCGCCTGCATGGTGCCTTCCCACGGGCGAATCTCCTCGTCGAAAATTCCGGACACATTCGAAACCGGATGCAAATGCAGATGGCGCCCGATATGCGCATTACGGAGTCCGGAACGCAGGAGCAGCGCGGGCGTATGAATCGACCCGCAAGCGGCGATCACTACTTTGCAGCTCACGGCGACGCGATGACCGCTCCGCGAACACGCTTCCACTCCCGTTGCTGCGCCCGCTTCGATGCGCACGCGCTCCGCGCGCGTTTCCACAATTAATCGCGCGCCGGCAGCCTGCGCGTCTGGCAGCCACGTTTTCGCGGAAGACTGCTTCGCTCCGATCGCGCATCCGTATCCGCAATAGCCGCAGGTTCTTCCTTGATCGCAATGGATTACGTTCCGCGGCATCGCCGCGCAGTGCCAACCTAACGATTTCAATCCGCGCTGCATAATTTGTTCGCGCGCGGAAACGCGATTGTGATCGAGATTCACGGACAGTCGCGAACAAACGGCATCCAGGCTGCGCGTGAATTCGTCGCCCTCAAACCACGGGATGCCCGCGGCCGCCCACTCGGTGCGAACGTCGTCTGGCGTTCGAAACGATGTCGAGTAATTAATCACCGTCGTGCCGCCCAGACACTCGCCGGCAAGCAGGCTGACGCTCTGGTCCGCGGTCGCGGCGTTCCCTGCCTCGGCATAAAAACGCTGGAACGCGCTGAGTTCCGCGCCGTCGAAATCGGCATCGTCAAAATATCCGCCCGCCTCCAGCACAATCACATCTGCTCCGGCGGAGGCCAAGACCGCAGCCGCGGTTGCGCCTCCCGCACCGGAGCCGACAACGCACACGTCGCAGGAGAATTTCATTTCACTGCTTGGCACGGTCACCGCGAGGGCGCGCGGCGCATCCGGCTTCTGTGCCCCAAGCGGTCCGGGATACTGCAGCTTGTTCCACACAGGGCTGTGCTCACCGTTCGCGCCGGGCAACATGACGTACAGGAAGCCGATGGCCTTGCGCAGCGCCTGAAACGCGGCGCGGCGCCTCACGAATGCGCTGTCCGCCCAGGAAAGCAATACGCGCACGCGCACGTCGCGAGGCAAGGAAGAAAATGGCACAAGGCGGCCGACCGCGAGAATGCTGTGCAGTCGCGAATCCCAGAGATCGAGAAGTTGCAGGAATTGCGCGCGATCCGCAGCGCGAGGATTGAAGTCCAGCCCGCTCGCGATCGCCGCGGGAATGCCTAGCTCCGACGCCGAGGGCCAGCCATTTTCGGCGGGAGCGAATGTATCGCAGATGGATTGCAACACACGCTGCTGGCGCGAAGAGAGTTTCATGGATGACGCGCAATTCTAGCAAATCGCGAATATCAAGTGCCGGAGGAGTCCTCGCTAGACACCGGCAGAATGACACCTTGCCGGGATACCGCCACGGAGCGTTTGGGGAAGAGCTTGTGCACGGCGTAGAAAAAAACAAGGAGCGAGACGAAATCGAAAACGCTTCCTTCCGGCCCCGCGGTGCCGCCAGTGATCCAGGCGGGGCCCGCCAGCGTTGCATTCGAAAGATGCCCCGGAAAAACTACACCGCTGTCTGGAACGGAATAGAGAAATGTCTCGCCGAAATCGAAGCTGGCGTGCATGCCGATAGCAAACCACAGGCTTCCTGTGCGCCGCAGCGTGAAGCACCAGAAGAGCCCGGTCAAAAAAATTCCCGCGATGCCGACCCAGTTCTCGCCCGGATTAAAGATGTGCACCATGCCAAACGCCACCGAAAGCAGCACCGCAGCCGGCCAGAACCCCAAACCCTGCGACAGCGTGAACTGAACATACCCGCGAAACGCGAACTCCTCGTAGAACCCGACGAGCAGGAAGAATCCCACCCAGAAAATGAGCCAGTGCAGTACTTGCGACGCCGGCAATACAATCCAGCCGAAATGATAGCAGCCGAGTGCTGCCATGGCCCCAACCACGGCGCTGATCTCCGCCAGGCCAAACAACGCGCCCAGCCAAAACAGTTTTCCGAAAGCATTCCGCAACGGCAGGCCGTAATCGGCAAACGTACGCTTCTCGAGCCGCGACATAATCCATGCGGCTGCAAACGCGCCGACAAACGAGGCCAACTCCACCGCGACCAATCGCCTTGGAGAAACTGGGGAAACCTCGTGCCCGGCGAAAAAGCTCGAGAGCCGTTGCACCGCGTAGCCAATGACGTTCGCAAGAAATATATACAGGCAAACGCGCACGAATCCAAAAGCGAGTGCTGGGCTGCGAAAAAGTTTGTCTTCGCGATCCGGCAACGGCATCCGCGGTTCGAAAGAAGGCGCCGCGAGTGGCGGAGCTGCATGGGGAGAATCTGACTCGGTCATGACAATAAGAATACCGCGTGAAGCGAAAATCTCGGCTCAAGATAGCACGGGCTTCGCCGCATAACGTTTGCCGTGCGATAGCGCGCACCTATCTTACGCAGCGAAAGCCGCGTTACGATATACCTCACGGAAACGGAGGAAGAATGAGCGATAGCGGCACAAAGCAAAAATCGGTCCTGATCACTGGGGCCACCGATGGCCTGGGCAGAGCCGCAGCACTGCTCCTAGCGCAACGCGGTTATCGCGTCTTTGCTGCCGGGCGTTCTGCGGAGAAGCGCGAGCAACTGGACGCCGTAGCCCGCGAGAAAAATTTGGCGCTGGAGAGCATTACGCTCGACGTTTGCGACGACCGTTCAGTCGAAGCAGCAGTGCACGCCGTACTCAGCAAAGCCGGCGCCATCGACGTGCTCATCAACAATGCCGGAGTGAACTACACCGCCGCTGTCGAAGACCTCACCATGCAAGACTGGCGCGCGCAATTTGAAACGAATTTCTTCGGCGTGTTGCGCGTAACTCGCGCCGTCGTGCCGCATATGCGCGAGCGCCGCAGCGGACGCATCCTCATGATGAGCTCTCTATCGGGATTGGTGACTCCGCCGACGCAAGGCGCCTACAGCAGTAGCAAGCATGCGCTGGAAGGCCTGAGCAACGCGTTGCGCCTTGAGTTATTCCCGTTTGGAATCGATGTCGTTCTCATTGAGCCGGGTTACATCGTCACCGGCATCCAGAAAGCCGCGACAGACCTCTCTAAACCTTATCTGCAAAAGGGCGGCCCATACGCGCCGCTGTACACCCGCTTTTTATCCAGCGTTAACAACACGCGCGCAAAATCAAAAACCACACCGGAAGACTGCGCGCGAGTGATGCTCGAAGCTATCGAAGCGGAGAAGCCCAAGCCGCGCTACGGGGTTACTTCCCTAGCGCCCTTTGTAAGGTGGAGCAAGCGCCTGCTCACCGATAGCGCCATGGACGCGATGCTGCGGCGTCAATACGGAATTGTCCGCGAAAGCTAAGTGCTATGCGTGCCCTTTGGCCTAAGGGTTCGAAACCTGAAACGACAAGCTGTTCTCCCGCAGCTCTTCCCAGCGCTTACGCCAAGTCTCATGCAACGGACTCTCCGCATAATCCGCGGCGGCCTCGGCGTTAGTGAACTCGATGGCATACACGCCGTCAAAATCGCGAATTTGATTGCGCTCCGTCTTCATCCAAATATTCTTGATGCCCGGAATCTTTCCGGCCATGGTCTTGATGCCGGCCAGTGCCTGGTCCTTGTCGTTTTGCGAAGTGGTGTTCTTCCATTTGTAAACCACGATATGGACCACCGTCTTCGGTTGCCCAAATCGATTCTGAGCCGCCACGCTTCGCGCGCTTTGCCACGCGCCAGTTGCAACGCCTGCTCCGAAAAGCGCCGCGCCCGCCGACATCACCGCCAATCTACGATTCCAAATCGTCATGGTTCCCCCCGCTCTAAAGTCTATGTATTGGACGCAAGCCGCGCCACAACAGAAAGGCCCGATGAAGTAAGTCCATCGGGCCAAAAAGGTTGTGCTAAGAATCAGGCCAAAAATCAGGGTTTGACAGGTTCGGCCGGCTTCGCGTCGCTTGCGCTCGCCGCAGTTTCCGGAGCCTTGGTATCACCCGTACTCGCATTGGTAGGCTTAGCCTCGGTGTTGTAGCGCGTCAAATACGGCATGAACGGCGTCACTTCGAACGGCATTTTTTCCCGCTCCGCCACCGTGCCGACCGGCTTGCTCTTGATCAATTCCAGCCGATCGAACCACACATCCAGTTTCACGCGGCCGCCGATGGGCAGCGCCGCGATCATCTGCGGATTCTTCTTCGCGTCGGCATCGGCCGGCGCCACAGCGGTCTTGACTTCGGCGATCGTCGCAACCTTATCGCCCAGATGCGCTGCGATCAAGTTTGGTATCTCCTTCTGCCTTGCTTGCAACGCAGAGAGGAAAAGTGCGGCATTCGCTAGATGGTCCTTGTAAGCCGGAGGAGAATTGGCCAGCAACTGCGCCGCTTTGGCGCTGGCCGCCGTCTCTTCTTCTTGTGTACGCGCGAATCCGAAATGCCGGAAGGTATCTTTGTCGTCCACCAGCAACTGATCGAAGAATGCAAATGTGGTGTCCATCCGGTGGCCCAGCACAACGTGTCCGAGCTCGTGCGCAATAATCGTGGCCAAGCTGGCCTCGTCGGGAAGCACGTCGATGAGCCCGCGGCTCAGCACGATGGTGTGCCCCAGCGTGAATGATTCCAGCGTAGTGGTCATCAGTATGCGGCAGCGTACTTCCGGATCGATGTCCAGGTTGTTGGTGACCTCCAAATTGTTGACCACCGTCTCCAAAACTTTGTCTACCTCTCCGCGCGGCGCCATTAACCCAATGCGCTGCAAGCGGTCGGCAACGTTATCCTCCGCCTGACGGTCCCAGGAACGCTGCGCTTGCACGGGGGTTAGATCGTTGGCGCCCTTGGAATCGTCCTGCACCGGCGTTTCCACCAGGATCTTGCTCAATTCCTGCTCTTGCGAGGCGTGGCCAACGGCGTAACCCCACAAACGCGTCTGCGCCTTGAAGTCCAGCTTCTTGGTCAAAGCGTAATGCAAATCTTTCTCTTCGCTGTACACAAACGAAGGCAGCCACAAACCCGGCTGCGCATTCGTCCGCCAGCTATCAAAGTGGAAGTACCAACTGGCGTGCCCGTTGCCGCCATATGCCCCGTTGAAGCGCACGATGTGGTAATCCTGATCCTCAACCCAAATGCGGCCCAGAAACCGGCCCTTCCCGGCCTTCGACTGTGGAGAAACGTCAAATACCAGGCAGCGCACTTCGCCCAAAAATTCGCGCCGCACATAATCGAATTTGTAGTGCTGCTTATCAAATCCGTTGGTATCGATAAAAATCATCTGCAAGAAGCCGTCCGGCAGATACTGCATCGCGAACGAAAAGAAGTTTCCAATGCCAGAGAAGAGCTTCTTGCCTTTGGTGTCCGCATCCGTCAGGGAAACCAGATTCACGCCCTTGGAAAAATCGGCGCGCCCCAGAAAGTATTTATCGCCCGCCGGAGTAAAGCCGAGATCCTTATCCGGTTTCAGATTCTGGATGTACGTCTCCACTAACGGCGAAAACTTGCGGATTTCTTGATTGAGGTGATTTTCGTTGACCACCACGCGGTCAATAACTTGGTCCATGGTACGTGGTTGGTCCGCCGGGGTGGCCGCCGCGGTCGCTATCCCGCTCGACACCAATACCAGGATGGTTGCTGCTACCTTACGCATTGCGCTTTCCCCCTCAGTAGGCCAAGCGGAATTCGATCCGCACGCGAGCCGGAAAATCCACCGGCTGGGAGTCCCGCTTCGCCGGTTTGAACTTTATTTCCTGAGCCGCATGGACGGCAGCCTCATCCAGGCCGTGGCCCAGTCCGCTGATTACACGGTTCACCTGAACAGAACCGTTAGCCAAAAATACCATATCCAGCACCACATCGCCTTCGATTCTCTGGTTGCGTCCGTCTGCGGTGTACTGAGGACGCGGTTTGTCAAGAATTTCCACCATGCTCGTCGGTGAGTCGCTGGCCGCCGCTCTCTTCTTCGGAGCGTCGGTCGCCACCGTCGCATCGGCGAAGCCCGTGCTTTGCACTGGGCCGTGCTTCCCGCCGCCGCTCGCCGGAGGATTCGCTATGCCATTTCCAAAGCCCGTGCTCGGCACTATGCCCCGCACGCCCTTGTCCCCGCCCGTACCATTTCCATACCCGGGACCGCCCGGAAGCGCGGGAGAACCCAAACGATTGATATTTGTCCCCTTGTTCGGATTGCCCTTGCCAGGAAGTCCATTCGGATCTCCAAATCCGCCGGTCTGCACTTTTTCCACCGGCATATTCTTCAACGTAGCCGGTGCCGCGCTGCCCGTGTTCAGGTTATTCACTTTCACTTCTTCCTTCGGGCGCTTGGGCTGATTCGTCGGTGCGTTCAGCTTGGCTTCAAATACCGGAGTCGAAATTACTTCGGGAGCCTTCACATCCAGTTGCCGTACTTGCGGCTGAAACGCCTTTTGCTGCACAAAAATATGCGGCTGCTTGGGGCTCAGCTTCGGTTCCTCAATCGGTTTCGGTTCTGGAGCTTTTACTTTAGCCATCTTCGGAGGAGCTGGTGGGGGAGGTGCAACCGGTATTTCGGCTTGTATCCATTCCAGAGGCGTCACGCGGTATCTCAGTTCGGCGATGCGCTCCGGAAAAAAGATCGGCAGCGCCACGAAAAACGTCAGCAGCGAAAGCTGCAAAATCGCGCTGGCCCCAATGCGATCCCAGCGCTTCTCCCCTTCGGGAAGCAATTCAAAGCGCGCCGGAACGCGAGAGTTATTTCCCAGACTATTCTTCCACGCGTCAGTGTTGCGCGTCCGGTTTCTTCCGGCGTCGAAACCTACGCCAAGGTGCATGCCGGTGGCTGGTGCCTCTGCGGTCATTGATGTCATCATTCGCGTTCCGCCTCGAAGTAGAGTACGCCCGCGTGAACACGGGCCCTTGTAAAGTCCTTGTCACGTTCACTGGCCAGGGCAGAAACGCGCTTGGTCATCGAGAGTACTAATCGATTGCGACAGCCCGAATAGGACCAAAGTACTATCGGCGCGAAGTCGGCAACGCCGGCCCGCAACGACAGCTTCACGCACTTACCCATGTTCACAAACCCTGTGAAGTAACTCTGGTTGCGGGGTGGGGTCGCAGCGGGAGTTGAAGTTTCGCAAAATTTGTCACGGCGGCGCGTGTTTTTCCGCACCTGTCCCCGCCATCCGGGGGTATCCTCTAAGATGCTATCCGGGGTCGAGTTGACTGCCCATACCGTATGCACTTGATGCGCGAAAGGAAAAAGGGTACGACCCCTGCACCGGCTGCGGAGGCCCTGGCGAACTGTAAACCATTGATAGATCATTTGTTTACGCAATCCAAGGCGTCCTCTTGGGGCCTTTCCGAAGACGAGTTTTCCGCAGCCCTTGCCCGTAGCGCCAGAAAGTCCCTTACTTGCGAGCCCTCCACTTCGGCTCTGCAAGAATACCTTTCTGCCTTGCATCTTGAGGACCTTGCTCTTGCCTCCGCGTGCGCCGAAGGCCGCGTCGCCGCTTGGGAATTCTTCGTTGCAACTTACCAGCCGTACCTCCGAGCCGCCGCCGGCGCGATTCTTCGCTGCCCCGCGGCTTCCCCGAACGCTCTCGAACTGGCCGACTCTCTCCTTGCCGATCTTTACGGCTTAAGCGAAGGAAAGCGCGCGGACCGCTCCCTTTTCCGCTATTTCCATGGACGCAGTTCGCTGAAGACCTGGCTTCGGGCTGTCCTCGCCCAGCGGCATGTGGACGCGTTCCGCGCCGGCGTCCGCTTGACCCAGTTGCCCGAAGACCAAAACGGCGCGATCGCAGTACAGCACCGGAGCTCCGGCGACGGCGTTCGCGCACCCTCCACCCCTGATCCGCATCGCCAACGATATTTATCTTTGTTCACTCACACCATCGAGGTAGCCCTCCGTTTACTCGACCCACTCGACACCGAGCGCCTTCGCCTCTACTACGTCGAGCAGCAAACCCTGGCGGAAATCGGCCGTAGCCTTGGCGAGCATGAATCCAGCGTCTCGCGCAATTTAGAACGCATTCGTCGCCAGTTGCGCCACGACGTGGAAGAAGTCTTGCGCAAAAGACGTCCCAGCGTGAACGGACTTCCGGGCGAAGCAGGCTTAAGCGAGGCGGAAATCTCGCTGTGCTTTGAATATGCCGCGGAAGATGTGCCCATCGACTTCACCAAACTCTTTCCGGTAGCCACTAAGCCCAAGCCCAATTCCGGACGTAAGGAACCGTG
>Ga0209736_1000478_pt1 | contig 12923 bp, 18 predicted proteins | sample BlaSpr_A8_Ref_M3_FD_187992 | JGI IMG/M metagenome (GOLD analysis project Ga0209736, IMG submission 187992) | Forest soil microbial communities from Thunder Bay, Ontario, Canada - Black Spruce, Ontario site 2_A8_Ref_M3 (SPAdes) (version 2) | ecosystem: Environmental > Terrestrial > Soil > Boreal... | reverse complement strand
CTTCGTTCGGTGGTGCGCCTCGCCTTCGGCGAGGCTTTTCTTTTTTGTAGCGCCCGGCACCTTGTCAGCTCGTTCCGTTACCAATCCAAATTCAACTCTTAGGAGACATCTATGTCCTCATCCCTCATCTTCTCTTCTCTTCATCTCCTCCTGCCGTCATCCCCTCTTCCTGGTCTCCGTGAACTCTGTGCACTCTGTGTTAAGATCCCATGTACCCTGTCCCACACTAACCCATTTAAAATCAACACTTACAGAATCCCCCGTAACTCTAACTCTATTGATTCTAAACAACTTACAAGAGGGCTAAACTCTTTAGATGCAACACTTACAAAAAACCGGGGTGGGGGGTGGTTGCTTCCGAGTGGGACAGACTTCAGTCTGTCTCCCCTTGAGCCTCAGCAAGATGGCAACAATCAATCCACTCCACTACTCGCGACACTCCACCCCAACAACCCGCAAACCACAAACCCAACCGCATTGAGCACCCCATGAAACTCCGCCATCTGCTGAATATTCACAAACGCTTGCAGAGGATACTCACCAATCGCCCAAACCGCCGCCAGAATCATCCCGGCGGCAACCGATGCACCTGCCACAAAGAGCAGCCACCGGCCGCCGCTGTTCTTTGCTGCCATGCCCGCCCGGACCATGCCGCCCGCAAGCCCGAGTTGGCCCGACGCGATCAGCAGCGCTGCAACCACCTTCACCTTCGGCCCAAGCATGAAAGCGAGCCCCAGAATCGCGGGCCCGCACACAACCGCAAGGAGCGCGGGTTGCAACGCCGCTTTCCACTTGCTCTCGCGAAATCGTTCATGCGTCAGCCCGGCAAATACAGCGGAAGCGAATCCCGCGAAATGAAAGTGTACGGCGGTGAGTAAAACGATTGGCTCGCGAAACGCCAAAAGCTGTAGCCCGGCTCGCGACGCGACCAACCACACCCCCGCGACGAGCAGGTACCCTTCTCCGGCCGCAAAACAAAATTGCATGAAGGATTTCGTCCCTGACTTCAAGAACCGGCGCAAGCCATCGCCCGCAAACCCAGCGCATACCAAAAGCCAGGCACTTGCAAACCAGGCCGCCGCAGTTCGGTTGTCGAGAAAGAACGAAACAGTGGTCAACAAAGCTGCCGCGATGAGCGCCCAATCCCGAACCCCGCTGCTCTTGGAGACTGCCGCGCCGCGCACCAAATCTGCGCCGAGCGGCACCACCATCCACGGCCCAAGCAGAAACAGCACCTCAATAATTCCGAGGTGAACGCGAGGCGCAAAACTCGCAACCACGAGAGCGAGCCAAGCAGCCGCACCAATCAGAATGGACGGACGCAGAACGCCACGAACTTTGGATTCCTGGCTCATGGCGCGAGCTCAGGCGTGCGGCAGAAACGCTGCCGCGCCGTACGTCACGGTCAGAAATAGCGCTGCCGCCGTAAACGCGATGTCACCAAGCCGATTCGTGCGCCGCAACGAAGCATCGTAGTAAAGGAGTTGTACCGGCGCGCGGAACAACCAGAAAACCGCGATTCCCGCAGCCAGAAATCGTCCCAACCCGTGCCCGCTCGCTAGCTCGGGAGCAAATCCAAGCGTCAACGCCGCGAACAAAATCAACACGCCGACGATGTACACCGAATGCACGACGAAGATCTGTCGGATGATCGGCGCCACGCGTTCCAAATTTTCTTGGTATTTCAATCTCCGAGGAAGGAAAAAATTAGAAACCGCGATAAGAATTTGCACCAAACCAGCTAACCACAGGAGTAGAAGCAGGGCGTTCATGTTGGTCTCCAATCGAGCGCTAAGCTCGCTTCGTCACTTCATGAACTCGGTAGCTCACCGCGCCGGCCCGGCCACGACTCCCGGCTTAGGAATGAATTTGAACAACATGATTGCCATACAGCCCAACGTCACGACGAACCCAATCAGCCCGTATTTGAGTTGCGCCGCCATCTCAAACACTACGCTTTTCCCAGGCCCCAATTCCGGTGTGTATCCAAGGGCAAAAATTAAAGGGATAACAATGAGCGTCACGTTTGAGAGCGCCAGCCAGAAGCTTGCTCGTTCGGCGGTTCCGCAAAGTTCTGTCAACAACGACCGCAAGTGCCTGCTGACATACGCCACAATTGCCGAGCATCCGAGAAGCACAAGCGCAGTACCGACGAGAAATGCTGACGTAGTATTCATCTTCGAGGTCCTCCTTTGAGTCACGAAGCTCGCTTCGTCACTTCTGGAACTGCACAGCTCACCGCGACACAACTTCGATGCATCGCAATCGAGCGATACCAACCCCTCAGCGCCCCCATCCCTCCGGGAACTCTGCTGAACCACACCAGCGGCCGCGCCCACCAAATTTCGCGTGCCAAAGCCACCGCCGCATCCGCTCCACCAAACTGCCGACCGTCTGAAAGCAAAAGCCGTATCTCGCGCAGCAACTCCTCTCGCGACATTCCCAGCAAAGCCCCAACGCGCGAATCCTGCAAAGGCGCGACCGCAAGTCCTCTGCGTTCCAGTATCGGCGCCAACCAACGCGCAATCCGTGTACAAAACCCGCACTCCGCATCAAAAAACAACCACCCCCGCGCGTGCCGCCCTTTCCCGTCCGTAAACTCCGATGTCAGCGAAATCATGGCTTTTTCTTCCCTGTGATCTCTGTGCTCTCTGCGAACTCTCTGTAAGAATTTTCCGGATCCTTGCGATATTTTAGCGTCCAACTGCTAACCAGCCTTCTTTCCGAGCAAAGTAAAGACCTTGCCTCTCAACTTCCCGACTCCCTTTAGCGCCGAAGTCGGCATGCGCAGCACTTCGTCAAACAACCCGGTCATCACCGTCAAGAATTCCAGCATGCTCTCCAGCCGCTCTCGTGTATACGGATCCCCCTGCGCGTTAGCCTTCGACTCCGCGACGCATTCCGCTAGCACGCGCAAAGTCGGATCGATCTCCCGCCGCTTCCGCTCCTCCGAAACGATCCGGAAAATGTCCCAAACATCCTTGAGCGACTCAAAATGGTCGCGCCGGTCGCCCAAAACATGCACCACGCGCACAATCCCCCACCCCTGCAGCTCGCGCAAGCAAGTACTCACATTCGACCGCGCCACCGCGAGGGTGGTCGAAATCTCGTCCGCAGGCACCGGCACCGGCGAAAGAAACAGAAGCGCGTGTACTTGCGCCACGGTGCGGTTGATGCCCCACCGGGTGCCCATTTCTCCCCAGTGCAAGATGAATTTCTGAGCTACAGGCGTGAGCGCTGTTTTTGTAGTGTCTGTCATTTCTGTTATTTCTCTCTGTACTGAAATTACCGTAAGGACGGTCGTTTGTCAAGCCCTTTTTTCGCCGCTTCGGGCTGGCGAAATAGCGCCGCGTATCCTCACACCTGTCCCTTTTCCGGCCTTCCTTGCCATTTACCGGAGCGTCTGGCTTTGTCAGAGTGGGAGTGCTGAGAACTCTGTGCTCTCGAATTACCCAAGAACTCGCAATCGCCTCACTGTGTTCACTGCGCTTTCTGCTCTTGGCTGCGCTCTGGCCATGCTGGCAGCGCTTTCCGCGCTCCCGCAAGCTAACTCCACGGAGGACCCGGCCACAGCGGCTCTCTGCCCCGTCGTGTATCCCGACGATCAGACTCCTGCCTCCCACGGCTACCACTACACGTTCTTCGGCAACGCCTTCTTCATCAACGACCAAGGATATCTACTCACTGTCGCGCACGTCCTTGAGACGTTTCGGGATGGCGGCCAGGCCTACATTCTCGTAAGCCGCCCCAATGCCCCGCCCCGATTGCTGCAAGTCACCGTGATCGCCAAAGATGTGCAACACGATGTAGCCATCCTGCGAGCTACGCCAAATCCCTTCGTGGGCAAATACAACGTCACGTTTCTTTCGCTCGCGTCCGGCCCAGTCGTTCGCGGACAGTCCGTACTGGCGCTATCGCTCCGCCCGCAAAAGATTCAAGATGCGCACAGCTTCGACGCGCAACGGGAAGATTCGTCGCCCGGCACGATTTTAGGTTTCGAGACCACGCGGCTCCAGCAGTCTGGTCCTGCTGCGAATGTCTTTCTTCTGAGCCATCCAGTCGTCAAGGGGCAGAGCGGCTCTCCCGTTCTGGACGCCGACTCTCGCGCTGTGGTCGGCCTCGTCGAGGGCCTCTGGCTCCGCGGTGCACCCGTTTCTTTATCGAGATCCAGCGCGTTGCCGACTTCCACCCCCGGCGCCGCCATCCCCATCCAATACGCACTCGCTCTTCTCAAAGAGCACAATGTCTCGTGGCTCTCAACGCCGACCTCTCCGCCTTCCGCACCGCCGTCGTCTTCAGCAGTGTCCTCCTCGCGGCCTGAATTGTGACAGCAAGAGCACAGGCTGAAGCCTGTGCCGCACGACGATTTGAAATGAGTCGAAATGGCTTGGATCAGAATTTGAATTCTGGGGTGAGTGCTAAGGAATTACAACTAGCCTGCGGCCGCTTGGTTCATCATTTCCGCCGACCGTGAAAATCCGTTGCTCCAGAATGCCATTTGTGATGTCCTGAGCAACTGCAACACAGGAGGTGCGCGATGACACCCAACGACTTTCGCAAATTGGCGCTCAGTTTCCCGGAAACCGAGGAGCGCGCCCATATGAACCATCCCGACTTCCGCGTCGCCGGCAAACTCTTCGCCACTCTCAGCTATCCAAACAAAGAATGGGCGATGGTAAAGGTGACTCCAGTCGAGCAGGAGATGCTCGTGCGCGCCGAACCAAAGGTTTTCTCTCCGGTAACAGGCGCTTGGGGACGCAAAGGCTGCACCGGCGTCAACCTCAAAGCCGCCAAGAAAACGACATTGCGTCGCGCCTTGGGCGCAGCCTGGCAACTCGCCGCCCCTACGCATCTCATACAGCAATCCAAACCGAGGAAGTCACGACAGACCTGATCGCGGCCGCGGACCTGATCGACGTTGTAGAGGCGGGTTGCCCGCGCGCTCTTCGACTTTGCACTCGTGAGGGCGATAATATTCATCCAAATCCGGTCGCGCCCCTGATATGTGATGAAAGATGAAATGAAAAATGGGCTTGACCTTCTTCGCCCCATTCGGCAAACTCACCTTTGCCCTCCTAATTTTCTCACCGGCTTGTCCCTCACAGGTCCGAAGGGAACAAAAACATGTCGGTATCCGAGCGTCGAATGGCGCGCCGGTTGGTCCTGAATCTTCCATTGCTGCTTCAGCCCATAAAGACACCCGCTCTGGCTGCGCGGGAGGTTGACGCCATGAACATCTCAACCCGCGGTGTTTACTTTAAAACAGACCTTCCACTCTCTCAGGGACAGCTCGTTCAAGTCCATCTTCAAATGCCAAAAGAGATTAGCGGGAACGTGGTGAACAAGAGGAGCTTCACTGGCCGGGTCGCGCACGTCAACCCGAATGAGTTTGCAAACGGGATGTCAGGAGTGGGCGTGCAATTCCTATATTATGGAGAGATCGCCATTCAGCTCCACGAGCAGGAGCAGGAAATTTCCGAGGCGCGTTCGATCCAACAGGGATTACTCCCCAAAGAAATCCCACAACTCCCCGGGTACGAGATCGCCAGCGCGTGGCAGTCCGCCCGCGATGTCGGTGGCGACTATTTCGATGTCCTTCCTCTTGACGCCGATGTTCTGGGACTTTGTATTGCCGACGTTGCGGGCAAAGGATTCTCCGCCGCGCTATTGATGTCCAACCTTCAAGCCGCGGTCCGCGGATTAGCCGCGCCGTCTTTGCCGCCAGACGAACTCTGCCTGCGCCTGAATGCCTTGCTTCACCGGAATATGGAGGGGGATCGGTTCGTTACGTTTTTCTACGCCCATCTGGACGGAGCCGCCCGGCGGTTAAGTTACGCGAACGCCGGCCACAATCCGCCGATTGTCCTGCATCGCGATGGGTCGCATCACCGCTTAAAGGAAGGTGGAGGCGTCCTCGGAGTCTTCAGCGATCAAACGTTTGCCTCAGGCATCATTCACTTGCAACCTGGCGATCGCCTCATTCTTTTCACCGACGGCGTAACGGAAGCAAGCAATACTCGCGAAGAAGAATTCGGCGAGCAACGCCTCCTCGAACTCCTGCAAGCCAATCGCACTTCAACTCCCGCCGAAATCAAGAATAAAATCCTCAACGCCCTGGCGGATTTCAATCGCTCCGAGTGGCACGATGACGTCACCCTGCTCATCCTCGCGGTTGCCTAAGAGGCTGCTAAAATCAAAAGCGCCCAGGATCTACGCCAAGCATGGGATGCAAATCGGAAGTGGGTGGCGCGCCCGGAGAGACTCGAACTCCCGACCCTCTGGTTCGAAGCCAGATGCTCTATCCAGCTGAGCTACGGGCGCGCAAGGACCATTATAAACATGAGCATCGCCCTCCACCACCCCCATGCAAGCTTAACCTATAGCGTGTTCCGTCGCTCTCCTTGTATTACACAACGTAATACAGTACAATGCCTTCGGACACCTTCATGGCATCCCCCCTCACTCTCCGGCTTGACGAGAAAACGCGCCAGCGCATCGCGCGGTTGGCTCGCGGAAAGCGGCTCTCGACATCGGAAGTCATTCGCCAGGCGATTGCGGCGTGGGCGGACCGTGAGGAGCCTGTCACTTCTCCCTACGATGCGATGAAGGACCTGATCGGGGTTGTCCGCGGGGGAAATCCGAAGCGCTCCGAACAAACTAGTCGCAGCTTCACCGTGTTACTTAAGCGTCGCTGGCGGCGGCGTTGATTCTCATCGATGCGGGGCCACTCGTCGCTTTGGTCGATGCAGGCGACCAGCATCATGCCAAATGTGCCGCGACCCTCAAGGAGTTGCGCGAACCTCTCGCGACAGTCTGGCCTCCGTTCGTCGAAGCGATGTACCTCTTATCCGATTTGCCTCTGGCGCAAGAGGCGCTGTGGGAGATGCTGGAGCGAAGCGCGGTCCTACTGCTGCCACTCGACTCGAGTGACATTCCTCGTATCCGCGAATTGATGCGCAAATACGCCAACCGCCCGATGGATCTCGCTGACGCCGCGCTCCTGCGCGTCGCCGAGAGAGAAGGGCTCCGCAAAATCTTCACCGTCGACCGCCGCGATTTCTCTGTCTACCGCCTCAACAATCGTACACGCCCCACGCTTATCCCGTAATTTCCAGCCGCACGGGCGCTTCACCCCACCGTTTGCATCGCGGAGACCAATTCGGGGATGTCAATTCTGATCAGGGTGCCTTGGCCGGTGCGGCTTTCGATTTGCAGGTGAAAATCGGCGCCGTAGAGGACGCGTAGGCGCTCGCGGACGTTGCTTAGGCCGATGCCTTCGACGTAAACGTGCGGCATTTTTTCTTCGGAGATGCCGACGCCGTTGTCTTCGATTTCGATGTGCAGGCGGCCGTCGCGATTGGTGGTGCGCAGCTGAATTTTTCCGCCGTCGAGTTTTGGCGCGAGGCCGTGTTTCAGGCAATTTTCGACGATCGGTTGCAGCAGCATACTGGGCACAAAAGATTCGAGGGTTTCCTCGTCGATATGCTTGATGATGTCCAGGTTGTCCCGGCCGAAGCGGGCGACTTCGATATCAAGATAGTCGTCGATGAATTCGAGCTCTTCGCGCAGCGGTACGAAGGTTTCGTGTTTGCGCAGCAGGCGGCGAAGAATATTGCTGAGCTTGAGGACCACGCCGCGCGCGTTATCAGGATCGAAGCGGATCAGCGCGGATACGGTGTTCAGCGTGTTGAAAAGAAAGTGCGGGTTGATTTGGCGGGAGAGGGCGTCCATGCGGGCTTTTAGCAAGAGTTGCTGGTGGCGCTCGAGGTTCATCTCGATGCGGGTGTTGTTCCAGATTTTCAGTGGCGCGGCGACAGACATCAGCGTGGCGATCACCGTCAAGAGAAGCCACCAATCCCATTGCGGGTGAATTGCGAAGAGCCACTTGGGCTTGGTCGCGTGGACCAGGGCTACGCGGCCAAGCTCTAATCCGACACACACAGCCAGGGGCGCCATTTCCCAGGATAATTGTCCTTTTTTCAGAAGGCGCACTACCGCTTTCGGAATGTTGAGAAACGTGAACGGCCCGAAGTTCCAAATGTCTTCTTTGTTAGGAATCGCTTGCCGGATCAAGCCGCCTATCAACCCCGCCGCCGAAGCGGCGGGCATCGCCAGCCACTCGTGAGAGATGAGCGCGGGAATCGTGATAATCGCTCCGCCAATCGGGCCGACAACGCGCCCGCCAAGCAGACCCATCAGAAAAGCGCCCTCGAGCGAGAGGTCCGCGAACCGGTAGGGATAGCCCACCAGGCGCAGCGTCACACCGACGATCAGCGGGGGCGTCATGAACAGCATTAGTTTGAGTTTCTGGTCGGGATCGCGCTCCTCGGTAAACAGCACGCGGCGGAAGGTATTCCAGCGCGCCAGCAATGCTGCGATCGAGGAGGCCACCGCTACCTTGAGCAGCAAGGTGAACAGGAGGTCGCGAACTGACGTTGCCGTATCCATTTATTCTTTGCGTGGGCGCCTTCGGTAACGCTAGCCAATCGCAGCGGCGATGTAAAGTGTCGCGTGGCGTACCTGTTATACTGCTCGTTTCCCATGACGCCAAAATCAAAACTGGACAAACGCACCCAGAAAAAAAACGCCGGCGTGAGACTCATTGCGCGGGCCGCTCTGCCCACGCGGCACGGCCGCTTCACGATTTACGGATTCAAAGGGCGTGGTCCGCTTGATGAAGCCATCGCTCTCGTGCGCGGAAAACTCAATGGAAAAACCGCGCCACTCGTGCGCGTGCATTCACAATGCCTCACAGGCGACGTGCTGGCGTCGCTGCGGTGCGATTGCCGCGCGCAGCTCGAGCTTTCTCTGCGGAAAATCGGCCAGGCGGGCTCCGGAATCTTGCTTTATCTGCCGCAAGAGGGGCGCGGCATCGGGCTGATGAACAAGCTGCGCGCGTATCAGCTGCAGGATGGAGGAATGGACACGGTCGAAGCCAACGAAACTCTGGGATTCGCGGCTGACGCGAGAGACTATGATTTTTCCGCGCAGATTTTGAAAAAACTCGGCGCGACGAAAATCCGACTGCTTTCGAACAATCCGGAAAAAGTTCGCCAATTGGAGGAGTCCGGAATTCGCGTGGTCCAGCGTGTTCCCTGCCAGCCTCGCATCTCAAAAATTTCGCGTGCCTATCTGCAGACAAAAAAAAGCAAAATGGGGCATATTCTCGAAGGACTCTAGGAATCTTGACTTACAAGCCCCGTGGCGAATTTTAGGCTTATCCGCCGCCGACGAATTGCACGATTTCGTAGCGGTCGCCCGATTCGACGGGCGTTTGCGCCCAAGCGGGGCGCGGAAGTATTTCGAGATTACGCTCGATGGCTACGCGGCCGGAGTCCAGGCCCAGTGCGACGAGCAAATCGGCGACCATCGTGCCGGGCTTCGCTTCGCGCTTTTCTCCGTTCACTACAACCGAAATTGTTGTTTCCATGGTCATGTTCAACTCGCAGGCGAGCGTAGCCGCTTTTTTTCAGGCCGTGGGAACGCGCGGCCTTGCGCGCAACTGAAATTTTAGCTGGCCTTTCGAATCCGCTTGCGAGGCCTCGATGACCAGCGCGGGTTCGGCTCCGGCAAGGCGAGGCATTTCGAATTCCAGGCGCGCTTGGCCGTCGGCTCCGGTCTCGCTCGAAAATTCCGTGACGTCGGCGGCGCCATCGATTCGTGCGGTCACCAGGGCGCCAGAGACGGCTTCTCCATTTTGCTTTTTCCGAACGGCAACATGCAAATTCGCGTGTTTTCCAGCGAGCCAGCTTTTCGCATTGATCAGTTCCATTGCGAGCGCCGGCGCGGGCACGGCATGCGAATGTGCCGCAGATTCGGCCTTGTTTGCGGCGGGCATTTCCTGCACGGGCATCGGAGGCGGAGGGAGGTGCAATGCGCCGCTGCGAATCTCTTCTGTCACTGCTCGATGCTGGTCGTCGATTCGTTTTCTGAGGACTTCTTCGCGTCCCGTATCGAGCGGCAACAGATCAATATAGTTGTTCGTGCGCCGGTGCAGGACGCGGCCGCGGCAATAGACCGTCGTGTCGATCAGGGCGTTCGCGGTGCCGCGGTCCTCAGTCTGGACGTGATAGACCGTGTCGCCCGCTTTCACATCCGTGTTATGCCCGAAGAGCATATATTCGTCCACTCCACTGTGGCGACCGCGGCCATGGTTCGAAGAGCGCGCGCTGCGGGACTTTCCTCGTGCCATTTGACCGACTGGCGGTTGAATGGATATTATAACGCTTCGCCCATGACCGATTCAGGCTTACAAGCGTACACTCCGCTTCTCTTACACCTGCTGATTGCCTCGGCACTGGCCGGGGCGCTGACGGCTGCGTCGGTGCTGGTGGGCTGGCGTAGGCCAAGCCGCGCCAAGCAGCAGCCTTACGAATGCGGCATGGAGCCCACTGGCGACGCGCGCGCTCCGGTTTCGGTACGATTTTATTTGGTGGCGATGGTTTTCATCCTTTTTGACGTGGAAGCTATCTTTTTGTATCCCTGGGCCTACATTTACCGGGACTTGATAAGAATGTCTCCGAGTATCGGCCTGTATGGCTTCCTGGAAATGATGGTATACATTGCCATACTTTTGGTGGGTTACTTCTATCTGTGGAAAAAAGGCGCGCTCGACTGGCATAAGTATTAGCCTGCGCCTGAGGGTTTCGAAACGGTGACCGAGAATACGAGCCAACGCGCTAGTGTTGTGGCCGAGCACTTGCGCGCGTGGAATCCAAACTGCATCGAAGAAGTGATTGAATTCCGCGGCGAGACCACCCTCGTACTTTCCCGCAAAATCCTGCGGGCGGTGGCCGAGCGCTGTCGCGACCACGCGGAACTCAAGTTTGACCTGCTTACCGATGCCACTTGCGTCGACCGCTTCCCGCACGAGCCGCGCTTCGAACTGAATTACCATCTGGTTTCGATTTCGAGGCGCGACAAAATTCGCCTCAAGGTTCGTTTATCCGGAACAGACACTGTCGTCGACACACTTGTCCCTGTATGGCCGGGCGCAAATTGGCTGGAGCGCGAGATTTTTGACCTTTTCGGCATACGTTTCGAAGGCCATCCGGACCTGCGGCGCATCCTACTTCCAGAAGACTGGGAAGGATATCCGCTGCGCAGGGATTATCCCGTTGAGGGCTACCGCGACGTCCCCATGGTAACGGGATTCAGAAAGAGCTCTGTATGACCATTGTCGAGACCGCAACGGGCGCAACAAAAACGATGGTTCTCAACATGGGTCCGCAGCACCCGTCGACCCATGGCGTGCTTCGCGTGCTTCTGGAGCTGGACGGCGAGACGGTCATTAGGGCCGTGCCTGATCTGGGGTATCTGCACACGGGAATCGAAAAGAGCTGCGAGGACAAGACCTATTCGCAGGCCATCACGCTTACCGACCGGATGGATTATCTTAATCCGCTCGGGAACAACCTCGTGTATTGCCTTGCGGTGGAAAAGTTGCTGGGTCTCGAAATCCCCAAGCGCGCGCAGTATATTCGCGTCCTTCTGGTGGAGCTGCAGCGCATTTCTTCTCACCTCGTGTGGCTCGGAACGCATGCCATCGACCTGGGCGCCATGTCCGTTTTTCTTTATTGCTTCCGCGAGCGCGAAGAAATTCTGAAAATTTTCGAGATGTTCTCCGGGCAGCGGATGATGACGAGTTACATCCGCATCGGCGGCATTGCTCTGGAGCCTCCGGCCGGGTGGCGAGCGGCGGTTGATCGCTTTCTGAAGATGATGCCCAGCCGCATCGACGAGTACGAATCGCTGCTCACAGGGAATCGCATCTGGATGGGGCGCACCAAGGGCGTCGGGTATATTTCGGCGGAAGACGCGGTGGCGCTTAGCATGACGGGCCCTACACTTCGCGCTGCGGGCATCGCCTACGACAACCGAAAAATGTTTCCCTATTCGAGCTACGAAGAGTTCGAATTTGACGTTCCGACGCGTACGGATTCCGACTGTTTCGCGCGCTACATGATTCGCGTGGCGGAGATGCGGCAAAGTTTGAACATCGCGCGCCAGGCAATGGCCAAGATAACCCACGAAGGCCCAATTCGGACGGATGCACCAGGCATCGTGCCGCCGGCGCGCGAAAAAATGAAGACGGAGATGGAAGCTCTCATCTACCACTTCAAGATTTTTACGGAAGGGTTTTCGCCGCCGCCCGGCGAGGTTTTTGTGACCGTGGAATCGCCGCGCGGCGAATTGGGCTGTTTTATAGCCAGCGACGGCTCACCAAAGCCGTTGCGCGCGCATTTCCGCTCGCCGTCGTACATCAATCTGCAAGCCTTGCCGAAGCTGGTCACCGGCCAATTGATCTCCGACGTCGTGGCGTGCATCGGAACGATTGATATTGTTTTGGGAGAGGTCGACCGCTAACCTCATGGAACTCTCGACACAACTCGCCGCGCGTTTTGAAAAATTGCAGAACGCCTATCCCTTCAAACGCAGCGCGCTGATTCCCATGTTGATGTACGCGCAGGACGAATATGCGTGTGTCAGCGACGAGATGATTGCGGAAATCGCGCGCCGGCTCGACCTTAACAACGTGCAGGTCGAGGAAACGCTCGCCTACTACTCGATGCTGCACCGCAAGCCCATGGGCAAGTTTCACGTGCAGGTTTGCACGAACGTGGCCTGCATGCTGCGCGGGGGCAACGAAATTCTGGAACGGGCCAAAAAGCGCCTGGAAATCGGCCATAAAGAAGTGAGCGAGGACGGCGTCTTCTCTCTCGAAGAAGTCGAGTGCATCGGCGCTTGCACCGGCGCGCCTGCCATGCAAGTCAATTACGACTTCTACGAAAATCTCACGGCGCTCAAGTTCGATCGGATCATCAAGGACCTGGACGGCGGCAAGATCCCGACACCGGAGCCGGTGACCGCCGGCGCGCTTCACCAGCGCGAGCCGGGAGAGACGCCGCTCATCAGCAGGCGCT
>Ga0209736_1000477_pt1 | contig 12935 bp, 13 predicted proteins | sample BlaSpr_A8_Ref_M3_FD_187992 | JGI IMG/M metagenome (GOLD analysis project Ga0209736, IMG submission 187992) | Forest soil microbial communities from Thunder Bay, Ontario, Canada - Black Spruce, Ontario site 2_A8_Ref_M3 (SPAdes) (version 2) | ecosystem: Environmental > Terrestrial > Soil > Boreal... | reverse complement strand
TCGTGTATCATCGCGGCTCCTAGAACCGGTTCGCTAGCCGAATGCCCGCAACGGACAAAAACAAACCTGCAACTACGCTGGCCGTCACGTACGTCGTCGCGCGCAGCCACTCGCCGTCTTCCAGCATTTTCGCCGTCTCCCAGCCGAAGCTGGAAAACGTAGTGTAACCGCCGAAAAAACCAACCGCGATAGCCACGCGCCAGTCCGGCGAAATAATCATGCGGTTCAACGTAAACTGCCCAATCAATCCCAGAAAAAAACACCCAGTGAGATTGACGACGAGGGTGCCGTGTGGAAACGTGCTTCCCGCACGCGTCTGTATCACGCCCTGCAACCCATAGCGCGCAAGTGTGCCAGCAGCTCCAAAAAGTGCAATCAATAAAATACGCAAAATGTCTCCAATCCGGCGGCAACTGCGGCGCTCAACAAAAAACTCCTGGAGCCGCATGGCTGCCAGGAGTCATCAGAGCCCGCATATTACGCCGGCCCGGTTTAGGCGAACTCCATCGCCTTCAATAATTCCTTCAACAAAAAGTTTACTTCCACCGGCACTTCGAAGCAACCTCCCAAATTCACAGTTGTACGTTGCCTTATTAGGCTGCCCTCCAACGATCCCGAACTCCTTCAATAATGGAAGCGGAAACGAAGTTGCAGAAAGATTTCGCGTGAATTTAGGTAGTGCGTCCCGCCAAAGGTAAAGCTGTTGTCCAGCAGAACGCGGCGGTTTGCGAAATTTATGCCCTGCACGTTGACAGAAAACTTTTCGCCGAAGCTCTTACCCAGCGAAAGATCAAACGTCGTGTGCGGCTGAAGATGATCCCCTGGGATCGTAGGATTGCTGTTGGAGAAGCCCGACGCGTAATAAACATCTGCCGAAGCGTACGCCCGCCATGGCAATGTGTAGTGGCCGCCAAGATGCAACGTGTTGCGCTGATCGTGGTCGAGCAGAAAAAACCCCGGCGGAGGCGTGGCGCACGGACCGATCAGGCCGCCGATGACGCAGCCGAAGCCAAGCGCGAACTGGTTGGAATAGGTGAGATAAACTTGCGCTCGATTTCGGATGCGCGGCGAACGCAGTGTCAACTCCCAGCCGTTGATCCGCGCGCCTTGCACATCGACAGGGAAAAACACGTTGGAATTATTCAAGCTGTTATGGTCGAAGAAGTTTTTCGCGCGCGTCAAGAAGTTGTCGGCATCGAGCGTCCAGCCCTTGAAGGGAATGGTGACCCCGAATTGGTGCTCTTCGTCCCGCTCCCCCCGCAACGGGACGAAGTCAAGCTGCTGTTGAGTCTGGATATCGTTCAGCGCCGGGCCAGACAGCGTACCCAGAGGGGGCGCCTGATAAAAATCACCGTAGAAGCCACGGAACACCCAGTTCAATTTGGGGATTCGCACTGAAGCGCCAACCCGCGGGCTGGTGGCATTTTCCACTACTCCTCCGGAAAAATGTGTCTGGCGGAGCCCGCCGTTGAGCGTCAACCAGGAATTGACTTTGATTTGATCCTCAACGTAGGCCGCGATTAGGCTGCCGTCTGGATTTTGTGACAACGGCGCGACTGTACCACTCCCATCGTTGTAAACCACATGGAAGAATTGATCGTCCTGTTGAGCGAAACTGTAGAAGCCCACGCGCGCGTTATTAGGCCCAGCAATCCAAGACACCGTCCCTTGCCCCCCTTCATATTTAGAGGAGCGGTTCTGCGTCGTGGCACTAGGGAAATCGTTCGGATTACTCACGTAGCTGACGCTGTTGTAATGGAAGAAGGGAGAAACGGTCAGCACCAGCCCCGGGCTGAACGTGCGCACCCATGAAAAAGCGGCAAAAGAATCGTTTTCTCGATTGACATCGCTCAGCGTTGCGCCGGGACTATTCAGCGAGTTGTTCGGGTCAAAGGGCACTTGGTAATAGTCCCGCCGCGCCTGCGCAACGAAGCGCAACTGGTCCTGTGAATTCACGTTGTAAATCAGAGAGACAAACCCGCCATAGCCGTTCGCGGCATCGTGCAGCACTGCCAATGTCGGAGTCTGCAAGCCCAGATTTGTGCGGTTCCCGTTCGCGCTGGCGTAATACGCAAACCGGTTTGTGTGGCCCCCTAAATTGATTTGATCGTCCGTCTGATAGAAATTTCCGGCGCTAAGCACCAGCTCCGCTTCATTATTGCGCGCGAAGCCCGTGCGCGGTAAAACATCGAAGATACCGTAGGTGCGATCGCCGAAATCCGCCGCATAACTCCCGCGTTGCATCTCGACCGCGTCGATATCTTTAGGATCTACCTGTGGTCCAAGGTTGCTGGCAATATTTGTGTTGGGAATCGAGACACCGTCAATCAGCCAACTTACCTGATGGCCCCCTCGAACGTGTAGCTGATCGTGGGTAAAGTATGCGCCGGGAACATAGTCCGTAATGAACGCCATACTATTCGTTCGCGTTGCGCCCGGCGTCCGCTGAATTTCCTCCCTGTCAATAAGAGTTGTTGGCGTTACTGACTCAGTCTGCCCCGGAGCCGCCTCCGCCGAGACGGTGACGGATTGGTTTTGAGACGCGATGTGCATTTCGAAATGCAGAATCGGCGCCGTTCCCGAAAGCACGGTCACACTCAGCTCTTGTCCTGCAAAAGACGGCTCTGAAACACTCACGGTGTACGACCCAAGCGGCACCGCATCGAAGTGAAATTCTCCGTTCGCATCGGTTTGCGTTTTTTGCGTGTAATCAGACGACTTCGCCTTTAGAACAACTTCACTGCCTGGAACTGGCCGGTGCTGCGGATCGTGGACAATCCCTCGCACGGTGCCGAACACGGTGGCGAAAGCCGCGGTTCCCAACCACAGAAACGCTACGAATGCCTGCAAAATTCTTCCCATAAGCTTTTTTCTCTCCTAGTGGAATAGTTCCAGCGCGGCTGCGAAGCCGCGGCGCGGGTGAGTAAGCCTGCGTGGAGAGCGAGCAGTCCTCTAGAGGACTGCGACAACGAGTCGAGGAGGGGGAGAAAGCGGCTTGACGAATCGAGAAAGTTCCAAAGAGCTTGTCAGCTGCACAGAGCGCAACTCTTCGGCGGCCGCGGGATCAAAACTCAACGAAGGCAGCAGGAAAGCGCCCGGTATCAGCGCCGGTCGCGCCGGATCTTTGCAACAAGACATCGAGCACGACGTCATCCCGCTTATGTCGTGCCCGCAATCCATCGGAGCAGAATGCGGCGATGGAGCCGGCGGCTGCTTATGGTGATGATGCTCCGGGACGTTGCAAAAGCCTCCCACGCAACAGTCCACACCATGCGCCAAAATGGCACCACCCGCCAACGGGGCGTACAAAAGGGCCACCGCCAGGAGGCAGAACCATGCCGCAGTCATCCTAAGACGTTTTTGCGTCAGATTACTCACAAGAACTCGATACCACCCCAATGATACTCCAGATAGACGTTTCGTAGAGTCAATGGGTAGCCAGGTAAAGTAATCAGCTTAACCGCAAGAATCCCATGCCCCTTTCCGCTAACTCCCCGTGAACGGCACCACCCGGCCAACTTGACTTGCCAGCGCCTGCGTCGCAGACTAATTTTATGGCCCACACGTATCTACTCTTTGATTTCGGCACCGACGAAGAGAAAGCCCAGCTGGCGCGCCACAAACTCGAGGGCTGGAAGCAGGCCTTCCGCCTCGACAAAAAGCTGCAATACAAGCTCGAACGCGCCGAAGACGAGGCGAAGTCCGAGCCAGAAGAAGCGCACAAGCCCACCGAGACACCGAAATCCGCTAAGCCAAAGGCGAAGGCCAAAGCTAAACACAAGTCCAAGGAAGCGGAACCCTCCGAAGAAGCCTCGCCCGCCAATGGCAAGGTAAATCTGCTCGTGCGGCTCTATTTTTCCGGCCACGAGAAGCTGACCGAGCAACGCTGGCTTGATCGGATTCCATCCGAAGAGCCGTTCAAGGAAGCCTCCCCTCGCGTTGTGCGCCAGGGGGAAGACCAGTTCGACGAAGTCGTGAAACAGTTCGATTCTCTGGGATAGCTTTGCCAAATTTTCTGGCCCCGGCCAGACTTCGGGTATAATTAATTCCCGCAGAGGCAAAACCCCGCTTCACAACGAGGGCAGAACGAATGGCGTTACAAACGCGCGTCAAACTCACCAAGCTTGACGCTCCCAAGTTGCACGGCCTCGATCACCACACCCTCATCCGCATTTACCGCACGATGTACCTTTCCCGCCGTCTGGATGACCGCGAAATCCAGCTAAAACGCCAAAACAAAATTTACTTTCAAATCTCTGGAGCGGGCCACGAGGCCGTGACCGCGGCTATGGGGCTTCTTCTTCGTCCCGGCACAGATTGGCTCTATTCCTACTATCGCGACCGCGCCCTCTGCCTAATGCTCGGCGTCAAGCCACTCGATATGCTCTTGCAAGCGGTCGGCGCCAAGGACGATCCCAGCTCCGGCGGCCGCCAGATGCCCTCGCACTGGGGCCTCCCCAACTTGAACATCGTTAACAAGTCGTCCTGCACCGGAACGCAATTTGTGCAGGCGGTCGGCGCCGCCGAAGCCACGCTTTACTACGAGAATCATCCCAAGGCTTTGGCTCAGGCCCAAAAAGCACCCCTCGGCGAACACGTTCGCCACGAGCCCGAGGAAATCGTATTTGTCTCCGCGGGCGACGGCGCCACCAGCGAAGGCGAATTCTGGGAATCCTTAAACGCCGCGTGCACCAAAAAGCTCCCGCTGATGTACCTCATTGAAGACAACGGCTACGCCATTTCCGTTCCGGTCGAGGTGCAAACAGCGGGCGGCAGCATCTCGAAACTTACGCGCAGTTTCCCGGGTCTGCACGTCGCGGAATGCGATGGCACCGACCCTCTCGAAAGCTACGAAATCTGCAAAACCGCCGTCCAATATTGCCGCGAGCGTCGCGGGCCTGCTCTCGTTCACGCCCAGGTAACGCGCCCCTATTCCCATTCTCTTTCCGACGATGAAAAACTCTATAAAACTCCCGAAGAGCGCGAAGACGAAGCCCACCGCGATCCAATTTCGAAATTCTCCCTCTTCTTGGTTCGTGAAGGCGTCCTCGACCAAAAAGAGATCGAAGCCCTCGAAGCAGAAGTCGACCAGGAAGTCCGCAACGCGGCCGACGAAGCGCTGGCTGCCGAAGAGCCGCAAATCGATTCGATTCGCGTAAACATTTATTCACCGGATATCGATCCCACATCTTCCGCGTTTGAAGCGCAACCGCAACTGCACGGCGCTCCGAAAACCATGGTCGAAATGGTCGCCGCCACGCTCTCCGATGAAATGGCTCGCGATGACCGCATCACCGTTTTCGGCGAAGACGTAGCCGACGCCAGCCGCGAAGAAACCTTGAAACAAGTGAAAGGGAAGGGCGGCGTCTTCAAAGCCACTTCCGGCCTGCAGCGCAAGTACGGACACGATCGGGTCTTCAACACTCCCTTAGCGGAAGCCGGCATCGTCGGCCGCGGCATCGGCATGGCCACGCGCGGCCTCAAGCCCGTCGCGGAAATTCAATTTTTCGACTACATCTGGCCCGCCATGATGCAAATCCGCGACGAACTATGCGTCATGCGCTGGCGCTCCAATGGCGCGTTCAAAGCTCCGGTTGTCATTCGGGTAGCGATTGGCGGCTATCTGACTGGCGGCGCCATCTACCACAGCCAAAGCGGCGAATCGATTTTCACCCATTGCCCCGGCCTCCGCGTCGTGATGCCTTCCACGGCTCTTGATGTCGCCGGTCTTCTCCGCACCGCTATCCGCTGCGACGATCCGGTCATGTTTCTCGAGCACAAGCATCTCTATCGCCAGCCCTACAATCGCTCCGAATACCCCGGCCCCGATTACACCGTCCCGTTCGGCAAAGCTCGCATGGTTACGGAAGGCACCGAGGTCAGCGTCATCACGTACGGTGCCCTGGTACACCGCGCAGAGGTAGCCGCCGCGCAATTGCTTCGCGAAGGCATCTCCGTCGAAATCGTGGACCTGCGCTCTCTCTCTCCCTACGATTGGGAAGCCATCGCCAAAACCGTCCGGAAAACCCACCGCGTCATCGTCGCCTACGAAGACATGCTGAGCTGGGGCTACGGCGCCGAAATCGTCGCTCGAATAGCCGACGAGCTCTTCGAAGAACTCGACGCTCCCGTCAAGCGCATCGCAGCCATGGACACTTTCTGCGCCTACCAGCCCAAACTGGAAGATGTCATTCTCCCCCAGACCAGCCATATCACGGCCACCGTGAAACAGCTCCTGGAATACTGATCGCCCCTCTCTCCACCCAAGGTCGAGGAAACTTTTTCACCCTTTTGGGCGTATTCTATTGTAGGGATTGCCCGAAACTCGACCTTTTGGAGGGTACGCCAATGACCTGCACAAGCTGCAGCAGAGACATCGCGGTCGGTTCCAAGTTCTGTTACAACTGCGGCGCCAAGCAACCCGAATCCGGCGCGCCAGGACTCTCTCCCACCACCGGTGCCCATAAAAGACTCATGCGCTCCAGCACCGACAAAAAGATCGCCGGCGTCTGCGCCGGCCTCGCCGACTATTTCGACATGGACCCAACCATCATCCGGGTACTCTGGCTGGTGCTCCTGATTTGCGGCGGCACGGGCCTGCTCGCCTATATAATCCTCTGGATCGTTCTGCCGATCGCCCCCGGTGGAGTCGTCCCCACTTCGGCCACCGTCACAACCACCTAGCCTCTGCCGAGCAAAATGCGCTGGGTCCGGCTGCGCGAGTGTTTCTGTGTCCGCGCTCTCTGTGGCCTCTGTGTTAAGAAAAACCTCAGCCCATGCCGAGACCTGAGCGATACAGACCATTTACTATTTATTCGGTTTTGCATTCCGCGGCGCGCGCGACTTCCCACCACTCTCAAACAACGGGTAGTCCACCGAAACAAGCCCCGCGCCGATAGTCGCCAGCGCAAAACATCCCACCGCGAGCACCAGTGGATATGCGTATTCATTCACTGCCAGGTAGCTATGCGGCGTACCGACCTTCCACATCAGCAAGACCATCTCGGTCGCCAACAACAGTGCAGCACCTCGCGTGAAAAGCCCCAGCAACAACAACCCTCCTCCGAAAAGTTCCAGCACCCCCGAAATATAAACGAAGTACCCAGGTATCCCGTGTTGCGCGAAAAGAGCCTGCGTTGCACTCGTCCGATGCGCAAGCATCGGATAACCGTGCGACATGAAAATGATGCCAAAGGCTGTGCGCATCACCAGCAAGGCGAGCGGCTGCAGGGCATTGAGAGATTTCATCGAGTTCCTTTGCAGCGGAATTAGAAAAACAATTTAAACGCAGCGGCATTTTAACAGAAAAACAAAACGAGCACGCCCAAGCCCGGACGCAGCCAGGAATCAGGTACAATCTTTAGAGAAGAATAAGCGGACGCCCAAACCTAATGCCCAGAGATCGCGTGTTTGTAGAGATGAATGACGTGGCAGGCCTGACCAGTGCCCTTCAAGCCGTCACACCTGCATCTTTTTTTCCGACCCTCGGAAGACCCGCATGAAGCGCAAACTCCTGATTGCGGTCCCGCTGCTCCTCATTGTTGCCGTAGTGGCGTGGTTCTTCCGGCCCAAGCACGAAACGCTGGGAGAGGCCTACGTAGGGGAACGCACCGCTACCCTTTGGAGCAGCGTTGCCCAGGTTCGCGAACCGCTGGACACGCTGCACTATGGCGACCGCGTCGACGTTGTCGCTCGCCGCAACGACAGCATCAAGGTGCGCACTGCCGCCGGCGAATTAGGCTGGGTCGAAGGGCGCTACTTGATGGATACGGCGCTCTGGCAGCGCAGCACAAAACTGCTCAAGCAGGTCGTTCCCATGCCCGTACAAGCCCATGGCCGCACCAAAGTCGCCACTAATCTTCGCGTCGAGCCGGGCCGCGCCCAAGCGCGTCTCTATCAATTCGCGCGCGGCGTGCCCGTCGAGATCGTCGGCCGCGCGGTAGCGGACTGGGCCCAGGTTACCGACGAAAAAGAATCCTCGAATGAACCGCAGGACACGAAAAAGGAAGATTGGTTTCTAATTCGCGGCTTGGCCACGCGTCCGCCCGGCGATTCTACGGCGCGCGCTGCGGAAACAACAACGACGGCGCCTGGCGACCAAACCCTGCCCATCGCCGGGTGGGTCATCGCACGCTTTATCGAGCTCGATCTGCCAGATGCGGTCCGCGATGGCGCCTCTTCCGCAAACATTCGCCCAATTGCCTGGTTCGAACTGAACCGCATCAGCGATCCTGCAGGTGACAGAACCCAATACCTCGTCGCAGCGGCCCGCGGGCCCGAAGGCCAGCCGTGCGATTTTACGACGCTTCGCGTCTATACCTGGAACTTGAAGAAGGAGCGCTACGAGACGGCCTTCATCGAAAATGCTCTCTGCGGCCAATTGCCGGTGCGCGTTGGCAAAAGTCCGAAGGGCGAGCCGGAATTTCGCTTCAAGGAAATGGACGGCAACAAAGAGGAGCGCGTATATCGCCTGATGCAGACAGTCGTCCGCCGCGTCCGTGAAGGCGCGGAAAGCGCGAAAAAACCTGGGCGCGCTGGCGCCCGCAAACCAACTGCAAAATAGTTTATTTTTAAGAGCACGCTCACATCGGTTGCGCAAACAGGATTGTGCAACCCTGCGAAAGGAAAAACGAAGAATGGCGCTGCATATCAGCGAATCCGAAGTGCGAGCCGTGCTCACGATGCCCATGGCCATCGAGGCCGTCGAAGGTATTTCGCGCAAACAGGCGAATGGAGAAGTGGTCGTCCATCCTCGCCGCCGTTTTGAATTGCCTGGCGGAGGTTTTTTTCACTACATGGCCGCCGCAGATTTTTCCAACGGTTATGTCGCCATGAAGCAATACACCTACGTTCAGGGAAAGATCAGATTTTTGGTGCCCCTCTATGAAATGCGGACGGGCGACCTCGTTGCTTTGATTGAAGCGGATTATATGGGCCAACTGCGCACGGGCGCCGCCTCCGGCGTGGCCACTAAATATCTCGCTCGGCAGAACAGCCGCGTCGCCGCCATCATCGGCACAGGAGGCCAGGCCCGGACGCAGCTCGAAGCGATCGCTGGCGTGCGAAAACTTGAGTCCGCGAGAGTTTTTGGCCGCGACGCTGCTAAGCGTGAAAAGTTTTCCAAAGAGATGACCGAGCGGCTCGGCTTCCCTGTGCAAAGCGCAGCTTCCTCAAGCGAAGCCGTCCGAGGAGCCGACATTCTATGCACTGCAACCACGTCGGCCAATCCCGTTGTTAGCGGCGTGGATCTTACACCTGGCGTCCACATGAACGCGATCGGCGCGAATCACGCACACAAACGTGAACTCGACGATGAAGCCGTGGCCAGCGCCGATGTCATCATCGTGGATTCCATCGAGCAATCGCGCCAGGAAGCCGGTGATCTCATCCTCGCGTTTCGCGGCGACGAAGTGTGCTGGACCGGCGTAAAGAAATTGTCGGACGTCGTCGCGAAGAAAACTCCCGGAAGGACGAGCGACGCGGAGGTTACTCTTTTCAAGTCCAACGGGATTGCCTCTTGGGATTTGGCGGTTGCGATGAAAGTCCATGCGCTGGCGAAAGAAAAACGTCTGGGAAGGGAATTGTCTCTTTGGGCTGGTGGCGTCTCGAACTAGAATATCTGGCTATTGCGTAGCTTGCTTAAGCTTGCGGCGTAGCGTTTCGTGAAGGCGGTTGCGCACTTCGCTCGGCAGTTCGACAGGTTCGGAATCGCAGAAAATCTCAATGGTCTTCTTCGTTTGATTGACGACCAGCTTGCAGTCGGAGCACTCTTTGAGATGGCTCTCGAGTTCTTGCTTCGACGCCGCATCAAGTTCGCCGTCGATAAAGTCCGAGAGTTCGTGAATGACGTCTTCGCAGTTCAATTTGCCCTGCCTTGCTGGAAGTAGCGATTCAATTTTTCCCTGAGTTTCAGCCGCGCGCGCAGCAGTCTCGACTTCACCGCGGGAATGGAGATTCCCAGCGAAGAGGCCGTCTCCTCCGTCGAGAGTTCTTCAATGTCGCGCAGGACAAAAACGGTTCGATAGTCTGGTTCGAGGTCTTCGATCACACCAGACAAAATTTCTCGCATCTCGGTTTGCGCAAAGCGCTGTTCGGGCCCCGGCCCCCAGTCCTGCAGCTCGCGCGGCATCAGGTCCTCGTCGCCTTTGATGGGCTCGTCCAGCGAAAACTGATTCGGCCGGCGCTTCCGCAGACGCATCAATGCTTCGTTGGCAGCTATGCGAACCAGCCACGTATAAAAGCGCGAATCGCCCTGAAAAGTTTTCAAATGGGAATAGGACTTGAGGAAAGCGTCCTGCATAGCATCTTCGGCATCCTCGCGGTTGCGCGTGATGTTCATCGTCAGCCGGAAAATCTTGCGCTCGTAGCGGCTGACCAATTCCTCGAAAGCCGCCACGTCGCCGGATTTGGCCGCCGCAACCAGCTGATGCTCGTCTTCGCGAGCAACTTTCGAAGCTAGACGGTGTGGATTTGGTGTGCTCAAGAAATCTCGCGGGCTGAACATCAGCCCCGCTCCAAGTATCTCCGTCTTTACGTTAGCACAAAGCACGAATGCACACTCGCTACTCCCTCCTTTTGATGACGCAGGGTGGGTTCAGGATTCAGAATGTTACGCTCGGTTGTCTTCCGAAGTATCTTGCAGATGAGGGACAGAGCTTGACAGCCAGAGCCGGGCTGTCTAGAGTTTTGGTAGAGCATTCTTCAAACGCACGATGGGCAACCTAGACCCGGTTCTTTTTCAGCAATCTCTGATTCCTCAGCAGCCAGGAAGTCCTCTATCTTATTCACTTTCATTGCGTTGCGCGCCACCCCGCGCTCGGGCAGGAAACCATTATTTCCGTCGGCGAAGAAAACAGTTCGATCCCCGGCGGGAGGGCTTGACCGTTCGGACCGTCCGTCGCGAATGCATGGAACTCGGCGCTCAAAATAGGCAACACTAGGAAGATGCGAACACTCCCAGACCATCTGCGAAAAGGCATGAAGCTGGTCATTGTCGGCTGCAATCCGAGCGAATCGTCCGTGCGCGTGGGCCACTACTATGCGGGACGCACCAACCAGTTCTGGCCAATCCTGTATGAAAGCGGCGTCGTGCCCGAACCGTTTGACTATCACGACGACAAGCGCGTGATCGAATTTGGGATTGGACTCACCGACCTGGTCAAACGTCCCACAAAAGGCGCGGAAGAGTTGACACGGGGAGATTTCGCGGAAGGCCGAATCGTGTTGTCGCAGAAGCTGGAGGAGTTCGCTCCGCACGTTGTCGCCTTCAACGGAAAAATAGTCTACGAACAGTTTTCTCAGCGCAAGTGCAAGTTTGGGCTCCAGAAGGAACATCTCTACGGAGCGCGCGTGTACGTCCTGCCTTGCACCAGCAGCCAGAATGCGCAGGGGAAGAGCGAAAAACTGAAGCATTTTCGCAAGCTCGCGCAGCTCGTGTCGCGCACGGAGAAAGAACGAGACACCAAGGAACGTGAAGCCAAAGGGCAGGGAGTTTAGTACGGAGAAATCTTATGAGTAACGCAGCTCAAGCGGCACCGACGGGTCCGGTCATTTTGGAAAGTAAACACGACGGCATTGCGGTGTTGGTGATGAACCGGCCCGACAAGCTGAACGCTCTCAACAGTGAGCTCTCCACCGCGTTGAACGAAGCGCTGGCGCGAATTGCGGAGGATGATTCCATCCACGTCGTTGTTCTGTGCGGCGCGGGCCGCGCCTTCTGCGCGGGCGGCGACCTGGGCGCTATCGGCAAGGGGCGCGAGCGTAACGAGACTGCCGAGCTTGGACCGATCCTCCGCTCAGGTATGCAAGCCGTTCTAAAAATGCGCCTCATGCCGCAGCCGGTCATCGCTGCCGTGAACGGGCCCGCGGCGGGCGCCGGAATGAACATCGCGCTTGCAGCGGACATCCGTATCGCCGCGGATACAGCCACGTTTGGGCAAAATTTCTCGCGCGTAGGACTGTTCCCGGATTATGGAGGAACCTTTTTTCTTCCGCAGCTTGTGGGGCCGTCAGTCGCCGCCGAAATGTTCTACACCGGCGATATGATCGATGCGCAGACCGCGCTGCGCCTGGGCATCGTCAGCCGCGTCGTGCCGGCGGCGCAATTGGAAGCCGAAGTGAAGGCCTTAGCGCAGAAAATCTCGCAAGGCCCGCCCATCGCCATCCGCGCCGTGAAGAAGATTCTATTTGGAACCCACAAGGATGCCCTGGTGAAAGCCCTCGATCACGAAGTCGAGTTGCAGATGAAATGCTTTCATTCGGAAGATTGCAGCGAGGGCATCCGCGCCTTTTTCGAAAAACGGCATCCGAAATTCCAGGGCAAGTAACGCCTCGATCCGCGCGTTTCTTGAGAACCTCATTCCCTCCTGGCCAGGACCCTAAATGGATGATATGCAAATCTCGACGAAGGAAGTAAACGAACGCGTAGCGCGCGGTGACAAACTGTTGCTGGTCGATGTGCGCGAGCAGTGGGAATACGACCTTTGCAAGATTCCAGGCGCAAAGCTGATCCCACTCGGTACGCTGCCCGCCAACTTGAATGCGTTGCTTGATGCGGACGAAGTGATTTGCTATTGCCACCACGGAATGCGCAGCCTCGATGCCGCTGTGTGGCTGCGCCAGCAGGGCGTCGAGAGCGCAAAATCCATGGCGGGCGGCATCGAACGCTGGTCGGTGGATGTCGATCCGCAGGTGCCGCGGTATTGAGAGAGAGAAATGTCGAAAGTGAGATTGCAATTCCTTGAGAAACCAACTTGAACGACCTGCCGCAAAGCAAGAAGTTTCTTGCTCGAGCATGGCGCTGAACTGGATTCCCGCGACTTGGACAAAGAATCCTTGAGCGAAGCCGAACTCGATGAGTTGATCGGTACTCGCGACTGCAAGCAATTTCTAAACCCACGGAATGAACTATACAGAACGAAAAACATGAAAGAGAA
>Ga0209736_1000476_pt1 | contig 12972 bp, 8 predicted proteins | sample BlaSpr_A8_Ref_M3_FD_187992 | JGI IMG/M metagenome (GOLD analysis project Ga0209736, IMG submission 187992) | Forest soil microbial communities from Thunder Bay, Ontario, Canada - Black Spruce, Ontario site 2_A8_Ref_M3 (SPAdes) (version 2) | ecosystem: Environmental > Terrestrial > Soil > Boreal... | reverse complement strand
ATATGGGCCACACCGCTGTTTTTCTCATCGGCGATTTCACGGCCCTCGTCGGCGATCCCACCGGCCAATCCGAAACGCGGCCGCCGCTCTCCCGCGAGCAAATCAAGGCCAACTCCAAGACTTATCTAGATCAGGTCTTCAAGATTCTCGATCCCAAAAAAACCGAAGTCCGCTACAACAGCGAATGGCTCGACAAACTTTCCAGCTACGACATCGTGCGCCTCTGCGCCAAATATCGCGTCGCCCGCATGCTTGAGCACGAAGACTTTCGCTCGCGCCTCGCCAAGAACCTGCCCATCTCCATGCACGAGCTGCTCTACCCGCTGCTCATGGCCTATGACTCCGTGGCGCTCCAAGCCGACGTTGAACTCGGCGCCACCGAGCAAAAATTCAATTTGCTGATGGGCCGCGAAATCCAGCGCGAGTACGGCCAAGAATCGCAAGTGTGCATGGCCATGCCGATTCTCGTCGGCCTCGATGGCCAGCGCAAAATGTCCAAGAGTCTCGGCAATTACGTAGGCATCACCGAAGCGCCCGCCGAAATGTTCGGCAAACTGATGTCCATGCCCGATGAGCTGATGTGGAGCTATTGGGACCTGGTCACCGACCGCACGCCCGCGTGGATTGAGGAGATTCGCAACCTGATTGCTGACGGCTCAACGCATCCCATGGATGTCAAGATGCGCCTCGCGCAAGAAATCATCGCCGCCTTCCACGGCAAAGAACCCGCTCGTGAAGCCGCGCAATCCTTCCAGCGCATCTTTCGCAATCGAGAAGCCCCGGAAGAAATCCCTGCCATTCGACTGAAGCGCGTCCCGGACGGTGTGCTGGTTATTTTGCCTACGAAAGACGATGGCGAAGAGCAAATGACACTGCCGCTGAAAACCGCATCGGAAAAATGGTCGAAGCTGTTGGCATCTTTGGAAGAAGTTTCCTCCGCATCCGAAGCCGAGCGCGTCATCAAGCAAGGCGGGTTCGAAGTGAACGGCACGCCGGTGAACGATCCTGCTGCTAAGTTGAATTTGGAGCAGCCAGGTTCCTACCGCATTCGGTTCGGCAAGAAAAAGTTTCTACAGATTGAAGTGGAATGAATCAGCCGGGTCACAGAAGTCAGTCCATCATTTCTTCAACCATCTTCCTGACATAACCTGCGATGGCCGGCGCGGCGGTCAGGCCCGGTGACTCCATGCCGACGAGGTGAATCGCCTGCGGCACATTGGCATCGCGCGTAATCACAAAATCCGCGTACCCTTTGCCTCCGGGAGGAACCAGCTTCGGCCGTAATCCTGAATACCCAAGCTGCAAGTCGCCCTCCTCCACCTCCGGCAGCAGCGGCTTCGCGCCCCGCACAAAATCGGCGATCGGCAATCGGTCGCGCTCGTAGTTGTCTTTGCCTTCGACATAGCGCGCCGTCGGCCCCAGCAGCACCGTACCCCAAAGCGTCTTCGTGAAGTGCACACCGAGACTCAAAGCATCCACGTGCGGCAGCGGATACACCAGCCCGTTGATCAACGAGCGGCGCGGCCCTCGAATCTCGCAATATTCCCCGCGCACCGGATAAATTCGCCACGATTTATTCCCCAGCAATGCCGCCACTTCGTCGGCATAAAGTCCCGCGGCATTGATCACGCAGTGCGCTTCAATGGTTTCGTCTTGCGCGTCCTCGGCGTCTCCAATGCGCAACCCCACACGAATCGCTCCGGGCTGCGCCGTCAGAGTAACGACCTTGGCATGCGGCACAATGTTCGCGCCCTGATCCGCCGCCAGCCTTGCGAACGTGCGCACCAGCTCTTCCGCAGAAACAATGCCCGTCGAGGGCACTTCCAGCGCCGCCACTCCCGTGATGTGTGGTTCACGCGCGCGGATGTCCTCCGGCCCCACCAGGCGCAACCCGTCAACACCATTCGCCTCGCCATTTTTCTTCAGCGCCGCGAGAGCCGCTTCTTCGTGTGCGTCCACGGCCACCACCAGCTTGCCTGTGTGACGATGCGGTACGTTGTGCTTGGCGCAAAATTCATACATCAAGCGCAGGCCCTCGAGGCACAGCCGCGCCTTCAGCGAATTCTGCGGATAGTAGATGCCCGAATGAATCACTCCGCTGTTCCGCGTGCTGGTAGCCATGCCCAGCTTGGGGTTCTGTTCCACTAGAAACACGTCGTCCCACCGTTGCGAAACCGCATGCGCAATAGCGCAGCCGATCACGCCCCCGCCAATAATCAGAATGTTCGCCCGGTCCATAAGAAAAATTGCCCTCGTCGCTTTGTTTTATTTTATGGCGATTCCCTCTACTCACTGCTCCCAACCTCGTCGAAATACGCTTTGCACTCAACAAGCTTCGCCGCGCTCCCATCATGAAGCGCGTACTGCGCGCGCTTGCCCGGCTCATATCCATTGCGCCACAGCGAAGCGCTGCCGTGCACTCCATCCTTGTTCAGCGCATAAAAGTAAATATGAAACGTACCCAATTTCTTCTTGTCATTTTTGTAGTTGTGCGCCACGCGCGCCATGGCCTCCAGGCACGCATCCGTGGGCGATTTTCCTTGCCGCATCATTTCTATGATCGTGTGCCCGCCGGAGATTTTGATGTTTTCTTCGCCTTTCCCCGTCGAGCCCGCCGCGCCCACCTCATTATCCACGCAGCAGCCCGCGCCAATGATCGGCGAGTCCCCCACCCGTCCTGGAATCTTCCACGCCAGCCCCGAAGTCGTGGTCGTCGCGGAAATGTCTCCTTTCTCATTGACCGCCATGCATGGAATCGTGCCCGTGGGCGGATTAGCAATCACTCCCTGGGCATGTGCAAGCAGCGCTTGATCTTCGGGCGTGTCTTCAAAAATCGCGGCCATCTTCTCCTTCCATTCCGGGCTGTCGATGCCCGGTCGCCAGTTGAACGAGCTGGACGCTTTCCACGCCAGCCAGATCTTGCGTGAATGCTCGGTAAGCAGATTCATCTCTTCGAAACCCTGCGCCACCGCAAACCGCCGCGCGCCTTCGCCAACGATCATCACGTGATTGGTGCGTTCCATCACTGCCTTCGCCAGCCGCGACACATTCTTGATTCGCCGCACTGAAGCCACCGACCCTGCCCGGCCTGTAGGCCCGTGCATCACGCTCGCGTCCAGCTCCACTTCGCCTTCTTCATTCGGCAGTCCCCCGTAACCTACCGAATCATCGTTGGGATCGTCCTCCACGATCGTCACCGCGGCCACCACCGCGTCCAGCGTGTCGCCTCCCTTCTTCAAAATCTCCATCCCCCGCCCCAAAGCGTTCACCCCGTTGGCGCTGGAAACGATTATCGGTCGCTTGCCCTGCGCCGGCGGTGTTGCGGCAGATGCGCCATTGCTCGCGCCCGCCGGAGCCGGTGTGCGCCCAAACAGATTGCTCACGCTGGCAGTTGCACTGCCGGCAAGCGAAGTCAGAAAAAATTTACGCCGTGACCACAATTCCATAAAAGCCTCCGCAAAAACTGCGGCGGTCAATATACAGTTTGGAGCCTATCGCTGTCAGTGGGAAGTTTTGGGGTCGCGAAATGAATGCAGGACCAGAGATTTAAGTGAAAATGACGCCCTTCGCCAACCCCGGCTTTTTAATGCTGTCGTGGTGCGCCCACCATTCCTGCCAGGAGTGTGCATTGTTGCCCAAGGGCTCGCCGGTGATCAGCCGCAGCGCGCCGTAAACCCAGCCCCGCGTGTCGGAATCCAGCGAATCATCATCGAGGAGATTCAGCAAATCCGGAACCGCGCCAAAACGCTGTTCGCGCGTCAGCATGCCCGATTCTGCCAGGCCGCAAGCCGCGCGTTGCCGGACCCGCGGCGAGGCATCGTGCGCGAAACGGTCCAGCAGCGGATCAATGGCGGCGTCGCTGCCCAGCATCGCCAGTCCTTCCACCGCCCAGAAACGCGTTTGCTCGTTCACGTCGTGCGAAAATGCCACCAGATGTGCCAGCACGACTTTGGGCTGCACGCCGCGATTCCCAAGCGCCCCTAGCCGCCACAACGCAAATGGCCGCTCCGCCGGATCCTTGCGAATTTCTTTCACCAGCCGCGCCACGCTTTTCGGCGACTTCGGCAAATTGTTGGCCACCAGGTCAATTTCCACGGCCGCGCTGCGTACGCGCATATCCTCGGACCTCATAGCCGTTAGCACCAAATCGAAAAGATGATCCGTATTCTGCACCCGCCCGCGCCAGCCCTCCACATTGTCCCGAATCAGGTCCAGGGTTCCTTGCTGGCGGCGAATCGCGCGCTCTAGCAATTGTTCCGCCTGCTGCTGCGGCGCCAGGCGCGTGAGTTCCGCAAATTCGGCATTCACTGGATCGGAAGTCAATTGCGAAATGCTCGCCGGTGACGTCACCGGAGTGCCGAGCTTTAAATCAACCCAGATCGCTCGCAAGTGACCCGCTTCAAAGCCAGCCATAGCGGAAACTGCTGCCAGGAAAACGAATGCTAAGACATAATTGCGGAGCAGGCTGAAGCTTAGCGGTTCGTTGCGGTTGGCAATGTCTTTGTCGAAAGCGCCCACGGTTTGTGCCTCGAGGTCCCTTGGGGAATCCCCTCAACGCCAAACTAGAGGTCGCTACCAGCGCCAACAATGGTACGGTGGGCCAGCCGTCCAGTACGCAAGGGTAAGACATTTTGTCTCAGTGGTTTATGGTGATTATCAGGGCCGCGGAAGGATGCCCAAGAGCTTCCCGTACTAACGGGCAGGCAGGCAAGCGAATGCGCGACGGACTCTTCGAATCAGCTGGCCAATGTAACGGAAAGACTATCTTTCGCGGCGCTATCGTACAGGTGCAGGACCTGCGTAGCGCGCTTTAGCAAGTCTGATGGCACCTCGCCTGGCTGGTAATCGACCCAGCCTGTTGCGTACGGCACCGCAATCTTCTCGCCCGCCGAGACCATCTCCAGCGGACCCACGCGGTTCAAAATCACCTTTACTTCGCCCAAGGTGCATTCCGACAGCACCAGAAGAAAATCGCCGCCGCCCAGCCGCACCGCGAAATCTGTTCCGCGGATCGCTTTTTTCAGGCGCCGCGCAAAATCCTTCAGCACCGCGTCCGCGGCGGATTTCCCATAGCGCTTGCCCAATTCCGCAAACTCTTCCACGTGAATCGTGGCCAGGCTTAGGGCAGTATTTTGTCGCTTCGCGCGCCCGATTTCTTTTCCGAGGTGCTGCTCGATCGAGCTGCGTGTGTACAACCCCGTGACCGGATCAAATCCGGAAGGATCGGAGACATCGGTTGAGTTGCGTTCCGAAAATGGATTCTGCTCCGCTGTCGACCTCTTCCGCGCCCGCCGAAACGACCATTGCCGATACACCGACCAGGTGTTGAAAACCAGCAGCAATCCCGCCGTGCCCCACTGCGCCTGATCCGCCCGGATTTCATAAAAATGATTGGCGTGACGGAATAAGAACGGCAAAAACGAGAGCACCAGGGCCGCGGTCGACAGTAGGGTCACGGCGCAGGCCCAGAACCACAGCCACCACTCGCTTCGTCCCACTTGCCGCAGTTCCGTTTCCGCTTGCAGCGCGCGGAAAGCGCCGGAGCCCTCCAATGGCGAGGGTTCCGTTGTCTTCGCACGCAGACCGAGCATAGACCTCATGATTTTGGGTGGTATTGTCCGAAGTGAAGTTTAGATTTCCATATCGCGCTAGGCAATCGCCCGCCGGTACAGGACCGCCCTCCGCGGAACCTGGCCCACCGTACAGGAGTGACGCATTGGGGGAGTACCGACGTAAGTGACACTCGCGTCGTTTTCAGCAGCGTGGCTAACTATTCGCAGGGCAACCCAGCCTATTTTTCACAGAGATCGCCAGGTGTTTCTTGCGCATCGCCGCGTCTTGCGGAACGATCCGCCAAGATTCGCACTGCGGTCCGGAAGGGGCAACCATGAAAGGCAAATGGATCGTTGCAGTGATCGTCAGCGCGGGTGCCGCATTCGTCGGCGCCGCCGCAGCCGCGCAGTCCTACAATCCTATCCATTGGATCAAGAAAGGTCCGACGGCCACCGAGCAACTCGCCGCCAATACCGACCATAGCAAGAAACTAGCTTCCGAACTCCAGGCCATCCTCCCGCCGCGCACCAAGCTGGAGGACGATTGTACTTCCTTCAAAGAGTTGAGCGATTGCGTCGCCGCTCTTCACGTCAGCCATAACCTCAAAATCAAATTCAATTGCCTGAAGTGGAATTTGACCGCTGTGCAGCCGGCGGGTAATGTTTCTTCCTGCACCGCCCCGGAAAGCGGCAAGGCGCTAAGCCTCAGCAAAGCCATTCGCACGCTGAAGCCCGACGCCGACGCTAGAACCGAAGCCAAGACCGCGGAGAAACGCGCCCGCGAAGACATCAAAGACGCGAACTCGTAAGAACCGGGACCTCTTTGCCCGTTTACAACAGCGGCAAGACTTCGCCGCTCGTGCGTAGCCCGGCGCCGATTGCGCTCTCGTTCGCCGGGCTTGACTCTACGTCCTGGGCCCCAAACGAAATGCGCCCGATCTGCTGTCGCGCGTAGAACCGCGGTGAAGGCACGCGTGCGACTTGTCCATTCGGTCCGATGATGGGCGCCGAGAACGGCCAACCCGGCTTTGGATACACCATGCTGTGGCCCCAGCGGTAAAGGTATACGGCCATCACGTCGCGCTCAAAATCAAAATTCCGGCCGGCCAGCACGCGGCTCATGTCCGAGCGCAGGGAATCCTCGTAACTTGAAAACGGCGTGGTCAGCAGCTTGATTCGCTCGTTCGGCTGGTCCGCGACCGAAGTGATGTTTCCTCCGTAAAACGTAAGCACTGTCTGACGGTTGGGATTGTTGCGGTTGGCGCCTACCCAATCCGCCACCACAAAGTCCGCCCAGTATTGGCTACCCCAGTAGTAACCGTCGTAGCCGAGGTCCACCACCGGCGCGGCGCTTCGAATGGTGACATTCGCCGTCACTACCGGGCTCAGCGTCACTTCGTCGAAGGCATTCGCCTGCGACGTACTCAGCAGCTGCGCACAGGCAGTGCGGGCAGTGTGCGATTGGCCGGCAAAGATCACCGCTTTGGCCGTTGCCCGGTGGAATTGGCCCCCACGGAAATAGATTACGTTCGCGTTGCTGCTGCAAGTGTCCCCGCGAAGGACCATCGCGCCCTGGCGGATACGTACATTGTTCCTCGGACTGTCCATAGCCTCCAGTTCATAAGGGTTGGCGAGAATTGCCGCGTCGGTGGTTCCATCGATCGAAGCAGGAATGAGCCATTTCACAATGTGGCGAAGCATTGCTGAATTGCCGCCTGGATACGCAAACAATGGAAAGTACTCTGCACCCAAAAAGCTGATGGAGGTGTAGGCACTTACTTGCTTTGTCGTCCCATCCAGAGCGTCGACCGCATAACGCGTGTAGAAGTCGGAGACCGCCGGATGAAAGCCTTTCACTTGAGTCAAATAATGATCGAAGCTCATGGGCGACAAATAGTCGAACTGCGGGTCGCTCATGTCTGCCGGGTCGGTCGGCGCGCCTGTCGTCCCGTTCCAGTTGATCAGATCCTCTCGCGCGGCTTTGAGATCGTTCACGATGCGTGCAGGATACGGCACGCTGTCGAGACCTGTTTGAAACGTATCGATGTTCCAGCTACGCGTTGCCGGCCTTACGAACGGGGTCATGCTGTCAAAAAAGTAGCTATAGAAGGGCGAGGGCACAATGTAGTTCTGCCACAGAATTCCCGTATTGGTGTAGATGTCTTCAAGAAATGGCGCATACGGCGGGACCGCGTAAGCCGTGGCCGTCGAGGCGATGTCAGGGATAGGTCGGGCGTCGTCACGGTTGGCGTTTCCTCCAGGCGTGCGCTGACCGTCGAGAATCAAAATCTTCGTACCCGGCCTCTGTTTGGTGATGTAATACGCGGCCGAGCATCCGGACATGCCGCTGCCAACAATAATGACGTCATAGTCCCCATTATCCGCGTGGATGTGCATGCTCCCGTCGAACTCATCGCATGGAGACGCAGAAATCACCACCGAATTGTTTTTAAACGTCAAGCGCCCGTCGCGCAACCAGTGTGCGACATTGAAGACCGAACGCAAGTTACCGCCACGCGTGACGTTCCGATTCGTGCCGATGTGGCCATCACAGGAGAACGTTGGCGAGGACTGGGCAAACGCTTTCATCGGGAACGAGCCTCCGACCGCGGCTGTACCCGCGGCGATCAGCATCCCATTGATAAAGTCGCGCCGCTTGATCCCGTCATCGCGGTTTGTGTCGCCCATTTTCGACCTCCTGAACCTTAGCTTTGCGGTGGGACGGCCGCCAAATGCCGGAAAGCTACACCTGTACAATGGCACGCGCAAGACTATTTGTTTATAGCAAGGTCACGCGGGAAACGCAGTTGCAAACGACCCAATCAGATTCACTTAGATGTTCCGGTGGTGTACGCGAGGACGATCTGCGTCAGACGATACTGATATCGCGCGTCGGTATCCGCGATATCCGCCTCCGTCTTCCCCAACTCCGCTTGGCTGAATTCCACAATGGAGCTCAAGCCCAGATTGTAGCGCTGCTGCGCCAGATCCAAAGCCAGGCTGGCTTGCCCCCGAAGTTGCTGCGTCACGCTTAGCCGCGCGTACGCCCGGTTCGTTTCCTGCCACGAGATGCGCACATCCCGCGCCACGTTGTTCTTGAGGTCCAGCAATTTTTGCCGCGCCGCTTCGGCTTGTAGGTCCGCTGTTTTAGCACGCGCGTTATACAAAAATCCGTTGAACACTGGGATGTTGATGTTCACTCCCACCGCGCCATACCAATGTGGAATTTGCGGGTCTCGCACCGGCGCCAAGCCCGCCACGCCCAGCGCGCCCACCGTCGGCCTCCACAGATCGTGCTCCGCACGGCTGTTTTTTTGCGCTGCTTCCAACTGAAATTGCAGCGACGCCACCTCCGGTCGTTGCGCGAGCGCTTGCGCAATTAGTCGCTGCGCATTCGCATCCGGTGGCTCCATTTCCCCGCTAGGCTCCGCAAGTTGAAAATTTTGCTCATCTGGATAACCGAGGATCGCCGACAGCGTCGCCAGTGCCGTCTGATAATTGTTCTGCGATTCCAGCAGCAAAAGCTTCGCTCGCGACACATCCACGTTCGCGAAACTTAAATCCAGGTCCGACCGCAACTTGGCATTCGCCAGCGCCTGCACTCGATCGACCAGTGTCTGCCGCGCCTCCACAGCCTGCTGCGCCACTTTTACCAGCTCCAGCGTTTCCAGCGCGTTGTAAAACGCCTGGTCCGCGGCTAGCACGACGTCCGCGCGCGTCGCCGCCGCATTCTTATCCTCAGCTTTGGCTTGGAATTCCGCGCTCGACACCAGATTCGTGGTGCGGCGGAAGTCCGTCACCAACTGGCTCACGGCCGCCCCGCCAGCCGCGCGCGTAAACAAGATCGGATTGTTGATGCCCCCCGCGGCAATGCGGCTCCCGGACTCCGCATCGACTCCCGTCAAGCTCAGATACGCGGTAGGCAGCAGCGCAGAACGCGTCTCCCGAACATATTGCTGCGCCTGCAACGCGCGCAGTTTCCCGATGGTGATTTGCGGATTGCTCCGCAGCGCGAGCGCTTCCGCTTGCTGCAAAGTCAGCGGCGTTCCGCTTTGCGCGGTCTGCCCGGCCGTCGGCGAGCCCACCGGCGTATTCGGATTCTGCGCGAACGTAGAGTTGTCAACGAATCCGAGCAGGAGCGTGAAAATCAAAGCCGCGCGCATCAAGAGTGCACCTCCTCAAGACGCGTCTCACTTCTTCGATGCACCATCACGTAAGCCGCTGGCACCAGGTATACCGTCACCACCACCGACACCAGCAAGCCTCCGATAATCGCCCGCGCTAACGGCGCATACGCCTCCGAGCCCGTCCCCAGCTTCATGGCCATCGGAATCAACCCCAGCATCGTCGCCAGCGAAGTCATCAAAATCGGCCGCAGCCGCAACCGCGACGCCTCCGAAACCGCTTCCCGCACCGGTTTCCCTTCGCGACCCAGGTGTCTAGCGAATTCCACAATCAAAATGCTGTTTGACACCACGATTCCCACCATCATCACCACGCCCATCAGCGACATCACGTTCAGCGTCGTCCCGGTCGCCAAAAGAAACAGCAGCACGCCCGCAAGGCCCGGCGGCACCGCCAGCAAGATAATGAACGGGTCTTCCCACGACGCGAACTGCGCCACCAACACCAAGTACACCAGCACCACCGAAAGGATCAGCCCAATGCCAAAGCTCTTGAACGATTGCCGCATCCCTTGCACCGATCCTCGCAGCGTCACGCGAACTCCTTCCGGCAGCTTCGTCTGTTTCACAATCTTTTCGATCTCTCGCGTCACTCCCCCCAAGTCCTCGTTCTTTGGCGAGACGTAAACATCCACCACGCGGAATAGCTGGTAGTGGTCCACCTCCGTGGGCGAAGGCACGGTGCTGATTTTCACCACGCTGTCGAGAAACGTCGGCTCCGTGCTCTTCACGCCCCGCAGCGGAATTTGCTTCAGATCGCCGATCGTCTTCACCTGATTCTCGGGATACTGCACCGTCAGCATGTACGGATTGCCGCTTTTTGGATCGATCCAGTAATTCGGCGCGATCATTCCATTCGAGGTCAACGCGGTGATCACATTGTCCACGATCTCCTTCTGCGACAGTCCCAGCAAGCTAGCCTTCTCGCGATCGATGTCCAGTTGCAGCGCGGGATAATCGATGTCCTGCGGAATCAACACGTCGCTAACACCGCCCAGTTGCCTCGCCGGTCCTGCGATCTGCGTCGCCACCGCGTATACCTTGTTCAAATTGTTCCCGCTCACCTGCACGTCGATCGGTGCGGGCAAGCCGAGATTCAGGACCGCATCCACCAACCCGCCCGACTGAAAATAAGTGCTGAGCTGCGGCAATCTGCGGTTCAGTTGCTGGCGCACCCGCCGCATGTATTCGTAGCTTCCCGTCTTGTGCCCTTCCTTCAAGCTGGCCTGCACGAACGCCGTATGTGGCGCCGAATTCGGCGTGTAGATCGCGGAAAAATCCGGCGTCACTCCAATGTTCGAGACGATCATCGCCAGTTCCGAAGCCGGCACTTCCTCCCGGATAATCTGCTCCACCTCTTTCACATAATTTCCCGTCAGCTCCACCCGCGTTCCCGAAGGCGCTTTCATGTTGATCACGAATTGCCCGGCGTCGGTGCGCGGGAAAAACGCCACCCCCAAAAAGGGATAAAGAGAAAAGGACAGCAGCGAAACTCCCACCAGCCCCGTGAGCGTCGCCAGCGGCCGCAGCAGCGTCTTGCCCAAGGACCGGTCGTAAGCTCCCAGCGTCTTCTCAAAATAGATATTAAATTTCTTCGCGATCCCCCCTAGCCGCGACCCTACGAAATCATCTCCGACCTCCTCATCGGCCTGGTGCTTCTTGATCAGCTTCGCGCAAAATAAAGGCACCACCGTCATGGCCACGAAGTACGAAGCAAACAGCGACAAAATCACCGCTAGCGCCAGCGCCACGAACAAAAACCGGCTCACGCCATACAAAAACACCACCGGAAAAAACACGATCGCCGTCGTCACCGTCGCTGCCAGCACCGCCAGCGCCACCTCCTGCCCTCCTTTCTCTGCCGCCGCCACGGGCTCTTCGCCCATTTCCAGGTGCCGAAAAATATTCTCCAACACGATCACGGAATTATCGATCAGCCGCGAGAACGCCAGCGCCAGCCCGCCAAGCACCATCGTGTTCACCGTCCCGCCGCCAGCGCTGATCGCCAGAAACGCCGCCAGCGCCGACAACGGTATGGACAAAAACACCGCTGCCGTCGCGCGCAAGCTGCCGAGAAAAAGCAAAATCATCAGCCCCGTCAACACCAATCCGATCGCGCCCTCGTGCATCAAGTTATCGATCGCCGTCTTCACGAAAATCGATTGATCGAAAACTGCCCGCGTGATCAGTTGCTTCGGCACGTCCACCAAATGGTTCAGCGCCTCCTTGATCCCATCCACCACCGCGATGGTATTCGTATCCCCGCCCTGCTTCAGAATCGGCAGATACACCGATGGCTGCCCATCTACCAGCACGATATTGGTCTGAATCGCCTGCGCATCCACGGCCTTTCCCACATCCCCGACCAGCACCGACGATTGCCCCACCGTTTTCAGCGGCATGCTATTGATCGCGTTGGGCGTCGGCACCTGGCTGTTCGAATACAAGTTGTAATCGAACGGCCCAATCTTCACGTCGCCCGCCGGCAAAATCAGGTTGCTCTCATTCACCGTGCGTACCACGTCCATCGGGCTCAACTGGTTCGCCTGCAATTTCATGGGGTCCACGTACACCATGATTTGCCGGTAGCGCCCCCCAAACGGCTGCGGCACCGAAGCCCCCGGCACGTTCGCGATCTGATTGCGCACCGTGTATTGCCCGATATCGTGCAGTTCCGTCTCGTTCAGCCCCTGCCCCTTCAGCGTGATCAGGCACACCGGCAAGCTCGAAGCGTCGAATTTCAGCACTACCGGCGGCAGCGTCCCCGGCGGCAGTCTTCGCAAATCTGCCATCGCCAAATTCGATACCGTGCTCAGATCCGCGTCCGCGTTCGTTCCCGGCTGAAAATAAATCTTGATCAGGCTGACTCCCGGCAGCGACCGCGATTCGATGTGATCGATCCCGCTCGCCAGCGTGAACCAGCGCTCAAACGGGTTCGTGATATTTGTTTCAATCTGTTGCGGCGGCATCCCCGAATAAAACGTCGCCACCACCACTACTGGAATATTGATCGGCGGAAACAAGTCCACCGGCATGCGCACCAGCGTCACTGTGCCCACGATCGCCACCACCAGGCACGCCACAATAATGAAAAACGGATACCGTATCGAAAATCCAGACATCAGTGTTCACTTCCTGTTCTCGCCGCGCCCCCGTTGAAATCCCTCGGCTGAATTTTTTCCCCGTTATGGAATTCGCTGCGGCTTCCAATCACCACGCGCTCGCCCTCCGCCAAT
>Ga0209736_1000475_pt1 | contig 12984 bp, 10 predicted proteins | sample BlaSpr_A8_Ref_M3_FD_187992 | JGI IMG/M metagenome (GOLD analysis project Ga0209736, IMG submission 187992) | Forest soil microbial communities from Thunder Bay, Ontario, Canada - Black Spruce, Ontario site 2_A8_Ref_M3 (SPAdes) (version 2) | ecosystem: Environmental > Terrestrial > Soil > Boreal... | reverse complement strand
GGAATTTAGCTGCAATCTGTCGGACAATAAATCTTGCACACGAGACATGAACTCTTCAGACGCTAATTCATCCGCAAGTGAAGCAAACGAAGCAGCCGCCCGCGAGAAGCTTATCGCGCTCCGGCTGGCGCTGCTGCGTGTTCACAAGACGCTGCTGGATATGGAGCGCCGCGAGTACGAACGCGCCAACGGCAAAGTAACGGTGGGGGAACTCTTCCGGCTGGTCATTGACCACCAGCAATTCGGGTGGCTTCACAATATTTCTGAGTTTGTGGTTCGGCTGGATGAAACGCTTGCAGGTGAGAATCCTGTTACGCCGGAAGACGTTCGCACCGCCATCTCGCTCGCGCGCAAAATGTTTGCTCCTTCGGAATCGGGCGACGCTTTTCAAAAGAAATACTTCGACGCCATTCAGCTGGATCCCGCCGTGGTGATTGACCACGCGGAACTCGCGCGGCTTTTTAACAACGAGCCGCCGGATGTAAGCTCGCCGTAAGCCGTGGACCGCCCGCATTTCAAACTTCGCCGCCTGACTCGAAAAGAACTTCCCTGCGACACTTTGCAGCTCGCGCGGTTTTTGATCGGCAAAGTCGTCGTTCACGATTTACAAGAGGGGCGGCTTAGCGGGCGGATTGTGGAAGCGGAGGGCTATCCGCCGGGCGATCCTGCAGGACACCATTTTCGCGGTCCGACGCCCCGGAACCGCTCACTTTTTCTCCGCCATGGCCACGTGTACGTCTATTTCAATTACGGAATGCACTTTATGCTGAATATTTCGAGCGAGCGCGCGGGCGTTGGCGGAGGCGTTCTGATTCGGGCGCTGGAACCTCTGGAAGGAATCGAGATTATGCAACGGCACCGAAAGAGCACGACGCTTCGGGATCTCACGCGCGGACCCGGGCGGCTTGCCGCGGCGCTGCGGATCGAGCGCAGTCTCGATGGACTCGATCTATTTTCCCGGGGCCAGCTGTGGCTTGGTGAGTTGGTGCGTTCTAAAACCGCACGCCAGGACACCTCAGTGGACGTGCCTGTTGCAACCACGGTGCGCATTGGCATCACTCGAGCGGCCGATCGGCTCTTTCGTTTCTACGAACGTGGCAGTCCCTTCGTCAGCGGCCCCAAGCGGTTGCTTCTCTCATCGCCCGCGCCGACGAAAGCAACGCGTTGACAGCTACGGAGTCTAGCGGCCAAGGATTTTGTGATTAGCGGAAAATCTGGCGTCGGCAATCCGCTAATCGCCGCAGGCGAACTCGGCCTGGGTATTCATCGGCAGGAACTCTTCCCTGCACTTCAGCTTCGGGTTTCTTGCTGCGCGCAGTCGCGACATGTCTGAGGCGGAACGCAGCGGCGTCTGACGAGTACGCGCGCGGTCGCGCAGACTTTCACGCAGCCGTCTGTGAGCACGGAAGAGCCGAAGGCGGACGGCCACCGTCGAAATCCCCAGACGCGCGGCTACTTCGTGAGTTGAATATTGCAGGACATCGCGCAGCAGACAGATTTGGCGCAAGTCCGGCGCGAGGCGCGCAATGGCACCAGCGATCAGCGCACGCTGCTCGCGGCGAACGTAGAGTTCTTCGGGATTATCGGTTCGCGCCGGAAGCCGGCTGCCGAAGGTGCCCTCGGGGGCGATGCCGGGTTCTTCCAGCGAGACGTACTTGCCTTCTCGGCGCTGCCGGATCAAATCGATGGAGGCATTGGTCGTGATCCGCGAGACCCAGGCGTGGAGATCATCCTTGCCGTCGTCTTGCTGTCCGGCAAACTGGTTGAGACGGGAAAACGCCTTTAGGAGGGCTTCTTGCCGCGCGTCTTCGGCGTCGGCCGGGTTGCCGGTCAGGCGTAGCGCCCGACGATAAAGGCCAGGCCCATACGGCATGACCATTTCGGCAAAGGCGTCACCATCTCCCAGCCGCGCATCGGCCAAAACCTTGCGCTTGGCCATGCGGAGACTCTCGGCGGTTCCTGCTTCCAAGTTACAGGCGTCTAAGGCTATGCTTGCGGCGCTCATGTCGGGCAGCTGAGTCGCATCCGAAGAGCCACGCTCGCTTCGTGGTAAGCCATTGAAAATAAGATGGTAAGTAGAATTCCCAGTGAGCGTGGGCCGAGCAGGACCGTCCGTTTGTGGGACGCCGCGTCGCGTTTCCGGTCACAATGGACACTTGGAACCGAACGCGAGCTAATCTCCCGAATTTAGTGGATAAGGACGGTCCCGTGCCGGGCGAGTGTCGCGGACAACGATCGTCGGCGGACAAACGTTTAAGGTGAAAGCGGGCGACTGGCTGCTGATCCCACCAGACACGCCGCATCAACCGAAGCCCGATGCTGGCGGGTTCAGAGCTACTTCATTATGAAGATCAATGTGGGGATTTATTCGTGGAGTTTGGTGCGCTAGAGCGCCGCGTTGAACCCCTTAGCTAGTGGGATTCCTGGCGTTTGGCTCCGGGTGCGAGATTCTCGTAGACTTTGCCACCCTTCATGACGAAAACCACGCGGCGGGCGGCGGTGACGTCGCGGAGAGGGTCGCCGTCCACGGCGATGATATCGGCATCCATCCCTGGAGCTATCGAGCCAATTTTGTCTTTCAAGCCTAGAGATTCGGCGGAGATCGAAGTTGCGGACATAATCGCGGCCATTGGGTCCTGGCCGCCATCGCGTACGCGCACGATGAATTCTTCGTAGTTGCGTCCGTGCGCGCCAGCCACGGCATCGGTGCCGTACACAATCTTCAAATCTTTGTGTGTTAGCGCTTTCTTGAATGTGTCCAGAACGATGGCGATGCCCTTCTCCATGAAGGCGAAGCCTTGCTCGTTGTAGTTGCCAATGCCGAGGAATTTTTCTTTGTTTTGGAGATAGTTTTGCAGGACGAGGCCGATATTTGGATCGTAAAAGGTGCCGTGCTGGGCCATGAGCGCGAAGACGTCATCGGTAACGTACGCTCCATGCTCTATGGTCGTGCAGCCTGCGAGCGTTGCGGCCTTGGCTGATTCCGCCGAATGCGCGTGAACGATCGTGCGTAGTCCGAGCGACTTGGCCTCGCCGCAGGCTGCTTGTAACTGGCCGTCCGTCATCGTTTGCGTGCCGCCTTCGCGGATGCTTTTTGAGGCGAAGAGTTTGATGAAGTCTGCGCTTTGTTGTTTTCGTTCACGGACTAGCTCGCGCAATTTTTCTGGCGGGCCGCTCTGTTCCGTTAGCGGCTCTAGCGATGTAAGCAGTCGCGGGCCGGGGATGATTCCGCGGGCGATGGCGTCGCGCAAGTCCTTGTCTTCGGGCAAACCGGGACTTTGGATGGTTGTGAAACCAGCGTTGAGCGTGAGGATGGCGTTGTCGGCGGCGTGGAGCATGGCGCGCACGGGAGGCTCATCTTTTCCAGCGAGGCGGCCGTTCTCAAAGTGCCAGAGGATGTGCGCGTGCGTGTCGATCCAGCCTGGAGTGACGGTTAAGCCGGAGAGGTCGTAGGTGATCGCGCCAGCAGGTGGCTCACCGCCGACACGCGCGATCTTTCCGCCTTCGACGACGATGATCGTATTGCGGAGCACCTGACCTTTCCCGTCAAGAACCGTCGCCGCCTTCAGAACGATGGGGCGTTCCTGGCCCGCAATCGGTCTCGTTGCGAGCAGCGCCGCGATGAATGCGGTGGCGAGCACAAATCGCAGAATTGTCGACATTTCGGCTCCCTAGCTTCTTCTCGGCGGACATCTTACATCTTGAGCGGAGGATTGTGTCGCCGCTGATTTGATTCCTTGATGAACAGGGAGGCTTTCGGGTTGAGGACTTTTCTCGGCGAGAATGGCGGGGCAGCATTGAGCTTGCTCAGTCTTCTTCGAGGGGATGCACGTGGGCAGTGAGCCATTCTCTGATCTGGCCAATGCGAAATTCTCTCTTGCTGATGGATTCAGTGATGAATTTGTGGGCCGCGATAGTCTCCAACTCGAGATAGTGGCCATTGATGCGGAGAAAGGTATCGGTGGCGGCCAGGCTGATTCTCTTGTTGCCATCGAGGAAAGCGTGATTGTTCGCAAGAGACTCCATGAGGGCCGCGGCTTCGTGGATGAGGTCGTCGTAGTAGCCGTTCTGGGGGCGGAAAATGGCGGCTTCGAGAAGGCCCTGGTCGCGAAGTCCGTGGATGCCGCCAAATTCGTCGATGAGCTGACGGTGCATCTCTATGGCTTCGGCCAGGGTCAGGTAAATGTAGCGAGGCGACAGATTCTGTTCCGTGACCATTGAACTTACTTGGCCAGGAGATGATGAAGCTTCCGGTTTTTATCGGTGGAGCGACGGAAATGGCCCATGACTTCGGGGCGCACGGTGCCTTGAGACGGAACCACAAAACGGATGTAGTGTTCCAGGGCTTTCTCGAGCAGAAATCGGCGGGATTGCCCATTCTCCTTGGCGAGCGCGGAAAGCTGCTGATAGAGACGCGCGTCCATCTCCAGGCCGATCTTTTTTGTAAGCGTTTTGGGCATGAGGATTCTCTTTTCAGAAGATTTTACGCGCCCAGGGTATATAAGTCCAGAGAATTCTGGACTTTTCTTCCCTTATCCGGAAAGTAGTACTCGTTCCTAGCTCGCGGTTGCGCGCGCTGTCACTGTCGGGGGCTTTCACTTGCTCGCGGGGGTGATGACGATGTTGCGAAACATCACGCGGCCTTTTTCGGTGCCTTGGAGGTAAATGGGCCCGGGCAGCTCTTCGTGACTATCGAGGGCGCCGCCGGTGATGCCGGGGATTTCCTTGTTGTCGATGATGGTTTTGCCGTTGAGTACAAGCGTAATCATGCGGCCGATCAGTGTGATGTCGTAGGTCTGCCATTGGTCCGGCGTGCGTGCAGGCTCAGGCGAAGGAGCGAGGAAACCGTAGACTCCGCCCATGCGCTGACTCGGAGCATCGTTGGCGGAATCGGTTTCGATTTGCACTTCGTAACGGCCGCGGAGATACACGCCGCTATTGGATTGGACGCCGCAGTTGAACTCGACGTGGAGTTTGAAGTCTTCAAATTTGGAGCTGTTGATCAACTCCGGGCCACGGTCGGGCCTGACCAAAATTCCGTTTTCTACTTTCCACACAGGCGATGCGCCGGGCTTGTCTTCGTGCCACCCAGCCAGATCCTTTCCGTTGAAAAGCGGAATCGGGGAAGCCCAGTTTGGCGGGCTGGTTCTTTTCAGAGCGGGAGCTCTGCGACCGGTCCATTGCCACGTTTTACCGTCAGGGCCATGCAAACTGCCAGAAAGTATTTCTCCGTTCAAAGCGCCTTCGAAAACCAAATCAGTCTTACTGTCTTCCTCTTCTTTGGGTGAGACGAACTTCAGGTGGCCGTTCGAGAGTTCCGCACTCGGGAGTGGGCGGGCGTTTCCCCAGCGGCCCACCATCTGGGCTTTGAGTTGTCCATTTTCCTCACGCAGCTCCAGCCAGGAGGGATACTCTCGGTCGGGCGCCTTCAGCGTCAAGTCCCAGCGGCCGAGAAAAGCTTTGGCAGAAATTGAAGAGGAATTTGTTGCGGGTTTCTCGTTCTGGGAATGCGCCGCAGCGGCCAACAAAATGACCGTGAGGAACGCGAACACGATTCTGTGAATCTTCATCGGGTGATGAATCCCTTCTACTCAGCGTCCGTTTATTGTTTACGAGCTTGCTGCGCTCACTGATCTTTTTCCAAATACTCGTCGGGGACGTCGTCTTCCGGGACTTCATGCGTCCTTACCTCGCCTTCATCGGCGTCGGGAACGTCTTCGATGCCTTTAACGACTTCGGCTTCGAAGGCGTTTCCTTCTTCGAGCAATTCGTCCACGCTCTCTGAATCCGCGCCCGCGCGGTTTGATAAGCCCTGGAGATCGCCGGACTGGCCACCGGAGCGCGCGCCCAACCCTTTGGGCTCGAACACGACCGTGTCCACGCCTTCGCTCTTGCCGCGAGGTTTGGCTTTCTTGAATGGTGTCTTCTTTTTTGGAGCAGGTTTCCTGACGGTGGCGGCCTTCTTGGCAGGCACAGGTTTCTTCGCCGCCTTTTTCTTGGTCGCCGCTTTCCGGTTCAGGGCTTTCTTGGGTTTGGTCTGCTTTTTCTTTTTGGTTTTGGTGGCCATGCCTGGAGTCTATCACTGACGCCCTCTATCGCGCATTTTCTCCCGCGGGCTCGGGTGAAAGCGGCGCAGCTTGCAAAGCAGGGTGACAACCTCTAGTCTGCTTGGGCTGAGCAAGCGAAGGGGCCAGAACAATTGCCGGATATCACTCCCCAACTTCTCGTTTTCGGATTCATTTGGTTCGTAGCATTTCTTTTTTCGACCACATGTCACGAGGCCGCGCACGCGTTGGTCGCCAAGATGGGAGGCGACGACACGGCGGCTCTCGGCGGCCAGGTCTCGCTGAATCCCGTTCCCCACATGAGGCGCGAACCCTGGGGCATGATTGTGATCCCGATCCTCTCGTACCTCATGATGCATGGAAATGCGATGATGGGATGGGCGAGCGCGCCGTACGATCCGCTTTGGGAGCGGCAGCATCCCCGGCGGTCGGGATGGATGGCTCTTGCCGGACCGACGGCAAATTTTTTGTTAATGCTGATCGCCGTGGGCGGACTGCGGTTGGGAGCCGCTGAAGGGTGGTTTCATCCCGACCCCATCACGGGCCACCGTGATTTCGCGGCGACCACTTTGCTGATTTTCTTTTCGTTGAATTTGCTGCTGGGCACGTTCAACCTGCTTCCGGTATCGCCGCTCGACGGCAGCACGGTGATCTTGCTTTTCATGAGTGAAAAGACGGCGCAGCGCTACCTGGACTGGCTGCGCGGCAACAGTCTTGCGATGGCGGGACTGCTGGTGGGTATTCTCGTTTTTCGTTACATTTACGGACCAATCTATGAGTTCATGAGTGGGCTTTTACTTCCGGGGAGCATCTAGTGCCCCGAATCTGAACAATGCCGAGTGAAGTGTCGCTCCGCCGGACATGCTCTAAGAGCCTGCCTTCTGGGCAACCTTACCATTTTCAGTAAGTTACAAGGAATTGCGAGTGGTTAGCGGCCTGCAATTCCGTACTGCTGAGGCCCAGCATGCTTCGGTACCCCAGCTTTCCTATTACACGACTGTACGCGGTGGAAGTATCTGGCTGGGACAGCGCTGAGAATTTTTTTGTGGAGAAGTGCGAGCTGGAGTGGCACGAGGAGTCCGGCAAGCAGGTGTCGATTAAGAGGGCGCTGAGAGATAACGCGGTCCTGCTGGTAAGGCTTCTGCAGCCGGGTGAGTCCGACCGTTCGCACCCGGTGGCCTACGAGGCCGAACTGGTAGGAAAGACCAAGAGTGGACTTCAACAATTCCGCCTCAACATGGTGGTTCCTCGCTTGAGAGAAGAAGAGAGCTCGGCAGCCTGGCCAGAGCGCCTTTAGAACGCCTACCGATTGCCGCTAGAGAGGGCGGGGGAACTGCGGAGTTCCGCACCAAAACGACACCGTGAACCAATATGAAATGGGTATGAAATGGGCTAAATGGAAGGGTTTGCTGCCGCGGGAGAAAGGTTACGCTCTGGCAAACCGGATGTGGGTGATCAAACATCCCTAAGCTACTGATTCTCTTGGAGGTGCTGGGTCGTTGGAAGGACAAAGAGGGCGATTGGGACCGGGCAAGTGCGAGACAGAGAAAAGGTGCAAGGATGGCACAAACGTTGCGAGTGTAGTCATCGTGGCACACGCATATAGCAAGGCTGTTGAACTGGCGGTACCGAAGACATCTTTGACGCCGTGCATTCTGGACAACGATCACGCCCAATTGGATCTGCTCACCACGGTCATGTACGACATGGGCTACGAGGCGATCACCACTTCCGATCCAGAAGAGGCTTTGGGCTTGGTGCGAACCGGCCGATCCCGGCTAGTGCTGGCAGATGTAAATATGCCGGGGATGAATGGTTATGAGTTTCTCGATCGCGCGTTACGCATCGACCCTGGAATTCATGTGATCGTGATGACCGAGGAATACACCCTGGAATCGGCGCTGGACGCGATACGGCGCGGCGCGACGGACTTTCTGCCGAAACCGATCGACAAGATTCGGTTGAAGAAGACGTTGGACGAAGTGGCCACGATCTACGACCAGCGGCGACGAGTACGGGCGCTCGAAGAACAGTTGCTGAAGGATCTGGAGTTCCATGGGATTGTGGGAAAAAGCCCGGTCATGCTGGAGGTTTTCGATTTCGCGCGGAAGGTGGCGAAGCATTACACGAACGTGCTGCTGGTGGGGTCCACGGGGACCGGGAAAGAGCTGGTGGCGCGGGCGATACACAACATCAGTCCGGTGAGCCAGCAGAAATTGGCGATCTGCAACTGTTCGGCAATGGTGGACACGCTGCTTGAGAGCCAGCTCTTTGGGCATGTGCGAGGATCGTTCACGGGGGCGACGGACACGCGGCCGGGGCTTTTTGAGTACGCGAATAACGGGACGGTATTTCTGGATGAGATTGGCGAGACGTCCGTGCCGATGCAAGCCAAGCTGCTACGCGTGATCCAGAACCGGGAGATCCAGCGGGTGGGTTCGCCGGAAGTGCGGCAGGTCAATGTGCGCCTGATTGCGGCGACCAACCGGGATCTGCGGGCGGAAGTGCTGGCGGGGAGATTCCGGGAGGATCTTTTCTACCGGTTAAGTTCGATTCAGATTCGGGTGCCTTCCTTGACGGAACGGCTGGAGGACATTCCGCTGCTGGTGCATTATTTCCTGAAGAAATATAACGATGTCTATGGGAAGAATATCTCCGGGCTGACGCGGCGGGCGCAGACCGTCCTGCTGCAACAGGCCTGGCCGGGGAACGTGCGTGAATTGGAGAACGTGATTGCGACCGCGGCGATTACCGCCATTGGGGATTTCATCGATCTTGTGGACTTGCCGGAACACTTGCAACACCGTGGCCCGCGAAGGCCGGAGGGCGATGACTGGCGGCCGCTTTCGCTCGACGAAGTGCGCAAATTGCATATTCAGAGAGTGCTGGAATTGTGTCAAGGAAACCGCTTGCGGGCCGCACAAATACTGGGCATCGGCCGGACGAGTCTCTATCGCTACCTGAAGCGGGATGGCCATGAAATGCGTGCCCGGGAAAAAAGTGGCGGCGCGGCGGCTTGAGATACTCCCTCGAGCAAGGCCATTCAGCAAACCCATCGAGCAAACAAGGCTCAACTTTCGTGAATGACGGCGGTTCCGTCTAGCTACCGCCTATGTTTCCGTGGCTGTTCCTCGAAGGCACAGTGTCCCGCGTTGATGCAGCCATACTCCTCACGGGCATTTGTAAGACAAGGAAAATGCGGAGCTTGCGGCAGCACCGTTTGGCAAGCGCCCTGCATTCAGGAAGAGCGCTTACAAAAGCTAAATCGCAGAGCTTTCAGCCGGGAAGCGGACAAGCTGGATGAACGAACCATCTAGAATCGAAAAGATTTGCGCGGGAGTCCACGGCGATGCTTCGCAGCGGATCCGTGCGAAACGGTGCCCACCTACAGTAGTTCCTCAGCATGCGCCTCGAACAACTAGCCAGAACCCCCAAGAGCGCCGCTCCTCTCTCCCCTGAGGGAGTGCGGCGCTCCTTTCCTTCCAAGATGTTGCGCGACGCCGGGGCGGTTGCCGGGTGTGCCGGTGATTACGGACCTGCGCGAGATGCTTTAACCAGATTTTGAACAAAGAACGCTTCGCGCTGCCGATCCGGCGATGCGATTTTTCCATCTGCAATCCGCATGAATCCGCCTACGCTCTATCCGTATTAAGGCGGTTTGACATCACGTTACAAAGCGTATTGAATTATCGGTTCACTCTCTTCCTTCTCAGAGGGGCATCCCATGCGCACGAACAAGCTTTGCACCCTGCTTTTTCTCCTCCTGACGGGTGTGCCGCGCCTGCACGCGCAGGTATCTGCGAGCATCACCGGGGTGATCACGGATACGTCCGGCGCGCGCATACCGTCTGCGGCGATAACTGTGAAGAACGTGGAGACCGGAGCGAGCCGGGGCACGGTGTCGGGCGAGGCAGGACGCTATCAGGTGCTGGCGCTGCCCGTGGGTGAGTACGAAATTCGAGTGTCGAAGACCGGCTTCCAGGAACAGATCCGAACTGGCGTGCATCTGGTGGTGGGACAAGAAGCATCCGTGGACTTGACGCTGCGGGTTGGTGAAGTGAAAGAGCAAGTCAGCGTGGAGGGAGAGGCGCCCATCGTCAACACCACGACGAGAGACGTCTCCGGGCTGGTCGGAGAACGGCAGGTTAAGGACCTCCCCTTGAACGGACGCAGCTACGATCTTTTGCTGCAGCTGAATCCGGGGATCGTGAACTTCACTTCGCAAAAGACGGGCGGGACGGGGATTTCGAATTCCACGACGGCTAACAATTTCGCGGTCTCCGGCAACCGGCCGCAGCAAAACATTTTTCTGATGAATGGTGTGGAGTATTCCGGCGCCGCGGAAAACAACATGCAGCCGGGAGGAACGAGCGGGATGCTGCTGGGCGTCGACGCGGTGCGCGAGTTTAACGTGGAACGCGACACGTACAGCGCGGAGCTTGGCAAACACCCGGGCGGCCAAGTGATCATCGTGACGCAATCAGGAAGCAACCAGTGGCACGGCTCGGTGTTCGAGTTCTTGCGCAACAACGCGCTCGATGCCGCGAATTTCTTCGATCAAGGATCGGCGCCGCCTTTTCAGCGAAATCAGTTTGGGGCGTCCATGGGTGGTCCCCTCCAGCAGGAGAAAACGTTTCTGTTTGGCAACTACGAAGGCTTTCGCCAAAACCTGCACCAAACTTCGGTGGCTTTCGTACCAGGCTTAGCCGCTCGCGCGGCAGCCGTACCGAGTGTTCAGCCGCTGCTGAATTTGTGGCCTGCACCTCCTCCTGGAACTCCTGAACTAAAAGTTCCCGGCCAAACCTATGGCATATCCCAAATTTTCAGCAGCCCGCTGCAAACGATTCGCGAAGATTTTGGAACCGTCCGGCTCGACCATACTTTCTCGCAGAAGGATTCGCTCGCGGCTATTTATACCGTGGATGACGGCGGCGATGTGACCGCCACACCGTTGGATCCTTTTAGCGCCGACATCGTCGGTTTGCGAGAGCAGGTGCTGAGTCTCGAAGAGACGCACGTTTTTTCGCCGACGCTGCTGAATACCGCGAGGGCCGGCTACACGCGCGCGGGCTACTTCTTCACGGGAGAACCTACGCCCAGCACTCCGGCAGCCAGTGTTCCGGGATCTCTTACCGGACGGCCCGTCGGGGCTGTCGTCGTAGGCGGAAGTGCGGCGTCGAATCCGCAAGCGCAGCTGGGATTGGCGGGCAGCAACAACGGAAGCAATCTGCGAATCCACAGAAATCTTTATACGTTTGAGGACCGCGTGACGCTCACGCGCGGGCGACATCAGCTCAGCTTTGGGGCCTGGTTCCAGCCATTCCAGTCGAATGAGACGATTGCGCTCAGCCAATACGGGCAAGCAACGTTTCAGAGCCTCACGACGTTTCTTCAGGGGACGATCGGCACATTCCTGTTCGATCCGAGTCCCACGGAAATGAATTGGCGCTCTCTTTTCGGAGCGTGGTTCGCGGAGGACACGGTCCGCTTGGGCAGAAAACTGACGGTGACCCTGGGATTTCGAGATGAATTTTCGACGGGCTGGAATGACGCCCATGGACGAGCGGCGAACTATACGTTTAGCAATGGCGTGATTTCCTCGCAGCCGAATGTGGGCAGTTCCCTTTTCACGACCAACAACGCAAAGTTTCTGCCGCAGCCGCGGATCGGCGTTGCGTGGAGCCCGTTCAGCACAAAGACCGTTCTGCGGGCGGGTTTCGGGATGTATAACGACCTGCAGGACGCGCTGGGATATCGCACGGACCAAAACGCCCCGTTCAATCCGGTGTACAGCATTCCTGCACTGGCGGTATCAAAACTCCCCATCGATCCGGCAGCGCCCATCCCAGCGACGGCGAAGTTGGTCCCCGGCGGAGTGCAGCCGGATATGCAGACTCCCACGCTCGTCTCGTGGTCGCTGCGCGTCGAGCAGCAACTCTCTCCCAACACCTCGCTGACGGTCGGCTACGTCGGTTCGCATGGCTATCATGAAATCGTGGGAGTCGACGCCAACGAGCCGACGCCGGTGATTTGTCCGGCGTCGCCCTGCCCGGCCGTGTTTCCAACGTATAACCCTTCGCAACCGACTACCGCGACCAACTCTCCCACGATCGGCTTCCCTATCGGTTCGCCCTTGGCGGGAGCGCCCGTGCCGGCCGGGACTTATTACATTCCAGCCGGGACGCCAAAGCCGAACGCGTCGCTCGCCAACACCTGGACATGGTTTTCACGGGGTGACAGCTCCTACCACGCTCTGCAAGTGGATGTGATGCGCCGGATCAGCCGGGGCCTCTCCGTGCGCGGAGTTTATACGTGGTCAAAGACGCTGGATGACGGAGACTCCTTGAACCAAACCACGGCAGGAAACGCGCCGGGACTGGTTTCCAATCCGTTCAACCTGGCCGCGGATAAAGGGCTTGCGACGTTTGACGTGAGAAACGTTGGCGTCATCAACGCGATCTATGAATTGCCATTTGGCCGCGGAAAAATGTATACGAGCGATCTGGAAGGATGGAAAAACGGGTTGGTGGGCGGCTGGTCAGTGGCAAGCATTATTACCGCGCAGTCCGGTTTCCCGTTTACACCGCAGCTGAGCTACAACCCATCGAACAGCGGCGACACGCGAAATCCCGTGAGACCATTTTTGAATCCAAGCTTCAAGGGCCGTGTAGTCACCGGAAATCCCAACCAGTGGTTTAACCCGGCCGCGTTTATCGCTCCGCCTTCCGCCATCGGGTTCTTTGGCAACGCCGGAAGAGATACGTATATCGGACCGGGGCTGGCCACCTGGGATTTTTCCGTTCTCAAAAACACAGCGATCCGCGAGCGGCTGAGCCTGCAATTTCGCGCGGAAGTTTTCAATATCTTGAACCGGGCAAATTTCAATTTGCCTAATGCGGTGGTGTTTACTCCGTCGGGG
>Ga0209736_1000474_pt1 | contig 13004 bp, 13 predicted proteins | sample BlaSpr_A8_Ref_M3_FD_187992 | JGI IMG/M metagenome (GOLD analysis project Ga0209736, IMG submission 187992) | Forest soil microbial communities from Thunder Bay, Ontario, Canada - Black Spruce, Ontario site 2_A8_Ref_M3 (SPAdes) (version 2) | ecosystem: Environmental > Terrestrial > Soil > Boreal... | reverse complement strand
GGTTCAATGAAGCAGCGTTCGAAAGCCCGACATCGTGAAACTCGAATAGATCGCGGTTCTCGCGTCTGAAAAAGGGTAAGGGCACGCCGAGTGCGCCCACGGTCTCGAACACGCCGAGACAGTTGAGGCGGACCGACCGGGCCGGCAGGTCTCCTAAAGCCGTGCGGATGCGATCGGCAGGTCTTTGCCGATAGTAGTACCAGGCCCGGGACTCATTCTCTTCGGTACAAAACTTGCTGTAGATCAGGCCAACGGCAGCGATGTAGCCGGCAAGCGACCTTGCAGTGTAGGATCCGCGCGAAAAGCCGAAGATGAAAACTTCGTCGCCATCGACGTACTTCTCGGACAGGAAGCGGTAGGCCCGCCGAATGTTGCGGCTCAGACCGGTGCCGAAGGCGCCGCCGAAATAAAGATCGAGAAAGCCGCCGGTGCCGACGCCTCGCTCGTAGAAAATCAGATGTTCCTTGTTGCTGAAGGTCCCGGTGGAAATTGAAGTTCGTCTCGCCTCCGATCCCGGCGACAGAACATCGACCTTCATCGGATGCGTAACATCCAGGCATTTGGAAATGATTTCGCGCAAGCGAACAATGTTGGTATCGGCTGGGCCGGAATCGGCATCATTCCAGGTGCCGTCCAGAAGTAATATGATGCGCTTGGACATCACGAAAATTCTGATCAAAAACTGCAGTAGAAATGCAAATCGTAGAGGAAGCCGAACCGTTCAATTTTTCTACCCTGACGTGTAGATGAATTCTCGTCAAGGTCGGCTCCCCAACGCTGGGCAAAAATCTGGTGGTCGGATCGGATTTGGCGCGATGGCCGGCTGGCAATTCCCGTTCAGTCCACGAAAAAGCCCGCCGGCTGAAGCCGGCGGGCTTGAAACGTGTTGTCGTTATGCCCAGGGCAAACGGGGTGCAGTCGATCTAGAGATCCCGGTACATCCGCGGAAATCCCTCAATCGGCTTGCATCACATGGCGCGGAGGTTTTCCGCGCTGGTCTTGCCGCGCATGCTGTCGAGCTTCGATTCATATGAAAGCTTCTGGCCTTCATTGAGCGAGCCCATGCCGGCGCGCTCGACGGCGCTGATGTGCACGAACACGTCGTTGCCGCCGTCGTCGGGCTGAATGAAGCCAAAACCCTTGGTCGCGTTGAACCACTTAACTGTTCCGGTAGACATTTAACTTCTCCAAGATGCGCATATGCGCTTACGCCCGCACGACCTTCGCGCGAGCTTGATCCGATTTCAGCGATGTCTTGGGGAGGGGAGCCGGTTCGGCGCGTTCAACAAGCAAATCGATTGTTCGAATGGGAGGCGTTTACACTGCTCACCGCAGAATAGCAAGCGAAAAGCAATTTCACGCGACCTAGGCTCATCGGCCATCGCCCAAATTCGCCGGCACCGCTGCGTTTTGCGCCTCATGCCGACAATTTTACGCGAAAATTTTGCAAGACTTTTAGTCTTGCTGCGCGGTTTAACGTTACTTGAATTATTCAATTCTGCGCGCCGTAGTTCTCCTTATTTGAAACCATGCGCACCGCTAAGACCGTCTGCACACGGGAGGTACTGATCGATGACAAACCAGATGTTCAGCGACGCGCTGGTGAAAAACACAACCTTTGGACGTCGAAAGATAACGCCACGATCCTGCGTTGCAGATAACAAAAGGCACTTGCGGGCATTCCTCACCGACGTGCTCGAGGATCTCGGCTTCGTCACCAGCGAGTGCGCCAAGGCCGATGAACTGGGGACGATCCTCGAGACCGAATTGCCGGATCTGATCGTTCTCGGGGTATCGATCGATGGCATCGAGGCCGGCAAGATTCTGGAAATCCTGGTGCGCCGCGAGTTCCGCGGCAAGGTTCTCGTCCTCGGCGCCCGGGAGTCGATCATCGTCAAGGCGGTGCGGCAGGTTGGCGAGGAATATGGCCTCGCCATGCTGCCGCCGCTGACCACGCCGTTCGCCGCGGGGACGTTGCGCGAGCGGGTCGCGATGCTGCTGCCCGAGGAGCCGGCACCGAGCCCGGCCGTTCACGTGCCGGAGGCACTGCACGCCGGCTGGCTCGAATTATGGTACCAGCAGAAGATCGACGCGCGCACGCTGGTTCGCCGCGGCGCCGAGGCGCTGGTGCGGATGCGGCATCCGACCTGGGGCGTGGTGCCGCCGGCCTACTTCATCCCCGAAGAGGACGATCCGCATTTCCTGCGGCTGTCGGAATTCGTGATCGAGCGCGCCACCGAAGATTGGCGCTATCTGCTGCAACAGCACGGCCCGACCGATATTTCGATCAACCTGCCGGCCTCCTTTCTCAAGGATCGCGACGCGGTGCGCGACCTCTGCCGGCGGATACCGGCGCATCCGGCGTTCGGGGGATTGCTGATCGAGATCAACAGCGCCGAGGTCATCGGCAATCTGGATTTGGTGACCGACGTCGCCAAGGAGATCCGCCTGCACAATGTTGCGGTCTCGATCGACGATCTCGGCGCCGACTGGCCGGCGCTGATGGAGCTCGACAGTTTCCCTTTCGCCGAACTCAAGGTCGACCGGCAATTCGTCACCGGCTGCGCCAACGACCGGCTGAAACAGACGGTCTGCCGCCGCATCATCGAACTCGGCAAGAGCTATGGGGTCCGGGTGGTTGCCGAGGGCGTCGAGACCCGCGCCGATCTGGTGGCGGCGAACGAGATGGGTTTCGACCTGGTCCAGGGCTACCTGTTCGGCAAGCCGATGGCGCTGAAGAAATTTGCCCGCTCGGCGCTGGTCCATCCGGTGCTGGTGTCGAGCAACAAGCCGCATCCCGATTGACGGGACCGGCGCCGGCCGATGATTTTGTAGCTGCGGCGCTCTCTGACGGAGCGGTTTGCGCAATCGCGAGTGGATCAGCCCAACCGGCTGATCTGCTCCTCGGTCACCACGCGCTCGATATTCTCGGTCTTGCTCTTGATGCGGTAGCGCGGGCGGCCGTCCGCCTCGATCGGCAGGCAGGTGACAATGGTATAGATGCTGCGCTGCTTGACGACGGCGCGGCCCTGCGGACCCTGCAGCTGGTGGTGGACATCGTCATTGATCGCGTAATTGTGGGCCATCGCCGCTCTTTCCGTTGAAGACCGGCTTTTAGTCGCAATTGCCCAGAAACGCAACAAACTTCGTCGGTTAGCGGGGTCCGAGGGGCTCGAAAATCAGGCTGCCAGCCGCAAAATCTGCACCACATCGGCCGCTTCGCGGATCGGCTGCGGATTCGACCGGGTAAAGATCGAAAGCATGGCATTTTCGCCGATCAGCCCAAACCGGTCCTCCCCGACGCCGACTTCCGAAAGCTTGCGCGGAAGCCCCAATTTGCCGACGAAAGCCGAAAAGGCGTCGCTGGCATCCAGTTCCGGCGCCCGCAGCGCCGCCGCAATCGACTTCTGGGCCTCTGCCGTGGCCGGCCGGTTGTAGCGCAACACGCTCGGCATCATCACCGCGGTGCAGAAATAATGCGGCACGTCGCAGGTGCCGCCGAGAACATGGCCGATGGCATGGCTGGCGCCCATCGGCACGCGCGCCTGCAGCCCGAACGCCGCCAGCCAGGAGCCGAACTGGCAGCTGACGCGCGCCTCCGCATCGTCCGGATTCTCTTCTGTGCGCAGCAGCCCGTCATGGAGATATCGCAGGCCGCTGAGACACGCGCTTTCGACCAGCGGATTGCCCCTGATCGAGCAGATCGCTTCGATGCCGTGATCCATGGCGCGGGTGCCGGAGCCGAGCCACAATTTTTCCGGCGTGTATCTGGTGATGGCGGGATCGAGGATGATGGTGCGCGGCATCATCATCGGGTGGTTGAAAATCTGCTTCAGTTTGCGGCGGGTGTCGGTCACCAGCGTCCCGGAATTATACTCGCCGCCCGATAGGGTGCTCGGAATCGCGATCATGCGGGCTCTTGGGTTGCGAAACGCCCCAAAACGCCGTTCCGGCGTGGTTTCGTAACCGTCGAGCCCGTCCTGATCGACGATCTCGTGCTCGATGCACATCAGGATGATTTTTGCGGCATCGACCACCGAGCCGCCACCGACCGCGACAATCAAGTCCGCTTTGGCATCGCGCGCCTGCGCAGCGGCCTGCACCACCACCTCGCGCGTGGTGTGTTGCGGAATGCCGTCGAAGGTGCCGGCATAGCGATCTTTCAGGCCAAGGCGGATCTTCTCGATCTCATCGGTCTTGGTGTTCAGCGTCCGGCTCACGATCAGGAGCACGCGCCGGGCATCGAGCCGCTCAGCCTCCTCGCGCAGCGCCTCGGCGGCGGGCTTGCCATAGATGACGAATTCCATCGAAGGATATTGGTAGCTGCCGGGGGCTCGCATGCTTTGCTCCATCGATTGGCACGCGTTGGGCGCGCGACTGTCGGATTGGTGTCGTTGCCTCAGGAGACCGCGCGGATCGGCATCTTCGGCTCGGCATCATCGAGAAAGCCCATCAGCCGGCCGCGGATGATCTGATCGGCTTCCGCCATGATCCGGTCGATCAATTCCTTCACCGTCGGCACGTCATGGATCAGGCCGACCACCATGCCGCAGCTCCAGGCGCCGGCATCCATTTCGCCGTCGGTCATCACTTTCGGATAGACGCCGGCAACCCGGTCGTGGATGTCCTCGATCTGCAGCGCGCGACCCTTTTCGCGCTCGATCTCCAGCAAGCGCTCGACGCCGGCATTGTTCAATACGCGCTCGGTGTTGCGCAGCGCCCGCATGACCAGGCGGGTGTCAAGTTCGGAGGCCGCGACCAGCGCCTGCTTGACATTGTCGTGCACCGGCGCCTCCTTGGTCGCGATAAAACGCGTGCCCATGTTGATGCCGGAGGCGCCCATCGCCAGTGCGGCGACCAGGCTGCGCGCATCCGCCATGCCGCCGGATGCGACGAAGGGAATCTTCAATTCCTCGGCGGCGCGCGGCAGCAGGATCATGTTGGGCATGTCGTCTTCGCCGGGGTGGCCGCCGCACTCAAAACCGTCGACGCTGACGGCGTCGCACCCGATCCGCTCGGCCTTCAGGGAATGCCGCACCGACGTGCATTTGTGGATCACCTTGATGCCGGCAGCTTTAAGCGTCCGCATGTATGGCTCCGGGCTGCGGCCCGCGGTCTCGACGATCTTGATGCCGCCTTCCTTGATCGCCGCGATGTATTCCGGGTAAGGCGGCGCCGAGAAGGTGGGCAGGAAGGTCAGATTGACGCCGAACGGCTTGTCCGTCAGGTCGTGACAGCGCGCGATCTCGCGTGCCAGCAGTTCAGGCGTTCGCTGCGTCAACCCCGTGATGATGCCGAGGCCTCCGGCATTCGAGACCGCACCGGCAAGTTCGGCAAACCCGACATAATGCATCCCGCCCTGGATGATCGGATGTTCGATGCCGAACATCTCCGTGATCGCTGTCTTCATCTGTCTCTCCCGAAATTCGGTGGCTTTGCTATTGCATGAGGAGCGCGGCAACGCCGCGCGTCTCGAACCATCTAACCGACGGATACGCGGTGATGAGGCTCCAGCACACTCACCACTTCTCGCCGAAGGGCCGGATTTCGTGCTCGAAAGTCCAGGCGTCGCGGGGCTGCTGATAGAGCTGCCAATAGGCTTCGGCGACCGCGGCCGGGCGCATCAAGCGGTTCGGGTCCAGATTCTCCATCGCCTGGGGCCCCTCCCTGCTCGTGATCAACTGCCGCACCCATTCGGTATCGACGCTGGAATCGATGATGAGATGGGCGACATGGATATTCCTGGGGCCGAGTTCACGCGCCATCGATTGCGCCACCGCGCGCAATCCGAATTTGGCGCTGGCAAAGGCCGCAAAGCCCGAGCCGCCGCGCAGGCTGGCGGTGGCGCCGGTGAAGAAGATATTGCCCTTGCCGCGCGGCAGCATCAGCCGCGCCGCTTCGCGCCCCGCCAGGAATCCCGAATAGCACGCCATCTCCCAGACTTTCCGGAACACGCGCTCGGTGGTCTCGACGATCGGGAAATTGACGTTGGCGCCGATGTTGAAGACGCAGACCTCGAGCGGGGCATGCCCATCGGCATCGGCGAGGAATTTTGTCACTTCCTCTTCCTTGCGGGCGTCGAGCGCGCGCCCGAACACGGTGCCGCCGGCGGCCTCGATCTCCTTCACCAATGGCGCCAGCTTCTCGCCCTGACGCCGGCCGACGAAAACGGTAAACCCTTCCGATGCGAACTTCTTGGCGATCTCGCCGCCGATGAAATCGCCTGCGCCGATCACGGCGACTGTCGCGTTGCGTTTTTCCAAAGTGTTCTCCAATCAAGAATGACGAGACGCTCAGGCCTCAGCCCGCGCGCAACGTCTCGGCCAATTTGTGTTTGAGAATCTTTCCAGTGGATGTCGCCGGCAGTGTTTCCAGAACGATGATTTCCGACGGCCGCTTGTAGGAAGTCAGTTGCGGGGCGACGTGGGCCATCAAATCTTGCGGACTTGTATTCGAGCCCTGGAGCAATTGGACGAAAGCCACCACTTCTTCATTGCCCTCGACCACGCGGCCGACCACGGCGCACTGCACGACGGCATCATGGGTGGAGAGCACGGCTTCGATCTCGGCGGGATAGACATTAAAGCCGGAGCGGATGATCATTTCCTTGGTGCGGCCGACGATGAACAGGCAATTACCCTCAAAACGCGCCAGATCGCCGGTGTTGAACCAGCCATCGGCGTCGATCGCCTTGGCGGTGAGATCCGGCGCGCGGTAATAGCCGCGCATCACGTTCGGTCCGCGGACATGGAGTTCGCCGACCTGGCCGTCGGAGACCGCAGCGCCGTTCAGCCCGACGATCCGGCTTTCGATGCCCGGCAGCAACCTGCCGACCGCGGAATCGTGCCGCGGCGCATCGAAGCGGACGCCCGAAATTCCCGGCGAGCATTCGGTGATGCCATAGCCGTTGAGCAGCGGAAGGCCGAGTTCCTGCTCGACCCGTGACTTCAGGTCGAGATCGAGCGGCGCGCCGGCCACCGCGATCAGGCGCAAGGTGCCTGCGTTCAGCTTCGATAATCCCGCCAGTCTTTGATGCTCGAGCAGCCGCTGATAGGTCGCCGGCACACCATTCAAGATGGTGACGCTTTCCTCCGCGATCGCCCTGGCCAGGGCCGCCGGATCGTATTTGCTGGTGAGCCGCACCTTGGCGCCGGTCATCAGCGTCATGATCAGAAGCGAAATCCCGACAATGTGCGAGATCGGCAGCACGACATAGACCTTGTCGTTGGCATCCATCCTGCGAAACCAGGCGGTCGTCTTCGCGCTGAACAGCAGGTTGCGGTGGGTCAGCATCACGCCCTTGGGCGTCCCAGTGGTGCCCGAGGTGTAGATCAGGACCGCGACCTGCCTTGCGGCGTCCGCCTCGACCGGCTCGGGCACGGTGTTTTCGTCCAGCGCGGAGACGCCGATCTCCTGCAATGGCCCCACGCTTTGCACGTTCGCGCCACAGCGCAAAGCGTGAGCTGCGGCTTCCCTGGAAACGCCTGATGTGAACAAGACGCGGCGGGCACCGCTGTGATCCCGGATCTGATCGAGCTCGCGCGGCGACAGCCGCGGATTGACCACGATCGCCCAGGCGTCGATTTTGGAGGCCGCGAACAACAGGCACGCCAGCGCGATGCAGTTTTCGCTGGCGATCATGATGCGGTCGCCGGCGCGGATCCCGAGCGCGCGCAATGCGTCCGCCGTTTCCCTCATCGTGCGGTCGAGTTCGCGGTAGCTTAAAGAGCCGCCGTCTTCGATCAGCGCCAGTCTATCAGGGGTTTCCCGAACATGGCGATCGATCACCTGATGGATGCGACCGGGCAATCCCGCGAGGACTTCAGTTGCAGCGATCTCTTGCACCGATCCCACCAACGCTTCTCTCCACCGACCCGCGTTTTCGCCGCGCTATATCCGCTCGCCACTCAAGCGATCTTGAGAGCCGCGTTCGTTTGTTCGACGATCGATTCCTCGACATCCCGGAGCTGGTCCTTGCCGAAGAACATTTCCTTGCCGACGAAAAACGTCGGCGAGCCGAAACTTCCGCGCGCCACCGCGTCGGCGGTGTTGTCGATCAGCTTCTTCTTGACGTCGTCCTGCTGGGCGCGGGCAATCAGGAGGTCGATATCGATGCCGGACAGGATGAAGGCATCCCTGAAGACCTGGAGATCGTCCATCTTCTTCGGATCCTCCCACATATGATGATAGGCCGCGCGGAAATATGGCTCGAACATGTTCTCGAACTGCGCCGCCACCGCGCCGCGCATCAGCATCAGGGTGTTGACCGGAAAGAACGGATTGGTCTTGAAGGTCGTGATGTGGTGGCGGGCGATGAAGCGCCGGGTTTCCAGCGCCTGGTATTCCGGCTTGTTCTTGATCCCGCGCAGCGATTCCGCCGGCGACATGTTGTTGGTCGCCTTGTAGACGCCGCCAAGCAGCACCGGAACGTAGTCGAACTTCACGCCGGTGCGCTTCTCGATGGCCGGCAGCGCAAGTTCGGCGAGGTAGGCATTCGGACTGCCGAAATCGAAATGAAATTCGACCTTCAGGGGACTGGCCACGGGATGTTGTCCTTTTTGGTGTCGGCGGCGCTGGCGCGGCGGCGGCCTCCCCGGGAGGTCTTCCGCCGCCGCAGTGCCGAGTCCTATAGTTCTATTATAGAACTGTCAATCCGGAAGCGCTATTTTCCTGTTAGATAGATGCATCGGCCGGTTGTGTCAGGATCAGTGCCTATTTAGAATGCGGACGCCGGGATGATTTGCGGAGCGGCAGCGATGCCGTGCTGACTGGAGAAATGCGATGAAGTGGGATGCCCTGGAAGAAGAACCCTGTTCGCTGGCGCGCACGGTCGCGGTGATCGGCGACCGCTGGAGCCTTTTGATTCTTCGGGAGTGTTTTCTGCGCAGGCGCCGGTTCGAAGCGTTCCAGTCCTCGCTCGGGATTACCCGGCATCTGTTGGCCGAGCGCCTGAAGAAGCTGGTGCGGTTCGGCGTGCTGCGCCGGATCCCGTACCAGGAATCGCCCAAACGCTACGAATATATCCTGACCCAAAAGGGACTCGACCTTTATCCGGTCATCATGTCGATCGTGCATTGGGGCAATATCCATATGGTCGATGCGCGCGGACGCCCGCTGCTGCATGAGCACAAGAAATGCGGCAAGATGTTCGACCCGGTGATGATCTGCTCGGAATGCGGCGAACCGCTGGAGGCCAAGGGCGTCCATGTGCATCCCGGCCCCGGCGCACGCAAGGTTCCGGCCGCGGTAACGGATGACGGCGGCGCGAAGAGGAAGAAGACGGTGGACGCGGCGTAGCCCTCTACGAGCGCGTCTTGTTGAAACATCCCCACCCCGACCCTCCCCCGCAAGCGGGAGAGGGAGAACACCCGGTATCTGCGTTCCGTATTGGTATTCAGAAGGCGTGTTGTGCCGATTCCGGCCGCCGACGGCGCAAGGCCCGCGCTACCACAGCGTTTGCCGCGCGCGTTCCGGCCACGCCCGGTCATAGCCCTCGCCGCCGACGCGGTTCTCGCTCATGTCGGCCAGGATCTGGCCCGGCGTCGGCAGGCTCTTGGGATCGACCCGCTTGTCCGGATTCCACAAATCGGAGCGCACGATGGCGCGGGCGCATTGGAAATAGATTTCATCCACGGTCATGATCACGACCGTGCGCGGCGCCTTGCCGCCGACTTTGAACGAGGTCAGCAAATCCGGATCGACCGAAACCTGCGCACGGCCGTTGACGCGCAGCGTGCTGCCGGAACCCGGGATCAGGAACAGCAACGCGATCCTTGGATCACGCACGATGTTGCGCAGCGAATCGACCCGGTTGTTGCCGCGCCGGTCCGGCATCATCAGCGTCTTGTCGTCGTGCACCCTGACAAACCCGGGCAAATCGCCGCGCGGCGAGCAATCCAGTCCCTCCGGCCCGGATGTCGCCAGGGCTGCGAACGGCGACTTGTCGATCAGCATCCGATAGGGCGCCGTGATGCGGTCGGCGACCTTGACGGTGGACGCCTCGTTGGGTTCGCCGTAGATCGCCTCGAGTTGCTCGATCGTCGCGATAGTGGGCATGCTATCTCCAGGCTGTCCGGCCGCCTACCCGTCCCAGCGGTCGCCCTTGATGATCCTGACGAGCTGGCGCGCGTGATATTCGGCGCTGCCGGTGTTCACGATGGTGGCGTCCGGCCTCGACGAAGTCTCATCGACCGTGCGGCCAAGCCGATGCTCGATTTTTCCGTCGCTGCTCCGCGCCCGCGCCGCCAGCCGCTCCGCAAGGACCTGTGGCGGCGCCGTGATCGAGATAACCACGGCATCGGCGTATTTGCGGCGCGCCGGGCCGATCACCGTGCGCGATACATTGGCAATTAGCGTGCGTCCGGCGCGCAGTTCGTCGTCGATCCCGCGGGGCAAGGCATAGCAATGGCCGTGCGCTTCCCAATGCATGGCGTATTCGCCGCGCGCGAGCCCATCTCGGAACGCGTCCAGGCTCACCTCTTCATTTTCCTCGGACGCTGAGGCCTGGCGGGTGATCACGCGGCGCGCAAAGACGATGTTTGGGTCGTCGGCACAGGCGGTCTTGGCAAGAGCGAGCAAGGTATCCTTGCCGGCGCCGCTGGGGCCGACCACTAGAATGAGCCGGCCGGGTCCAATCGCGGCCGCACGATGATCCGAGATGGCAGGTGCTTCCGTCATGCCACACGCCGCCCTTCCCGCCAGACGCTGCGCACCACCGGAATATCGCGCGCGACATGGACGCGGATCAGATCGGCGCGCTTGCCGTTTGCAATCTCGCCGCGGTCGGAAAGCCCTACCGCTTCGGCGGGCGTCCTGGTGACGGTGCGGATGGCGGAGGCCAGATCGATCGCCGGCACGCGCTGCGGCAATTGCAGCGCCGCCATCAGCAGGCTCGAAGGAATGTAGTCGGACGACAGGATATCCAACAACCCCTCGCGGGCGAGATCGATCGCGGCGATGTTGCCGGAATGCGAGCCGCCGCGCACCACATTCGGTGCCCCCATCAAAATGCCGATGCCGGCCTGATGCAGGCCGCGTGCGGCTTCCATCGTGGTTGGAAATTCCGCCACCGAAACCCGGTCGCGAACCGCATCGGCGACGTTTTCATCGGTGGTGTCGTCGTGACTGGCGAGCGGGATTTCGTATCGATGCGCCAGCGCCACGATCTCGCGCATATTGGTCGCCGCATGCGCCTTCTGATAGGCGAAACGCCGCTCGAACAGGATGTCGAGTTGGGCGTCGGTCATGCCCGCGCCCTTGCCGCGATAATAATCGCGCAGCTTGCCTTCGTCGCGGAATTGGCGTTGCCCCGGGGTGTGATCCATCAGCGACATCAGCCGCACGTCCGGCCGGTCGATCAATTCCTTGGCTTCCTCGACCACGCTCGGCATCGGAATTTCGCAGCGCAGATGCAGGAAATGATCCGATCGCAGCAGGTCGGCGTCGCGCGCCGACGTGATCGCCTCGGCCAGCAGGCCCGCGCGTCCATCGACTTCCTCGGCACCGTCCTCGCGCCAGACCCGGAGCGAATCCAGTACCGTGGTGATGCCCGAAGTGGCGAGTTGCCCGTCATAGGAGACGACGGCGGCGATCGGGTCCCAGAACACCTTTGGGCGCGGCACGTAATGCGCTTCGAGGTGATCGGTATGCAGTTCGATCAGGCCGGGCATGATCAGATCGCCGCCGGCGTCCTCGCCGCCTGCAGGCGCGTTGCCTTCGCCGAATTCGGCGATCCGCCCATCAGAAAAGGCGATCCAGCCGCGCTCGATCACGCGATCCGCCAGCACGATTCTGGCATTGCCAATGACGGTATCCGATTTTGTCGAAGTCATCTCAAGCATCTTCCTTCATGCCGCTGCGGCAAACGATGTCACGTCAACAACCCGGTCGGCGATCAGATGGCGTATTTCGTCGTCATGGACGATAGCGACCATGGCGACGCCGGCGCGCTTCTTTTCGTCGATCAGATCGACCACCACGGCGCGATTGACGGCATCGAGCGAGGCGGTCGGCTCGTCGAGCAGCAGGATCGGCAGATCGGAAATGAAACCGCGCGCGATATTGACGCGCTGCTGCTCGCCGCCGGAAAACGTCGACGGCGGCAGCGCCCACAGCCGCTCGGGGATGTTGAGGGCTTTCAACAAGCTCCCGGCCTGCCGGCGCGCCTCGGCGCGCGCGATCCCGTTGGCGATCAAGGGCTCGGCGACGACGTCCAGGGTCGGAACCCGCGGCACCGCGCGCAGGAACTGGCTGACATAGCCGATGGTAGCGCGGCGTACGCTGAGGATCTGGCGCGGCTCGGCCCTGGCGAGATCGATCTGCACGCCCTGGTGACGGATGCCGATGCGGCCGGCATCGCAGCGATAATTGCCGAAAATCATTTTCAGGATCGAGGATTTTCCGGCGCCGGAGGGACCGGACAGCACCACGCACTCGCCGGCTTTGACCTGAAAGGAGACGCCGTGCACCACGGGGAGCTGCACCCCGCCCTGCAAATGCATCGTGAAAGTTTTTTCCGCGTTGCTGATGTCGATCATCGCAGTCATTGGCGCAACCTTCATGCCGGCAAAATCGAAGACACCAGCAACTGGGTATAGGGTTCACGGGGATCGTCGAGCACCTGGTCGGTCAGCCCGGTCTCGATGACGCGGCCGCCCTTCATCACCATCACCCGGTGCGACAACAGCCGCGCCACCGCGAGATCGTGGGTGACGACAATAGCCGAAAGCCCGAGTTCGCCGACCAGGTTGCGCAGGAGGTCGAGCAGGCGCGCCTGCACCGAGACGTCGAGGCCGCCGGTCGGTTCATCCATGAACACCAGCCGCGGCTCGGTCACCAGATTCCGCGCGATCTGCAGCCGCTGCCGCATGCCGCCGGAATAGGTGCGCGGCGCATCGTCGATACGGCCGGTGTCGATCTCGACGCGCTCGAGCCAGGTCGAGGCGGTGTTCCTGATATTGCCGTAATGATTCCAGCCGACTGCCATCAGCCGCTCGCCGACATTG
>Ga0209736_1000473_pt1 | contig 13013 bp, 19 predicted proteins | sample BlaSpr_A8_Ref_M3_FD_187992 | JGI IMG/M metagenome (GOLD analysis project Ga0209736, IMG submission 187992) | Forest soil microbial communities from Thunder Bay, Ontario, Canada - Black Spruce, Ontario site 2_A8_Ref_M3 (SPAdes) (version 2) | ecosystem: Environmental > Terrestrial > Soil > Boreal... | reverse complement strand
ATGCCCATCTTCGTCGCCCGCCAGTGGATTAGACATCGCACGGCGAACGTCAACGAGTATTCCGCCCGCTACTCTGTGGTCAAGGACCGCTTCTACCGGCCAACGCTCGAAAGCCTGCGGAAGCAGAGCATGACGAACCGCCAGGGAGGGACGGAGCCCGTCGATGTGGCGACAGCCGAGGACTTCTTGCGCTACCTGGAGTCAACCGAGGCACACTACGCAGATTACGAGCGGATGCTCGACAAGGGCGTCGCCAGGGAGCTCGCCCGCATCGGCCTGCCGCTCTCGGTCTACACGGAGTGGTACTGGAAGATCGACCTGCACAACCTGCTGCACTTCCTCTCACTGCGCATGGACCCGCACGCACAGCAGGAGATCCGCGATTACGCGAATGCCATGTTCGCTCTCATCCAGCCCATCGTCCCCATCGCGGCCGAGGCCTTCCTGGACTACCGACTCCACTCAGTCAACCTGTCCCGTTTGGAGGTGAAATCGCTCCGCACAGGTCAAACGCTCGAGACCGAGAATAAGCGTGAGCTGGCCGAGTGGGAGGAAAAGAAGAAGCAGCTGGGGAGCGGTGTATGATCACCAGGAGGGAGTCTTGTAGGGTGCGGCTCAGATACGAGGAGAGATCCAGGCAGTGGGTGGTAAGCCTGGAGAAGCTCGGGGCCAGCCTGGTAATCTACCGCTCCTGGCCGGGGGAGAAGCACAGGGCAGAGACTTATGCCAGAGACCTGGCTGAATTTCTCAAGGTCAAGCTGGTTGAGGACGAGTAGCCATGCGACGCGATGCAATCTCTCCTGCTCAGCGGAAGGTGCTGCTGAACCTCCTGAACGGCCGGGAGGCTGCTATCCACCTACGGGATGCTTCGGCCCATGCCAGTGGCTTCCTGAAGACCGCTCAGTGCCTGGTGCGCAAAGGCTGGCTCAAGATTTCCTACGACCGGCACGGCAAATACCTCCTGACTGAGGCTGGGAGAGAAGTGGCCGAGAGCCTGAAGTAGTCTTTCCGTCTACCTTACCTGTCCGGTATAATCCAGGGAAGGAGGTGGGGAATGCCGAAGCGACGGTACACAGATGCGGACAAGGCCGAGGCATTGGCCATGCTTGTGGCCAATGGTGGCAATGCTGAAAAAACCGCAAGGGATACAGGCATCCCACGCAAGACGATCTACAACTGGTCGAAGGATAATCCGCCGGTTCCGGCCAAGATCGGCCAAGAGAAAAAAGAAGCCTTGTCCGATCTCTTCGAGAGGGTTTCCAGGAAGTATCTGGATCATTCTCTGGAAGAGGGGCCCCTGAACAAAACCAGTGGCAAGGATGCTGTGCTGGCGGCTGCCGTGGCTGCTGACAAGATGCAGCTACTGCGGGAATGTGGGCCAAGGTCGGACGGTCCTAACTATGTTGTCGTGATGCTGCCGGAGAAAGCCAGTGGCCAAAGGCGGGAGGTTCTCGAGGCCGTTTGCGAGCCAGCCAACGCAGGCTCCGGAGCCGATCCGGCCACAGCTGGCACAGATCAGCTTCCTCCAAAGTCTGTCTGATATCTGTATTTATGGTGGGGCTGCGGGAGGAGGAAAATCGTTCTCGCTGCTGCTGGAGCCACTGTATCACGTTGCCAACCCTGCCTTTCAGGCAGTCATCTTCCGCCGCACTTACCCGATGATTACCCAGGCTGGCGGACTGTGGGACGCCTCCTGCAAGATTTACCCGCAGATGCAGGCTGTGCCGAACAAGAGCGAGCACTCGTGGCAGTTTCCTTCCGGGGCCAAGGTCAAGTTTGCCCATCTCCAGTACGATTTGACTGTCCACGACTGGCAGTCCAGCGAGATTTGCCTGATTGAGTTCGATGAGCTAACCACCTTCGAGGAAGGGCAGTTTTGGTACATGCTTTCCCGCAACAGGTCTACTTGCGGGGTGAAGCCTTACGTCCGTGCCGGGTGCAATCCGGACGCGGATAGCTGGGTAGCTGGGCTGCTGGCCTGGTGGATTGACCAGCACAGCGGGCAGCCCATCCCACAGCGGGCAGGTGCCTGCCGCTGGTTCGTGCGGGTCAACGACCGGCTGGAGTGGGCCGACAGCCCGGAGGAGCTACAGGAGAGATACCCGGACATTCCGCCCAAGAGCCTGTCCTTTGTGCCTGCCCGGCTCACGGATAACGCGGCCTTGATGGCAGCCGATCCGGGCTACCTGGCGAACCTCCTTGCTCTGCCCTACGTTGAAAAGGAGAGGCTGTTGGGTGGAAACTGGTTGATCAGGCCCGCAACTGGGCTCGTGTTCAACCGAGCCTGGTTCGAGATTGTGGGGCTGGCTCCTATTGAGGCCCAGCGGGTGCGTGCCTGGGATAAGGCTGGTAGCAGTGGCAAGGGGGATTGGACAGTCGGGGTGCGGCTGGCAAGGACGGAGGCAGGGCTGTTCTACGTCGAGGACGTGGTACGTGGGCAGTGGTCGGCACTGGAGCGGAACCGGGTGATCCAGCAGACTGCCCAGCTTGACGGGGAGTCGGTGGAAATCTGGCTGGAGCAAGAGCCAGGATCAGGTGGGCTGGAGTCGGCCGAGATCAGTGTACGGCAGCTGGCTGGCTACATCGTTCACGCGGAGCGAGCCACAGGAGACAAGCTGACGCGGGCCAGGCAGTTTTCGGCTCAGTGCGAGGCTCACAATGTCAAGCTGGTGTGGGCACCGTGGAACGAATGCTTTCTGCGGGAGCTTCACGGTTTTGATGGTAAGGCAGGAGGACTCGACGACCAGGTAGATGCCTCTGCCATGGCCTTCAACAAGCTGGCTCAGGTGGAGACAATCGACTTTGGCGACAGGCCCTCTGTGGATGCCAGGGACACCGTCGCTCGTGCTCCCAGAGGCGTTTTCTTGGATGGTGGAGAAGAAGACTACCCGGAGGATGAATACTGATGAGACGGCTACAGGCTATCGAGGCCAACGACAGGTTGAACGAGCACCTACCCGGTACAGAGCGGCACGCTGAAGAGCGGCGACTGATCGTCACTCTGGTGGATGTGGCCGACAGGTTTGGCTACGACAACGTGGCCAGGGTGGCAGAGGCACTGTTGCAGCTTCATCGGGAGCACTGCATCAGGGAAAGCTTGAGGCTGTGATGGGACCAGACGAGCAATTTATCCAGGACAGCTGCTGTGGTGACGGCACGGCCAAGAACATCTACCAGGACTATCTCAAGGAGCACGGACAGGAAAGTCTGGCTGCCGTGCTGGCCAACCTGGATTTGCTGATAAAGGATAGCCTGAGAAGGAATCTTTCGTTCCAGGCCAGGACCAAGTGGCACTACCACAGCACAGGTCAGACGGCTACAGGTGTTGACGTGTTTGTGTATTTTCAGGGTGAGCTTATCAATTCCTTTGTGGTGCCCTTTTGATGCTGCCCCTCGATCAGACAACGCTGCTGAGCCTGTCCAGTGGCCTACGCAGCCTGGATGATGCCTGTGGGGCTGTGGACTGGCTCCAGGAGCACGATGTGACCCTGGCAGACGTGCTGACGCTTTACCTGGGCTCGGCTCCCGAGTTCGTGGATGGACTGCCACAGCTGGTGCTGGCAGCGTATCTCAGGCAGACAGAGCCGGACAAGCATGGGGGACCGTTAAGGGGGTATGCAGTCAAACGCTGGCGACTGGTAGAGACTGGGGAGATTGATCCAGAAGTGTTTGCTCCAGCCCATCCTTCGTTTTCGTGGGTCAGCAATACAGAAATGGACTGGGCAGCTCGGCACAGGGATCTCAAGCGGCGGGTGCTGGCCCTGTTCCCAGAGGTGTTTCGAGAGCGGCAGGAAACTGTTGACTGGTTAACCCTGGTAGACTTTTTTGACCTGGAGCCACACAAGCTGCGGGGCATGCGTGGACAGCCCTGGATTCTGTCCAAACACGTTGCTACCCAGAAGCTGCGCGATACCCTCGAATCCAGAGGCTTCCTTCTGGATCAACATATCTACGTCAGGCAGCCTTCGGGTCTCAGGGCTTTTGACTTCTTCCAGCGTTACCCGATTGCCGATGCAATTCCTCCCGAGCATGGCTAAAATGACCTCGAAGCGGAAAGAGACGTACTGCCGCACCCGCTGGATTGAGTGGCACTGTCCAGTCTGCGGCAAGGTGTTGATCAAGCCTGGGCACCTGATGAGCAAGGCAAGGCTGGCTCACCTGAAGAGCCTGGAGTGTGTGCCTCCTGACACGAGGAAAGGGGAGCCCTGATGGCATCACAGGAGGAAATTGACAGAGCCTGGGATATCCTTGGCTGGTCCATGGATGCGAAGGTGCAGGCAGAAATGAAATCAGGCTGGGACGCTATCCCCGTTAATGAGGCTGATCTTGATTGACAGCAGACTGGCCTTGCTGGCTATCAGGGCAGGCTGGCCTGCTGTGAGGCTTGCCAGGGCCCTAAAAGAGGGCTGGGTGCTCGTTGAGCTAACCTCAGGGGTTACTCTGCCTCCTGGAGAAAAGCTGTGGTGCAGCTACGGCACCATAGCTCTGATGATTCCTTTGCGGGAGGCAAGCGGTGGGAATCCTTAGCTGGTTTGGCCTCGGGAAGAAGAGCACGGCATCCACCATCCAGCCGAGTGCTCCCGCTCCCGATTTCACTCAGACCAGTGATCTTCAGGAGAAGATGCACTCGGGACCACCAGGGATCAACCTGCCCTGGTTCTACCCCTATTATGATCCGATGTTGAATGTGCCCATCCCGCCAGCACTCCTGCGTAAGATGTTCTCCAATGCCTATGTGAAAAGTGCCACACTAGGGAAGCTGTTCTCCGTGGCCAGCCTGGACTTGCAGGTGCGACCACACAGCAAAAAAGATCCACAGGACCAGCAAGTAGCCGAGTTTACCCAGTGGCAGTTCAGCGAGCGGTGCAGAGGTGGTGTGCCTGACCTGGCCTGGGAAATCCTGGCCACCGGCCTGATCGATGGCTATTCGATCTCGGAAAAAATCTGGGTTCAGGAAGACAGGGGAGACTGGTCCGGCAAGGTGATTCTGGATCGGGTCAAGAGCAAGGACACCGGCAACGATGTGGTTCTGGAGACGGACGACTTCAGGAACATAGTAGGTCTTAAAGGATTGAGATACAACGGAGGGGAGGAGTTCAAGCCGGTCGATTTTATCATCTGGCAACACCTACCCTTCTTCGGGCAAGCCACAGGGACCAGTGATTACAGAGCGGCTTACTCTGACTGGTGGATGCTCGACGCCACAACCAAGCTGCGGATGATGGCTTGTGACAAGAACGCCATCCCGATGCTGATGGGTGAGTACAGCATCGCCACGCAGAAGCCGGGGCTTGATGGTGCCTTGTCCAGGGCTCGCTCTCAGTCGTGGATCTCGGTGCCTGCTGGGGTCAAGGTAACCGTCCTGAACATGGCAGGGGCTGCCAGCGAGATTTTTGAGAAGTTCGAGACGAAGCTCAAGCACAGCATTTTCTTGGGGATTCAGGGTGCCATCCTCCAATCCCTGGAAGGGGCGGTGACGGACAGCAGAGGCTCCAGCAAGATCCACAAGAGCCAGGCCGACTTGTTCAAGTGGTATCTCTCGGAACAGCTGCAGCTGATACTTAACCTACTTGCCAGAGAGATTATTGACAAGAATTTCTATGTGCAGCACTACCCGAAGGTGATGCTCTCCGCGGTGGATGTGACCGAGCTTGTGCAGGAATTGGCCATTGACACTGGGCTGAACGCCATCGGGATTGACCTGTCCCAGGACGAGACGTATGACCGCTATGGCAGGAGCCCTCCGGAAGGCACTGGCGATGTGATCAAGGGTGCTCCTCCGAAGACAGCGGCTGCTGGTGGAGCACCCGGACCGTCTCCAGGGGCTGCCCTGTCAGAGGAGCCGGTAAGCATTCTGACAGCCCCACCCAAGAGGCAATTCCTGGCTCCGGGGGGTAGCCAGGGAAAGGGTGCATTTCGCGGCTACAGCGAAGCATGGCAAGCCTACTTACGAGGTGCGTAGTGAATCTGTGCGACCTGGGAAAAACAGAGCATCGGTCCCCACAGTGTCAGGGGGAAGCCTTCTGGGAGATGGACTTTCAGGGGCCGAGAGCATGTCAGGACCTACCCAAAACCAAAGTGTGCAGCAAGTGCCTGGCCAAGCTGTTCGAGGACGGCATCGGTCACTGGCGAATGAAGGGACACAGGCTAGTCGTGACTTCACTACGTCCAACCCTGTGGGGACAGGAAGCTCTGGACGCTCTGGAGGAGACTTCGTCCTTGCTGGAGCCGATGGGGCCAAAGCTTCCCAGCTCCTCCGCAGCTCCGTGAAGGAAGGCACCGCAACGCTGGGGATGCTGGCCGATCAGGCTATCCGGCGACTGCTGAAGCATGGTAAGCCCTCACAGGCCAATCTGTTCAGCGAGGTGGAGCTACAGCGGCTGGCGGATCAGATTGCCGCGACCAGAGCAACAGGGCAGCTGCTGGGTAGGTCGAGGATCAGGTTAAGGCTGGGACAGGCGAGGAAGCACCATGAGACCCTGTTGGGATCACAAGGAATACTGGGACAAGGCCAACATGGAGCTGGAAGAGCTTTTGCGGAAGCGGATCGAGGAAGCACAGCAACAAGCTTCAGCGATCAGCCCACCGATTTCAGTGAAGCCTTTGCCGAATCAGTCCACCCCATGAGCCCGGCTGCTGCCCTTGCCCATTTCCAGGCTCTGGTGCCCTCTCTGAGCCTTGATGAGCAAGAGTTCGTGAAAGAGATAGGCGAAGAGGCTTTTGCCCTTGCGGAGGCCACAGACGCGGCTCTGCTGGCACGCGTGCATCAGATTATCCAGAGTGCTCTTGAGACTGGGGCAGCAAGTAAGGCCGTGCCTCAGATTCAGGAGGTACTCGACAGGGCTGGGGTGACTCCAGCTAATCCACAGCGGTCGGAGATGATTTTCCGGACCAATGCCATGTCAGCCTACAACGCCGGGGCCATGAAGGAGATGCAAGACCCGGACGTGGCTGACTCCTTCCCCGTCTGGCAGTACCTGGGTATCGACGACGGCCGGCAGGGCGAGGACCACGCTATCCACTTCGACCAGTATTTCGACAACGCGACCGACTTCGACGATGTGAGAGGTGAGAGAGTTCAAAACTGCCGCTGCACTCCGTCGCCTGTGTACGTCGATGACTGGGACCAGCTACAGGCAGACGGGGCAGAGGTGTCGGACTTCCACGAGAGCTTTGGCGGGGCTGGCAGCGGTCGTAAGGGTCACAAAACGGAAGAGCCAGCCAAAGCAGGTCCGGAAAAAACCGAACAAGAGATAGGACAAAAAGATGCGTCTCTGATTCCGGAAGGTGTGGGCACCCAATCCACTCCTGCCGAACACGCCGCTGCTGTGGCTCTGGCATCCAGGAAGCTGGCTAACGTTACCCCGCCGTCAGAGGAAGACGTCGCCAAGGCAAAGGCAGGCATGGCAGAGCTGGGGGCCAACAAATACCGCAAGAAGCTGGTCGGCAACGTCACGAATCGAGCCAACCGCCGCAAGAAGCTGCTGAAAGAGTTCGGCAATGGCACGGTGTGCCCCTGCCTGTACTGTGGCATCAAGATCAGCCACGGCACCCTGGAGCAGGACAAGATTCTGACCACGGCTCAGGGTGGGAAATACCGCATGGACAACATCGTCCCATCATGCAGCGACTGCAACAAGCGTCGCAGCGACATGCCCTTTACCGAGGCACTGCAAAAGGTGGTCAAATATGCCGCTGCCACAGGCAGGTAGCCAGGTTGAGGCTCTGACCTACCCGAGTCTGGAATACGACCGGGAAGCCGAGTCAGTCACCGGATTGCTTGTGACGAAGCTGTCTCCTTTCGAGGGACCGCCACAGTGCTGGGTTAATGGTGTGCAAGTCGATCCGGAGACGGTGCGGCCAGCTGGGAGCTTCCACGAGGATTTCTGTGGGGGGAAAGGCGGAAAGCCTGGGCCGTGTGGTTCAGGAGATGACAAGACCTCTGGTGTGCTGAAGGCCCTGACTATCAGGGTAACAGCCGTGGTCAAGCAAGCTGCCGCTGCAGCTTACCTCGATGAGCTACCAAAGTGGGCCCTGGAGCACGTCGATGTCTGGACCTCGGAAATGTCCATGAACGCCTCGCAGCCCGGGGGCGTGATTGCGGTGAAGGTGGCAGCAGCGGCAGCGGTGAAGGCCTGGACTGCCTTGAAGGCAGTGTGGACCGGGAAGCTCGCTGAAGCTCCTCTGACTGTCCAGGACATGGCGGAGCGGCTGCACTCGTTCATGAGTGCCGTAGGGGCTATGGTGGGCTATCCAGCCCCCTCTGTGCAGCATCTGGTGACAGCTTTGTCTGGACAGCAGGAGGCTCAAGCCTTTGTGGAAGAGTTCTGTGGGGGGAAGGGATCGAAGGTGCCTGGCCCTTGCGGGAAGCACGATCACAAGACGCTCAGGGCTCACGCCAACGCGGCAGAGCACAGGCTTGCCCAGGCACAGGCCAGGCACGACAGGAAGCCCACAGAGGCCACGGCAGCGGCTCTGGACAAGGCACAGCAGGAGCACGCCAATCTGGACAGCCAGGCCACAGCGGCAGAGGACGCTCACTCGGCTGGGCAGGAGCATCAGGCAGCACAGACGACAGCAGCACGCCGGGAGCGGATGAAGCAAGTCTGGGATAAATGGAGGGCGGAGAAATTATCTCGGGAAAAATCTTCAGGCAAGGTTGACTCTCCTGTATCCGCATCGTATCATCCTAGTGTAGGGACGAAAACACCAACACAGGGGAATCAGATGGCTCTTCCGACCTTGACTGGCACAGAGAAACAGGTGGCGTGGGCGAATGATCTGCGTACTCAGAGACTGGCGGAGATTGATGCCCAGATTGAGCGGGCCAAGGTCATGGCGGCTCGCTACCCCAAGGTGGCAGAGCACCAACAGAATCTGACTGCCCTGGAGCATGCCCGCGAGGTGTTAAGCGGTCCATTCGCGGCCAAGGCCGAGGACTGGATTGGTATGCGGGTTGCCCAGTCCGACCCGAAGTCCCCACTGATTCGGGGTCTGAACGGTGTGCGTCCGGTTGCGGGGCAAACACCCGATCTGGCTCTGGCCCAAAACACTGGCTGGCTGATGCACGCTCGGCACCAGCAGGCTCAGGCTGCTGTGGCACCAGCTACCCCAGCTCCAACACAGGAGCCGACAATGCCAGAAACAAAAATCCAGGATGTAGATGCTGGGGAGTTCCAGAGGTTATTTTCTGCTGGGCAGCCGATGACTGGTGATTCATCGAACCCGATGTACCGTGCCTACCGTGTGATTCAGGATCACATGGACTATTTAAAACAGATGAAGGCGTGGAAGGACAGTGGCGAGAATGTGGAAATCTCACCAGTGCTTGACGAGAATGGTACTGATGATTTGGTGCAGAGCGTAGGCCGGGAAAAGGCTGGCCAGATTGCAAGTCACTATGGTCTGAGTCTGTTTGGCCAACCAGCTACCCCAGCTCCAACACAGGAGCAGACGATGAGCGATCCAGTCAAGACTTTGCATGACAGGCTGAAGGGGGAGATTGTGGCTCAACACGCAGCTACTCTGGCCGGTGGGCGGCAGGTAGCAGCCACAAGCCGCACGGTAGCTGCCCATGTGCAGCCTATCGGGAAGCCTGCGGCAGACGGTAGCATCCAGGCTGACGTGACTCCTTTGGTCCGCAGCACTGTGGGCTCGCACGCTCCGGATGGGAGACTGGATATTCTCACCAACCCGCAGTCAGAGCGGCAGGTGTTGTCTGCTGGACGGGCTGCTGAGCTGCAAGCGAACGCCGAGACATTCGCTGGGCAGAAGCTGCCGGCCAAGCTGCCTCTGACCACAGGGCAGCGTGTGGCAGCCCTGAATCCTGTGCTTCAGGGGCTCAAGGATCGTCTGGGTTCTGTTAGTGGGGAGTATCCGGCTGCTACCCCAGCTACCCCAGCTCCAACACCGAAGCCAGTGACCTTGACCAAGACCAGCAGCATGCGGAATGTGGACGCCTACCGCGTGGGCAACGTGATCCGCCACGAGGGGCAGCTGATGGCCATTTCCGGCTATCAGCGGACGCCTACCGATCAGGGTAGCTACCAGCACACGCTGAGCCTGACACCGGCCACACCGGAACAGGCCAAACAGGCCAGGATTGCTGAGCTGGAGAAAGACCTTGTGGCTCACGGTAGCGGCCCGCACAATGGCCCTGCCAGGGACGAGCATCTGGCACAGGCCAAGAGCATGCGGAATGAGCTTCGCAGTCTCAAGGGGCAGCCCTCTGAGGATGAGGAGGCAGCCCAGCAGAAAGCTCAGGAGACTGCTGATTTCCACAAGACGTGGACCACGGGCACGGTGTCGGATCGCCTGGGGCACATGCGAGATCTGGCCAGCCGTCCCAGCATGAAACAGGATATGGGCAGCTATGCTGATCTGGGGCAGGCTTCCGGGCTTGGTACAGATCGGGTTTACGATCTGGCCAAGGGTGTCGGTGCCCCTCCGGCCCACCACGAGCTGGAGAAGCTGGCTCCCCTGATGGGCGTCACAGTGGACCAGCTGAAGCACGGCACTGGCGAGGTGCCCAACCTGCACGCTTGATTCTTGTCTCTTCCCCGGCTATCCTGACCTGTGGCTTTTCCACAGCCAGCCACAGCCCCGGGAATGCGAGGCCAGGGGGCTGCCGGTGGGAGACGTGCAACAGCGGGGATTCCCCCTCTCGAGGCTGCCAGGATCACTCCTGGCAGCCTTTTTTGTAAATCCGAAAAGGCACTATTGACAGAATGGCATCCAGAGCATGTGCTCTAGGTGTGGGGTTCAATCAAACACAGGGGGACTCGAAGTGATCTGGATTATCGGCTCTGCGTGCTTCATTGCGGGCTGCCTGTTCGGCTGGCGGATGGGCTATGGTATTGGCTTTGACGATGGCGATTTGTGGGAGGGCTCTTATCAGAGTGGTCCTTCCCGCAGGTTCTGCCCGTGGCCCTGGTCGAAGGGGGGTGGCAGCAATGGCTGATCCCATGATCTGCCCAGAGATGCGACTGGCCTTCACCCAGGACATCATCGACCATCCGGATGATGACACGCCCCGGCTGATCTTCGCAGACTGGCTGGAGGAGAACGAGGAGCCAGAGTGGGCTGCACTGATCAGGCTGCAATGTCTGATTGGGGAGACTCCAGAAGTGGATCGGCACACCGAGCTACGGCTCCATTGCCTGGAATTCGATGTGTGTCACAAGGCTTTCTTTCCTGTCGATAAACCAGGACCGTGGACCTGGACTAGCCGGAGGGGATTCGTGGACTCGGTATCCACTACCATGGAAAGCTGGCTCAAGCACGGGCCGGAGGTCTGCAAGTGGCAGCCTATCCGGAAGGTGGAGATCAGGGACAGAGAGCCTTACCGCTGCCCTCCCGTCAGTGGTCTGGTGATGTTCGGGTGGGGACCAGAGACAGGGCTGGTAGGGGTATATGAAGATTCACTGCTGCCCCGTGGATTGTTTGAATTTTTAGGTGAGGCTGGCCAGGTACATGTCTCTTCGGAGTCTGCCTGGTCTCAGACGTGGAAGTGGTATGAAACCGAGCTACAGGCCACAGAAGCCCTGTCTACGGGCTGTATTCAGTGGGCCAGGAGGAACACATGAGAGCACTTCGAGCGAACCTGTCCACTCTGGCCCAGCGGCTGAGACAGCAGCGGCTGGCCAGGGGATTCCATACCTATGAAGCCCTATCCCTGGTATGTGGTGTTACCGCATCCCAGATAGGTAAGTATGAGCGGGGGCTGCTGAATCCCTCGACAGCGAATGCGGTGAAGCTGGCCCAGGCTCTCCGGGTTAGCGTGGAGGCTTTGACGCAGGAGGATTGAGCTTGATTCTGCTGGTGTCTGGGCTATCGGGGGATTGGGCTGCGGAGTATCTGCGGCTCAATGCCCCTGTGGGATTTCTGGTGACACCACAGACCGGCGATAGCCGGTCTCGTGTCTTCGCGGTGACCAACATTTGGGCAGCCGACAACGACTGTTTTAAGGGGCTGGATCGTCCGGCTTACGAGCGGATGCTGGCAGCCTGGCAAGGAGCCAAACCTGGTCCTCTCTGGTTCAATGCTCCTGACGTGGTGGCTGATGCCAGGACCACACTGGAGCGGTTTGAGGAGTGGGAGCCTATCCTTCACCGGATGGGCTTTCCTGTTGCCCTGACGCTCCAGGACGGCCAGGAAAACCTGCCCGTTCCCTGGAACAGGCTGGAGGCTGTCTTTGTTGGTGGCTCGACGCGGTGGAAGCTGTCCATGGATGCTGCCCGGCTCTGTCAGGAGGCGAAGAGACGGGGTAAGTGGGTCCACGCAGGCAGGGTGAATAGTCTCCGCAGAATGGAGCTAATGGCCCGTGCGGGCGTGGATAGCATCGACGGTAGCGGCTTCTCCCGCTGGAAAAAGCTGATCGCTCCCGGTGTCAGGTGGATCAGGCAAGCCGAGTGGCTGGCTCAAAATCAGCCCGAGCTATTCTCTTTCCATCTTCGGAGTATCACGGTATGATACTCTCATGTCCGCAACAACCCCTTGCTCCTGTTCGACATGTCTAACCGAGCGGCTCGGCTCGTTCGCTGCCCTTTACCAGGAGATTGAAGAGTTCTGTGGGGGGAAAGGCGGCACCCGTGGCAAGTGCTCGAAGGAGAAGCACAAGAGCGATGCCAGCCACGCCCAGGCAGCATCTGCACGGCTCAAGGATGCCCAGGCCAAACACGACAGCAAGGGCACAGCGGAGTCTGCTGCGACCCTGGAGAAGGCCAAGGGGGAGCATGCTCAGTTATCGGCAGCAGCCACGGCATCGGCTCAGGAGCACGCCACGGCAACACAGGGCAAGGCCGATGCTCTGACGGCTACCCGCTCAGCCCACATGAAACAGGTGTGGCAGAAGTGGCGGGCTGCCAAGGCTGCTGCTGATGCTTCTGAGAAGGCGGCGAAGAAGCAGCAAATCCTCGGCATCCTGGCGCGCAAGGCCGATGCCGCGCTGGAATCTTCGAGCGAAGACGAATTGCGGGGGCTTCTGGCCAGCCTGTGACGTCGCACGAACTGAG
>Ga0209736_1000472_pt1 | contig 13027 bp, 13 predicted proteins | sample BlaSpr_A8_Ref_M3_FD_187992 | JGI IMG/M metagenome (GOLD analysis project Ga0209736, IMG submission 187992) | Forest soil microbial communities from Thunder Bay, Ontario, Canada - Black Spruce, Ontario site 2_A8_Ref_M3 (SPAdes) (version 2) | ecosystem: Environmental > Terrestrial > Soil > Boreal... | reverse complement strand
GTGATGAAAACGTAGGCGCCTTCTTCAACGAAGCGCTTGGCGCTCGCCAGCGCCATGCCGCTCGATCCACCCGTGATAACTGCAACTTTTCCTTCAAGCTTTCCCATAATTACTCCTTTCGATAGATGCGTGACATTCGGTACAGTAGAGTAGAGTTCTTTGGTGGTGGACGAGAACTGCTCAGGAGTCCTAATATTTTGTCTATTCGTCCAAAAGAGAGATGCTAAGTTGGATTCAATAACAGACATTTTTAGAACGATGCACGTGACCGCTTTCGGTCTGCACAGGCTCGAAGCCACCGCCCCGTGGGGGATAAAACAGGAAAACCAGACCGAAGAAAAAGTCACGCCTTCCGACAAAAAGATGTCACCCACAGACTTGGCGCACTTCGCCATGCTTTCGCGCGGCAACTGCTGGCTGAGTGTGGAAGGGATTGCGGAGCCGATTCCCCTCACCGGTGGTGATTGCTTTTTACTGGCTAAGGGGACTTCGATTGTTTTGCGCGACAGCCCGCGAACACGTCCGAGGTGGAGCTTCCGCGAGATCGGGGCCAAGGCCAACGGCAATGTCGCTCTTTGTGGCGGAGGGGGCGCACCGACGACAATCGTCTGTGGATCCTTGAGTTTCGATCGCGCCAGCCTGAGGCCGATCACTCAGTTATTGCCGAACTTCATTTTGATGAAGGCCGATCAGGCACGCACGCTTGCTCTTCACACCACAGTGCAGGCGCTCGCGTCAGAGATGGAAGAACAGGCGCCGGGATCTGAAGTCGTCGCCAGTCGGCTGGCCGAGGTTCTGTTTATCCAGGTACTCCGGGCGCATATCGCGTCGGGGCCGGAACGCGACAAAGGATGGCTTCGTGCAATTTTCGATCCTCAAATAGGCGCGGCTCTGAGTGCCATTCACGACAGAGTGAATACGCCCTGGACGGTCGAATCCCTGGCCGAAGCGGCGGGCATGTCTCGCTCCGCATTCGCAGCACGTTTCAAAGAGCTACTCGGACAAACGCCGCTGGAATATGTAACCGCGTGGCGGATGCAGAAGGCGATACAGCTACTTGAACGGCGTGACAAAAAGCTCCCAGAAGTAGCTCGATTGGTCGGTTACGAGTCCGACGCCGCATTCAGTAAGGCGTTCAAGCGAGTTGTCAGGGCTAATCCTGGCGAATACCTCAGACGTGGTTTGAAGGACCCAAAATCGACCGAAGCAGGCCACGATCAGTCCCAATAAACGCCCAGATGGTCAGAAGACATCGGAGTGGTTAACGCTGTTGCCACGGCTTAAAGGAGGCCGTCGCGATGGCACGCACTCTCAAATCGAAGCGGAAGCGGGCTCCTAAAACCATCTTGAAGCTTCCGGATCTTGAGCAATCCAAATCGGCTGTGGTCAACAGCCTCACGTCGCCCAGTTCTCAGCGCTCCTACGACCATGCGATTCGCGAGTTCATTGACTGGTATTGCTCGGAGCCACGGCTGGCTTTCAACAAAACCGTCGTCACCCGATATCGAATTTCGCTGGAGCAGCGGCAATACGCTCCGTCAACAATCAACCTGCGATTGGCAGCGGTACGTCGGCTCGCCTACGAAGCTTCAGATTGTGGCCTCCTGAGTCCTGATCTGGCTGCCGGCATTCGTAGAGTAAAGGGCGCGCGCCGGCTCGGCGTTCGAATCGGCAATTGGCTGACGGTCGAAGAGGGCAGGCGCCTCGTCGGCGCATTTGGCGCATCGACTCCAAAGGAGCGGAGGAATCGGGCCATGATCGCTGTCTTGATCGGTTGCGGCTTGAGAAGGGCGGAGGCTGCTGCCTTAAAGCTGGAAGATTTTCAACTCCGGGATGGACGCTGGGTCATTGCCGATTTGAATGGTAAGGGCGGTCACATCCGCACGGTACCGGTGCCGGACTGGGTGAAGAAAGTAATCGACGAATGGACTGTTCCCGCTGGACTCACTTCAGGCCCACTGTTCCGAGCCATCAACAAGGCGGGCCGGACGTGGGGAAATGGATTCACGCCAAAGGTGATTTGGTCGATCGTTAGAGAGGGAGCTGCGAGCTGTGGCCTAGCAGGGCTAGCTCCGCACGATCTCCGCAGAACGTGTGCTCGTCTGTGCCACTAGGCAGGAGGTGAACTCGAACAGATCCAGTTTCTTCTTGGGCACATTTCCATCGAGACCACGGAGCGCTACCTTGGCTGCAAGCAGCACTTCCAAAATGCGGTGAACGATGCCATCGGACTTGAACCTGGCGGTTCATGAGCTTGAGGTCATCGCTACCGCACGGCCGACTTAAGGGTAGCGATCCTGTTCAGTAAGTGCCTTGGCGATTTATGACGCGCAGGTGTCAGGGTTCGGAGCCCAGGGAACAGAAATCTGGGCTCGCGAGAATACCTATTGACATTCAACCCGAAAAGCCACTACCATATGGTTGTGGATCGACTGGGTACAACATTTGCGGCTTTGTCTGATCCAACCCGGCGGGCGATGATCGAGCGGCTCTCACGTGGGCCTGCCTCTGTGCACGGCCTGACGGAACCGTTTGCGCTCTCGCAGCAGATGATTTCAAAACATATTGCCTACCTGGTGCGGGCGCGGATTGTGATCAAGACGAAGCGCGGCAGAGAGAGCGTGTGCACGCTCAGGCCAGAGGCGATAAAGACAGTCAGCGACTGGGCGATCAGCTATCGCCGATTCTGGGAAGAGAGTTTCGACAAGCTGGATGCGGTTGTGAATCAAATGAAAAAAGCGGAGGTCAGAGATGGCAACAAACACGGTGAATGAGACGGAGCGGATGGTTGTCACCAGAGTTTTTGATGCCCCACGCGAGTTAGTTTGGAAGGCGTGGACAGACCCGAAGTACGTGATGCAGTGGTGGGGGCCGAAGGGCTTTACCGCGCCCGTTTGCCAGATGGATTTTCGCGTTGGGGGGAAATTTCTCTGCTGCATGAGATCTCCGGATGGGCAGGAGTTCTGGAATGCGGTTGAATACCACGAGATTGTTCCGCACCAGAAGATCGTTTCCTTGATGTACTTTTCGGACTCGAAGGGAAACAGGATTGATCCTGCGCAGCTGGGAATAGAACATGAGGCCATAGAGGGTGCGTACGACGTGACCATCTTTGAGGATCTGGGAAACGGCCGGACGAAACTCACTTTCATTGGAAATGAACCCATGGAGAGCGCGAAAAACAGCGGTCAATTGGAGGGCTGGAACCAGATACTCGATAAACTTGCTGCCGTTGTCGCGGGGCTGAAGCAGGCGAAATAAGAAGCTGAAGCTTTGATGATCGTCATGCGCGAGCAACTGAACGTAACTGAGAGGGCGGGAATGAAAAGGATGAAGGCGGTTCGAGGGGCGGTGCGGCGAGGCTTGCTGGCGGCAGCGGCGCTGGCGGGGATGGTGATCCTGACGCTGGCTGCGGGAAGCGGGACGAAGCCGGGGAACTCGATCGACTTGGTGCTGCGGGAGGCGGTGGAGCAGAAGAAGGCACCGGGGGTGGTGGCGATGGCGTCGCGGGGAGACGAAGTCATTTACCAAGGGGCGTTCGGGAAGCGCGCCAGCACGAAAGATGTTCCGATGACGCTGGACTCGATTTTCCACATCGCTTCGATGACCAAGGCGGTGACGGCGGTGGCGGTGCTGCAACTCATTGAGAGCGGGCGGGTGAAGCTGGACGAGCCCGCGGCGACCTATCTCCCGGAACTGGCGAAGTTGCAAGTGCTCGAGGAATTCGATCCGGCGACGAAAAAGGCGAAGCTGCGAGCACCGAAGACGCCGCCGACGGTGCGGCAATTGCTGACGCACACTTCGGGGTTTGGCTACGACTTTTTCGATGTGCGGCTGCACGAGTACGTGGAGGCGGGACTGGCTCCCGCGATTACGGGGGATAGCGACGCGTTTCTGAAGGCGCCGCTCATGTTCGATCCGGGAACGCACTGGGAATATGGAATCAGCTACGACTGGCTGGGAGAACTGGTGGAACAGGTGAGCGGGGAGACGCTGGAGGAATATTTTCGGCGGCACATCTTCGAGCCGCTGGGGATGACGGACACGTTCTTCAACGTTCCGGCGGAAAAGCAGGCGCGGGTGGTGGCGCTTCAACTGCGGCAGGCGGATGGGAGTTTTGTAGAACCGCCGCCGCAACCGATGAAGCCGGTGAAGTTCTTCAGCGGCGGCGGCGGCCTCTACTCGACGGCGGGGGATTACTTGAAGTTCGAGCGGATGGTGCTGAACGGCGGGATGTTCGGCGGCAAGAGGATTCTGCGGGCGGAGACGGTAGCGGAAATGAGTCACAACCAGATCGGCGAGATGAAGCTCGCGGAGTTGAGGAGCACGATTCCGCAGTTGATCAAGAATCCCGTTCGCTTGCCGGGTTCGCCCGACAAGTTTGGATGGGGATTCGGAATCAACAGCCGGGCGGTGGAAGGCGGGCGCGCGGCGGGGTCGCTGGCATGGGACGGCATCTTCAACACGTTTTTCTGGATTGATGTTTCCGGGAAAACCTGCGGGGTGGTGCTGATGCAGACGCTGCCGTTCAGCGACGATGGGGCGCTAGCGGCGGAGGAGGAGTTCGAGCGGGCGCTCTACGGGAGCGCGGCGAGGTGATGCTCTGAGCGATCCGTTCGGTGCGCCTGCCCTCCTCGCGTCCGACGGCTCCCGGGCACGGCTGGGATTCTATTGCTTTCAGCGACGAAGCATTGCACGACATGGCGGTTTCCCAGGACACGATGGGGGGCAGCATTTCTCCGAGGATGTCCGTTTACATCGGCAAGAGTCACCGGGGCGTCAACCGCGCCACGTGAACCATCCTTCCGCTTTTCGGTCCGTGAATCCATGCGTGTCCATTCATCGGTTTCGCATGGTAAAGATCGAGGATGAATCGCCGGTATGCTGATTCACGTTCTCTCTGTTCTTCCATTGGACGGGAACTCCGCTTCCTGCCAAGCTCGACGTTCGTACCCCCCTAGATTCTGAATAACGAAGGGCTTCACACCAGGAATTCCAATTCAATCCCATACCTCAAGGCGTCCGCCGCAATCGCCAGAGCGGCTTCCTTCTAGTCTGCTCATCGAAAATGCCTCCGTAAAGCAAAGGCAGGCTATCTCGGAGACCTCGGCTAAGGGCGGCGGCGGCTTAGTTGAAACCTGCTTCTCGTCACTTGGCTGGATGGTCGCCTTTCCGGGCAAGCGACCTTGGCTCGGCTGTTGGCTTCAGGGCTTAGCACTCATCGAGTGCAATTTGAAGCGTGATTCGACGGATTAGTACCGATAGACGCGCTTGTCGTCATTGACGGGGGCTGACTACTCGATTGCTCGATTGTCGGCCACCAGAACTAATCCGGGTGCGCGCAGAAACTCAGCATCTGGATCTCATCGAGGGTCATCATCAACGTTCACGGCACCTCACGATTTCCGATCCGCTTGTTAAACAGGGAGTAGACGGTTTCTCTCCTCCGGTACCGGACAGGGTGTTTTTGAGTCTATCCTTAACATGGCCATCGGCAGTGAGTTTCCCCTGAACGACAACCCAGGCTCCACAGCTGGTGCGAGCGCTCAAATCTAGAAACAGACGGAAGGTTATCCTGGTGATTTTGGTAAACTATCCCTGATGGCACCAGCGAACGCAAAACGGCACGCGCACGAACTCATCGACCGCCCCCTCGCTCAGGTGTCTGCCATCGTCCAGATGATCGAGGCCATGCTTGATCCCGTCTCCCGCGCCATCGCCAACGCCCCCGTCGACGATGAACCTGAGAGCGAAACCGAACGTCAGGCCGTAGCTGCCTCTAAAGCGTGGTTGGAAAAACATCCTGGACAGGGCATCTCGTTGGAAGACCTCAGCGCCGATCTCGGCATCTCCGTGGATGATCTCAAGCGGTCACGATAGACGCGTGAAGAAAATTATCTTTACCATCCCCGCTCAAGCTGACGTTCGCCGTATCGATCGCGAGACCGCTATGCGCATCCCCGCCGCGCTGCACCGCTTCGCTGAGACCGGCGAAGGCGATTTGAAGAAACTCCAGGGAGAGTCCGGCGAAGTGCGCCTGCGCGTCGGCTACTACCGCGTGCGCTTCACCGAAGAGCATCCCGACACTCTCCGCATCCACGCCGTCCTTCATCGCCGCGAGGCCTACCGCTGACGCGCGTCCGATTCTTTCTTCCCAAAGTGTTTGTGTGCTCGACTCATACCACTGCCCCCTCATACCCCCGTTAGCTCATCGACCCGCAATGCGGGAGAGCCTGGGTGCCCCACTAGTCTCAGGTTTTCTCTCTTTTTCCACTTCCGCTCGTTTTCAGCGAAAACTTTTGCGTTAGGACGGCACAGGAGCGATGATCGTCCACTCGCTCGACCCATACATTCCCCCCCCGATTCATGCTACCTAAGTACTCAATAACGTAAATACAGTGACGTATAATTTTATGGAACGTGACGCTGAACACATCTAGACTGGTCCTCAGAGGAGGACTGTCTCGTGTCACGTTCTAGCCCGTTTCGTATTGTGCTCACTTCCGAAGAGCAAGAAAGACTAGAAGCCAGAGCTCGAAAATATACGTCACCGTATCGAGACGTCATTCGAGCTAAGACCATCCTTTTGGCAGCGCAGGGATTGTCGAACGACGTCATTGCCACGCGCTTAGACACGCCCCGGCAGATCGTTAGTAAGTGGCGCAAACGATTTGCCTTGGCGCGTCTGCCCGGCCTTGAGGAACAACCTCGGGGCGGGCGGCCCGCCCTCTTTTCCCCCCAGCGTCGTCGTGCAAGTAAAGGCCCTCGCTTGTGAACTTCCTCATCGTCTGGGACTCCCACTCTCGCGACTCTCCATCACTGATATCCAACAGGAAGTGGTGGCGCAAGGCTTGGTGGCTGAGATCAGCGGCACTACCCTGTGGCGCTGGCTGAATGCGGATGCCCTTCGTCCTTGGCAGCACCGAAGTTGGATCTTTCCCCGCGACCCAGATTTCGCCGCCAAGGCGGGACGCATCCTGGACCTCTATGAACGCCGGTGGGAGGGAGTCCCTCTTCTCCCTACCGACTTTGTCATTTCCGCCGACGAAAAAACCAGTGTGCAAGCTCGCCGTCGCAAGCAACCCACTCTGCCTGGGGCTTCCGGCCGCCCGATGCGCGTAGAGCATGAATACTTCCGAGAAGGCGCATGGACCTATCTGGCGGCCTGGGACGTCCATCGCGCCAAACTATTCGGTCGTTGTGAGAACAAAAGCGGGATCGCCCCGACCAACCGCCTCATGGCCGAGGTCATGACCCAAGAGCCTTACCAGTCTGCCCATCGCGTCTTTTGGATCATGGACAACTGCTCGGCTCATCGCGGTCAGAAGGCCGCACGGCGCATTCGCTCGCAATGGCCCAATGCCGTCTTGGTGCACACCCCTATCCACGCCATTTGGCTCAACCCAATCGAAATCTACTTCTCCATCGTCCAGAGAAAGGTGCTTACTCCTAACGACTTTCTATCCCTAGTCCAGCTCGAGCAGCGACTATTGGCCTTCCAAAAGCATTATCAGCAAACTGCTTCTCCCTTTCAGTGGACCTTCACTCGCAAGGATCTCAACGCCTTGTTGACCAAGCTCTCCACAAAAGCGATCGCCGCTGCCGCCTGAAACGATCAGCCGAATACGTCACCGTAATTCCGAACCAGAGCACTAAGCTAGGAACAATTGAAACTTGTTCACGAGCAGGCGCGTCAGGTTTCACACCGGGGAGACCGACGAAGAGCATGGCACTGCCGCAATGTATGAACTCAGAGCTGCTTTTTCGCCGAGGCTTTAACGGGGGCGATCTGGTCGTCTTGGCGTGCAATCACTCGGTACGTCTGAAGGAGGAGAGGGCGGGTCAAAGGCCCCGGACAGCCTTCTATCACCAGCGATGGAGGTTGACTTAGCCTGAGCCAAACCCCGCTTGCCATAGTGTAGTCGCTAATGTTATAGTGAATACACTATGACAGCTAATATCGATACCCGCACCGTCCAGGCGCTGCGCAGCGATCTGGCGCTGCAGATCGCGCGCCACATCAGGTGTAGCGGCCAAACCCAGGTCGCCGCGGCGAAGCGGCTGGCTGTCCCGCAGCCGACTGTGAGCCAGATCATGCACGGCAAAGTCTCGCAGCTTTCCCTCGAGCTGCTGATCCGCATTGCAGTGCGTGCCGAATTGCCGGTGGTGCTGCAAACAGGCAAGGACGCGGAAGAGGCGGGAGCGTTCGTCGCGGGCGAGCCACTTCAGGAGAGTCGGATCCTGAGGTCGAAGGTTGCCGATGAGGCCCGTCACGCGTTGAGCCAGGATGTGAGAAATCTGACTCCGCAACAACGGCTCGAAGCGCATGCCCGACACAGCCAGTTGATGGTCGCGCTCCACCGGGCGGGCCGAAAGAGCAGCAGGGCTCGATGAAAGCGCGCGGGGCAGGTCAATCTGCGTATCTGTTGCTCGATGTAAGCGCGGTGCTGGTAGAAAACGACGTCGAGTACGCCGTCATCGGTGCCATGGCCGCCGCAGTGTATGGCGCCATACGTGCGACGACGGATGCGGATGCCCTGCTATCCGTTTCCGTCGCCAGGCTCGGGCAGCTCGAAAAAATATTCAAGAAAGCGGGATTTGCGACGGAGTTGCGTCGCGGGGATGCGGACGATCCCATTCCCGCGCTGCTCTCAGTAAGCGACCGGCACGACAATCGGGTAGATCTTCTGGCGGGCCTGCGCGGCCTCGACCGACTGGCCTTGTCGCGCTCGATCACCGTGCCCTTTCTCGGCAGTTCCCTGCGTGTGATTGGGCGGGAGGACTTTGTCGCCATGAAGTGCTTTGCCGGTGGTCCTCAAGATATCGCCGATGCGGTCCAAGCGCTCAAGACCGCCGATCAGCCCCTCGATTTGGAGCTGTTGCGTCGCACCACGCGCCGCTTTGGAAGACCGGCCGCAGACTTGCTGCAGAAGCTGTTGCGGGTGTGATGGCGAACGGACCGGGTGATCCCGTATGGTCAAAGAAGTCGTTCGCAGACTGAATTACCGGAGGAGTTTGTTATGGGTTCAGGGTTGCTCTCGAGCGTAGCTCCGTACGTGCAGAGTTCGTTCGAAGCGAGCCTGATCCCAGCGATCGACTCGCTGCGCTCGCTTGCGATCGTGTGGATTCCCGGACTGATGGCAGGGACGCTGCTTTCCGGTGCGCGGCCGGCGCATGCTGCAATCTACCAGTTCGTGGTGCTGTCGATGATTTTTGCCTCTTCAGGGTTAACGTCACTCGTGAGCACTTTGCTCATGCGCACCCACGTGCTGTCACCAGCGGAACAGTTGGTTCTTCGCCCCGAGAATTGAGAAAATAATTTTCAAAGAGTTCAGCCATAGGGCTGAAGCAAGCTGAAGCGTGCGGTCGCCCGTCGGATTAGTACCGAGAAAGCGCTTGTGGTCAATGACGAGCGCCGGCTCCGCGATTGTCAGCCAAGCGGCTAATCCGGGTGCGGAAACTCAGCCTCTGAATCTCGTCGACCGTCAATCATCAAGGTTCACGGAACCCAAGGATTTCCGAGCATCTCGTTAAACAGAGAGTAGACAATCCTACTAGAAGGTATTGATTTGGCGTCCCCGACGGGATTTGAACCCGTGTTACCGCCGTGAAAGGGCGCAAACAAACTGGATCACGTTGTAATTACAAGGCAGCGGTCGCACTGCAATGCCCTGTAAGGAACCACTGAGAGCGCGATGGAGCAGGTTTTGGTTGTACCGTTCTTGTACCGCGAGTTTTGAACTAAAGGATCTGAAAACCCGGGGAGATTTAGCATTGAATGAGGCAGATCACTTTCGCTATGCCGACTTGTCAGGACTAATCTCGCTGGGTTAAGGATCCGATTACTTTTGGATCGTCGGCCATCCGCCCACAACCCAACGCAGAAAGCAGCGGTCCTACTCATTGTGAGTATGCGCATTCGGCGTGAGCGGCTAGGGAAAGGCAACCTGCTCCCGGCGGTGAACCTGTAACATGGCGTCCGATGGGGCACCCGCAGCCCTCCAGGCAAACATCAAGAGTGAGGACGAAGTGAAATCAATCGCAGGCTCCACCGTGGAATAGAACTTCGTGCTGTCGCGGTAGCGCACTCCGTTCCCGTCGAACGTGGAGAACCCCTCAGACGAACACGGCAGCACCCCGCCTGGTGCTCCCGATTCGAGGTCCCCATTTGGACCTGCGACCATCGCGCCAGCCAGGATCGGCGGCCGACCATCGTGCGACCCCACCAGGTTCGCAATCTGGTGATGCGGACAATGAGGGAATGTGCTCCCGTCGCCCACGATGAACGTGGAGCCCCAGGCATTTGCGCCAAGGATATTCGCCAGCCATTGTGTTGAATATTTGGCGAAGGTGTTGGATTTCGTCATGAAATCGTATTCGCTTGCCATCGCGGAGAACCTCGCACCTTGGAAAGTGTACTCTCCACGACCCGCTGAATAGCCAAACCCGAAAGGATCCGCGTCGGCCTGTGCGGCCGCGCTCTCCAATTTCGTGCGCAAGTCGTTGACAAGGTCGGTTTGAGAAACTGCAAGACCCTTCGTATCGCTCGCAACTCCAAGTGCCCTCCAAAGTTCGAACTGAGCGAGATGGTCCACAAAGCTCCAGTCCTGCTTGTCCTCTTTGCTCTGCATATAGGCATTTGCCCACTCTGCCGCCGCTTGCAAGTAGAAACTCGGATCGGCGTGAGGGAGGCCGCTGGGCAGATCTCCTTGGCGAATGGCAAAAAAGAGCTCCGTCGCGCCGAACTCCAAATCGTCGCGCCAATCTGCCTCCGGATAGAAATCATGCGGAGCCGCCGTGAGCAATTCGCCAGCGGGAGCCGTATCGGCAAGGTCGAAAATGTGCTCCGCTGCCACCAGACACTGGTTCGCATAGGCTCTGTTGCTAGTGCGATAGACCATGAAACACAGAGCGAAGTCGCCTGCCATGCGACCCGCGAGGTTAGGACTGATTTTCGCTCCGGCAGGAGCGGCGATGAATACCGGACGATTGCGGATGTAGCGATAGCTAGGGTCTGTGCCGCGGTAGGTGTCGTCCTCTTGAGCGAGCCTCCAGACACTATGGTCGTTTTCGTAGTGCCAATTCCAGCCCCCAATTCCAACCTGATAGTAGAGAGTGCTGGAAGTGTCGTCCCACATTCGCAGTAGCCAGTCGAGGCCGAACTTTGCTTCCGCAGTGAAGTTTGAGGCGGCCGAACTCGCGCCCAGTTGACTGGGAAAGTCGCGCACACCGATGAGCATGAGCGCCAATGCAGTGCTGTGTGTTTCAGCGAATTTCAGGTAATCGCCTGCGTCCCACCAGCCGCCGGAAGCGTCGATGACCGCGCCTGTGGATACGAGGTCGCCTTTGATGCGGCTTCCTTCGCGACCTGCAAACTCGGGAGTTTTGTAGACCTTGGCCCGCTGATCGTTTAAATGCGCTGGAGCGGTGCGAAGAGATGACGGCAGATAGTCGGCGCCGTCACGCTGGTTTTGATAGAAGGAAAGAGCATTGACGAGTTCTGCGGAATAGAGGTGAGCCCGATGCTCAACCCGGAAAGCGGACGACGTGGCCGGGTTGAGCCCACCGATCACGGAAATTGTATAAGAACCGGGGGCAGAGATAGCAAAATCGAGGCCGTAGACTGTGTAGTTGCCCCACTTTCCGAGGCTTGGGCCGACCACGCCAGAATAAGAGACCGCTCCTTCTGCATTCTTGACTGCGAACTTCGTTTCCGGCTGCGACGCCGAAGTCATAAGGTAACCACGCATGGGAAGGCCCAGCTCATACCCCAATTGATTCACTCGAATATGTGCGCTTTGATCTTTCCCGCACGACGTTGATAACGCCAATAAAAACGCTACTATCAGCCGCGTCAGCCCAAGTCGAATCTTCGAAATTTGCGTTGATCTAGAAGATTTGTTTGTCACACATCTTTCTCCTCTTGTCGTCGTTGAAGAGGGGGCACCCGCCTCGGATCGCCCTACCTGGCCAAACTGTCGACCACGAAATGAAAGTCCTCTTACTTCCTGTGGTCGGAAGTCTATCGGATCGCCATGCGGTTTTGATCGGCCATTCTGTGAGTTGGTCGGACGTTGCGACGAACCGAAGCCTTTACGCGGCAGGCCGAAACGAATTGGTAGCGCTGCTGAGCTAGAATGTTCTCCGTGTTAAAGCGCGACGAGTTACGCACTCATTCGTTCTGGTGGTTCCAGACCGTCGGATGGTGCTGCTTCTATCTTTTGTCGATTTTAGTTGTTCTTCCGTACGCCCGGCAGCCGGGAGAGTTGGGGTACCAAGGCGTACAAGATCTTCTGTGGGACCAGGGGCTAATGTGCCTTTGCGGCTTTCTTGCGAGTCTTGCACTACGCCCCGTGTGCCGCTCGCTGGTGAAGCGGTCCCTTTCCTGGATTGCGCTTGAGGCGCGCGCCGCAGGGTGCTCTTTCGTAGTCGGAATCTTGGTCGCTGTCGTGGTCGCTCGACTCATTGTAGCCGAGCTCGAGCTGGTCGACCTGCTGGAAGCCTGCGTCAAGGTATCTGTCCTCCGTTTTCTGTGGTGCAATCTATATTTCGGCATCAAGCGATCGCAACAGCACGAACAAGAGCGGGAACGCCGGCGACTTGCCGAAGCGGAAGCGCGCGAAGCCCAGCTCCGCGCTCTCCGCTACCAGCTCAATCCGCATTTCTTATTCAACTCCATGAACGCTGTGTCCACGCTGGTCGCGGAAGGCAATGGGCTGGCGGCCACCAAAATGCTGGCACAAATCGCTGAGTTTCTGCGCGCTGCGCTCGATGGCCAGGCTGTCCCTGAACTTCCGCTTTACCAGGAATTAGCCTTCACACAGCGATATCTTGCCATCGAGCAAACCCGGCTGGGAGAAAGGCTTCGAGTGGATTTAGCCATCGCGCCAGAAACCTTGGACGCGCTCGTCCCAAGTCTGCTACTCCAGCCGCTGGTTGAAAATGCGGTACGCCACGGGATTGCGCCCCTTGTAAAAGGCGGCAGGATTGCAGTTCAAAGTGAGCTGCGCAATTCCCGCGTGCACAA
>Ga0209736_1000471_pt1 | contig 13034 bp, 8 predicted proteins | sample BlaSpr_A8_Ref_M3_FD_187992 | JGI IMG/M metagenome (GOLD analysis project Ga0209736, IMG submission 187992) | Forest soil microbial communities from Thunder Bay, Ontario, Canada - Black Spruce, Ontario site 2_A8_Ref_M3 (SPAdes) (version 2) | ecosystem: Environmental > Terrestrial > Soil > Boreal... | reverse complement strand
TGGAAGATCAGCGCGGGTTGTATGAGGTGGTGCTTTTTCCGGATGCGTACGATCGTTATGGCGGGTTGGTGTTTGAAACGCGTGCGATGCGCGTGACGGGGCGTGTGGAAGTGGGCGGTCAAATAAATGGGGAGAAAATGGAAGCATTGAAGAAAAAGAATTAACACAGAGGACGCAGAGAACGCAGAGAACGCAGAGTATACGGAGAAAAGAAAGAAGCGACGAGAATACGGAGCTGCATGGAATGTTATTTCGTATAAGAAAACCAAATACGGCAGCGACGACTTCGGCGGAGCCGGAGGCGGGGCGGCCAGCGGGAACTGGTGAGGAGTGGCTGGGGCGGAACCGGAGCGCGAAGCGGCGGCTTTGGGAACGGTTGAATCCGCGGCATCGGAAAGAGCTGCGCATGATTGCGGAGGCTTTGGCGATGCAGCAGACACACGCGAATTTGCCGGAGCCGCTGCGGGCGCGATTGAGCGATTCCATAGAACAAGTCGAGCGTCTGGCGAAGCGGATTGGGGCGCTGCTGGCTGAGGTAACACGACGGACACCACCGCGTTCGTGACGGTTGCGAGGGCCTGGCGACGACCCCATACTGAAAATATGGCTGTCCCCAAAATGCGCGGCTCCCTCTACGTTACGGCGTTGGCTGTCCTAAAAAAGCGCCGACCCCTTTACTTTGCGGGTTTGGTTGTGGCTTTGTGTGGCACGGCTTTTGTGGCGCGAGCGGATGAAATTCGGTTGAAAGACGGCAAGAAGCTTTATGGCGTGATCGTGGCTTACGAAGACAACATGTTCAAAGTCAAAACGGACTATGGATATGTTCTCGTGGAGAAAGACAAGATCGCGTCGATTGTTCCGTCCACACCAGCAGGGGAGACGCCGAAAACCGATAAGACGCCGGTAGCGAAGAAAGATCCAGCTACGGGTGCGGAGCCGAAAGCTGAACCGGCCGTGGCATCGTCAGCAGAGGGAACGACGTCTGCGACAAATGCCAGCGCGAAATCGGCGGAGCCTGCTGCAGCGGGAAAGCGCGAAAAGACAGGTCCAAAAATTACCAACGCGGCGGTGAAGCCCGAAGTTCCGGCGGCCACGAAGACGAATGCTGTAGCCCCCACGCTCACGGCACCCGCAGCAACACCGGCTTCATCACTGGCGGCATCAGCAGCGCAGCCCGCGGCGCCAAAGGAGCCGGAACCGCCGGCGATCCGCGAAGATATTCAGGGCAATCTCTACACGAACTACACGCACGGCTTCAAGATGTACAAAGCACCGAGCTGGCAATTGAACGAAGAGGCGCGGAAGGAGCTGCCGAATGCGATTGTGGCATTGGGCACGTACAACCAGTCAACCTTGATGGTGATCGGCGAGGAACAGAGCAAGGCTGCGCTGGATATGGCAGCGGCGACCGTCGAAAAGCGGCTGAGCGAAATCTACGACAACTACCGGAGAATTTCGCAGCGGAAGACCGTGGTTGGCGGTTTGCCGGCTGTCGAATACCACTATCGCGGGATGGCGGATGGCCACGATTGGTCCGGAACGCTGGTGGTGATTTCGCGCGGGACTGATGTGTTTACGGTGCTCGGTATGACCTATGCCGATAATGACCTCATTCAAATCCAGGAAAACGTGATCAACAGATCCATTGCCAGCCTGGACTTCAACGTACGCTGAGAAGAGTGAGTAGTGGGAAGTGAATAGTGAGCAATAAGAGTCGCTAGCGCGGCTTGTGGCGACATCTCACCAGGACGCGGTTCTAGTAAACAATAAGACCCCCTCCCCCCGGGTTTTTCATAAGTGTTGATTCTAATGAAGTTACAGTTGCACTAGAATTGTGTAAGCTTGGCCGGCCGTGGGCCGTTCGGAATCAACAGAAACTCACTGGCGGTCGACGCACGCCCACAAAATGAAAAACGGCAGCCGAGGCTGCCGTTGAATGAAATTCTTCCTAGTCCAATGCTACTCCCAGAAGTGATTCTGTCAAGAGAAAAATTGGGGGACTATGTACTTGATTCCCTAATTTCGCTCACGCAGCCCTTAAATAGTTGGGCGTCTAAGTCCTTAATCACAAGCGAGTGCTCAATTTCTCCGTTGGATTCCAACGTGGCTATAAGTTGGTCCAGAAGGCTAGAATTATTCTTCATGTGAGCTTCAATCAGCGCAGCCTGTGCTTTGGAGATGGTGCCGATTCGTAAAGAATTTTGAACAGCAGACATTGCAGCATCTCGAAGAGCTTTCTTTGCCATTGTTGCTGAAGCTCAGCAACATCTGCTCCAGTTTGAACATCCGCCACGACTTTTCGTCGCCTAAACACCGTTTTGAAAACGTTCATTGTTCCCCCCTAACTATAAGAAATCATAGCTGATTCAATTTAGGGAATTAAGTATATGATTCCCAAAAATTGGGACGCAGGCACGGCTGTAAGACGGCTTTGGCCGTGACCGATTGTCTGCTTTCCTTGCGCGATTTCGAGTACTTAGTTTAACGAAGGAGGGCTTCAAAACCGGCCTGGACAAAGTGGTGATCGTGAGTCAAGGCGGAGGAGATGCGCTCGGTTTCCATGATGTGGAAACTAGCGCAGTCTGTGAGGCTCCAGTTTTTGTCCGCGCTTTGTTTATAGCGATCAAGCGCCTTTGTGAATTGTTCCGATGTCTGTGGAAACACGATGACGGAATCACCTTTGCGAACTTCTTCGACGGCACGAACTATGATCGACCGCATCTTCGGGCTGCCATTACTGAACGTGTTTAAGAGTTCGGTGAGGACCATTTCGCTTGTCACCAACCGCACCATGGAGATCTCGCGCGACATTGCCGTGACTTTTGCGTGCAGGTGGTCGGGCGGGTACAAAAGGGCGATCCAATAGCTGGTATCGGCGAAGACCGCCTTCATTCCTCTTCCTTCTTTGTTCCGTAGAGGTAGTGGTCAACATTCTTCGACATATCGGCAGGGAGCCGCTTCCACTCATCTTCAGGAACGTCTTTTACGACTTCGGCGATCATATCGAGGAAGGAGCGCAGCTCTGTTGGAGCGTCGGAGTGCGCCTCGGGTCGGAGAGGCTGGTCTGGTTTTCTCGGTTCGGCTGCGTAGCGCGTCTCAAAACCCAGGTTCTCCAAGATCGCAATCGCTTGATGGGAATTCGTGGGATCGTTGGGGGGCACACCCGCGGCTTCGAGCACCAGCGGGCGGGCGGGGAGTTCGCGGTCGTCGATGATGACGGTCCACTTCGGCAACTTCCTGAACCAGCGGAACCTATTCGCAGTTGCTAGTATCTCAGCTCTGGTCAACTCCCTTGGGCTTCGCACGGCAGCCTCCTGTTAGGAACTGGGATCCCATATTCCAATTCATTCTACACATATTATTATTCACCGTCAACTTATCAGGAAACGTCCGGCGATGAGCACGGCCCTGCTCCGTCTCACTCTGAATGGCGACGGCTCAAAGTAACGCGACGACGGGCTTGCCGTGCCCCTACAAGTTAAATTCGGAGGCGGCGGGCGAAATTTAGCCCGGACGGGGCGGTGGGTTTAGTCGGAGGCGGCGGCTGTGGTGGTGTCGGGGAACTTTTTGTGTTCGCGGATGACGGCGATGAGGGCTTGAGCGGCGCGGGGGAGGCTGCGGTCGCGGCGGTAGACCAGGCCGAGTTCGCGCCAGAGGTCGACGCCTTCTACGTTTAAGAGCTTTACTTCGCCGGCTTTGACCTGGTCGCGCGCGAAGCTTTCGCTGATGAAGGAGACGCCGGCGTCGGCGCCGACGAAACGTTTGATCATGCCAATGCTGGGGAGCTCCATGACGACGCGGAGGCGGGCGCGATAGGGGCGGAACAGTTTGTCAAGGACCTGACGGGTGAAGCCGGTGCGGGGGAAGATCAGCGGTTGCGCGGCGACTTCTTCGAGGGTGATCTTGGAGCGGTGCGCCAGGGGATTTCGCGTGCTGACCATGAAACGCAAGCGGTCTCGGGAGATGTGATGAACTTTAAGAGTCGGCGATTTGATGGGGAGCGTCACGATGCCGACGTCGACCGAGCCGTCTTCGACGCGCTGCAAAATCTTGTGGCTGAAATTGCGGTAGATGCTGATGTGGACTTGTGGATAGCGGCGCTGAAAATCCGCGAACATGTCGGGAAGCAGGTAGAGGCAGGTGGCTTCGTTGGCGCCGAAGACTAGCGGGCCTTGGACGACGTCGCCGCGGTCGGCTACTACCTGGATGGATTCGTCGCGGAGGCGGAGAAGGCGCTCGGCGTACTCGAAGAGGACCTCGCCTGCGGGAGTTAGCTCGACGGATTTGGCGGAGCGGTCCAGGAGACGGGCGCGATAGGCCTGTTCGAGCTGGCGAATCTGTGCGCTGACGGCAGATTGCGAGCGAAAAACTTTTTGCCCGGCGCGCGAGAAACTTTTTAGTTTGGCTACGTAGACGAAAGTGGCAAGTTGGTCGAAGTCCATGGGCAGGTGGCTCGGGGATGATTATAGCGGAATGCCTCCGCTAAGTGAGCGCAGAATCTTGCTCCTTTCAAGCAGGCAGAGTCGCCCGCGAAAACGCCGCACTTTGCGGCGGAGTGAAAATCGCTTCCGCGTGCTTCAAACGGGCGAGCAGTGGCTCCCAGGTGGCTTCGAGAGTGCCCTGGAAATGAACGGGCTGCACCCGCAGGAACGGAAGAACGCCGCGGCGCGAAAGCAGGCGCGAGGCGCGCGGGCTGGACGTCAAACGCAAATGTTCTTCGAGGACCGTGCGCAGCCAAGCTTCTTCTTGGGTGTCGATCTCGGAGAGGGCGACGAAATCGCGGTGAATGACTTCGTCGGCTTCGCCGCGGAGGACGTAGGAGAGGCCGCCGGTCATGCCGGAGCCGAAATTCAGGCCGAGGGGGCCGAGGACTAGGACGACGCCGCCGGTCATGTATTCGCAACCGTGCTGGCCGACGCCTTCGACGACCGCGAGGGCGCCGCTGTTGCGGACGGCAAAGCGTTCGCCAGCGCGGCCGGCGACGAAAAGCTGGCCGGAGGTGGCCCCGTAGAGAACCGTGTTGCCTGCGAGGACGTCGCCGCGGCGAGAGGCGGCAGAGCTTGCGGCTATGGCGATGGTTCCACCGGAAAGACCTTTTCCGACGTAATCATTGGCTTCGCCTGAAAGCATCAGGGTGATTCCATCGGCCAGGAATGCGCCGAAGCTTTGTCCTGCGCTGCCGTGAAATTCCTTGGTTATTTCCTGCGCTAGCGGGTTGTGCTGGCTGCCGGGACGGCGGCGGCGCATTAGTTCGCCGCTCATTCCGGCGCCAACGCTGCGGTCGGAATTTTGGATGGCCTCGGACTCTGTTTGAAGCTCGAAGGAGGCGCTGAAGTGCAGGGCGTCCTCGCGCGCGGCGGCGTGCAGCACGGGAGATTGATGAGGAGCGACGCGGCCGGACTCAGACATGGGCACGATCAACAGCGGATCCATGCCGGAACGCGCGCTGAGGCGGTCGTACCAGCCGGTGAGCTCGCTGAGAGAGCGGGCGCCGAGTTGTGCGAGGCGATTACGGACTTCCTCGGCGAGAGAACGGAAATAGGCGGCGACCATTTCCGGCTTTCCGGTGAACCGGGTGCGCAGTTTTTCGTCTTGCGTGGCGATGCCGACGGGGCAGGTGTTGAGATGGCATTGGCGGGCCATGACGCAGCCAATCGCGAGGAGCGAGGCGGTGCCGAAACCGAATTCATCGGCGCCGAAGAGAGCGGCGACGATGATGTCGCGCGAAAATTTCAGACCGCCATCGACGCGGAGAGAGACGCGCGAGCGGAGGCCGGCACGGACGAGCGTGTCGTGAGTTTCGCGCAAACCGATTTCCCAGGGCAAGCCGGTGTTTTTGATGGACGTGAGCGGCGAAGAGCCGGTGCCCCCGTTGTGGCCGCTGATGGTGATAACGTCCGCTCCTGCTTTAGCAACGCCGGCAGCGATGATTCCTACGCCTGCTCCGGAGACGAGTTTGACGCCGATGCGCGCGCTGGGATTTACCGCGCGGAGGTCGTGGATGAGCTGCGCGAGGTCTTCGATACTGTAAATGTCATGGTGCGGCGGCGGCGAAATTAAGGGCGTGCCGGGGGTCGCGTGGCGGATGCGCGCGATATATTCGGTGACTTTGCGGGCGGGGAGCTGGCCGCCTTCGCCGGGCTTGGAGCCTTGCGCCATTTTGATTTCGAGTTCTTCCGCGTGGACAAGGTAGTCCGCGGTAACGCCGAAGCGGCCGGAGGCGACTTGCTTGATTTTATTTGCGGCAGCGGGCTCGAAGCGATAGGTGTTGGGATCTTCGCCGCCTTCGCCGGTGTTGCTGCGGCCGCCGATCATGTTCATGGCCAGAGCCAACGTGCGGTGAGCTTCGGGGCTCAGCGAGCCAAGAGACATCGCTTGCGTACTGAAGCGGCGGAGAATCGTGTTCGTGGACTCGACTTCTTCGACGGGCACGGCCGTGCCGGGGACGGTTTCGAGCAAGTCGCGGAGAAATACGGTGCCATGGTGTTCAGACAATTCTTCGAAGGCGGCGAATTTGCCGGCTTCGGGGGCGCGGACGTGGGCGTGCATGCGGCGAACCACTTCGGGCGAAGTTGCATGAAGCTCCGCGCCTTTGCGAAAGCGGTATAGACCAGCATCGGCGAGTTCGGCGGATTCGGCCGAGAAGGCCGTGGTATGCATGCGGATGTAGTCCGCGAAAAGGTCGTCCAGAGTTTTTGAGCCGGGGTAGTCGGCGGCGTCTTCGAAGAACTCAGCGCAGAGATCTTCGGAGAGGCCGACGATTTCAAAGAGATGGCTGTTGCGATAGCTCGCTAGCGTGGAAACGCCCATGCGTGCGAGAACTTTCCTGAGGCCAGCGGTGATCGCGATGCGCATGCGGTCTGCACCGCCAGGCTCGACCGATTCCGCAAATTCGTCAGCAAGATAGGGGACCACGGCGCTGGTGCCGGCAGCGACCAGGAGCGCTACGTGATGCGTGTCAAATACCTGCGCAGACTCGACGATTAGCGGTACATCCCAGAGGCCCTCGCGAACCATCGCTTTCCAGACGGCGGCGGTGGCCAGCAGCGCGGGAAGAGCGGCGTTTTCCGCGTTGAGGCCGCGATCAGAAAGGAGGAGGAGGCCCGGGCGTCCGCTGCTACTCAGAGGGGTAGAAGATAGCTGAGCAACACTGCAGCGCGCGCCCGGGACTCCCAGGGCAGAAGAGAAAGTCATGTCGATGCGATGAACCGAGCCGAAGAATTCGGAGAGTTCGGCGAGTTGTCCGGCGTTGAGCAGTGGACCAGGGAGCGTGACACCATCTTTGAGATGGACATCGAGAGACATGACGTGGGTCTCGCGAAGCGGATCGATCGGCGGGTTCGTGACTTGCGCGAAGCGCTGCTTGCAGTAGTCCCAGAGCGTGCGCGGGAGCGTTGAGAGAAAAGCGGGTGGCGCGTCGTCGCCCATGCTCCAGTCGGCTTCTTTTCCATGGATTAAGGCGGAGAAGAGAGTTTTGAATTGGTCTTCGGTCCAGCCAGCGGCAGCGGCGATGCGCTTGGGCTGGTTTGTGGTTGCGGAGTGTGTCGCAGCGGAAAACGCCAGATGGCGTGGCGGCGGCATGGCATTGCGCGCTTGGTGCATGGCCAGGCGCTTCAGGATTTCGCGCCAGCGGAGGAAAACGCCGGTCGCAGGGTTGGCGAGAATCATTTCGCCGGGGCCGAGGCGCTGGCGTTCCGCGATGCGGGATTCTTCGAGATCGATCAGGCCGGTCTCGGAGCCGGCGATCAGAAGACCGTCATGCGTGAGCGTGTAGCGCAGAGGGCGGAGACCGTTGCGATCGAGCTTTGCGCCGACGAATTGGCCGTCGGAGAAAATTAGCGCGGCGGGGCCGTCCCACGGTTCGCTTTGCTGCGAGAGCGAAGTCAGGGCGGCGCGGATGTCGCGGGAGAGAAGCGGGTCGTTTTCAAACGCGGGAGGAACCATGGTGAGCATGGCTTCATCGGGGCCGAAACCTTCGAGAAGCTTCAGCTCAAACGCGTTATCGAAGCTGGCGGAATCGCTGACTCTTTCTTCGAGCGGAGTAAACCAGGAGCCGACGGTGAGGCGGGCACGGAGTTCGCGCTGTTTGGCGCGTAGCCAGCGGCGGTTCGACACGATGGTGTTGATCTCGCCGTTGTGCGCAACGTAACGGAAAGGCTGCGCAAGATCCCAAGAGGGCTGCGTGTTTGTCGAATAGCGCTGGTGGAAGATGGCAAACGTTGTGGCAAACGTGGCGTCGCGGAGATCTTCGTAGAACTGGGGGAATTGCCAGGGGGTGAGCAGGCCTTTGTAGACGACCGTTTGCGAAGAGAGCGAGCAGAGATAACAGCGTTCTGGCAGAAGCGATTCGGCGCGTTTGCGGAGAAGAGCGAGCTTCCATTCGAAGCGGGAGACACCTCGCGACGCGTGAAAAGGAGCGACGAAGAACTGCCAGATTTCGGGCATCGTCTCGAGAGCTTTGCTGCCGAGGGAGTTCGTGTTGGTCGGGACGCGGCGCCAACCGAGGATGCGAAGGCGCTCGGTGTCGGCAGCAGCTTCGACTGCGGCTCGGGCGTCTGCCGCTGATGTGGCTGGAAAAAAGGCGAACCCCAGGCCAAAAATCTCCGGGAGGTCGATTCCCTGTTCTTGCGCGCGGGTGCGAAAGAATTCGTGAGGGAGGGAGGTCAGCAGGCCCGCGCCGTCGCCGCTGGCACCGTCGGCGTCGACGCCGCCGCGATGGGTCAGGCGTTCGAGGGCCGTAAGTGCAATGTTGACAATCTCATGGCTGGCGGGACCGCCCAGTCGCGCGACGAAGCCCGTGCCACAGGCATCGTGGTCGGGGTGGCCCCAGTTTGGGTGCCTATCGCTGCGGGCTGGCACGCACCGTTGGTACATACCTGTTTATTAAGCTGCTGGCGTCTGGATGTACAACGCAGAATTTGCATTTATCAAATCGGTTTTGTGGGGGAGGAGATTCTAAGCTGTGGATTATTAAAACTTTGTAACTTCTGAAAAGTGGAAGTCGCGGACCTTCATCGCGGGGACGACCATTTCGAAGGCTTCTTCGCCGGTGGCGCGGACGGCGGGGCCGAGTTGCTCGACGTTGCGGAGCATCTCAAGGATGGACTGATTGAAGCGGAAATTGCGGACGCCGGTGGTGACTTTGCCTTTTTCGACGAGGAAAAGGCCGTCGCGGGTCATGCCGGTCATGACTTTTTCGTAGGGGTCGACTTCGCGGATGTACCAGAGGCGGGTGACGAGGAGGCCGCGGTCGGTGGAGGCGACCATTTTTTCTAGTGAGGAATCGCCGCCGGTGAAGACGAGATTCATTGGAGCTTCGCCATATTCGTTGGGGAGCGCGAAGCCGTGACCGGTTGGTTTTTTACCGGCGGATTTGGCGCTGCTGCGGGAGTAGACGAGATGTTTTGGCACGCCGCGATCAACTAGCCGAACCTGTTGGCGGGGCATGCCTTCGCCATCGAAGGGTGCGCCGAGTTGGAGGGGATGGTAGGCGTCATCGGTGATGGAGATGTTTTGGCCGAAGAGCGGTTTGCCCATGCGGTCGTTGAGGCAGGAACGTTTGTCTTCGAGCGCCGTTGCGGCAAAATCGTAAAAGAGAAAGCCGACGAGATCGAGTACGGCGGCGGGTTCAAGAATTACGGTATAGCGGCTGGGGGGGAGTTCGCGAGCGTCGACAGCCAAGTGCGCTTTTTCGCTGGCGCGCTGGGCTAGTTTTTGCGGATCCAAGGCGCGGACGCTGGCAGCGTTGGCTTTGGCCCAGCTTGCGGCGGGATTTTCTTGCATGGTGATGGAGAATTCGGCGTGGGTCTCGCGGTAGGCGGCGAAAAGCCCGCGCGAATTGCCCATCGCGGATTGTTGCAGGCCGCTGGCGAAAATGCCGGCGGCAACTTGGCCGTTTTGGATGGCAAGATCGCAGGCGCGGCGGACGGCGCGGGCGCGTTCTTCGGGCGTAAGGGCGGCGGTGTCTTTTAGGAAGCGATTCACTCTGGTGTAGCCCTGTTTGCCGGGGAGCGGAAGCAGATGCGGATCTTTGGGTTGGCTGTGCGCTAAGGAGAGAGACGCTTCGATTGCGGCGCGGAGGGAATCTTCGTCGACGCGATTTGTTGTAGCACGAGCGGTGCGGCTGTCTACTACGGTTCGAATGGAAACGTTCAGGCCGTGCTCGGCGACGTTTTGGTGGATGGCGTTGTTGGCGAAGCGGGTGAGGGAGTCGGCGGTTTCGTCGACATGGACTTCGGTTTCATCAGCTGCGGTGGATTTGGCGAGGTGAAGAACTGTATCGATGATTCGGCGCAATTCGCGTTCGGGGAACAATTGCACGGAGGACGCAGCGCTCTTCCCTGCCGAGGACTTCCCGGATTTGCGGGCCGTGCTCATTGATTTGAAAAGGCCGAGCCGATTTTGACGTTGCGGAAGCGCGCGGGGGCGGCACCGTGTCCGGTGCCCATGGTTTGCATGGGCTGGCCTTTGCCGCAGTTTGGCGTGCCCCAGAGTCTCCAATGATTCCGCGAGCAAATCGCGTCGCACGAATTCCAGAACTCGGTGGTGATGCCGCTGTAGCTGGGATTCTTGAGCATGCGCGTTTTTTTGCCGCCCTTGATCTCCCAACCCATCTCGGTGGAAAACTGAAACTGGTAACGGCGGTCGTCGATGGACCAGGAGCGGTTTGTTTCCATGAGAATGCCGTCGTCCGTGTCGGCAATGAGATCGTCAAAATTCCACGTGCCGGGTTTCAGGCTGATATTGGTCATGCGAATGATCGGGAGACGATTCCAGCTTTCCGTGCGCATGGTGCCGGAGGAGCGCTTTAGACCGATGAGATGCGCGGTTTCGCGATTCGAAAGGTAGCCGCGGAATTGACCGTCCTTGATGATGTCCGTGCACTGTGCGGGGACACCCTCGTCGTCATAGGCAAATGAGCCGAGGCCGGGCCCGTGTTCGAGGCGAGCGTCGGCGACAACGTTTACGATGTCCGAACCGTAGCGCAGTTTGTTGAGCTGGTCGAGCGTAAGAAAACTTGTGCCGGCAAAATTCGCTTCCTGGCCGAGGACGCGATCGAGTTCGATGGGATGCCCGACGGATTCATGGATCTGCAAGCCGAGTTGGCTTCCACCGAGAATAAGCGTTCCAGTTTTCTCAGGACATTGCGCCGCAGAATGGAGCGCAGCGGATTCCTCGCCCACGCGCGCTGCGTGCTTCAGGAGTTCGAGAGATTCCACGAGTTCGTAACCTTCGAGCGCATACTGACCGCCAAAACTGTTCGGATAGGAGCGCTTCTGAATTTCTTCGCCCTGAAAAGAAGTGGCGGCAATGCCGCAACCAGTGATGAGCTTCCGCTGATGAATGCGCGAGCCGATGCTGGATGCAAACCAAGAATCAATTTTGCGAAATTGCATTCCGGTTTCGGTGAGAGTGACGGCTTTAACGCGGCGCATTTCGGCATCTGCGGCGAGCAGAAGAGCTAGCTGAGTTTCCAGGGGGAGTTCGAAGGGATCTTTGCGGAACGGGCTTTGCCAGCTGTCGATGTAGGCGTCTTCCGGGACCATGACCACGTCGCCGCGCTTCGCTAGCGCGGAAGCTTTGGCGATCGAAACGGCTTGGGCGGCGCAGGCGGAAACACCTTCGCGGGTGAGGCGGTCTGTGGACGCGAAGCCCCAGGCGCCATTCGCCAGGGCGCGAACGCCAATGCCGATGGATTCGGATTGCGCGAGCGTTCCGACTTGGCCGTTTTTGGTAGTTAGGTCGCGCTGGCGCAGATGCATCATGCGAACGTCGGTGTATGTAGCGCCGCGGAGGCGGGCTGTGTCGAGCGCGTTGGTGCAGAGATCCCACATGAGCGTGATCCGAACGAAACCAAAATAAGTTTACAAGAAAATGGGGCGCGGTCTACTGCGCCCCGAACCGAAAGACGGGAGGACGGGCAAGATTGCCAGTTCCACCGAACTGCGTGAAAAACAAGAGGACAGACAAGAGTGTTTGTCCTACCAAACTACGTGCCTTCTTGCCAGGAAGCGAGATAGTGCTCTTGCTCGGCGGTGAGCTTGTCGAGCTTGTGGCCCATGCTGTCGAGCTTGAGGCGGGCGATTTCCTTGTCGAGATTCTCGGGCACAACGTAAACCTGCGGTTTCAGCTGCTTGTAGTTTTGCAGCAGGTATTCGGCGGAGAGCGCTTGATTAGCGAAGCTCATGTCCATGACGGCGGCCGGGTGTCCTTCCGCAGTTGCCAGATTGACTAGGCGGCCTTCGCCGAGGAGATAGACCTTGCGGCCGTCCTTCAGCAAATATTCGTCGACCAAGGGGCGCACTTCGCGCTTGCCGGAAGACAGCTTTTCGAGCGCAGGAATGTCGATCTCGACATTGAAGTGGCCGGAGTTGCAAACGACCGCTCCGCTCTTCATGGCTTCAAAGTGCTCGGCGCGAATGACGCTCTTGTTGCCTGTGACGGTAATGAAAACGTCGCCCTGCTTGGCTGCGTCTGCCATCGGCATTACCCGGAATCCGTCCATGACCGCCTCGATGCCCTTGGTCGGGTTGATCTCCGTGATGATCACGTCGGCGCCGTGGCCCTTGGCGCGCATCGCGACGCCGCGGCCGCACCAGCCGTATCCGGCAATGACGACTTTGAGCCCAGCGAGCAGAAGATTAGTGGCGCGAATTACTCCATCCAGCGTAGATTGTCCGGTGCCGTAGCGATTGTCGAAGAAGTGTTTGGTCTCCGCGTCGTTGACGGCGATGATCGGATACTTCAGCGTGCCGTCTTTGGCCATCGCGCGCAGGCGGATGACGCCGGTCGTGGTCTCTTCAGTGCCGGCAATGACGTTGGCGACCAAGTCAGTGCGCTTGGTGAGCAGCATCGTGACCAGGTCCGCGCCGTCGTCCATCGTGAATTGCGGTTTGTGTTCGAGCGCGGCGCGCAAGTGCGAGTAATACGTTTCGTTGTCCTCGCCCTTGATCGCGTAGGTTGGGATGTTGTAGTCGCGGTTCAGAGAAGCGGCGACTTCGTCCTGGGTCGAGAGGGGATTTGACGCGCAGAGA
>Ga0209736_1000468_pt1 | contig 13101 bp, 9 predicted proteins | sample BlaSpr_A8_Ref_M3_FD_187992 | JGI IMG/M metagenome (GOLD analysis project Ga0209736, IMG submission 187992) | Forest soil microbial communities from Thunder Bay, Ontario, Canada - Black Spruce, Ontario site 2_A8_Ref_M3 (SPAdes) (version 2) | ecosystem: Environmental > Terrestrial > Soil > Boreal... | reverse complement strand
CGCCAATCGTTTCAAATGCAAGTGTTAGCAGAGCATCGCCCGCGAGAATGGCGGCGGCTTCGCCAAATGTTTTGTGGGAGGTAGGTTTGCCACGGCGAAGATCATCGTTGTCGAGCGCGGGGAGATCGTCGTGGATTAGCGAGTAGGTGTGGATGAATTCGATGGCGCAGGCAGGATAGTGGGCAGGGGCCACGTTTGAATCGAAGATGCGAGCCGTCTCAAGGCAAAGAATGGGGCGGATGCGTTTCCCTCCGGCAAAGACGCTGTAGCGCATGGCTTGATGAATCGACGGCGGCTTTGCTATTTCGGGGGGCATCAGGCGGTCGAGAGAGGCATCGACCGCTACGCGGTCTTCTTCAAAGAAGGTCGGGAGATTCATTGAGGGAATTGGATGCGGGGGAGAAAAGTCGGGACGCACGCCAATCCGGAGATTGGCGTTCCCGGGAGACACGGCGAGGTCACGATTCGGTCTCGCTTTCGGGATCGAACGGTTCGGCGGCGAGCTTGCCATCAGCTTTCTTCAGCAGAATTTCGACGCGGCCTTCGGCCTCTTCGAGCTGTTTCTGGCATTCGCGGGAAAGTGCGACGCCTTCTTCGAAGAGCTTCATGGCATCGTCGAGCGAAAGTTGGGGACTTTCGAGACGGCGGACCACCTCTTCTAGACGAGCGAGTGAGCGCTCAAAATCAGGCTTCTTGGGTGGCTCGGGCTTTTTGGGGGCGGGTGAATTCACGCGATCGGCCTATGTCCTCGGATATTATTTTTGACAGTGCGCACAAAAGTAAGTTGAGCGGCCGCCTTGCGCGATGCGCTCAATTTCGTTTCCGCAGCGGCGGCAAGGCTTTCCTTCGCGGTCGTACGTGCGAAGAACCTGTTCCAAACCTTGAAACCACCACTCCGGGTCGCGAAAATCGGGCGGCGGATGCAGACAGCATTCTAAGGCACGCGCGAGAACGGAAACAATCGCTTTGTGGAGGCGACGGGATTCCGCGGAGTTCAGAGAGTTTGCGCGCCGGCGTGGGTCGAGCCGCGCATGCCAGAGCGATTCGCAAGAGTAGATGTTGCCGATGCCGGCGACGCGCGTTTGATCGAGTAGAAATTCCTTGAGCGGGCGTTTCGACCCCTCCTGCAATTCCGCGAAGCGTGCTGGTGTGAAATCGCGCGACATTGCGTCCAGACCTAACCCGGCGAGGGTGGGGCAAGCCGCCTCGGATTTCCACACATGCACGCGGCCGAAATGGCGCCGGTCCGCAAAACCGAGAACTCCGCTGTCTAGTTCGAAGGCTACGTCCACGTGGACGCGTGAGCCTGGCTGATTGGCAACTTCGAGCATTTTCTTTATGTTAGAGAACGAAAGTAGCTGGCCGTCGAGCTTGAAGTGGAGCGTGACGATGCCTTGCGTTAGTTGGAGCCAGAGATATTTGCCTTTTCTTTGGACTGACTGGATTCGCTGACCGTCCGCAATTCGTGCAAGGTGCGAGGGGCTTTGCGGTTTTGTCGCGATTGCGTGGAGGACATGGACGCAGCGAATCTTTCGTTGCTCGATCAAGGGGCGAAGGGTTCGCGCGACGGCTTCTACTTCTGGCAGTTCAGGCATGTTGGAATGAGAGCGCTTCGAATCACCAAAATGGCGTTAGTCTCAAAGTGTGTTTACGGGCTTTTGCTTCCGCTGCATCGCTGAACGGAGCAACGATCGGTTTGCCTTCATACCAGTAGGAAAACTGATCGGTGTAATGGCCACTGCCGACCTGTCCGGATTCGCCTGCGGGAATGAGCAGAATGGAGTCATCCCAGTTGGCGAGATTGGCGATGAAGCGCATCGAAGGGCCGTGGCGTTTTGTCGCAGCGCGCACGCTGTAACCGGTACCGGATTGCGGCTTGCCGCTAATGCTGAGGAGCCGCTTGAGGAAGCCTTCGCGGCCGATGGGGTGCAGCATGTCGAGCGAATTCAGTTCTTTCCACTGCCAGTCATTGACGCGCTCGCTTTTTGTTTGCTCGACAAGCATGGAGACGGCGCGATCGGCGATTGCGGCCAGGAGTTCGTCGTAGTTTTTGTAGGCGGGGGGCAGCCAGTTCGCGGGACGGTCCGTTAGTACTTTTTGGAGGAACGCGGTGCTGCGCCAGCTATAGAGGTTGGTATCTTTTCCAAGATAGGGCTCAAGAATGAGGTCCAGCGCCGCGCGGCGTGCCATCACCAGGAAAGATACGAGCGAGGAATCCGCATCGGCGATTCCGTTCCAGTCTTTCAAGGCGTCCACGAGTTTTCTGGCTCTCGCGTCTTTTGGCTGAACTTTTTTTGCGGCGGAAGACATTTGGTCGGCAAGAAAAACGTGCGGATAGCTGTAGGTGTCTGTTTCGACCTTGAGCATGTCGATTGGACGGAGATCCGTTTTGTCGTGCAGGAGATCGTAGATGCGTGCAGTGCGGTAAGGCTCTTCCCAGCGGTCTGTTAGATACGGTTTGTAATTCGGCCCAACCACGCGGGCATTGGCAGTCACGATCAGGCCGCTATCTGGGTTCAGCGCCTGGGGGAGTTGTTCGAAGGGAATGTAGCCTGTCCATTCGTAGTCGTCGGTATCGCCGGGAACGGGAACTTCGCCGTGGCCTTTCTTGCGAATGGGGACGCGCGCGGCCATCACGTATCCGATGTTGCCGTCCACATCGGCATAGACGGCGTTTTGGCCGGGTCCCCAAACGGTTTTCATGATTTCTCGAAATTCGTGCCAGTTGTTCGCTTTGGACAGCCAGTTGTAGGTGTTTGCTAGCCCTCCAGGCTCGAGCGCCGTCCAGCGGAGGGCGTAAACCTTATCGCCTTCCCGGTGCACTACAGGGCCGTGTCGCGTGACGACAACCTTCAAGTGCTCGTCGACTTGTCCTCTGACATGAATCTCTTCGTCAAAAACTTGGGCCCCTACCCATGCTCGGTTCACTCGATACTCGTCGCGCGCGGCGGGATTGAAAGTCTCGACGTACAAATCCTGCACATCGGCGCCGTTGTTCGTAAAACCCCACGCGATGTGATCGTTGTGGCCGATGACGATGAGTGGGCCGCCGGGGAGGGTGACTCCCTTCGCATTGAAACCGGGTGCGCTGAGATGAATTTCGTACCAGATCGGAGGAACGGAGAGCTCAAGATGCGTGTCATTGGCGAGGAGAGGCCTGCCGGTTGCGGTATGCGCGCCGCTGACCACCCAGTTGTTGCTCCCGAGGCCTTGGCGGATTTCGCTTTGCGATTCTTCGAGGTAGCCGTCGATCGAAGGCCACAGCGCGGAGGTTACGTCTGCGAGAGTCTCTGGCGTGCGAACGCTGCTGGCGCCGCGTCCTGCGGCTTTCAGGACGGTGTCCGTTGGCATGTCGTCGTCATCGTCCTCGTCGTCGGGATCGACGCGAGAGGCTTGCGAGCCGTCATTGGGGACATCGGGATCGCCGACGACAAAATGGTCCATCGGCGCGTCTGCAGCAAATAGATCCTTGGCACGATCCGCGCCGACGCGCGCTTCGACTTTGGCGCGGTCCAACTCGCGCTCCCAGGTGTCCGTCAGCGTCTGGTACATGTAGCCCGCGATGACGAGTGAATCGGTAGGCTGCCACGGCTGTGGCTTGTATTTGAGTAAAGAAAATTCCAGCGGCAAGCTGTTCTGATGCTGTTCGATAAAAACGTTCACTCCGCGGGCGTAGGCTTCCATCAGCGTGCGCGAGTCCTTGTCCATCGCGGCGAAGTCACGCTCCGCGGCGCGGGAAAAACCGAAGGTCCGGAATTGTTTATCTGATTTCAATGCTAGCGGGCCGACAATTTCCGCAAGCTGGCCGCGGGAGGCTCGGCGCATCAAATCGAGTTGCCAGAGGCGGTCCTGCGCCATCACATAGCCCTGGGCTTCGACCGCATCCGCGAGGGAAGCCGCGCGGATGTGCGGGACGCCCCAATTGTCGCGCTCTACGGTGACTTCCTTCTGGAGGCCGGGGAGGGAAATTGAGCCGTCGAGCTGCGGAAGTGGGCGGTAAATGAACCTCCAAGCTACCGCTCCCGCGACCACCGCAATAATCAGAACTGTCCAGAGAAGAAAACGAAGGATGGTCCGCAAGCAATCTCCCGGGCGCTGGAAGTAAAACTTGAGTTTAGTGGACGCGCTTCGAGCGCGCAACAGGGAGGGCGCGCTTGTCGGCTGTGATAATCTAAGAAGATATTGCCTATGAGCATGTACAAACCAGTGCCAAGAGTGCCGGATTTTCCTGCCATGGAGCGCGAGATTTTGCGCTTCTGGGAGGAGAATCGCATTTTCCAGAAGTTGCGGGAACAGACGGCCAAAGGCCCACGTTGGTCGTTCCTGGATGGACCGATCACTGCAAATAATCCGATGGGCGTGCATCACGCCTGGGGCCGCTCGCTGAAAGATATGTACCAGCGGTACAACGCGATGCGCGGCTATGCGCTGCGCTACCAGAACGGTTTCGATTGCCAGGGATTGTGGGTGGAGGTCGAGGTCGAAAAGAGTCTCGGGCTCAAAACCAAGCGTGAGATTCGCGAGTTTGGGATTGAGAACTTTGTCCGTGCGTGCAAGGAGCGCGTGCTGACATATGCCGCGCGGCAGACCGAGCAATCCATCCGTTTGGGCTATTGGTGCGATTGGGATGATCCCGAGGTATTGATCGCGTTGCGCGATGCGTTGGCGGATGGAGATCGCGTGGTCACGGTGAAGGTGCCCAGCGGGCGCACAGAAACCGCGCGCGCCAGTGAGATCGTGCGTAAGTTAGGGTCCGCCGAGTATGGCGGCAGCTACTTCACTTTTTCCGATGAGAATAATTACACCATCTGGTCTTTCCTGAAAAAGTGTCACACGGAAGGTTTCATCTACCGCGGGCACGACGTTATGCCGTGGTGCGGGCGGTGCGGAACGGGGCTCTCGCAGATGGAGGTGGCGGAGGGGCGCCGCATCACCACACATACTTCCGTTTTTGTGCGCTTTCCAATCAGAGGGCAGGAGCGAACTGCTCTGTTAATTTGGACGACGACGCCCTGGACATTGACTTCGAACGTTGCCGTAGCCGTGAATCCGGAAATGGCCTACCTCAAGGTCAAGCACGGCGACTGGTTCTACTACGTTGCGAAAGGAAACTTCGAGCACGATCGCGTACAGGACCTGCAGGTGGAAGGGAAGCACGAGACGCACAAGCTGCCCTCGATCCGGACCATTTTGAAGGGCAGCGGCGGCGTCGAAGTGATCCAGGAGCTTCCGGGCAAGGATCTCCTCGGCGTTACTTATCAAGGGCCTTTTGACGAACTTCCTGCACAGAAAACGCCGGGAGGGGTTTTTCCCTACGGCGAGACCGGCAGCGGCCAAACCGCCGCGGAAGCTCACCGCGTCATCGCTTGGAAGGAAATCAGCGAAGCCGAAGGCACGGGACTCGTTCACATCGCGCCCGGTTGCGGCGCCGAAGACCAGCAACTTGGTAAGGAAAACGGCATTCCGTTCATTGCACCGCTGGACGACAGCTCGGTTTTCCTGGACGGATTCGGGCAATTCACCAAACGCAACGCGAACGAAGTGGCGGATGACGTGATTGCCGCCCTAAAAGCAAGCGGCATGCTCGTAGCGCGCGAAAAATATCCGCACGTCTATCCGCACTGTTGGCGCTGCAAAGAAGAGCTGGTGTTTCGCCCGGTCGATGAATGGTTCATCCGCATGGATTGGCGCGATCGCATCCAGCGAGTGGTGCCCACCATTAAGTGGATTCCACCGGATGGCGAAGCGCGCGAGCAGGACTGGCTGCGCAACATGAGCGACTGGATGATTTCCAAAAAGCGCTTTTGGGGACTCGCTCTGCCGATCTGGGTCTGCGGCGATTGCAAACACTTTGCTGTGATCGGAAGCAGGGAAGAGTTGAAGGGAAAAGCAGTCGACGGTTGGGAAGTCTTCGAAGGCAATTCTCCGCACCGGCCTTACATTGATGCGGTCAAAATCCGCTGCGAAAAGTGCGGCGGCTTGGCTCGGCGGACCGAGGATGTCGGCAATCCGTGGCTGGACGCGGGTATCGTGCCGTTCAGCACGATGCGCTACTCGACCGACAAAGCGTATTGGGAAAAGTGGTTTCCGGCGGACTTGGTTTTGGAAAGTTTTCCGGGCCAGTTCCGCAACTGGTTTTATTCCATGCTTGCCATGAGCGCGATGATCGACGGTCGGGCACCGTTTAAAGCTCTCTTGGGTCATGCACTGGTGCGCGATGCGCGGGGCGAGGAGATGCACAAGTCCAAGGGCAACTCCATCGCGTTTGATGAAGCGGCGGAAGCGCTTGGCGCGGAAGTCATGCGCTACATCTACACCGAGCAGAAGACCGCACAGAATCTCAACTTTCCCGACCTCAAGCCCGCTGCCAACGCGGGCCAAACGATTGATGGCGATGCCCGTCGCAAGCTCCTGACTTTCTGGAACTGTTACAGCTTCTTCGTGATGTATGCCGGGGCCGACGGCTGGAAGCCCGGCGGAGCCGCGCTTCCCGTCATCAACGAATTGGATCGCTGGGTTATGAGCAAACTGCAGCGCCTGGTGGCAGAGGCGAATAGTGCCTTCCAGAATTATGAGCACTACAAGTTGGTCGAAGCCTTTCAAGCATTTGACGAAGAATTCTCCAACTGGTATTTGCGACGTTCGCGCCGCCGGTTCTGGAAGAGCGAGCCGGACGCCTACCAAACGCTTTACGCGGTGCTGACGATCGTCACTCGCGTCATGGCTCCCGCGCTACCATTCTTGACGGAAAATATTTACCAAAACCTTGTACGCTCCGGCGACACTTCAGCGCCAGAGTCTGTTCACTTGACCGCGTATCCGCAAGTGGATGCTTCGCTCATCGACGAAGCACTCGAGCACAGCATTGAAGCGGTGATTCGTATCAAGAACCTCGCGCTTGGTCTTCGTACCCAGAGCAAGGTAAAGATTAGGCAGCCGCTAAGCACACTTTACGTGCGCCCGAAAGATCAGGCCGACCGGCGTGTTCTGGAAAACTCCGACTACGTCGCCCAGATTCTGGAAGAAGCCAATCTAAAGCATCTCGTTTTGATTGATGACGAAAAGGCCCTCGTGAAATTGCGTCTCAAGCCGGACGCCAAAAAGATTGGCTCTCGCGCCGGAAGATATCTCAAGGCCATCGGAGAAGCGTTGGAAAATGCGGATCCGGCACAGATCCTCAAGGGCGGCCTATATTCGCTTCAAGTCGCCGACCAGGTGTTCGAGCTCGCCCCGGAAGAAATTGTCATCACCTTTGAAGGTCCGGAAAATCTCAAGTGCAGCCTGGAACAAGGCACTTTCTTGGCGCTCGACACCAAGATGACGCCGGAACTTTTGCAGGAAGGTCTTGCGCGAGACTTCAATCGCATGCTGCAGGACCAGCGCAAAGCCTTGAACCTGGACATCTCTGATCGCATCGTCGTGAGCTATTCCGCCTCGCCTCGTATCGCTGAAGCCATCACTGCGCACGAAGCGTTCCTGCGCAACGAGCTTCTCGCCGAGCGGCTGGAAATGAGCCGAACTCAGAACGGCGGCGTCAAGCTGGCACTGAGCGGCGAAGAAATCTTTGTCACGATTACGCGTGTGTAGGGAAAGCACTACCATCTCGCGCACCGCGTGCGTACTGCTACAATGCCGCTAGGGGTTCCCTGAGAATCTATGTTCGCAGTGCTGCTAATCGGTGTGCTGGCGCTCGTCGCCCTCAACGGCTTTTTCGCCGCTGCGGAATTCTCTCTCGTGGCCGTCCGGCTTTCCCGCGTTCGTCAACTCGTCGCCAAAGGTGACATCCGGGCTCGCGTCGTCGAGCGTTTGCTGGCGGATTTGCACCGCGTCGTTTCCGGCGTGCAAGTCGGCATCACGCTGACGAGCCTGGCCATCGGCGCACTCGGCGAAGCCACTCTCGCCACGGCATTTCAGCAAATCTGGCACGGGACCCCCGGCACGCGCACCGTGTTTTTCGCGCACGCCGTTGCTTTGGCTTGCGCCTTCGCCTTGCTTAGCGCGATGCACGTCGTGCTTGGCGAGTTAGTCCCGAAGACCGTCAGCCTGGCGAAAGCCGAGCGCGTCGCGCTTCTCATCGCACTGCCGTTCCAGTGGTTTCTGCACACCTTTCGCTGGGCCATCGATCTGCTCGATGGCATGTCGAGCGTCATCGTAAAGGCTATGGGCATTTTGTCGCCGCAAAGTCACGGCTCGGCGCATTCCACCGAAGAGTTGCAAATTCAGATCCAGCAGGCGCGGGAACGCGGTTTGATCGCCCCTGGCGAAGAAAAATTTATTGTGAGCGCTATCGAACTCGGACAAGTTCAGGTCCGCGAGATCATGGTGCCTCGTCCGGATATGCACACGCTACCCATCGAAGCGAACCTGGACGAAGTGATGCGTGTGTTTGCCACCTCGCAGCGCTCGCGAATTCCGGTGTATCGCGGTTCGGGGGATCATATTCTAGGGTTTGTTCATATCAAGGATATGCTTTGGATTCTGCTCGATCGCGAGCGGCGGCTGGAAGAGAATCTCCCTCCGCCCCCGTTTGACCTGCGCCGCGTATTACGCGAAGTTCTGATCGTGCCGGAAACGAAGACCGCGAGCGAGCTACTCATCGAACTTCGCACGCGGCACATCGGCATGGCCATGGTTGTGGACGAGTTTGGCAGCATCCTTGGCCTCGTGACTTTGGAAGACATAATGGAGCAGGTGGTCGGCGAGATTCACGACGAGTTCGATGTCGTCGAGCGTCCCCTCACCCTCGCCGACGGTGCTGTGATTTTTGACGCCGCATTAAACGTTCGTGATTTGGATGCGCAGTACAACATCACCTTGCCGGAAGATCCCGCATATGCAACCGTCGGCGGATTCGTCTTGGCTCAGCTCGGTTTTATTCCTCGTGGCGGAGAAAGCTTCGAATTTGGACAGTTTCGGTTCACCGTCGTGGAAATGGACGGCCGCCGCGTCGCCCGCGTGAAAATCCAACGCGTGCGTCCAGCGCCTGAAGAGGAGCGAGCAGTGGAATCCGCCGTCAACGCTGAGAAGGCGGCGAAAAGCACGAAAGCCGCAGCAGCGGATTCCTAATCCAACCGACGAATGGCGCGCCACCTCCTTCAACGCTTCCTTCTCACACTTCCGGCGCTTTGGCTGGTGCTCACTCTCGTTTTCCTGCTGATTCACATCGTCCCCGGCGACCCAGTCGAACAAATGCTCGGCGAGGGCGCTGCGCCTGGTCAAATCACGCAATTGCGCCACGGTCTCGGGCTGGACCAGCCTCTCTATGTGCAGTACGGCCGCTATTTGGAGCGCCTGGCGCACGGAGATCTTGGCCAGTCGCTAAAATTCCAAGCGCCGGTACGGCGGATTATTTTCGAACGCTATCCGGCAACGCTCGCCCTCGCGTTCTTGGCTCTTTTGGTCTGTGCGTGTATCGCAATACCGGCCGGCGTGCTTGCCGCGCACCGTCGCGATCATCCAACCGATCGGGCAGTCGGCGTCTTTACATTGCTTGGACTCGCCGTTCCTAATTTCGCGCTAGGCCCCGTGCTCATACTGTTTTTTTCCATCGAACTTGGCTGGTTGCCGGTGTCCGGCCGCGGAGGCCCTTCTTATTACATCCTCCCGGCCGCCACTCTCGGCGCCGCGCTGGCCGCCATTCTCACGCGCATGGTGCGCGGCTCGATGCTCGAAGAGCTCTCCAGCGACTACGTCCGCACCGCTCGTGCGAAAGGGCTTTCCACGCGCGCGGTTTTGTTCCGACATGCCTTCCGCAACGCGCTAATTCCCATCATCACTATTCTTGGTCTGCAATTCGGCACACTTCTCGCCGGAACCATTGTCACGGAGACGATTTTCTCCTGGCCGGGGATCGGCCGGCTCACCGTCCAAGCGATTTCCTCGCGCGACTATCCTTTGCTGCAGGGATGCATTCTGGTCATCGCTCTTTCCTATGTTCTTGTGAACTTGTTCACTGATTTTCTCTACGCCTTCATCGATCCGCGGGTGCGGCTGTCATGATCTTCGTCGCTGCCCTTCGACAATTTCTCCGCCAGAGTGTCGTTGCCCGCGTCGGATTTGCAGCAGCCGTCCTGCTTCTGCTCGCGGCCCTTTTCGCTCCTTGGATCGCCCCGGCCGATCCCGCCGCGCAAAATCTTCCCACCAGGCTCGAGTCTCCATCGCGCGCACACTGGATGGGAACGGACGAGCTTGGCCGCGATACTCTTTCGCGCACGCTCTACGGCGCGCGTATTTCGCTCTTCGTCGCGATCTCTGTCGTTCTTGGTTGTGGTTTAACTGGGCTGACCATCGGCCTGCTGGCAGGTTTTCTCGGCGGCTGGTTCGATCGTTTCGTAAATCTGTTGCTTATCAACGCGTTTTTATCGTTTCCCGGCATTTTGCTCGCGATTGCTTTTGCGGCATTTTTCGGACCGGGTATAGGAAAAGTCATTCTTGCCCTGATTATCACCGGCTGGGCCGGCTACGCCCGCCTCGCCCGCGCGCAGGTCTTGAAAGTGAAGGAACTGGAATTCATTTTAGCCGTGCGTTCGCTCGGCGCTTCAAACCTGCGCATCATGTTGCGGCATCTGCTTTCCAATATTCTTCAGCCCGTTCTCATTCAAGCCACCATTGGTATGGCCGGAGCCATCCTCGCGGAATCCACGCTCAGCTTCCTCGGCCTCGGCGTCCTGGCGCCAGTTCCCAGCTGGGGCTCGATGCTGAACGATGCGCGCAGCCATCTTTTCGACGCTCCACACCTCGTCATTTTCCCGGCTATGGCAGTGATGACGGCAGTGCTCGCCTTCAATCTCTTGGGAGATGCTTGGCGCGATTGGTTGGATCCGCGCACGCGTTCGCAGATGGCCGCGCTCGAACACAGCCGCTGAACTGTGCAGGGTTCGAATCTCTGTTGAAAGCCTTTTTAAGAATTAGAAGGAACTATTTTCCCGAGAGAATCACGGGTGCGCCACGTCCCACACTTAAGGTCCGCGACGCATTGCCCTTGTTTATGGCAATTTCCAAATAACCGCTCGATCCAAAATATGCAACCGGTTCGCCCGCCTTGCCTCTCGCAAACGTATCAACCAGACGGTTAACCGCGTGGGTTCCCACCTGCATTTTCAGCCCGCCGCCATTCTGTGCCTCACTAGACAAATCCTCGGCGCGAAAATTTGTTACCAGATTCCCAAACGAATCGATTTTCAGTATCAAGCCCTTGACGCCGGCGGCTCCAGGCTTCGGCCGGGGAAGCGCCATCTTTTTGTAATCCTGAATTTCTTCCCCCATGCTCGGGGTTTGCCAGCCCTTAGAGAGCCACGCCGCCACTGGCGCAAAGATATCGCGTCCGTGAAACGTTTTGCTGAGCGGTTGGAGAAAATAATGTTCGGCATTGGCATGGCGTACCACCACGTTTGGTTCACGTTCGTAAACGAGCGAGAGCACGCCGTTATCGGGCGCAATGAAATAATGATTCTGTCCGGTGACCAGCAACGGGCGGCGCTCCGTTCCCACGCCAGGATCCACAATCACCACGTGAATTGTCTTTGGAGGAAAGTAAGAGTAAGCCGCGCCAATGGCCAGCGCGCCATCGAGCAGGTCAAAGGGTGTCACGTGATGCGTGATGTCCACGATGGTCACTTCCGGATTAATCTTGAGAATGACTCCCTTTAAGGTCCCGACCAGATGGTCGTCGGTACCGTAGTCCGTAGTCAGCGTAATGATGGCGTTGGTCACGAGGGTCTCCCGCCCAGGGGTTCTGCGCTCAGCGCGCCACGAAGTTGGAAGGCACTTCGTACTCTTTGACGCTAACGGAGGCACGCTCCGCCGTCAAGAAATCGCGCGGGGCCTGCTGTGCAATCGCCAACGGCCTACTCATCACACAACCCAGCATAACCCCGCGGTTTCCGCGCGCTGACCTTGTCCGCAGCCCTAGAGGGAATGGCGGAAATTCCGATCTCCACTGCCCTCAGTGTTGTTAGAGCAGTTTGCCGAATGGGTTATGCAGATGCTTTGTGGCTGCTCTGGAAGAACCCGAGCAAATCGGCGTTGATCGTGTCGGCTTCAGTAGTTGGCATGCCGTGCGGGAAACCCTTGTAGGTTTTCAATACCGCGCCCTTCACCAATTTGGCGCTCAGCGGGCCGGAGTCGGCATAGGGGACGATCTGGTCATCATCGCCATGCATTACCAGTGTCGGCACCGAGAACTTCTTAAGATCCTGCGTAAAGTCGGTCTGAGAGAAGGCCACAATGCCGTCATAGTGCGCCTTAATACCGCCCATCATGCCCTGGCGCCACCAATTTTGAATGACACCTTGGGATGCTTTCGCCCCCGGCCGGTTGTAGCCGTAAAAGGGTCCGGTCGGCAGATCCATATAAAATTGCGCCCGGTTGGTGGCAACCTGCGCCTGAAAGCCGTCGAATACTTCTTTGGGTAGACCGCCGGGATTCGCTGGCGTCTTGACCATCAGTGGTGGCACTGAGCTAATGAGAACAGCCTTAGCGACACGACTTTCGCCGTGGCGAGCTATGTAATGTGTGACCTCGCCACCGCCGGTCGAGTGGCCAACATGGATGGCATTCTTTAAATCGAGATGCGCCGTAAGCGCGGCGAGGTCATCGGCGTAATGATCCATATCGTGTCCGTCGCCGGTTTGGCTCGAGCGTCCGTGGCCTCGCCGGTCATGGGCGATGACGCGATAGCCCTGATTTAAGAAGAACATCATTTGGGTGTCCCAGTCGTCGGCCGATAGAGGCCAGCCGTGCGAGAAAACGATGGGCTGGCCGCTGCCCCAATCCTTGTAGAAAATGGTGACTCCATCTTTCGTCGTGATCGTAGCCATAGTCATTCTCCTTTTCCTAGTTTCTCACTGCTACCTGCGTTTCGAAGAATCTGGTCAGCCGCGCGGGTAGAGGCGGCGCCTATCTTTGCTTGCGCAACAAGCAGAAGAATCGATGAAAATCGGAAAACAAAGTAGCCCTACCGGCTCGGCCGCGCGTCTCCCGGCTTATTGTCCCTCGGGGTTGGATGTTTGCCCGCATGATTCGGGTGTCTTTTTTTGGCGGTAGTTGGCCGGGGGAGGGAGGTTGCCTAAATCGGAACGGGGAACGTGAGGGGAGCGGCTG
>Ga0209736_1000467_pt1 | contig 13121 bp, 9 predicted proteins | sample BlaSpr_A8_Ref_M3_FD_187992 | JGI IMG/M metagenome (GOLD analysis project Ga0209736, IMG submission 187992) | Forest soil microbial communities from Thunder Bay, Ontario, Canada - Black Spruce, Ontario site 2_A8_Ref_M3 (SPAdes) (version 2) | ecosystem: Environmental > Terrestrial > Soil > Boreal... | reverse complement strand
GAGATGTATCATCAATCCGCAAGGCGACGGTGGCAAACAAGCCGGTCACCGGGGAGAGCACGAAGTAAGCCGTAAACCATTCGCGCAGGGAAAGCCGGAGTGATCCGGTTGAACCTGTGGTCCACTCGTGCGCTTTTTGTGCGCACGACCGCGGGTGCGATCGGCATCCGGCTTTCCCTGCGCCCTCTCTTCCGAAGGAGGGTGAAGTTGATGCAAACCTCGGGCGCATCGCGCCGCGAGAATGCGGACGCATATCCTCTCGCTGTTTGAAATTTGAATCCGACGTTTCAGCCCGTCATTGCGAAGAGCGGTAGCGACGACCGCGTGTACGCTATCGCCACGTCGCGGTGTTATTGAGCGCTTCGAGATTAAGAATGGTGTCGCGTTCAGTTTCACCTCTCCCATAGGGAGAGGTCGGATCGCCCTTGCGATCCGGGTGAGGGGTTGCGCTCCATCGATAGACCTGAACCCCTCACCCGGCGCTTCGCGCCGACCTCTCCCGAAGGGAAAGGTAAAGCTCACGCCGCCGCGGCGATGCGGCCACCAAGCCGCCGCACACACCGGCCTCATCCTGAGGAGCGCGCGCTCTTCGCGCGCGTCTCGAAGGATGATGGAGTGAGGCCTCATGGTTCGAGACGGCGCAAGTGCGCCTCCTCACCATCAGGGGTCAATCCTTGCGGAACACGATCGAGGCCATCCACCCCGTCATCAGCGCCATGAAGGCGGTGACCATCCCATAGGCAAGACCGTTCTGGCGGGCGGTGGTGGCGACGAACTGCTCGAACCCGACCTTGACGATTTCGAACGCGGTTTCGGTCCGCGTCACCAGCGCGCCATCGGAAAACAGTTTTATTTCGACGTCATAGGTCCCGATCGGCACCTCGGCCGGCAGCGGAATGCCGGTGCGGAACAGAGTCGGGGTCAGGAATGTCACCGCCGAGGTGGCCTCGCGATAAAGCCCGTGTTCGGAGCGCAACCGGACAAAGGCGCTGCGGAACGCATCGTTCGGCACCACGTCGGCGTAGTCGGGCCCGACGCGCTGGGTCAGCAGCACATTGTTGAGACCGAGCTGCTGGCGCCGCTGCACTTCGGGCGAGGCGATGGCGTCGAACGGCCGGTTGGCGAACAGCGCAAGATAGGTCGGCACCTGCAGGAACTGGCGGTAGTCGGTGTTGACCCAGATGCCGAATTTGCGCTCCTTGCGCCGCGTCACCATGTCGGCGCGCGGACCGGCGACGGTGACCACCAGATCGTAATTGCCGCGGGTCGCCGACGTGGATGCGTCGCGTTCGACCGAGCCGAACAGCACCAGCTCTTCGCCGGAATAGTTCGGCGTCACCGTCACACGGTGGTTGGAAACCGACACGATCAGCCGCTCGGCATGCGCAGAGGGCGCCGTGAAAGCCGTGCCCAGCAGCAGCGCCACGCCGACCGTCGTGAGCGAGGTGCGCGCGGTCATGCCGCCCCTCCGGTTTCCCGGATGGTGAAGAGATCGTCGGGGCGGATCACCAGTTCGATCGCGAAGCGGATTCCGACCGCGAGAATCAGCAGGCCGAGCAATAGCCGCAGATGTTCGCCGCGGATCTTCTGGCCAGCGCGGGCGCCGAACTGCGCGCCGGTGACGCCGCCGATCATCAGGATCAGCGCCAGCACGGCATCGACCAGATGATTGGTGACCGCGTGCATCACGGTGGCGAACACCATGGTGACCAGCGTCAGCACCATCGAGGTGCCGATCACGGTCGAGGTCGGCACCCGCAAAAGGTAGATCATGATCGGGATCAGGATGAAGCCGCCGCCGATGCCCATCACCGCGCCGATAAAGCCGATCACCACGCCGACCACCACGATCGGTATCACCGACAAATAAATCTTCGAGCGCTTGAAGCGCATCTTCAGCGGCAGGCCGTGGATCCAGCCATGGCTGCCGGAGCGGCGCAGCGGTGCCGTCTTGCCGCGGCGGGCGCGCAGAATCGCGCGCACGCCTTCCCAGAACATCAGGGCGCCGACAGCGGTGAGCAGCACGACGTAGGACAGCGCAATCATCAAATCGAGCTGGCCGAGCGAGCGCAATAGCGTGAAGGTCCAGACCCCGAGCGCGGTGCCGACGATGCCGCCGCTCAATAGCACCGCCGCCAGCGCCGGGTCGATGGCGCGGCGGCGCCAGTAGGAGATCGCGCCGGAAAACGACGAGGCGGCGATGTGGCTGGCGACCGAGGCGACCGCCACCGCCGGCGCGATGCCGACGAAGATCAACAGCGGCGTCATCAGAAACCCGCCGCCGATGCCGAACATGCCGGACACGAAACCCACGGCCGCGCCCATCGCAAGGATGAGAAAGACATTGACCGGCAGGTCGGCGATCGGAAGGTAAAGCTGCACGCGCGTTCGCTTTTGGATCTGGCCCTGAGGCAGGCGAGAGGCCGCTCACGGCATGGGTTCTGATCGAGCGTTTCCCGGCAAAGCGGAATTCGGTTCTGCCGAATACGCGCGAACGCGGATCGACTGCCGCGCCCCTGCATAACCGAAATCGTCCATGGGAGGGACTAAAGAATGCGCATCCGGCGGCTTTTTTGAAGCTCGCCGCCGCGCAACTTGCGATGTGGTGAAGAATTCAGATTAACGGGCGGCGCGCTTGGTGAAAACCGGCTTCGCTGCGGGCTTTGTCACCGTTGCCTGCGCCGGCGCGGTGTCCCATCCGCCGGCCGGGCTCGCCACATTGAAGGCGTCGTCGGGCTGCGGTTCTGGCGTAAAGGTCTGGATCGCGAGTTTTGCCGCCGCCAGCGACTGGGGGTCGAGCCGTTTGGCGATATCGTCACGCTTGCGGCCGGCATCCGCATCGCCCTGTGCTGCTGCCAGGCTGAACCATTTGAACGACTCGGCGAGATTCTGTTCGACGCCGATGCCGCGGGCATACAGGATGCCGAGATTGAACTGGCTGTCGGCGACGCCACGATCGGCGGCCTTGCGGAACCATTGTGAAGCGTTTTTGTAGTCGGCGCCCTTGCCGCCGCCGTCGGCGTCGAGCACCGCCAGATTATGCATCGCCTTGGCGCTGCCGCGCTCGGCGGCCTGCAGATAATAGCGCCCCGCGATATCGACGTCCTTTTTCACGCTGAGACCCTTCTCGTAAAGGGTCCCGAGCCTGAAGATCGCCGGTACCACGCCGGCCTGGGCGGCGCGGTCATACCATTTGGCGGCCTCGTCGAAATTAGGCGCCACGCCTTTGCCTTCGGCGAAGCGCACGCCGATCTCATAGGCGGCGGCCGCATCGCCCTTCAGTGCGGCGGCGCGCAGCACCGGTCCGCCGATCGCGTCCGGCAGTCTTTCGCTCGGCGGGATCTGCACGACGGATAATTTGCGCCCCGTCGGTCCGCTTTGCTGGGTCGGAATCGTGCCGGTGATATCGCTTGATGATACCGGGGTAGCGGCGGGCGCCGCCATCGCCGGTGGGATCGCGACCGACGCGAGGCTGTCGAGCGCGGGCGAACTGTTGAGCGATTGCCGGCCGATCGGTGTCGGCGAGGTCATCGAAGGTGTCCCCGGAGAAGGTGTCGCCGGATCCTGCATCGCCGGCTTGGCGCTGTCGTCCGCGGGCGGTTGGGCCGAGGGCTGTGGCTCGCTCGAATTTTCCATCGGCGGCAATGGCGGCGCGCTGCCGCCGTCGAGCAGCGTCATCGCCATCTTGAAGGAGCCGAGCACGATCACGACCACGCTTGCGCCGACCAGCAGCGAGCGAATCTTGGAAGTGATGTTCGACGGTTCCTTGGTCTTGTCGCCGGCGGGCTTCTTGAGCGGGCCGCGGGCGGTCTTGTCAGCCGGCGGTGCGGCGGCCGCGGCCTGGGCGGCGCGGCGGGCGGCGGCAATGAAACTGGTCGTACTGACCGGCTCGCGCGGGCCGGCGGGAATTTCGCTGATCGCGCTTTCGGAAGCCGCGATACGCTCCGATGGCGAGCCTGATCGGCCGTTCGGCCGGGTGCCCGGCTCGAGCGGGTGATCGGGCGGCAGGTCCGGTGCGATCGCAGCGCGCGGCGGCGCCGTATGCGGTTCGAGAATTTCACTGATGGCGCGCGGCGCAAGGATCGCGGCGGCCGGCATCGCTGCGGCCTGGAATTCGCGCGGGGCGGAGGCGAAATGCGACTGGGCCGCAGCGGGATTCGGCAATTCAGGTTTGAGCTGCGGCGCGGCCGCGGCGCGGGGCGCTACGGGGGCGGCTTGCGGCGGGGCGGGGGGTGGAGAAGCCGACGGCTGTGGCGCCACCGGCTGGGCCCGAACCGTGCGCAGATCGCCTTCGATCATCGCCAGCCGATCGACCACATGGCCGAGCGTGTTGTGAACGGCTTCAAGGGATTCCTGGGTCTGGCGATCGGTTTGGGACTGGCTGAATCGGATGCCCGACAATTCGCGCTTGACGATGTCGATCACGCCGCTGTCGGCCGGCGCGGCCGGGCTGCTTCTATTCTCCTCCAGTGCGGCAAATTTGGCGTGCTGGGTTTCGAGCTGGCGCAGGATGTCCTGCAGCCCATCCTCGACCCGTCCGAGATAGCCGCTGCGCTGATCGGTCGACGCCTCCAGGCGTTCGAGCAGATAAGATACGCGCTGTTCGAGATGGGCGAATGCGGAGGCGCTGTCGTTGCCGACCGGCATCCGGTCGAGGCGGTCGGACAAGGCCCGCAGCGCGGCTTCGAGCTGCTCGGTGCTTTGGCCCGCAGTGGGCCGTTCGCGGCTTTCCAGCGTCGACGTCAGCGCCGCGATGCGCGCTTCGAGGCTCGCGAACGAATCATTGTTGCCCTCGGCACGCGAGAGCTGGTCGACCTTGGACGACAGCGTGTGCACGTCGTCGGAAAGCCGGGCCAGCGCGTCGTTGGACGCCACATTGGAGACGATGGCGCGAAGGGCGGCGATGGCGCCTTCGAGTTGCTGCACCGTGGAGGGATCGTCATTGGCGCGCAGGATCAGGTCGAGCTTGGCGCCGAGATTGCGGATCGCATCGTCGTAGCCGGCGAGCTGCTCGGCTGATGTCAGCGAGCGCAATACTTCGCGAATTTCGGAGAGCGCGCGCTCGATGCCGGCCAGCGCCTGGCCGTCGGTGCCGCTCTGGCGGGTATCGTCGATGCGGCGCGACAGCGAGCGGATTTCGTTTTCGATCGATTCGATTGCCCGGCGCGGCATCGCCTCGGTAATGGCGTGGCGAATCTCGGCCAGTTCGCCGCGGAATGCGGCGATCGATTGCTCGATGCCGTCGGGGCGCTGCAACGCCTCGATCTGGCTCGTGATCTTGAGCAGATGGCGCTCGAGCGAGGAAAAGTCCGGACCCGCCGGTGCAACGGGGGCCATCGCGGGGGCGATCGGCGGCGCGGCTCGCGGCGGCACCGGCCGCGGCGCCACGGAATCGAGTTCGTTCTGGCGCGCGGCGATTTCGGCGATCGCAAAATCCAGCGACCCCGGGCTGAGCGGCGGGGACGGGCGATAGACCTGGGCGGCGGCGCGCTCGACCATCTCGGTCTGGCGCTGCTTGTCCTGAAGCTGGGCTTGCCGGACAGGCGCCGGGTTTGAGATCTGCGACAGCCGCGCATCGAGGCGCGAGATTGCGTCGTTCAGCTGCCGGGCGACGCCGGGCTCGCTGCGGGGGGTATCATTGCGCGGGTCAGTTTCGCTGCGCGGATTAATTTCGCTTCGCGGACCAATTTCGCTGCGCGGCTTGGGCTGTGAAATCTGTTCGATCTGGCGGGTGATCGAATCCAGCCGCTGGTGAATGTCGGCGACGTCGCGGGTTTCCTGGCTCGGCATGACAGGCCCTGGCTCCAGGCTGCTGCGAAAATTGGGAGGGGCGGGATCGCCGATGGTGGAATTGAGCCAGTCGCTCAGCGACATGCCGGCACGGCGCGCGGCGGCCTCGGCCCTCTCGCGCACGGATGGATCGATGCCTTCAACACTCCACGATACGCGCGAATTCATGCTCTCGTCCGGTTTCGACTTCGGCGCCCCACCTAGCGCCTTCAGCCTCCCCGCGCGTCCCTGGAGAAGAGACAATCGAATTCCGCGCAGGTCGTCTGCCTCTGGCATCGACTTTTTCGCGTTACGGTAAATAACCGGTTAAGGAATCGGATTCCGGGGCCCGAAAGTTGCCGTACCGGGTGAAATTGGGGGTCGGGGCGGCGGGCCGGCGGTCTTTCGTCAGGGGAGGTCTTTTGGAACCTTCGCGTGGCGATCCGGCAGGCGACATTGAATCGATCGCGCGGCGTCACGGCCGCCCGGCATCGGATGGTTATCCCTTGATTTCACGCCTGCTGCCGTCGATCGGCGTGACGTTCGCCCCGTCGACGCTGGCCGGCAGCGTCTCAAGCGCCTCTTCGCACCAGTCGGCCACGGCGCGCTCGTAACGAAGTCCGATGCGAAGCCCGAGCAGTTTGCCGATATCCGCCGGGGGGGCGATGCCCTGAGGGAAGCGCTTGTTGAGAATGCGCTCGTAGCGGGAGAAACGGTCGCGGTGGTACTCCATCCGCGCCATCAGGTCGGTGCGCAAAGGTTCGATGTCGACGCTGTCCAGCGCGTAAAGCCGCACCAGGAGATCGTCCTTGATCGAAGCCGGCCTGCTCGGCCGCGCCGCCCAATGCCTCAGCGCGGCTCTGCCCTCGGGCGTAAGGGTGTAGACCAGCTTGTTGGGCTTGCCCGATTGCACGACCTCGCGGCCCTGAATGTGGCCCCGTTCGCGCAGGCGTGTCAGCTCGCGATAGATCTGCTGGTGGTCCGCTTTCCAGAAGAACCCGATGGAAGCGTCGAACGTCTTGGCGAGTTCGTATCCCGTCATCGGACGTTCCGTGAGGCATGCCAGGATCGCGTCACCGAGCGCCATGCGCCAACCCTCCGTTCCTTGACTCTTCCGAACGTGCTTCCTTGACAATATGCATAAAAGCGCATATGCGTCAACATGCATAATCGATGATCTGGGAGACGCTGCTTCGGATCCAACACTGGCGCGTACAACGCGAAGGTCGGATGCGCGCAGTTGCTGCGCCATGGCCCATGGGAGACATTCTATGATGATGACCGGTCTCGACAAATGGTACGGCTACATGAAATCCCACGACCGCACGGCGCTGTGGGATCTGCTTCATCCCGATGCCGTGTTCGAGAGTCCGGTGGTGCATACGCCACAGCGCGGCCGCGACATCACCTTCAAATATCTGTCGAGCGCGGAGAAAGTGCTGGGGGGTCCCGGCTTCGCCTATGTCGGCGAATGGCGCAGCGAAAACGGAGCGGTCCTCGAATTCGAAAACGAGCTTGAGGGTATCCGGATCAACGGCGTCGATATCATCACATTCGACGCCGATGGCCGAATCACCCACTTCAAAGTCATGGTGCGTCCGCTCAAGGCGATCAACCTGCTGCATCGACTGATGGGCGAGCAACTGGTGAGCCAATAAGCGGGCCGGCCTCGCAACGTCGCAAGGTCCGTCCTGATACTAGCTGCCTACGACCATCGGAACCGGTTAAGGTCTTTCTGGAATTCAACGATCGCTGCGCTGCAAGGTCTTCCTTGAAGGAGGCCGCCAGCCAGCCGGGAGAACGCGAATGCCGATCTACAAAGCCCCCCTGGAAGACGTCCATTTCCTGCTCAACGACGTGTTTCAGATCGACCGCTACGACAATCTTCCCGGCTTCAGCGACGCCTCAGCCGATGTGCGTGAGGCTATTTTGAACGAAGCTGCGAAACTCAGCGAAGAAGTGCTGCAGCCGCTCAATCGGGTCGGCGATCTCGAGGGCTGCATCCGCCATGACGATAACAGCGTGACCACGCCGAAAGGCTTCAAGGAAGCCTTCAGGCAGGTGGCCGAAGGCGGCTGGCTCGGGCTGTCGGCGCCATCAGAATATGGCGGCCAGGGGCTGCCGGTCACGCTGAGCCAGGCCGTCACCGAATTCCAGAGTTCGGCCAATATGGCGTTTTCGATGTATGGCGGCCTGACCATGGGCGCGACCGCGGCGCTGATGGTGCACGGCAGGCCCGAGCAAAAGAACATCTTCGTGCCGAAGATGGTGGCCGGACAATGGACCGGCACCATGAACCTGACCGAGCCGCAATGCGGCACTGATTTGGGCTTGTTGCGCACCAAGGCCGTCAAGCAGGCCGACGGCAGCTACAAGATAACGGGCACCAAGATCTTCATCTCGGCCGGCGAGCATGATCTGGCGGAAAACATCATCCACCTGGTGCTGGCCCGGATCGAGGGCGCCCCGGCCGGCATCAAGGGCGTGTCGCTGTTCGTGGTGCCGAAGATCATGGTCAATGCCGACGGCTCGCTCGGGGCGCGCAACGGCGTGTCCTGCGGTTCGATCGAACACAAGATGGGAATCCACGGCAATTCGACCTGCGTGATGAATTACGACGGCGCCACCGGCTGGCTGATAGGCGAGGAAAACAAGGGCATGCAGGGCATGTTCGTGATGATGAACGAGGCGCGGCTCGGCGTCGCGGTGCAGGGGCTGGCGCAATCCGAAGTCGCCTACCAGAACGCGGTGGCCTATGCGCGGGATCGTCTGCAGGGCCGCGCGCTGACCGGGCCGAAGGCACCGGACAAGCCGGCCGATCCGATCATCGTGCATCCCGACGTGCGCCGCACGCTGCTGACGATCCGCGCCTTCAACGAGGCGGCCCGTGCCATGGTGATCTGGACCGCGCTGAAGAGCGACGTCGCCCACCGCTCCAGCGATGCCAAGGATCGCCAGGAGGCCGACGATCACATGGGGTTGATGACGCCGATCATGAAAGGGGTCATGACCGACGTCGGATTTTCCAACGCGGTGCTGGCGCAGCAGATGTATGGCGGCCACGGCTACATCGCCGAGCAGGGCATGGAGCAGTTCGTGCGCGACGCGCGCATCGCCATGCTCTATGAGGGCGCCAACGGCATTCAGGCGCTCGATCTGGTCGGGCGCAAATTGCCGCGCGACGGCGGCCGCGCGGTGATGGCCTTCTTCAACGAGGTTGCAACTTTCGCCAAGGATCACGGCGCCGACGAGGCCATGAAGCCCTATGTCGCGCCGTTGAGCACCGCCCTCGGCCATCTGCAGCAGGCTACCGCCTGGCTGATGCAGAATGCGATGGCAAAACCCGACAATGCCGGTGCTGCCGCCACCGATTACATGCAATTATTCGGCCTCGTCACCTTCGCCTTTATGTGGGCGCGGATGGCGAAAGTCGCACAGGACAAGATTGCAAGCGGTGGTACGACGCCCTATCTGACCACCAAGCTGGTGACCGGCCGCTTCTTCATGGAACGGATGCTGCCGGAAACGACCGTGCATCTGGCGCGCATCCAGACCGGATGCGCGACAACCATGGAATTGGCGGCGGAAGCGTTCTGAGCGGAGAAAATCTTCTGCGGCCCTCATCTTGATCCGCGACATCTTCCAATTCGTCTATATATTATGATCCTCATACCAGGAGGGCGTCATGCCTGAGGCATATATCTACGATCACGTTCGCACCCCGCGCGGCCGCGGCAAGGCCGATGGCGCGCTGCACGAGGTGACCGCGCTGGCGCTGGCGACAGCGCCGCTGAAGGCGCTGAAAGAGCGCAACAATCTTGCGGAAGACGTCGTCGACGACGTCATCCTCGGCGTGGTCGATCCGGTCGGCGAGGCCGGAAGCGACATCGCGCGCTTCGCCGCACTGAAGGCAGGTCTCGGCGAAACCGTGCCCGGGGTTCAGATCAGCCGCTTCTGTGCGTCGGGCCTCGATGCGGTGAATTTCGCCGCGGCCCAGATCATGAGCGGCCAGCATGAACTCGTCATCGGCGGCGGCGCCGAATCGATGAGCCGCGTCGGCATCGGCGCCTCCGGCGGCGCCTGGCCGATGGATCCTTCGATCGCGGTACCGGCCTATTTCATGCCGCAGGGCGTCTCGGCCGATCTGATCGCGACCAAATACGGCTTTTCGCGCGATGACGTCGATGCCTATGCGGTGCAGAGCCAGCAGCGTGCCGCCAAGGCGTGGGACGAGGGCCGCTTCAAGAATTCGGTGGTGCCGGTCAAGGACGTCAACGGCCTCACCATCCTCGCCAAGGACGAACACATGCGCCCCTCGACGACGATGCAGTCGCTGGCCGCGCTGCAGCCGTCGTTCGTGACGGTCGGGCAGATGGGCGGTTTCGACGCGGTCGCGATCCAGTCGCATCCGGAAATCGAGCGCATCAACTACGTGCATCATGCCGGCAATTCCTCCGGGATTGTCGACGGCGCCGGCGCGGTTCTGCTCGGCAGCAAGGAGGCCGGTGCCAAGCACGGCCTGAAGCCGCGGGCAAAAATCCGCGCCTTTGCCAACATCGGCTCGGAGCCTGCGATGATGCTGACCGGTCCGGTCGACGTCACCGAAAAACTGTTCGAGCGCTCCGGCATGAAGAAGTCGGATATCGACCTGTTCGAACTGAACGAAGCCTTCGCCTCGGTGGTGCTGCGTTACATCCAGGCGTTCGACATCGACAATGCCAAGATCAACGTCAACGGCGGCGCCATCGCGCTCGGCCATCCGCTCGGCGCAACGGGCGCGATGATTCTCGGCACCGTGCTCGATGAACTCGAGCGCACCAACAAGTCGACCGCGCTGGTCACGCTGTGCATCGGCGGCGGCATGGGGACGGCGACGATCATCGAAAGAGTTTGATCCGTAGGGTGGGCAAAGCGAAGCATGCCCACCAAACACTATTCGGCTAAGCATGGTGGGCACGGCGCGAAGCGAGCGCCTTTGCCCACCCTACGAGACAACCGCCGCGCCCTTTGGCTGTCGGCATCGAGGGAGCAACAAAGATGGCCTTCAAGAATTTCAAGATCGAGACCGACGCCGATGGCATCGCGCTGGTGACGTGGGACATCCCCGGCCGTTCGATGAACGTGCTGGATGAAACCACCATCACCGAACTCGAAGAAATCGTAAAACACACCTCCGCCGACGCGGCCGTCAAGGGCGTCGTCGTCACCTCGGGCAAGGAAGCGTTCTCCGCCGGTGCCGACCTCTCGCTGCTGGAAGGCATGAACCGCCGCTATGGCGAACTGCTCAAGGCCAAGGGCGAGGTCGCGGCCAACCAGATGCTGTTCGACGAGAGCCGCAAATCCTCGCTGGTGTTTCGCGCCATCGAAACCAGCGGCAAGCCGTGGGTCGCCGCCATCAACGGGCTGGCGCTTGGCGGCGCCTTCGAACTGACGCTGTCGTGCCATTATCGCGTCGCCGCCGACAATCCGAAGACCCGGCTCGGCCTCCCCGAGGTGAAAGTCGGGCTGTTCCCCGGCGCCGGCGGCACCCAGCGGGTGTCGCGCATCGTGCCGCCGCAGGATGCGATGCAACTGCTCTTGAAGGGCGAGGCGGTCAATCTCGCCAAAGCCAAGGCGCTGAAGCTGATTGACGCCGTCGTTCCGGCTGCCGATCTCATCAAAACGGCCAAAGACTGGATCAAGGGCGGCGGCAAGGCGGTGGCGCCCTGGGACACCAAGGAATTCCGGCTGCCCGGCGGCCCGGTTTTCTCCAAGGCCGGCATGATGATGTTCCCGGCCGGCAATGCCATCTTCCGCCGCGAGACCTACGACAATTATCCGGCGGCGCGCGCCATCATGCAGTGCGTGTATGAGGGATTGCAGCTGCCGATCGATGCGGCGTTGCGGGTGGAATCGCGCTACTTCGCGCAGATTTTGCGCAGCAAGGAGGCCGCGGCGATGATCCGCAGCCTGTTCCTGTCGATGCAGGAATTGAACAAGGGCGCGCGGCGTCCGCAGAATATACCCCCCACCAAGGTGAAGAAACTTGCCATCATCGGCGCCGGCTTCATGGGCGCCAGCGTCGGCTACGTCTCGGCGCGCGCCGGCATCGACGTGGTCTTGATCGACCGCGACCAGGAAAGCGCCGACAAGGGCAAGGGCCACGCCAAAGCCGTGATCGACGATCTGATCAAGAAGGGCCGCGCCAAGGAATCCGACAGCGAGGCGATCCTTTCGCGCATCACGGCCACCGCCGACTACGGCGTGCTGAAGGATTGCGACCTGATCATCGAAGCCGTATTCGAGGATAGAAAGGTAAAGGCCGAAACCTATGCCAAAGCGCAGCCGCTGCTGAAGCCGGATGCGATCTTTGCCTCCAACACCTCGACGCTGCCGATCAATTCGCTGGCGGAGGAATTCAAGGACCAGAGCAAGTTCATCGGCATCCACTTTTTCTCGCCGGTCGAGAAGATGATGCTGGTGGAAATCATCGTCGGCAAGAACACCGGCGATGTCGCGCTGGCCACCGCGCTGGACTACGTGCGGGTGATCGGCAAGACCCCGATCGTGGTCAATGATTCTCGCGGCTTCTTCGCCAACCGCTGCGTGCTGCGCTTCACCGCCGAGGGCCTGGAAATGCTGATGGAAGGCGTGCCGCCGGCGATGATCGAGAACACCGCCAAGATGGCCGGCATGCCGGTCGGGCCGCTGTCGCTGTCCGATGAGGTCGCGCTCGATCTGGTGCTCAAGATCATGAAGGCGACCGAGGCCGATCTCGGCACCAACGCCATCGACCAGACCCAGAAGAAACTGCTGGTCGAAATGGTCGAGAAACAGGGCCGTTTTGGCCGCAAGAACGGCAAGGGATTTTATGACTATCCCGAAAAGGGCAAGGGCCAGAAGAGCCTGTGGTCAGCCTTGAGCGGGTTGCAACCAAAACATCTCGACCCCGACACGCTCGATATCGAGGAGTTGAAACAGCGTTTTCTGGTGGTGCAGGCGGTGGAAGCCGCGCGCACCGTGGAGGATCATGTCATCACCGATATGCGCGAGGCCGATGTCGGCTCGATCCTGGGTTTTGGATTCGCGCCGTTCACGGGGGGCACACTGTCCTACATCGATTTCATGGGGACGAAGAACTTTGTCGCGCTGTGCCGCAAGCTGGAAGCAAAATACGGCTCGCGCTTCACCCCGCCGAAGTTGTTGATCGACATGGCAGCCAAGGGCGAGACATTTTACGGCCGCTTCCCGCCGAAGAAACTAGCGGCGGCGTAAATCTTCTCCCTCCCCCGCTTGCGGGGGAGAGGGAGCGCACCGACGGCGTAGCTTTCTTCCCCTCTCCCGCTTGCGGCAGGGCTGTCCCGGGAATGAAT
>Ga0209736_1000466_pt1 | contig 13156 bp, 11 predicted proteins | sample BlaSpr_A8_Ref_M3_FD_187992 | JGI IMG/M metagenome (GOLD analysis project Ga0209736, IMG submission 187992) | Forest soil microbial communities from Thunder Bay, Ontario, Canada - Black Spruce, Ontario site 2_A8_Ref_M3 (SPAdes) (version 2) | ecosystem: Environmental > Terrestrial > Soil > Boreal... | reverse complement strand
TTACGATGCAGGAGCAGGTGGATCGCTCGACGTCGGCGCAACTGGTGGCGGTGACCTTGGTTGGCGTTTTGGGCGGGTTGGCGCTGCTGCTCGCCGCTATCGGATTGTACGGCGTGATGTCCTACGCAGTGTCGCAGAGCACGCGCGAGCTGGGATTGCGCATGGCGCTTGGAGCGGGGGCATCGAATGTGCTGCGGCTGGTCATGTCACGAGGGTTGGCGCTCATGCTAGGCGGTGTGCTGCTCGGCGGGGCGGTGGCGCTGGCGTTGACGCGGTTGATGGGCAACATGCTTTACCGAGTGAGCCCACGCGACCCGCTGGCGTTTGGGGCGGCCTTCGCGGTGATGACGATCGCGGCGCTAGCGGCGTGTTGTTTGCCGGCGTGGAGGGCGGCGCGGACCGATCCGGCGCGGGCGTTGCGGGATTGATTCTTCAAACAAGAGGCGCGTACACTCCCGTGCATGCACAAGTACAGAATCATCCTTGCGTGGGCCGTGCTATTCGGTTTGCCTTCGTTCTGCCATGCCAAAGATGACGCCGGCAAAGTAAAAAAGATAGTGGAGCGGAGCACGCTGAACCAGCCGGGAACCAAGCCTTTTCACATGAAAGCTATGATCGCGCCCAGCCGCGAGTCCGATCGAGGGTCGAACCGAACAGGCGAAGTGGAGATTTGGTGGGCATCGCGAACGCAGTGGAGACGTGAAGTGCGCTCGCCGGAGTTTCATCAGATCGTCATCGTCAATGGCGCGCAGGAGCGGCAGAACAACGAGGGCGATTATTTCCCGGAGTGGCTCCGGGAGACGGCGGTAGCGCTGATAGAGCCCGTGCCGTATCTGGATCAGGCGCTGAAAATGGTGAACCAGGCAGACGTAAAAACTATGTTCGGCAACACTTACTACGCCTGGATGAGCATGAGCACGGATGGGAACGTCGAAAAAGGCATGGGCGCAACCATCGCCGTGACGGACAAAACGGGCCTTCTTTTCTATGGCGGGGACCTCGGATGGGGCGCTTTATTCAAGGACTACAAGAATTTTCACGGCCGCATGGTGGCCATGACGGTGACGCACGGAACGCCTGAAGTGACGGCAAGAGTTACCACGCTTGAGGAATTGCGCGACACTCCGCCTGGCCTCTTTGACGCAGCCGCGAGCAGCGGAGACCTTCCTCTCCTGCAAACGGTGATCGTCGAAGAGAAAGTCCTCCGCAAGAGCCTGCTGCCCATGGACCCCGTCGTATGGCCGCCTCTGAAGGACGGTCCTCAAGAGGGGGTGATGACCACAAATATTGTCGTGGATCGTGCCGGAAGAGTGCGGGAAATCGGAACGATTGTTACGGACAACAACGCCATGAGCGAGGCAGCCAAAAAGATTATTGCTGAGATGCAATTTGCGCCTTACCTGCAGAACGGCGTGCCGGTTCAGGTGGTGTCCCGAATCACCATGCCCTTCAAAGCCACTCGGCCGCAGGGCGACGCTCCACGCTCGATTCCTTGAGGCTTGAAACTACTTCTTGGTGGAGGAACCGGCGAAGGCTGTGGCTACGCCAAGCGAGATGAGCATGCCGCCGCAGACGTAGCGCTGGGTGCGCATCCAGCGCGGGTTGGCGCGGAGGCGGTGGGCTACGGTGCCGGAGAAATAGGCCCAGAGGCTGTCGCTGAACGTACCCATACAAGCGAAGAGAATGCCGAGAGAGAGGATTTGGGTGGCGACGTGTCCGCGGGACGGATCGATGAATTGAGGCAGGAAGGCGAAGAAGAAGAGGGCGGTTTTGGGATTGAGGACGTTGACTACGATGCCTTGTGCGAAGACGCGGGTGAGGGTGGTGCGCGGGGCGTCGGGGGAGGCGTCGAAGGATTCGTCGCGGCGAAGTTTTTGGATGCCGAGGTAGATGAGATAGGCGGCGCCTAAGTATTTGACGACGCTGAAGGCCGTGGCCGAAGAAACGAGGAGAGCGGAAAGGCCGACGGCGGCCGCGGCGGTGTGGATGAGCGTGCCTACGCCGATGCCAAGAGCGGAGACGAGGCCGGCGTTGCGGCTGTGGCCGATGCTGCGGCCGACAATGTAGAAGACGGCTGGGCCTGGTATGGCTAGGAGGAGAGCGGCGGCGCTGATGAAGATCAGGAGTGAGGCGTGGCTGGGAAACATAGCTGTTTAGACGGGCCGCTACGCGGCGGTGAGCAGGATCGGCTCGCGCTTGGTGATGACGATGGTGTGCTCGTAGTGGGCGGAGAGGCTGCCGTCGGCGGTGCGGACGGTCCAGCCGTCGCGGTCGAGGGAAACATTGCCAGTGCCGGCGGCGATGATGGGCTCGATGGTGATGACGAGGCCATCGGTTAGGGGATGGCGGGCTGCGGGATCGGCGTAGTTGGGGACGCTCGGGGATTCGTGGATGGTGCGGCCTACGCCGTGGCCGCCCAGTTCGCGGACGACGTGGAAGCCGCGGCGGCGGACTTCGCGCTCGACGGCGCGGCCGATGTCTTTGGTGCGATTGCCGGGGCGGGCGGCGGCGAGGGCTTGGCGGAAGGCGCGTTCGGCGCAGTGGGCTAGTTCGCGGGATTTTTCAGCAGTGGGTGGGACTTGGATGGTGACGGCCGAGTCGGTGTGGTAGCCGTCTTTTACGGCGGTAAGATCGAGTTTGACTAGGTCGCCGGGTTGGATGACGCGATTGCTGGGGATCCCGTGGACGACTTCGTCGTTGAGGCTGATGCACACGTCGCCAGGGAAATTGTAGACGAGCGGAGGGGAGGATTGGGCGCCGTTTTCGGAAAGGATGCGCGAGCCGATTTCGGAGAGTTCGGCGGTGGTGACGCCGGGGCGGACGGCGTTGGTCATGGCGCGGAGGGCTTTGGCGACGATTAGGCCGCAGGCGCGGAGTTTTTCGAGTTGTTCGGCGGTGGTGATGGACATGGAAATAATCTTTCTGTAACTCTTGGCTAGGACAATTCCCGATGCCGAATTACTATAGCCGAGGCTGAGGCTAAAAATGATGTCTAAAATTGGTCGAATGGCGCTCGCAGCCGCTCTGATGTTGAGTGTGGCCGTGCACCGACTGCCTGCTCAGGCTCCTAATCCTAGTGGCACAAATCCCCAAGGCACGGCTAAGAAGCAAGACCCGCCACGGGTCACGGCTACGGACTCGATCGTGGTGGGCGCGCATTTAACGCCGGAAGAGGTTGAGGACGGGAAGATCAACGACGTGTATCAGCCGCTCTATCACTGGAAGCAGGCCACGGATTGCCCGAAGATTGTTGAACTATGCGAAACGAAAATCATCCCGATGGCGGAGAACTCGAAGTTTGAGGAGACAAAAAACAAGTTCCTCTTCCTGGCAAATCGTGACGTCGCGGGCTGCGAAATGAAAGCCGGCCAATACGAGAAGGCTGAACAACGGTATCTAAAACTCCTGGATCTTTCTTCCAAATGGCCTGGCAAGAGCGACTCGGATTATCCCCAGCTTTACAGCTCCATAGGCTCGGCACGGATCATGCAAGGCCACTGGAAAGAGGCGGAAGCAGCCTTGGAGCAAGCCATACGCATTTTCGATGAACAGATCGAGAACGCGCTGCATTCAGATTCGGAGTTTCTCAGAAATGAGCACAGCAAGCACCTGAATATGTCCGAAGCCCATAGCAGAAACCTTCTCGCCACAGCGTACTTCTGGGACGGGCGCAAAACGGAGGCGATGGAGACACTGGAAAAAGCCTACCAGGAAGCACTGCGGAGCAGTGCAACCCCGGAAATGATTCGGCAAATCATCGAGAATGGTCGGACGGCGGCTAGATTGATGGGAGATGGGGCAGCTCAGGAAAAATGGGAGGCAAGAACCGCTCCCCAGGTGAACAGTCAGCAGCCTTAGTGACAGCCGCAACCGCCGCCGCAGCAGCCGCCTCCACCGCTTGAGGAACTGCCTGAGGGTGATGAAGAGCTGCCGTTACCGGCTGTGGCGAAGACGGAGAGCTGGATGGTGGCTTTTTTGCTGGCGCACTTGGGGCAGGAGATTTCTTGCTGCTTGTTGATTACGATTTTTTCGAATTGCGCTTTGCAGTCGTCGCAAACGTATTCATAGATGGGCATTGGTGTGGTCCCCGGAATGGCCTTCTGGATGATTATAGCAGGATATGCGGGCTTCCCTCTGGGAGGAATCTGCTTGTGGCGTTGGCGATGGGTGGGGGATCGTTCGTGGTGGCGCGGAGCTTGTACAAGGACAATTGATTTCAGAAAGGGTGGCTTGCTAAAAACGAATGGCTCCGGAGGACCGGAGCCATTCAGAGTCTGCGGAGTTGGCAGGATGCCGTTAGATTGAATTAGTCGCCGGCTACGGCTTCGGCGGTTTTCTCGGAGGCGTTGGGTGCTTTTGCGCCGTTGCCGTTGGAGTGGCCGTTGCCATTCGAATGACCGTTGCCGTTGGGTGCGGCGGTGCCGTTGCCGGTGGCCGGGGCGATGCTGACTGGCTTGCCAGCGTTGGCGAAATTCGCTGGGGTGGCTTTGGCGATGTCAGAAACAGTGCCGATTTGAACGACCGTCGGCTGGGGCTTCTTGAGAACGAGCTCTTCGTAGATGGCGCGGACTTTGGCTTGTTCTTCGAAAGCCTTCTTGCGGCGGGCACGATCTTCTTCCGCGGCGGTTTGCGGAATGTCGTGTTCGAGGTGGCGGACGCGGGCGGCGTCATCGGAGTCAATATTCAGGGAGTGTTCGAAGCTCTGGAGATTGACGCTCTTGCCCTTGGCGTAGATTTCGTGTTTGCCGTGGTTCTTGTACCACTCGGCGACCGTTGCGTTCTTGTGCATGTTTTCGATGATCTGGCGCCAGCCTACGCCGGTGTTGTAGGCGCAGAAGGAGATTTCGCCCTGCTGTGTGGCGTAGGGAATGATGCACATTTCGGTGCGGCGGAAGTCGTAGTTGAAAAGATCCTGGAACCACATGCCCGCGATGAAAAGGAAGTTCCAGGGATCCTGGCGGCGCTTCATGGCGTCGTCAATCTTGCGATCCGGAGAAGTGCGGCCGTACTTGACGGTGGACTTCTTAGTGAGCGCCCAGGTCTTGTCAAACTTCTTGAAGAGAGCGCTGAGCGTCAGGCCCTTGGGTCCACGGAACGGGTGATAGTTCTTGAGGAGGGCCATGGCCATCATGAAGTTGGAAAAATTCTTGCCGCGGGCCGCATCGGTGATGGCGGTGACGTCCTTGGTGAGTTGGACGGCATCGAGGAAGCGCGGAACGGGAGCCCATTCCTTCGTTTCCTTGTTGATCATCATGGCGGTGCCGACGCCGCAGTTCGGATGGCAGCCGCATGAGAGCGAGCCCCAAGTGGATTCGGTGCCCTTCACCATGTCCGCGAAACCGGCGAATGTGCTGATGAAAGAAATGGGGAACCAGTCGCGAGTAGGTTCAACCTTGCCAACCTGATTGCTAACGTCCTTGGCGAGGTGCGACAACGTGTAGCGCTGGCGGAGACGGCGTTCGGGTGTGATGTCTTCGTCGCGGCCAGTAAACGAGACCGGCTGGAAGCTGACGAATGCGATTTTCTTGGGATTCTCCATCGCGAACTTGACGACGGAGCCGACCTGGTCGTTGTTCACATTGTTGACGATGGTGACGACGAGGACGATTTCGATGCCGGCTTCGTGCATGTTCTCAATGGCGCGGAGTTTGACGTCAAAGAGGTTGCCGATTTGGCGGTGGCTGTTGGCGTCGTTGCCGATGCCGTCAAATTGCAGGTAGGCGTAGCGCATGCCAGCGTCGAAGGCTTTCTTCGAGAATTCCTTGCTCTTGGCGAATTCGATGCCGTTGGTGGCGGCCTGCACGCTGTTGTAGCCAATCTTGCGGGCGTAGGCGACGGCGTCGAGGAAGAGCGGGCTCATGGTCGGTTCGCCGCCGGAGAACTGCACGGACATCTGGCGGCGCGGCTTGATCTTGAGCGCATTATCTAAGATTTCTTTAACTTCATCCCAGCCGAGTTCGTGGACGTAGCCAACCTGGTTGGCGTCCATGAAACAGGGATCGCACATCATGTTGCAGCGGTTGGTGAGGTCGACGGTAAGAACGGAGCCGCGGCCGTAGCGAACGGTGGAAGAGCCGTGCTTGTGGAGATCCTCGTCGTTGTGGGCGGGGATGTCGCGGCCGGGGAACTGCTTCTCGATCCAGTCGAGGAACTTGGCATCGATGGCCATCATGTCTTCGTAGTGGCCGTGGATGGGGCAATCTTTGACCATCCAAATCTGATTGTCGCGTTCGACAATCTGCGCCTTGATTTCGCCGACTTTCTCGTTCATCAGATCGCGCCAGTCTTTTTTGCCGGCGATGATCGCTTCACGCGCCTCTTTGACGCATGCAGGACAGAGAGAATCGGTCTGCCGTGGGAAGCCGAGCGTAGGCTTGGTCTTTTCCCAGGACTTGAGCAACGGCTTATCCGACCACTGCGGCGTGACGGAGGGATTCGGATTGCGCTTGTTGAAATACTGAATGCTGTTAAAAGTAGCCGCGGCCGCTTTGCACAGCGCCCAGTCAAAAGTTCTCAGAATCTGCGTCCCCACACGATTCGGCATAAAGCTCTACCCTCGCTTTCAAAAGATGCGCCCAACTGCTTTCTGAATTGGATGAAAACCGAGCCCTTAACAGCCCCCCGGGCTCTAATTACCGTACCATATAGCTGGGTACGTCCAATAAGTCTTTGTACGACTATAGTTTGACGGTAATGGGGGAGGGATGCCAGAGAGATACAGCGAACGGTCAAAAACAGGGGTTGAACGGTAATTAGGGGCAGCGAACGGCAGTATAGAGGGGACGGGAGGGGGTTACTTCTAGGGCGAATGGGCTATAAGTTTGCACTTTTGGGGAAGCCTAGTGTTTCGAAACGGAAGAGTTGCGACTGCGGGCTACTCGTTCAGCGTGGGGCGTATGATGGCGGTCACAAAGTGGGCGAAGTGCGAGGCGCCTTCATCGAGCTGAAGCCAGCGGACAACGCAGTGATCGGCGAGATACTTTGTCACGCGCGATTCGGGAATGCCCAGATGTTCGGCGAGTTGCGGCTTAAGGGAATCGGCACCACGGCGGCTTGCGCTGCCGCGCAAAAGATTACCGACAGCGATGCGCAGAGTCTGGCACGCTTCGACGTAGTAATAGCTGGTGAGGTCGGAATCGGTGAGGACGAAAACGCCGGGACCGACGGGAGCGTGGTCCGCTTCGCTAAGTTTTACGGGAGGACAGGTGAGCAAGCGGCGAAGCTGCATTTCCAGAAGCGACAATCGAGAGGACAGGCCGGGATCGCCGGAGCGGCCGCGCACGCTGGGACCTCCAGGATCGCCAATCGGTTCAATGGGGAGGGGAGGGATGGCGCGGCTCTCGGCGGCTCGCGAAGGTCTAGGCTCACTTGGCTCGTCGAATACGCGCGAAGGCAAGCCCTTCGTTGGAGTTGCCGATTGCGTGGCGCGGGACGCGGAGACTGCCGCTGGGCCTTTGGAAACTTCGCCCTTTCGGCGATTGCGGCCGCCTCGGCGGCCACGACGACGGCGTTTTTTGTCGGGGGAATCGGCGGATTCTCCGGCGGGCGTCGCGGAGGCGGCCTCGGCTTCCGTTTCGGATTCCGGGGGAGCGGCCAAAGATTCGGAGGAGGCGGAAGTTTCGTCTGCTGAGGCCTCGGGATCGGCAACGAGAAGTGGCGTCAACATAAAATCGCCTGACGAATGAGCTGGATCGACAGCGGCAACTTCCGCGCCGAGTCTGACTGCCGCTTCTTGCGCCTTGGTCTTCCAATCCGCGCGGCGAAAGCGCTCCGCGGCGGCGAGGTACCATTTGGCGGCTTCGGGATTCTGACCGGTGGTTTCAAAATAGCGGGCCAGCTCAAACGCAACCATGGCGTCGCGGGTTTTTTCGTACAAATTAGAAAGTTGCCCGACGGGGTCCTTGCCGGTGCGGGCCCGACGAATCCGGGCGGTGATCTGTTTCCAGTCAGCCATGTGTTGGCATGCATTGTAGCAGCGGAAACGCGCTACAGCCAGAGGAGGCGGAGGTTGGAGGCAAAAGATTTCTTGGCCTAGGGGATGATTCTGTGTTGACGGCGGGAGAAGCTGTGAGTATTCTTTGGGTAGCCCTCTTGGAGACTTCAATGGCGCGCTCGCGCGAAATTGTTGCTGCAATCTTGACATCTTGTTTGCTTATGACTCCGGTCTGGGGCGCTACTGCTGGCGTTCTGGGGACCGTTGTGGCGTCGGACCGCGCGAGTGTCGGCGGAGCGGGCGCAGCTGTGGGCACGACAATCTTTGCCGGCGATAATCTAAGCACGGCAGATGCCGGCAGCATGCAATTGCGCGCCGGGTCCGCGCGTTTTCTGCTTGCAGCATCTTCGATGGCCACGGTCAATGAAGATGGCGGCATGCCGGGAGCAACGCTGCTCCGGGGATCAGCCACCTTTTCGACGACGAGTGCAAAAGCGTTTGCGCTGAACGCGTCCACGGCGGTGATCAGGCCAAAGTCTGACGAACCTACGATCGGGCAAGTGACAATGCTGAGCGCAAAGCAATTGCTGGTGGAGTGCATGCGGGGAACGCTGACGATCACGGTTGGCGATGATTCCCGTGAGATAGCGGAAGGCAGCGCGTATCGCATCGTGCTGGATCCGGCTGAGAGCGAAGCACAGAACCAGCCGCCGCCACAAGGAGCAGGGACTAAGGGAACTGGCGGGTCGCCTCTGAAGGCGGCGAAAAGCAAGTTCGTCTGGTATGCGACCGCAGCGGTTGCGGTGGTGACCGTTCTTGCGCTTCGCGAAGCTCTTGAAAGCCCCGATCGTCCGTAATTTGTTTTACTGCGCAGTTCAAACCGTCGCAATCACTTCCATCTCAACGAGCGCGTCTTTTGGCAGGCGTGCAACCTCGACCGTTGAGCGAGCCGGCGGAGCCGAGGAAAAATAACGCGCGTAAATTTCGTTCATCGCGGCGAAGTCGCTCATGTTCTTCAAAAATACCGTGGTTTTTATGACGTGGCTCAGTTTGCTTCCCGCCGCTTCAACAATGCCCTTCACATTTTCCAGCGTGCGTTCCGTCTGCTGCTGGATGTCTCCGGCGACAAATTCATTGGTCTTCGGATCGATGGAAACTTGTCCGGAAACGAAGAGAAGTCCATTGACCTTTATGGCCTGCGAATAAGGGCCAATGGGTTTTGGACCGCGATCCGTCAGAACAATTTCTCTCATGGCATGGTCTCCTTGGAAGTGATGGCGATAGAGGCAGAAGCATTTTCGTAACGCGCTCGAAACTCTTCAGGAACTCCGGAGCGCTTCATCCACAGACGGACGAATTCAGCGACATTCTGATGGGTCTCCTGCTCGAACGCGGCGATGAAATCGTTGAGATTGAACCCGCGTCCCTGGCGAGCAGAAAGCATGTGATTGATCGCTTGGCGGAAAACATCGCGTCCATAGCGATCCTGAAGAGCATAGAAGAAGAGGAAACTCTTTGCGCGCAGAACGTTTTCATCTTCGGCTTTGTGAGGAACCGCGCTCTTGGGAATCATACGCAAGGCGCGGCGGATTGTCTCGGTGCGAGAGGAGGGCCCGTCGATGACTTCTTGTCCCAACGCGGAGGCAAACGCGGGGAGCGCCGATAGAGGTGGTTGCTGGTTGTAGAAGCCGGGGTTCTGGCCGTAACCCAGCCAACTGGCGGCGAGCGCAGGTGCGGCGGCGGCAAGCTTTGGCGCGCCGCCGCTAAAATCAATTAGCAAGGTATCGAACGAGGCGAGCTCGGAGGAAACAGCACGAGGCTCCGCATTCAAGAGATTGGCGTAAGAGGATTCCATGGTGCTAAAACAGCCGGCCGGAATGGGACATTCCACAATCCAGAGCGGCTGGGGCTTTTGGGAGCGTGGGCCGAATGTCGCGTCGTAAGCTTGGATGGCGCGGACGAGGCCGTCAGCCGATTGGTGCAAACGGGCGGAGTCTTCTTGTGCGCGCGTCCAGAGATAAACTCTGTTGCCCGCGCCGGTGTCCAGAGCTGTTTCTTTGTAAATGGCTGCGACGACGAAAGGATAGCGATCCTCGGGACGTTGCACGGACTGAACCGTGATTTCGCTGGCGCTACGCGACGTTTTTGTGGAACGGCCGCTGGTGTGAACGAGAAACCCATCGGGTACGCGCACCTGCAAACGCCACTGCTTTGGAGGAACGCCTCCTGTAGCAAACAAGCCCTGCGCGGGAAGCAGCTCTGGCGCCCAGCCTTCGGAGGGCAAGAAAAAGGCATCGGGAGCAAAACTGAAGCCGGTTTCGCCCGGAGCCGGAGTCTGGAATTCAGCGGAGAGATGGAGAGTATGACGTTCAGAGACGTTCCACCGTTGCGGAAGTGCGAGGAGAGTGTTGCGGGGGATTACCGGCGAGCTTTGCTCGGCGAGGGAAGCGCCATCCCAGGAGGCCTGCGCTGCAGTGAGGTGGAAGCTGCGACGCCCGGGCAGGCGCAACTCGAGGGAGGAAAGAGGCTGATTGCCGGTGTTACGAAGCTGGTAGTCCGATTCGACGCGAATCCTGGGATCGGGGCCAGGCAAAAACTGGACGCGAATTTCCTGGTTCTCGATGGAATAGCCCGGACCGAGAGCGACGGCGCAGGAGGAAACCCAATAACCTACCGGGGCGAGAAGCAGACAAAGAAGCGGGCGGAGATGCGACCGTGGCACCAAGGCGACTCGATTGTAGCGAGGGAAATGGGAAGAAGCAAAAGAGATGAGTGCATTTCAGATATGGCGGGGGACCACAACCATTAACGTGGCTTGCGGCCACGGACGCGAACAAAAGATGTGTCTTTGTGATTGCGGGCGCTCTCGCGGGCGTGAATTTCTTTTTCGGCCTGTTCTTCGGTCATTCCGGCATTGATGCGCTCGAGGATTTGGCGTTCCGTCAAGCCGGTGTTTTTGAGGCGCGAAATTTCGGCGCTGGCCATGACCGGCTGGTGATCCAAATGGCGGTGAAGAACGAGTTGAACGGTGGAGTCCGAGAGACCGATGAGCTTGAGGGTGACGGCGTCAATGCTGATGGCGTCGAGCTGATCGGCGCGGGCAATCTCGAGGATTTGAGACTCGCTGAATCTGGCGCCAGCCAGGTTGGAAGCAGACTCGGCGCTAATAAAGAGATGTTTGCGAATGTGCGCGTTGCTGACCAGCTCAACGCAAGTGTCGTCGCTGATCCCCGCATGCTTTAGCTTGACGACTTGGGCGATTTCCTGATCCGAGGTATTGAGCCCTTTGAGCTGCTCAATGTCGCTGGAAAACATCCCCGCTTGGTCCAGCGGACGGTAGTCCGTGAGGGGATGCTGGTGACAGCCCGCCGCTGCAAGGACGCACACACCGAGAAGCAATCTTTGGTACCGCATATTTATATTGTAGGCGGAGGGAAGAGGGAAACGGGGGAGTGTGCTTGGGTGATACCCGGCAGAAAGGACAGGTGGCAGCTTACGGTGGCCGGGACTGCCTGGAGCGAAGAGGGATTTGCTGAAGAGAAAGTGGTGCGGCTGGCCTGTGCGGGCGGGGCAAGCCCCGCCCTTACAAATCTTTGCGAGCAAAGCGTTTTACGACCGAGGGCAAAATTAAATCTGGTAAACGCGTTCGACTCCGAAGACGCCCGACACTTTTCGAATGTTGGCCAGAATGGTTTCGAGTTGGCGGCGGTCGACAATTTCGAGGCTGGCTTCAATGCGGGCGTTCTGGCGGTCGGGGCGGCTCTCGAGACTGCGAATGTTGGAGCCCGCTCCGCTGATGACCGCGGTGATTTCTGCGAGAAGTCCGGCGCGGTCCTTGCCGCGGATGGAAAGCTGAACAGGGAAAGTAGCGGCGCTTTCGCCTCCCCACTCAACGGCGATGCGACGTTCGGTCTGATACATGAGGTTCTGAACATTGGGGCAAGCGCGCGTGTGTACCGCGACGCCGCGGCCGCGCGTGATGTAGCCGACGATGTCGTCGCCAGGAATCGGATTGCAGCACTTTGCGCGGTAGACGAGCAGGTCGTCGTGGCCCTTTACGATCAACGGGGCTTCGCCGAAACCGAGCATGCGCTTGACAGTTTTGACGAGGGTCGGCTTGGAATCTTCCGCCTCTGACTCGGCGGCCTTCTCCGGCTCGCCGAGCAAGCGCGAGAGAACTTGCCGGGCGGAATATTTGCCAAAACCGACGGCGGCGTAGAGGTCTTCCTGTTTCGAGAGGCCGTAGTCGGCGATCAGTTTGTTCCAATCGGCTTCCGGAATTTTCTTCAAGCCGCGGCCAAAATGCCTGGACTCTTTCTCCAACAGCCTCTTTCCCATGTCGGTGGCTTCTTCGCGCTCGTGCAGGTTAATCCACTGCCGGATTTTGCTGCGCGCATGCGAAGATTTGACGAAGCTGAGCCAGTCCCGGCTCGGCATGTGACCTTTGTTCGTGAGTATTTCGACCACGTCGCCGCTGACGATTTCATGGCGCAGCGAAACCATTTGGCCGTTCACTTTTGCGCCGACGCATTGATGGCCTACTTCCGTGTGCACGGAATAGGCGAAGTCGACAGGGGTGGCTCCTCGGGGCAGCTCCAGAACCCGGCCTTTGGGCGTGAACGCGTACACCTCGACGGGCGCCAAATCCACTTTCAGCGTGGAAAGAAATTCGCCGGGTTCCTGCAACTCTTGCGACCACTCGATGAGTTGCCGCATCCAGGCGATGCGCTGGTCGTCATCTCCCGAGGCGGGCTTGCCGCCTTTGTATTTCCAGTGAGCGGCGACGCCTTCTTCCGCGATGCGGTGCATTTCCTGCGTGCGGATCTGCACCTCAAAAGGCTGGCCGCCATGCAGAACAGTAGTGTGGAGCGACTGGTAGAGGTTCGGGCGGGGCATGGCGATGTAGTCTTTGAAGCGGCCCGGAACAGGCCGCCAGATGTGATGCATCACGCCGAGGGCGGCGTAGCAGCTTCGCTCTGAGTCCGTGATGACGCGCACGGCGAGCAGGTCATACACCTGTTCGAGGCTGCTCTGCTGCCGCAGGATTTTGCCGTGGAGCGAATAGAGGCCTTTGACGCGCGCTTCCAGTTCCGCGGGAATGCTGCTTTCGACGAGCTTCGTGCGAATCGTGCCCTGGACCTCTTCCAAAAACCTCTGGTAAACCGGGTTCTTTTCCGTAACTTCTTTTTGCAACGCCAGAAAGGCCTCCGGCTCTAGAAAGCG
>Ga0209736_1000463_pt1 | contig 13189 bp, 20 predicted proteins | sample BlaSpr_A8_Ref_M3_FD_187992 | JGI IMG/M metagenome (GOLD analysis project Ga0209736, IMG submission 187992) | Forest soil microbial communities from Thunder Bay, Ontario, Canada - Black Spruce, Ontario site 2_A8_Ref_M3 (SPAdes) (version 2) | ecosystem: Environmental > Terrestrial > Soil > Boreal... | reverse complement strand
CTCCCCCTACCACCACGTTCTTGCCAGGATTGATGCCTCCACCAGCTGGAGCCGCTCCTGCCTGTCCTCCAGTGCCAGAGCCACTGATGCCAGGGATCTTCGTCGGTCCTCCTGAGCCTGCCTTGCCCCCCACAGAGCCCGTCGAGGGCTGATTGCCACCCCCACCAACCAGGGCCGTCCCACCAGATCCGCCAGAGGCTCTGCCACCCAGCGGGTAGGCTCCCGCTCCTGCTGCCAGGCCGTTACCTAAAATAGACAAAGAAGGGTGTACATAGCTGGCACTGAACGTCAAGTCAAAGTCGAGGTAGCTGCTGTACTCACCTTTTTGCTTGTTCGGAAAGGTGGGTCCCAGGGTCACATGCACCCCCTGCAAGCTGTCCTTGTTTCTGAGCCTGAGCGCCGATAGCTGTCCATCATCCCGGAAGAAAAGCACGTCCTGGAGAGGCACAGCCATTGCTGCCAGAAACTGCGTCAGCTTGGCGTCGATGTCGTTCTGACTGGCGCCCAGCAGCGTTCCCTGACACTGGATCGAGCACTTCATTTCCTGTGGCATTCCAGCACTATTAAAGATACTCTGAATAGTTGGAATTACAGCGGCACTGCCAATGTCGAGCTTATAACTCCCATATTGTAGGAACATTACCTACCTCAATTGTACTATGGAACAGGCTGCCACTGAGACACCACCAAATCGCCACTGTCTTTTTCCCATGGTAACATTTTTCAGAATTCCGGGAAGACTGGCCTTGTCTACCCTACAGCTGGAGCATATGCTCTAGGTGTAGGGATGAAATGAGACACAGGGAGACGAGAGATGAAGAAGATCAACGCAAAGAAGGAAGCCGCCACAGCAGCCCTGCGGGAAAAGGGTGCCGAGCTGCTGAAGCAAGAGGACCGCTTCGGCGAGACGAAGAGCGGCTGGTGGTTGGACGGCACCTTCTTGGCCCCGGCAAGCCAGCCAGAGAACGCTCTGCGGGTGATTACGGGGGACTGATGACGCGAGCGCATGAGCGTATGCTGTGGCTCCTCGAACGCATCAGCCGGCTGTCCTGCAAGGGAACAGCTGCCTGGGATGAAAAAATGGTTGATGCGTTCGTGGAAGCCTTTCCCGAAGCCTTGAAAACGCTTCGGATTTACACCATGGGACCGAACTCCTCACCCATGCTGAACCGGGCAGCCAGGAGGGCCGAACGGCTTGGCTACCTGCGGGCTGGAGTGATCGGCAACATGGATGCCCGGCAGTACAACCAGCGAACATGGTGCCGTTACTGGAGCCTGACGGGCAAAAGCTGGAGATGATTCCTTTCCGCCTCCTGGAGCTATCCAGGAGGCATTCCGTGGCTGAACACAGGGAGAGACTGTTGATTCGTTTTCTCAGAGCCATTGCTGCCGATCCTGGAGATCAGACAACCAGGCTAATATTCGCTGACTGGCTGGAGGAAAACGGGCTGGATCGGTGGGAGGCATTTGGCTCGACAACACCGCTGAAAGTCTTTGATTTTTTCTCGTTTGAGAGAAGCGGCATCAGCAGCGGCAGGGGCAGGGGCAGGGGCAGCGGCAGCGGCAGCGGCAGCGGCATCAGCAGCGGCAGCGGCAGGGGCAGGGGCAGGGGCAGGGGCAGCGGCAGCAGCAGGAGAGTAATCTACATGGAAATTGGCAAGGCGTATCTCGTGCATTGCGGTGACTGGCACACATTTGTCGGTAGGTGTGTTGCCATGATCTCTCCTGTGGTGTACACCATGGAGAGCGTGAGCAAAATCACCGAAACCCATGATGGTGATAACTGGCACCTGTTGGCTGGAGGCAGCCAGGAAGCCAGGAAAAAGGCATCCTACCTGCACAGCACTACACGCTTGATTATCCCGCTCACTATCGCCGCTCATGAATGGGTGGGCAAGACCCCCCAGGAGGAAGGGCTATGACCTTCGGTGAGAGAGTTCGAGCCTTGCGGGAGAAGCACGGCTGGAGCAAGGCCGAGCTTGCCCGCCGTGCTGGCATCAAATCGCCCTACAGCCTCATCCGGCTGGAGCGTGGCGAGTACCTGCCCACCCTGGAAGCTGCCCAGCGGCTGGCCGATGTCCTCGGAGATAGCAGCCTGCTGAGGCTCAGGAAATCTTGAGAATTCTTTTCAGGCAGCATTGACTTACCTATATCTGGATGCTATCATCTAGGTGTAGGGAAAACAAACACACAGACGATGCGAGCCCAACCGGTCCGTAGTGGCCGTTCCAGTGGTCAGGGTCGTCGCACTGGCTGCAGGTGACGTGTTGCTGGTGTTGTCGGTCACGGGGCTGCCGCGGCTCACGGATCGGCACGAGTACACCGAGGCTGAAATTACTGGTGCGTCGTTTCGTTTCGGGCTGTGGACTGTGTCCTGATTGGAGGATTTCATGTCTGACATTTTGGCAGTGCGTACCTGGTCACATGGTTTTTACCGGGGGGAGCCTCGTATCACCCGCGAGGCTCTGCTGGTCGATGGCTCTGTGGTGCCCTTCACCGGGGAGATTCCGGCAGGGGTGCCCCATACCAGGGGCTGTCGGGAGGCTTCTGGTAGGACCTACGGCGGTGGGGAGTTTGCCGATTTGCTCGGCTGGGGATGGTGGGTCCCCGTTAAAGAGGTTGCAGCAGAGCTAATGCGGCGGCGTGAGGCGGGTTTGGTGTCCTGATTTGCCGTCCTGGTCTCCCTGGTCAGGGGATAGCCGTAACGCACTGTGGACCCGCCCTTATGGGCTCTGACCGATAACCACGGTGCGGCAGGTGCAAAGCCTGGCCGGGGTCTTTTTCTTTCGCCCCAACAGGAGAGCTACCATGCAGATTGAGATTACCCAGAGTGAGCTTGAGTCCCTTGGTGCTGGCGAGTGTCAGCACAGCCTGAAGCTGAAGTGCCTGGACATCCTGGCAGCCCAGAAAGCCGCTGCCATCCGCGACTTCAGCTACTCGGACAAGATGGGCCATCGTGGCCGCATGTCCAAGCTGATTGTGGGCTGCGGTGAAGCCCTGCACAAGTTCGAGGGCAAGGGCATCCCGGGTGTGGTAGGGATCGTCAGCGACCACTACACCAAGAGCGGTAAGTGGTCGCACACAGACTTCACCCTGCGCCTGGCACCCACAGCCTGGAAGCTGGTGGCGAGCCAGTCGTGGGAAGAGGGAGAGTATTTCCACGGCTGCAAGGCTATCTCGGAGATGGTGGCACAGCTGCGCACAGCGGGCTGTCAGGCTGCTGATGCCGCTTGTGTGTCCTTCCTGGAGTCCGCTTTCCCGAAGACGGTGGAGCGGGTGCGCGCTCGGGAAGCGGAGCTTGCTTCTCTGGGTAGCTGATCCTCTTGTCCAGGGAGCTTGTGTTCCCTGGACTATTTCAGAGGTTTGCTGGCCATCAAGTCTTGTTTGGTCTGGCCTGCATCTCCTCGATTTGCTTCCTCGATTTCTGGTCAGCAGCAATCTTGTCTGCGTTGATCTTGATGTCCTTGGCCAATCCTTGCAGAGCCTTCTTCATTTCCTCCTTGAGTAGCTCCTCGTCAATTTTGACCTGAATGAGGATGTCTCCCTTCATTTCCTTGGCCTGTGTCTGCATGTCGGCCAGGCTCTGCCCACCATACTGGTCCCCTACGAGAGCAAAGCCATCCTTGATCGCCTGATTAAGCTGGGCATTGTCGTCAGATTGTCCAGCTGCAAGATACTGCTGCTGGAGCCACTGTCCACCTCCCGCCTGAGTCATCAGCTGTTTTTGGGCATCCGAAAGGCTCTCAAGGCCGAAGTCCTGAAACTGCTGCTGTGCTTGCTGGACAGCCAGGCGGGAAGCCTCGTCCATACCCCCGAGAACCGTGGTCTGCTGTTTGGCAACGCCTATCTCGCTGTTCAGCTGGTTCAGATCTTGGTTCATGGTGTTGACCACGGCAGCCCGTGCCAGAGCCTCCGGGGAGTTCTGGACAACGATACCTACCTGTTGCACTTGCTGCTGAAGGTTCTGGCCCAGAGCTTGCCGGTTGGCAATGTCGGCATCCAAGGCAATCAAAGCTCTTTTCTGAGCTGCATCCCTGTCAGCCACAGTTGAGACGTCCACGTACTGGCCTCCAGCCATACCCGTGGTGCTCCACACCTGCCCTTGCTGTGCTTGCATTGTTTTCCAGGCCTGAGCAATAGCCACATCGGCCCCCACAGTCGATTGCACCATGGCAGCCTGATCGGCCTGGAGATACTTCTCCAGCCCCTGAGCCTGCATGCCAGCCTCAAGCTGTTTGGCCTGTTGCTGGGCAAAAGGAATGTTGGCCAGCCAGCGTTTGTACCCTACCAGATCTGTATTCGGATCGGGAGCCTCCCCGTAATTGGGAGAGACAGAGGCAGCAATGTCAGCCTCCTGTGTCAGCTTGAAGACGGCATGCTCGTAGGCTGTCTGGTTAGCGTTGACCGAGGTACGGTAGGCCAGGGCATCTTGTGACTGTTTGAAGGCGTCAGCGTTCTCCCGCAGCCTCTGCGTGGTTCCCATGATGGCATCATTCAGGTTCAGAATAGCCCCTACGAAGGCTCCTATGATGGGGATGCCTGAAGTGGTATCCCGCACCTTTTGCTCGGTTGTCTTCGAGGTGTCGCCCATGTCCACCAGAGCCTTGGACAGGCTGTTGACGGCACTCTCAGCCAAGCCCACACCAGCCCCGACCACACCCAGCGGCCCTTGATTGCCTGCAAGAGCCGATCCCATCCGCATCAGATGATGGACATTTCCCCCGCCAGCCATGGCTATACCAAACATCGCGTTATGCGTCTGTTGGGCATTGGCAGCTTGCTCTTGCTGCTGGCCGGCCGTGTCCTGATTCGCAGCCTGTTGATTCATGGCATCGATGGCAGCCTGATCGTAAACGTAGGGGTTGGCTGCCGATCCCTGCTGGGCCTGCATCTGCTGTTGGTAAGCCAGGGCTTGCCCCTGCTGTGTCATGGCCTGGTTGACAGCCTGCTGGGCCTGTGTCACGGCTGCCAGCGTCTGCTGTGCCTGATCCGCTGTCGAGGTCAAGGCAGCCTGCCTGGCCTGGTTCAGGGCATCCGTGGCCTCCAAAACCTTCGCTTTGGCCTGATCGACAGCCTGAGCGATCATCTGGCCCATGGTCTGACCAGCGGCCCCTGTCTGCTGCTGGCCAGTGGTGAGGCTGTTGAATTTGTCGAGGAGTGCCTGGGCCTGATCCGCCTCGGCCTTGAGCTTGTCGGCAGCATCCCCGGTGAGATCGGTTTCAATGTTGATCAGAACATCGTCTTCACTGACCATGCGGGTATCCCCCCTGAGTCAAGCAGAATCGCCAGGTAGCCTGTGGCCTGTCCAGACCCAGCAGCCTGTTCTGCAACCGGGAAGCCTCCGCCGGCGAAGAGGCAGAGCAATCCCGAATCCAGGGACCTTGCCGGGTGTTGCGGTGCCAGGCAGTCCACAGCCCCTCTTCGCTCATGGTTTGCTCACCAATGCCAGTAGGATTTTCCCGATCATTTGCAGGCTCTGCCTGGGACCGCCCAGGTAAAAGCCATCCTCGATGTTCCCAAGTATACCAGCGTGCAGCCGCACCAGCCCATCCGCCCTTTCCCGGGCAGTCCAGCCGATCACCTTGCAGATTTTGTAGTGCTGGTAAACCTGCCAATTCCGAGCCGACAGCTCGATGGCGAAATCCCTGTGCTTCGGGCAGCCTCGAGGAATCTTCGGGCAGTGGTAGCACGGAGTCGAGGACCTGGGATCGCGGAGCAAGGGCTCTCCCCGGTGAAGGGTGAGCGGCCCCAGGTAATCCGGTCCATCATCGTAGACGTACTTCTCGCAGGAGTCACAGGAGCGGCCCGTCACCTCTGGATGATAGAGGAGGAGAGCTACCCCTTCACGGAGTTTTTTAGGCTGGCTTCCAGGTCGGGAGCACTCCAGCCACCAATCAGGTTCAGCAGCTGCAGCCGAATGACGAGGTGCAGCCTGGCTGCGTTGTGCTCGGTCAAGGGCAGGGCAGGGCTCCTGTTGCCCTGATCGTCCACGGTGTGAATGCTCACCACATGCGACAGGATCATCTCTGTCTCGGTCCCAGAGTCGATGATGCCGTTGCGGGCAGCCATCTGGTAGCGTTTCCACTCGTCGGGTAGGGCATGCCGGTAAAGTGCAGCCACCCGAGGAAACAGCCCGGGCACCTTCTCGATTCGCCCCGTGTTCATACAGCCATCGTCGATGAAAATAGATTCAGACATGATACCTCTTGTTATGGTCCAATAGTCAAAGCTGTGGACAGCTCCAGGGTGCTACCGCTCTTGTACAGGGTGCCGTTCAGAGGAAACAGGATCTCGCTTCGTCCCTGGATCATGGGGCTCTCGTGCGGGAAGACGACAGTACCTGCCGTGAAGGAAAGCACTTCGTTTCCGTAGGTGAACACCGAGGACATGGCTACACCATTCACACCGGCCCCATACAAGGCCACAGCATCACCGTAGGGCAGCTTGGTCTGAAAGCTGATCTTCCTGTCCGTGGCAATCACCGCTGTCAGAGTCTTAGAGTTAAAGAATCTGTTTTTGTCAATGAAGTTCTCGATCATCAGCGTAAAGGAATCGCAGAAGTACACCGTGCCCGCCACGGTCAAGACACAGTCGAAGAACAGCAGTGGCTTGGTGCTCACGTCGAGGTTCAGGGATGGGAAGGAGCCGGCGGAGCCAGTCTGCTCGAGGACTCCGACCAGGTCCAGGGTGAGCGTCAGAGCGGCTCCCCGGCTACTCCTGAACGTGGCCTTGTCAACGGCCACAGACGAATAGGTAAACACCTGGCCTACCCGGTCGATCATGACGAAGCGGGTCACGGCGGCTTCACCAAGGGCATAGGTGACTGTGCCCGAGGCTGCCGTGGTAACGGCAAGAGGAGCCGCTGCCAGGGCCGTGAAGGCCGTGCCGGCGGCCAGTGGCTGCCCAGCAACGTCTGCCGTGCCCGTATCGGTGTAGCTCACCGAGGAGCCACCAGTGACCACAGCCAACAGCGAGGTAGCCCCATAGGTGGCTGTCGTGGTCGAGCGGTAGAGGCGATAGCCCGTAGCTCCTGCGATCTGGGCCCACGTCAGCCCCACGGAGAGATTGCCGCCCGATGGGGTGATTGTCACCTCGGCTGACTGGACCGTCTCCCCATTGGCGTTCGTGGCCGACATCACGTAGTAGTAAGGGGTCCCGGAGGACAGGGAGCCACCAGCAACGGCTGTTGGCGTGCCCAGCACAGGGGTAGCAATCAGGGCACCCAGATCGGTGTAGGCTGCCGTGGATTGCCCCATTACCAGGGCCACCAGCACGTTTTCCGCCCCTGCCGCTGTCCCCCTGTAGATTTTGTAGCCAGTGGCTCCCGTCGCTGCTGTCCAGGCCAGGTTCACCTTGAGATTGCCACCACTGGCTGCCGCACTCACCTCTGTACCAGGGAGACTTTCCCCAAAAGCATTTATGCTAGAGATTTTGTAGTAATAGGTTGTGCTGGCAATCAGGGTGCCACCAGAGGCAATGGTAGCCGATGGGGCTGCAGGAGCCACCACAGCCGATCCTGTACCTGTCACCGTGGCTGCGTTGAGGATCCAGGGAAGAAGCTGGGCTAGCTCAGCAGTGGTAGGCTCGAAGGTAAGCTGCCCGCTCACCACTTGCTCACCAGGACGGGTTCTCTCCACGGAATGAGCTCGCGTTCCTCGCAGCCCGTTGAAATCGATGATCGCTTCCCGGAGAGTCAGGCTTTCATTCTTGAAGTCAATGCGGAAGGTAGGAACAGAGACAACATCTATCCCACATTTCCCTTGATACCCCTGGTAAGCCTGCGTCGTCATGGTTTCCCCTTCGGCTTCAGCTTCGGCTCGATCACAGGTTTCACGGCATCATGGGCGGCTTTGGCAGCAGCCTCAAGCTCAACAATCCTGGCCTCGGCTGCTGCAAGCTGTGCTTCCAGCAGCAGTGCTCTACGAAGTAGATACTCCAGGATGAAATCACCCTCTTGGCTCACGGCAAACACAGGTAAGGGTTAGCCCGTTCACAATCCTTTTTTCCGACAGCAGCCTGCTGTCAATGGCCGGCTTATAGCCGATCTCATTCCGGATGTTCTCCGGTATTGTACCAAACCGCTGGTTCCGCAAGCTACGGGCAATCTGCTGCCGCCACAGCAACAGCCTGGCCTTCGGCCCGACATAGTCCTGGAAGTTGTTGTCTACAACAGCGATGTTAAACTGGTAGTAAATGTCGTCCACCCCAGTCAGGACAGAGACTTCCTTCTCCGGTCCACCGATGGTGATAAACACGGCAGGGCACACCAACAGCCTGTCATCCTCGATCATCTGGGTATAGAGGTTGGTGTTGGGGCTGCCCGCCATGATTAACCCAGCAATGCGAGCTGCCGCTGCATCGTGGAGGCGTTGATACACGGCCTGGGTGGAATCGGTGACAGCAGCGTAAACGACGTTGGAGAGAGTCGTAACGCCCGTGGCAAGGTTCGAGACGTAAAGCCAGTAATACCCGATAGCCAAACTCAGGAATACCGTGCCGTCTCCTGTGCGGGTGCCCGCCACGGTAAAGCCTGAGCCTCCTACAAGCTGGGCAAGGACGGTATTGGTGGAGCCCCCGGCAGAGCCAGCTACCGTGGCTGTCATGCCACTACCGTCGCTGTTGTCCAGGCAAGTCAGCGTGAGCGACACGTTGCCAGTGCCTCCTCCTGGGTGAAGATCTGTCCGCCACGAAGCCACTTCGGAGGCTGTCCAGGCGGGCGGGAGTAGATGGTAAACCCGGCACACCTGAGAAGCTGATCCTCCCCATGGAAGACTCGCTTTTCCTGGCTGGGCCTCTCCTCTGAGACAGGATCTTGCTGTGGAAATCGCATGGCATCCTCGAAGTGGGCAAGCATATCAGCATGGAACATCTGGATAGCAAGCTGCCCTGGTGGGATAAACCAGCAGCAGTAGACGATCTCGCCCTCAACCTTGCCCACGGTGAGGATAGGGCCTCCGGAGCGGAGGTAAACCAGATCGCCAGTCTTGAAGCTCATTCGTCTGCCTCGGAGATAAGGGCCAGTACCTCGTTCAGGGCAGCCAGGTGGTACTCGGCTTCCCCCACCCCATCCCATTCCCGTCTGTCCCCAGCTGAATTGTATCGCTGCTGCCACTCATCCCGCAGCTTGACCACCTTGGATTGAATCCGTTTCCGAGTAGCCCCACACAGGTTAGCCAGAAAAAATCGTACCCTCTCCAGCAGCGGCATGCCAGCCACACCATACCCCGCCTTGTGCAGCATCAGGTTGGCCTGATCCGCCTCGTCTGCGGCTTCCCGCCATTGCTCGGCTCTGGTATCCTCCTGTCGTCCCCTGTTCAGGCAGTCCTCAATTACCTCCAGCAGCGTACTGCCACGGTAGCCGGCCTTGAGGAGATTGATCCTGGCCTGTTCAGTCTCATCCTGGGTATTGCTCAGAGGCTGTGCCAGACGCAACACAGCCACCGGGAAGATCCTCTCCTGAACTGGGTGCTCGTGGCTGGCAAACCACACACACTCCAGGTCCCCATCCCCGCACACCTCGGATACCGTCATGACGGGACCGCCCGAACGTAGCTGCACGGTATCTCCTATCTTTAGCGGTGGGGCCAGCTCAACCTGTACTCCGGGAGGAAGTACCAGGAAATTCCGATTAGCTTTGACCATCTCCTCGCACTCTCGATCAGTCATCTCGCTCCCCTCACCAGTGCCACGATTCGCTTGCGGATGGCATCCCCTATCCGCTGCCTCAACACAGGTGTCAGTCCCAGGAACCTGCGTTGTACCATCCTCTTAGTACCAAGATTCAAGAACTTCGCGTAGAACACAGATGTTCCAAAGCTTAATTTACCCTGGTTGATCTCCTGAACGCTGCCAGCCCCTGCTGCTGTCACAGAGGCCATCAAGACCCCGGTGTCTCTCAGCACCAGATCGGAGCCAATCCTACCCGGCTTGCGATCCCTGGCTCTGCTGCGGGGATGCTTCAATGGTGCCCATGGTACATCATCAGGATCGGTTCCCTGAGCAAAATTCTGTTTGGTTGCACTCACCAGCAGCTGCTGAGCCACCTTCAGGGCTGGGGTCAGGTCAGGGCTGGCAAGGGCCGCTGCCTTCGCTCTGAGGTAGTCCGGGAGATCAGCCAGCGTCAAGGTTACCGAGGCCACAGCTACCCCTCATGCCTCACAGGCTCTTCTGTCCGCCATTGGGCTATGTCCTTGAGGGCAAAGTCCCGCTCGTCTGCCCTGTCCAGAGCCACAGCCTTCACAAACCACTGAGGCCTCTCGTGGTAGGGGCTCACGCCGAACCACATGGACAGCGGCAGCACCTTCCGCCAGGCTTGCTGTCCCCGGTAATTAGTATACAGGATAAAGACAGTCCTCTTTTCTACCCAGAGATCGGGGAACATGAATCACCTGTCCGGCCACAGCCACGGTGCATCCAGGTTTTCCGGAAGCCGTGGGTCAATCGTATTGTAGTCTTGGATGTCCCGGCTGGTATCCCTGTCACCTACCCCGATGTCCCCCGGCGTGTCTGCTGCTGCTGGAGCCACGAACTTGCTGTTGATGCTGAAGGCCACAGTCTTCAGGTCTACTCGCCTGTCGTACTGTTTGCTCAGCGGCCCGTAGTTAACATTCTCCCCGGAGTTCACCAGACACCAGTAAATCGACTGCTGCCGCTCGAAGGCTGCCCCAAAGTCCCAGAGGGGAATCTGCGTGATCGGGTCGTAGCCCCTGTTCGCCAGGGCACCCTGAATATCAAGGTAGGCCATGGCGTGAGCCTGACTTACCACATTTGTCAGCACAGACGGCAGATTACCTACTGCCGTCCTATACATATCCGCTAATGCCTGGAGAATGTCGGAATCGGCCAAGAACAAGGCTTACCTCTTCTTCCGGAAGGGCGGGCCTAACGGATCCTCGGCAACACCTACGGGCTGTAGCTCGTGCAAGGTGCCTTTCAATCCCTGGATCTCAGCAGCGATCTGGGCAACCTGTTTCTCCAGCCTGGTGAGCCTGTCCGGGATGCTGGCAACGTAGTCATGGGGCGGGATCACCACGTTTGAGGTGACGACAGGCTCGGCTTGCTGGGCAGCGATCTCCTTCGATAGCTCATGCTCGACGTAAGGGTGCCCGCAGCGGCCACACTTCACGAGGTTCCGCTTTAGCTCGCTGTTCCAGCCAACCAGGAGGCGACCCCCACAACGAAGCTCCGTACACAGCCCCAAGCCTTCCATCAGCTTTCTCCCTACAATGAAAATGCCCCCGCGAGGTTGTCACTCCGGGGGCCGACACAGCCACCTTGGAGGTTTTGACCATGTCTGGTAAGCGTATCCATTCCGGCGTCATTTGCAAATGATAGACGCTATACCACAGCGTCTAAGTAGCCGGATGTGACTAATTGTGCCATTCCGCGATAGATATTCTCCGTGGATGCAATCAGACTCAAAGTCAAACATTGCTGGAGGAGATGTTCCAGGCCCGATGAGCACACAATCATCAGGTTCTTATCGCTGAACGTAGTGGCATGGTGGTAGTATTGGGCCACATCGCTGGGCAGGTTCTTCGGGTAGGTGAAGGTGCGGAAGCGGGCCTTCACAGTGCCGAGAGCCGTCTGAAGCTCCTGTACAGTCGGAGTGTTACTAAGCTTCACAAGTATTGCATCAAAAGGAAAGCCGAAAGCGGCAGCCCCTCTTAACGTCGTCCAATTTTGGATGACGCGATGTTTGTTCGACTCAAGAGATCCGGCATCAGTCTGGAAGTCGGCTTCTTCCCGGTTCTGCCACATGAGTGGCTTGACCATGCCGTTGCCGGTGTAGAGGACAACGAAGGCGTGCGTTACCCCATCCGTGGACGCTGCCGCCCCCGTGATGATGTTGTTGCCTGCCCCGAGCACTCGGGTAGTGGCGAAGAAATTACCTCCATCGTAGCAAGACACTGTCTGCCCGTTGGCTAGATTCACCATGCTCTGGATGATCTTCCACTGCTTGGCCCCATCGGCCATGGCAGCAGACATCCTCTTCCAGCCATCAACCTGGGCATCGTCCCAGTCCTCAAGCTCTATTTCAAATCCATTATCGTAGGTCACGTTTGGAACACGGTAGTTAGCTTCGCCAGCCTTGGCAAACTCGCGGTATCCCTTCCATTTGTGCATCATCGGAGGCGGGTACATCCACGGGTAGTTTTCCACCCGGCCCTTGCTTGGCACGATGGTCATCGCCGATTCAATGGGGTACGGCTCCTGTGACATCTCGTAGGCGTTGACAAAAGCGGAGTTGAGCGATTGAGTAAGTATGTCAATACGATCCATGGTCATCTCAAATATCCTTTACTCAGGCTTCCGCTGTTCCTGGAGCGGGTAGCTCCCCGTTCATCCGCCCAGTCAACGTTCCCACAGGCGGGGCGTCCTCCTGACGCATGGCATCACCCAGCATGGCTCGCAGCACCTGGAGGGCACCGTCGCACCGCTGCCAGTTTTTTTCAGCCTGGCATTGCTCGGCCTGCACAAGCACGATCCGCTGCTGAATCCGCTCTACCTCGGTCATTTCAAACCCCTACAATGCTATTGTCACCCATTCCCTTGGAGCTTGCTTATGAGCGATTCTTCTGCTGTTGGCCGTGGCGGTAATGTTTACCTGTCCCCTGGCTCAGGCTGTCCTCCCGGTGCCATCCTGTTCATGCTGGCTGACAACACCGAGTTCATGCGTATTGAACACAACGGCCGCTGCTTTGTCCGGGGCGAGCTTGTAGACACAAACAAGGCAGTCTACATCCATTTCCGCCGCTGGCTGCGTCTGGCCGAAATCACTCCTCCAGGTTAGACTGGCACCAGCAGAATGTTGACCATGGCACCCGTGATGCTGCCCACGGTGCCTCCCCACTTGAGGCTGAGCCTGTCGCCAGCTGCCATGGTGATTGTGGCGATGGTTGTGCTCACGGTGCCCACCACAGTCGTATTCGCTGTGGTGTTGAAGCTGATGGCTCCAGTCAGAACCGAGGTGCCTCCACCAGGGGCCCCGGTGCCTGTGTCCTTGATGACGTCCACGGTGGGCACTGTGGCTGTGCTGCTGCATGTGACGCTCACGGCTTTTACACGCATGGCCCGGTTGGCCAGATAGACGCCGTAGGAGGTGCCGCTCACAGGGGCATTCGCAGCCAGGAACTGCTGCCAGTTAACCTCGAACAGTCCAGCAGCAGAGTTGATCTGCACCTCTCCC
>Ga0209736_1000462_pt1 | contig 13194 bp, 13 predicted proteins | sample BlaSpr_A8_Ref_M3_FD_187992 | JGI IMG/M metagenome (GOLD analysis project Ga0209736, IMG submission 187992) | Forest soil microbial communities from Thunder Bay, Ontario, Canada - Black Spruce, Ontario site 2_A8_Ref_M3 (SPAdes) (version 2) | ecosystem: Environmental > Terrestrial > Soil > Boreal... | reverse complement strand
AACTCACACAGGAAAAACTTTATCTCGAAGATGAAATCCGCACGGAACTGAATTTTGAGGAAATTGTCGGAAAAAGCGCCATATTGCGGCGAGTCCTCAAGCAAGTGGCTACCGTAGCTCCCACGGATTCGACGGTCTTGATTTATGGCGAGACGGGGACGGGCAAGGAATTAATCGCTCGGGCCATCCACAATCTGAGTTCCCGTCAATCAAACGCGTTCGTGAAGCTCAATTGCGCTGCCATCCCTATGGGGTTGCTGGAGAGCGAGCTATTCGGTCACGAAAAAGGAGCGTTTACCGGCGCCATCGCACAGCGGGTCGGCCGCTTCGAGCTTGCCCATCGCGGAACCGTATTCCTCGATGAAGTCGGAGAAATTCCGCTGGAATTGCAGCCTAAACTTCTCCGGGTGTTGCAGGAGCGCGAATTCGAGCGCCTGGGGAGCACGCGCACGCTCACCACCGATGCGCGTTTAATCGCTGCGACAAATCGCGATCTCGGTACCATGGTGGAGGAGCAGACGTTTCGATCCGATCTGTTCTATCGCCTGAACGTGTTTCCGGTTCGCGTGCCGTCCTTGCGCGAACGGCCAGAGGATATTCCGCTGCTCGTCCGGCATTTCACCGAACAGTGCGCGCGGCGCATGAATAAAAAGATCGAGACGATATCCACCGATACGCTCAAGCAGATGCGCCAATACCACTGGCCGGGCAACATCCGAGAGCTTCAGAACGTGATTGAGCGTGCGGTGATTCTATCGACGGGCCCGGTCTTAAACGTACCGCTGAGTGAAGTCCAATCGCGACCCGCACTGGCTACGGCCGATGGCAAGGGACGCCCGGCGGCGCGCCTGGAAAGCTCGGCGGGCAAGGATATTCGGAACGTTCTCGAGGAAACCGAGCGAAAGCACATTTTGAACGTATTGTCCGAAACGAATTGGGTTGTTGCCGGACCCCACGGCGCCGCATCCCGATTGGGTATGAAACGGTCCACGCTGCAACTGCGCATACGCAAACTGGGCCTCTCCCGCGAAAACACCCAGCCTGTCTCGTGATTTCCTGTCTCGATTAGATTTTTATTCTCCGCAATTCGATTCACTTTTTTTCCGGTGCCATGTAATTGGCAGGCTGCCATGAATCTGGCAGCGGCACGTTGACACTCTTCCCTCGTCCTGATTTCATTTTCCGTTCTATCTCTTGTAACACTATCGACTTTCAACCATCTCCTCTCCGAATCTGGGATTGGCACGCCGTGTGCACTCCCACTCTGCGAACGGAGAGGCTAGTGCTGAGAATCACGATCAACGACGAGACCGTGGAGCAACGATGGACCCTGCAGGGTCGGCTCTCCGGACCGTGGGTTGCGCAACTCAAATCGAATTGGGAAAAGTCACACGGTTTGAATGGACACCGCGATTGCGTCGTGGACGTGAGCGGCGTGACGTTCGTAGATCTGGACGGGGAACGCGTGCTCGCCACGATGATGAGGGACGGTGCGAAATTCATCGCCACGGGCGTCTACACCAAACACGTCTTGGAGATGCTCGAGAAGCGTCGTCAGCGCTGGATTCGCAAAGTGCTGGGGTGTTCTTGACCGCTCCGTTTTTGCCGGAGTTGTTCCGAGTGGCGGTAGATCGAACGCGCGGAGAAAGCGGGAAGGTCGGTTATGACGACGTACGTACTCATGGCTGTTGTGACGATCGTTCTATTTCTCATGGTTGTGGGGGATGGCACAGAACGGCGGGAAAAGTAGCGTCAACGGAAGCGCATAAACGAATTTCTTGTAGTCATTCTATGACTAAATCGAAGGAGACGAAGCAATGATAAGTAAAAGGATGTTGGTTTCAGGACTTCTCGGAACGGTTTTGCTGTTGGCTTCATCCGCCAGGGCCCAGGATGGGTTCATGCGACACGAAGTCGGTGTGCAAGGGACCGGTTTTTTTACCAAGGATTCGCAACAGAATGGAACACTCGAACACACTACAAATACAGGCGGCTTCCTGGTGAACTACCGCTTTCATATCAACGGCTGGCTCGCCGCTGAGGCGAACTATGGCTACGACCGCAACACACAGCAGAATTTCACTCCGACCGGAAACTTTGGCATCCGATCGAACGTACATCAGGCGACCGGAGCACTGGTCGTCAACCTTCCCGTTTATGTTGCCAGGATGCGGCCCTACGTCCTCGCCGGGGCGGGAGCGCTCCTCTTTGATCCCACGGACAACTCCGGAGGATTCGTTTCCGGAGTACAGCGGCAGGCCCGCCCTGCATTTGTTTACGGCGGGGGCGTGGACTACCGACTCGTGCGGCACGTCGCGCTTCGGCTGGAGTACCGCGGATTTGTATATGACCGTCCGGATTTCGGGATCGCTGCGCTCAGTTCGAACGTAACGGCCCATACAGCGGAACCCTCCGCAGGACTCGTCTTCCATTTCTAACCGCCACTGCCGGAACTCGTGGCCAGCGCCGCTTTCAAATCCCGCGGCGCTGGCCGCGAAACCGCGATCCCGTCCAGAGCTGTACGACCTCTCATAAGAATGACGAAAGCAGGGCCCGCATAGAAAGGAATTTCGCACATGCATGTACAGGATGTTGTTGGGCAAAAGATTGAATCACAAGAGGTGTTCTTTAACGAGGATGGGGTCAGCGAGGCATTGCAGATCGAGGAAGTTCTGAACCGCGCCTACGAGATCCGCCGCGCCCGGGGCGGGCTGTTTGGCTACGATCTTGAGGATTGGCTCGAAGCGGAGCGAGAACTGGCTGAAGCGCATCAGGCAGGCCGGTTCCAAGTCAACCAACCAGCACAAGCGGAGTCGCTACCCTGGGATCAGGAAAGGACAAGTGGACAATGTTCCGGAACCAACCATTAGACGCGAGATTCTGGCAGCTTTTGCTGGCCTCGATGCTGATTTGCGCATGCGTGCCGCTGCCGCCATCGTTGCATGCGCAGGCCGGTTCGACCGAGGGGCAGCTTGTGTTGCCGGCATCTTCCGTTTCCGCTGTGCTCGGGACCGAGAGTCCGTACCTCGGAAGTGTCCCCACAGGGGCGCCGACCGGCACGGTCCTGCAACTTTCTCTCGGCGAGGCTCTGGATCGCGGGCTCAAGTACAACTTGGGCGTGATCGAAAGCGATGTGCGCACGCGCACCACACGCGCCGAACGGCTCAGAAGCCTGAACGAGCTTCTGCCGAATGTCAGTGCGTCGATCTCTCAGACGGTAGAACAGGTCAATCTCAGGGCCCTCGGACTTAAGATTCCCATCGCTGGCTTTCCAGTAGTCGTTGGGCCATTTGGAATCCAGGACGCGCGCGGAAGTGTCTCGCAAAAGCTGTTTGATTGGAGTTCGGTCGAAAACCTGAGAGCGTCGAACGAACGCCTCAAGGCGGCCCAGAATTCGTACAAAAGTAGTCGCGACCTCGTGGTGCTCGCGGTGGCCAATGCGTATCTGCAGGTGATCGCCGATTCCTCGACGATTGAATCTCAACAGGCACAATTAAGCACCTCGCAGGCGCTAAACCAGCGGGCTCGCGACCAAAGAATTGCGGGAGTGGCCGCGCGCATTGATGAACTGCGCGCCCAGGTTGAATTGCAGACGCAGCAACAGCGCCTCATTGCAGCGCAGGATCAGCGGTCCAAGGACCTGTTGAGTCTGGCGCGCGCCATTGGTCTCCCGGCGGGGCAGGAATTCGCGTTGACTGACAGCGTGCCTTATACACCACTCGAGGGAGTTTCGCTCGACAAGGCGTTAGAAGACGCATACGCAAACCGTCCCGATTATTTGAGCGCTCAACTGGAAGCGCGAGCTGCGGGCCTTTCGCGGAAGGCAGCCGTCGCAGAAAATCTTCCGACCGTCACTTCTTCTGCGAACTATGGCGACATCGGTCCCAATTTTGGCAATTCTCACGGCAGCTTCGCCGCTACCGCCAGCGTGAATATCCCGGTCTTTCAAGGCACGCGCGTGAAGGCGGATGTGCTGGAGGCAGACGCCGCACTGCAGCAGAGGCAGGCGCAGTTAGAGAATCTGAAAGGCCGGATCGATCAGGATGTGCGTTCCGCATTTTTTGACTTGGACTCGGCGAGTGAACTTGTGAAAGTCGCCAAGAGCAACACGGACTTGGCGCGGGAAACCCTTACGCAGGCACAGGACCGCTTCAGCACGGGAGTGACTGACAACATCGAAGTCGTGCAGGCGCAGGAATCGGTATCTTCGGCGGATCAGGCCTACATTTCGAGCCTTTACGCCTTCAACATCGCGAAAGTTCAGCTCGCGCGTTCCGTGGGCATCGCCGAGCAGGCCGTCAAGAAATACCTGGGGGGAAATTGAAAATGGCTGAAGACAGAACAATGGATTTCAACGAAAGGGTCCTGCTCGATGAGAAGCCGGAAACTGCAGACGGCGGAGGGGCTATGGGGGAAATGGCGGATGATCGGCAAAGGCGCGATCCCGGCCCATCGGTCAACGGGAAACGAATCGCGCGCGCAAAAATACTTGCTCCCATCGTCGTGTTGCTTCTGGCGGCCGCGACGGCGCTTGCGTACCACTATTATGCTGGCTGGGAGTCCACGGACGACGCGCAAATCGATGGCTACATCAATCCGATCAGCTCACGTGTCTCCGGCTACGTTACCAACGTATATGTGGACGACAATCAGTATGTGAAGGCCGGAACGCTTCTTGCACGGATCGACCCGAAGGACTATGAGGTGGCCGTTGCCAGCGCCCAGGCCACCCTGGCCAACGATCAGGCCACTGCCCACGCGAGCGAGGTAAACGTTCCCGTAATATCCGTGAATACGTCGAGCCAGCTGGTGTCGGCTGAGGCCGATGTTGCGAGCACGCGCGCGGGCATTTCCGGTTCCGAACAGCAACTCGCCGCGGCTCAGGCAGCGGTCCGGCAGGCGGAAGCCAATAGGGCGAAGGCTCAGGACGACGTGAAGCGCTACAAACAGTTGGTAGATAAGCAGGAAATTCCAGAGCAATTGTATGTGCAGGCAGTCGAGACCTCCAACGGCATGGCCGCCGCCGTACAGGGTGCCCTCGCAAACGTACAGGCTGCACAGGATGCGGTACGCCAAGCCCAATCCAGGCTTGCGCAGGCTTCTGCGTCGGTCGAATCGGCTCAAACCGGCCCCCAGCAGGTTCGAATTCAACACTCCCGCGCGGTCGCAGCGGCCGCTACCGCGCAAAAATCCAAGACTGCCGTCGAGCAAGCTCTGCTGAATTTGAGTTACACGCGCATCGTGGCGCCCGTCGATGGCATCGTCGCCAAACGATCCGCCCAACCGGGACAATATGTTTCGCCGGGACAACAGTTGATGGCCGTCGTGCCTCTGGATGACATCTGGGTCACGGCCAATTTCAAGGAGACACAGCTCCAGAGCATGCGTCCCGGCAATCCCGTGAAAATCCATGTCGATGCGTACGGCCGCACTTACACCGGGTATGTCGAGAGCATCGCGGGAGGCACGGGAGCCGTGTTCAGTTTGCTGCCGCCCGAAAATGCTACCGGCAATTACGTGAAAGTGGTTCAGCGTATGCCGGTCAGGATCCGCCTCGAACAGGGACAGGACCCTGATCGCAGGCTGAGACCCGGAATGTCCGTGGTGCCAGACGTCAGCGTGAAGGAGCGCTCTTCGAGTGAGGGGAGAGCGGGGCGATGAGCGAGCAGTCACTCTCGAACAACGCCAGCGCCGCACTTGAGTGGAGCCCGGGACACAATCTCTGGCTCATTGCGCTCACGGTGACGCTCGCGACGTTCATGGAGGTCCTCGATACGAGCGTCGCCAATGTTGCGCTTCCGCACATTGCCGGAGGCCTGGCGGCAGGGCAGGATGAAAGCAGCTGGGTGCTTACGTCCTACTTGGTTTCGAACGCTATCGTGCTTCCGCTGAGCGGCTGGCTCTCCTCCGTTTTCGGCAGAAAGCGCTTTTACATGAGCTGCGTCGTGTTGTTCACGGCGAGTTCTTTTCTATGTGGAATCGCTCCGAGCCTTCCGCTTCTGATCTTTTTCCGCATATTGCAAGGCGCGGGAGGAGGAGGCTTGCAGCCCAGCGAACAGGCGATCCTCGCGGATACATTTCCGCCCGCAAAGCGAGGCATGGCCTTCGCGATATACGGAATGGCTGTCGTGGTGGCGCCGGCCCTGGGCCCCACAATTGGAGGCTGGATTACTGACAACTACAGCTGGCGATGGATTTTCTTCATGAATATTCCGGTCGGAATTCTGTCCGTGGCTCTGACTTCGCTTCTGGTCTCTGATCCACCTTGGATACGGTCCAAAAAAACAAGCGGCATCAAAGTGGACTACATCGGTTTCGGCCTGTTGGCAATCGGTCTAGGCGCGCTCCAGGTAGTTCTCGACAAAGGGGAACGTGAAGATTGGTTTGAAACGCACTACATCGTGGTCCTGACTGTGGTTGCGGCGATTTGTTTAATTGCGGTCTACTTCTGGGAGCGTTACCACGAACATCCGATCATCGAAGTCCGCCTCTTCAGTGACCGCACGTTCCTGATGGCCTGCGTGATGCTGTTCATTGTGGGGTTTGTTCTCTACGCGACGACATTGCTTCTTCCTCAACTCGCCCAAACGCTGATGGGATACACCGCGGAACTGGCCGGACTAATGATTATGCCGGGTGGAATCGTCCTCATGCTGACCATGCCCGTGGCAGGCTATCTACTATCCAAGTACGACGCGCGCCTCATGATCGCGTTCGGGCTCTTCACGCTCGGGCTGGCCATGCTTTTCATGGCGCACCAATTTAGTCTCGACGCGGATTTCAGGACCATGATGTGGGCTCGGGTATTTCAGACAGCAGGGCTGGCGTTCCTTTTCATACCGATCAACACAGCGGCCTACTCCTACCTGCCACGCGAAAAGAATAATGCAGCTTCAGGGCTGATAAATTTATCGCGCAATATAGGCGCAAGTGTCGGTATTTCCTTCGTCACAACGATGCTGACGCGCCGCGCGCAGTTTCATCAAACTGCGCTCTCGGCCCATGCTACGGCTTACAGCAGCCAGTTCAACAACACGGTGCAAAGTATGAGTCAAAGCTTCGCGGCGAATGGCCCCATTGCCGCCCAGCATCAGGCCTACGGCCAACTGTACGGATCTATTCTGCGACAAGCGTCCATGATCGCGTACCTCGACAATTTCTGGATCCTCGGCCTGTCCGCTCTGGTGATGATACCTTTCGTTTTCCTGATGAGGCGGCCACCCAAAGGGGTGTCGGCTGCGGCCCACTGACGTTGCCCGGTGAAAGATCCCTGTCGCCCGGTCATCCGGAATGGGCCTATCGCTGCCATCACGGATGTTCGAGCAGCCGGGTTTGATACGGAGGGGCCCGTGCGCCGTGTAAATCGTCGGGCGGTATCGCTGAACGGGACTGTACTCGGTTGCTGGGCATTCTGCCCTCGTTGGTCTGTGATCTTCACGCGCGCTGTCTATCCAATCGCCCCACGAATTTTGCTCCCAAATCGGCTTTGAACGGGTATGCTCTTGGTTTCTGCTTCCGCTGTTTGCCTTGTACACCCTCGAGGGGAGGCCTCGAATTGAATCGCACGGGCTGGCTCCTTCGCCTTGAGTTGCCCAGCAATCCCGAAATACTCTGCGTAGTGCGCAGCGCGGTCATGCGCCTTGCCGAGGAGATGGGCTTTGCCGCTGAGCAATGCCGGGGCCTGACCCGCGCCGTCGATGAAGCTCTGGCCAACATTATTCGCCACGCCTATGACGGCCGGCCCGGGCAGCCGATCGAACTGTTGTGCCGCCATTTGCAGGATCGAACCGACAAGAAGCAGCGAGCGGGTCTGGAGATTCTGATTGTGGATCACGGCGCCGCGGCGGATCGTACCAAGCTGTGCGGACGTTCCCTGGACGATGTGAGGCCGGGGGGCCTCGGTGTGCATTTCATTAAGGACGCCGTGGACGTCATGCAATACACGAGCCGCGCCCGAACAAACCAGCTTCGCCTCGTGAAGTATCTGCCCGCTACGAAATTGGAAACAGAGATCGTGAAAGGAGAGTAAAGGATGCAAATCTCAACCCGCCGGTTGGAAAAGACGGCGATTTTGGATATTTCGGGCGACATTGACCTGGCGCACTCCCCAGAAGTGCGCCGGCTGGTGCTGTTTGAGTTTCGGCAGAATCGAACACCGCGGGTGATCCTCAATTTACATGCTGTGAATTACATCGATAGTTCCGGTGTGGCCTCTCTGGTAGAGGGTCTCAAAGCGGCACGGGATGTGGGCTCGCGCCTGATCTTGTACGGTCTGAGCCCGATCGCACACGAAGTGCTGCAGTTATCGAAGCTGCTGAAGATTTTTGAGATTTACGATACCGAGGACATGGCCCTGGAAGCCTAGCGTCCGGGGATATAGCAGTGAAGTGCTGCCCGTATCATGATGGAGTTTGTCACACAAGTCGGAGAGACGATAACGAATTGTCTGGCTTACGTCGGCGCGCTCGCGTCATTGACGTGCCGGGCTTCGTATTACGCGTTTGTCGGGCCTTTTCGGGGAAAGCATCCGCGCTGGCTGAGCGCCGTTTCGCAAGCGACGGAAGTGGGGGTTCGGGCGCTACCCATTCTTTCTCTGATTACATTTTTTATCGGCCTCATTTTGGCGCTGCAAAGCGCCTACGAATTGCGGAAATTGGGAGCCTTGAGCTATGTCGCGAGCGCGGTTGCCATCTCTATCACGCGCGAACTCGGCCCGTTGATCACGGCCATTCTCGTGATCGGTCGCTCAGGCTCCGCCTTCGCCGCGGAGATCGGGACGATGCGAGTTACAGAAGAGATCGACGCCCTGGAAACGATGGCGATTGAGCCGGTGGACTTCCTGATGACGCCGAAGTTCCTGGCGATGATCGTGATGATGCCATGTTTGACGATGTGGGCGAACACCATGGGACTTCTCGGTGGTTCGGTTTTCGGCGTCGCGCAGGCCGATTTCACATGGGTCCGGTACATGCGCAGTTCGCTCGACGCGCTATTTTTGCGCGACATCGTGACGGGCCTGATAAAAAGTGTGATGTTTGGAATAACAATTACGGCTGTGGGTTGCCATGAAGGGTTTTCCACCGGAGCGGGGGCAGAGGAAATTGGGCGCTCGACGACGCAGGCGGTGGTAATCTCAATTTTTCTGGTGATTGCAGTGGATCTGGTCTTTACGGCGCTTTTTTTCTTTGCCGGCAACCGCTAGTGGAGCTCGGATATGGCTGAGAGCACAAGAGAGTTCGCGCAAGCCGGTGCAGTCATTTCCGTGCGCGATCTTCGCGTGCAATATGGAGAGCGGGAGATCCTGCACGGTATCAATTTTGATGTGGAGCGGTCGCAGACGCTCGTGATATTGGGCGGCTCCGGCTCAGGAAAGAGCACGTTGCTGCGCACGCTGGTGGGGCTCGAGAAGCCCAGCGCGGGCCAGATCTGGATGAAGGGACAGGATATCGCTGCCATTTCGCGCGCTGAAATGGATGAAATTCGTAAAAAGATTGGTATGTCGTTTCAAGGTGGCGCCCTGTTTGGCTCGATGACCGTAGGAGAAAACGTGGCGCTCCCGTTGCGCGAACATACGGAACTGGAAGATTCAACGATCGAGATTATTGTGCGGTTAAAGCTCGATCAGGTGGGTCTGGCTGGATTTGAAGATTACATGCCTTCGGAATTAAGCGGCGGTATGAAAAAGCGGGCTGCGGTTGCTCGCGCACTGGCCATGGACCCGGAAATTTTATTTTTCGATGAGCCCTCGGCCGGCTTGGATCCCATCATCGCCGCGGGCATCGATCACTTGATCCTTCAGCTCAAGAAAGCGTTCCACATGACGGTGATCGTCGTGACGCATGAGCTGTCCAGTGCATTTCTGATTGCGGACCGGATGGTGTTGATCGACAAGGGGAATATCGTGGAGATCGGGACGACCGAGGAGATGCGTTCGAGCAGGCACCCGCGGGTCAGGCAATTCCTGGATCGCGTGGCGGAGCCGGAAGTTTCGCAGGAACTAGATTATCTGCAGATGCTGACTGAGGACAACCGTGGGGCCGGCCGCATGGCAGGATGGAGGCGAGGGGCATGACGCAAGCGAAACGCGAACAAGCGATGGTGGGCCTGTTTGTGCTCGTGGCCGCAGCCTTGTTGGTGGGTACGTTTATGGCTCTTGGCGGCATAAGCGGCCGTCCCGTAAAAACCTACCACGCCCTGTTTCCCTTTGCCGGCGGCATTGAAGCCGGGACCACCGTGCGTTATTCGGGCGGACCAAAGGTGGGCCGTGTTGAAAAACTGGAGATCGATCCGCAAAATCCGACACGGATTGACGTGACCTTCACCGTCAATTCGGATTTGCCGGTTAAGACGGACAGTCACGTTAAGATTATGAGCATGACGCCCCTCGGGGATAATCACGTGGAGATATTGCCGGGTTCGGCGGAGGCCCGTGAGGCGCCTACGGGAACGCTGTTGCCTTCCGACGCGTACGTCGACCTCACCTCCGTGATGGCCGATGTTCAAGACATCACGCCGCAAGCGCGGGAACTGATCAAGTCACTCAACGATCGCGCGGTCGAGCTGAAGATTACGGTGGGCCGCGTCAATGATCTCATAAGTCCACAAAATCGTTCCAATCTTTCGGCGCTGCTTGCCGAGTCACGCGGCTTGATTGGGGAAGATCGTCCCAAACTCAAGTCAACGTTCGATCGTTTGAATGACGCCAGCGGGCAGTTGCAACCATTTCTGGACGATCTCCGAAAGACGTCGGCGCAGGCCAGTCTGACACTTGATCACCTGGATGCGACGATCGGCGAGAACCGGCCGGACCTTCGTCAGGCCGTCCTGGAACTGCGCCAGTCGCTGGGCACGTTAACGACCCTCACTGGGAGGCTCGACCAGACGGTTGATGTGAATTCTGAAAATATCGATGAGGTTGTGGATAACCTCAGACATGTCACCGAGAACCTCAAGGAATTGACCGACGCACTCAAGGCGAGACCGTACCTTCTGATCCGTTCGAGCCGAGAACCGGAGCACAAGCCGGGCGGTGCGCGATGAGTCTGAAGGATGGATCGAACGAGGACAAGAAAGATCTCCCGATCAGAAAACGGGTCGGCGCGATCATCCTGGCTATAGCGTTAGGAGGTATTTGCGGATGCGGCGCAGTGCCACCGAGCAAGTACTATCAACTCAGTGCTCCGCGCGAAACGAGTTCCCCCGTTCCCGGCGATCCAATTCCGGTCACACTGCTCGTGGGGCCACTGAGGTCTTCGCATCTATATCGGGAGGATCGGCTCGTGTATGCGACAGCCAACGAGCAGATGGGAACCTACCAGGTGCACCGCTGGGTGGAACCTCCGACGGAAATGATGCGGGAATTGTTGTGGCGCTCCCTGCGGGAGTCCCGCCGGTTCAGCGCCGTCTCCCTGTTGAGCAGCAACTCTCGAGGCGACTTTTTGTTGCAAGGGTATCTGTACGATTTCAAGGAAATTTCTGGCCCTGCGCTCGCGGCCCGTGTGAATCTGGAGCTCGAGCTGCGCGAGATCAAAACGGGCGCCATTGTATGGGCGCATGACTACGTACAGGACGAGCCTGTGAGCGGCAAAGGTGTTCCCGCCGTCGCTGCGGCGCTCGATCAAAACGCCCAGCGCGTCGTGAGCGAAGCCGCAGTCAGCTTGACCGATTATCTTGTTGCGCGCTTCAAGAGATAGCGAGACGGCGTCGGAAGACAATTTGCGCGATTTGCAAAGAGGATTCCCTTGCACGAAGTTCAGCCTGATTGGGTCGCACAAGTACGAGACGTTCTCGAGACGCTGAATCAGGGCGTGATCATTACCGACGAGTGTCCACGCATCGTTTATGCCAATGCGGAGTTTCAGAACATGGTCGGCCGAAGCGCTGAGGAACTCCTGGGCCAATACGTCAAAGATTTATTTCCACCCGAAGATGTTCCCTTGCTGCTCCGGCAAATCGAATTGGGACGAATGCACGGCCAATCTCGATTTGAATTCTACTTGCCACAAGTCACCGGTGGCCACCTGCCGGTCATCGTTGCCGCACGGCAACTCGAAGATCCTGAAGGACGCCTCTTTGCGGTCGTGACTTGCACCGATATCGCCGAGCAGAAGAATGCGGAGATGGAACTGCGGCAGGCAAATCGATTGCTCGAGGCACGCGAACGCGCAATTGAAGAAGACCTCCTGCTGGCGGCCCGCGTCCAGCAGAGTCTTTCTCCGAAGAGCCTCGCGTGGGCCGCCTCTTCCGTCGAGACGTATTACCAGGCCGCACGCACGATCGGTGGAGACTTCGGATTGGTTACTCCGGGCGACGACTGGCTTACACTGCTCGTCTGCGATGTTTCCGGGCACGGCATTGGCTCGGCCCTGGTGGCCAACAGGATCTACACCGAAACCGTTTCCCTGATCGAGAGCGGCGCCGCACTCACGCCAATGTTGCAGCATCTGAACCGATTCGTTATGCATAACCTGGGAAGTTTTTTTATGTATTTTACTTTGGCTGCCGCACGGCTCAGTCGCGACGGCCGCTCGCTGGAATTTTCCGCCGCCGGCCATCCCCCGGCCATGATTCTTCGCCCGCGCGAGGCGCCGCGCTTGCTGGACTCGGCGAGCCCTATTCTCGGATGTTTTGAGGATGCGGTCGCCCAGGATTCGGCCGCGCGCGTTGCTCTTGAACCAGGCGACCGAGTTATGTTGTACACGGATGGGTTTACGGAAAATTTCAATTCACGGGGGGAGATGCTCGGTGTAAAAGGCCTGGCCGAGATTGCGCGTGGAGCCTCGAGCTTGTCGCTTCCCGCCATGAAACAGCAGATTCTCGACGACGTGGCCGCCTGGCGCAAGGGTCCTGCTGCTGATGATATGTCCCTTATACTTTTAGAAGTTTTCTAGAGCAGGCTGCATTGCTCTCGATGACCAGGGGTTCATTCTCACCGGGCGAGATCTGGATGCCGCTACCGACGATACGAGGTGGACTCTCGCCCGCTCCCCGCAAATGCTGGAGACCAGCCTTCCCGGCATGTTTGCAGGCGCCGATGTTCGCTCGGGCAACGTGAGGCGCGTGGCATCGGCGGTGGGTGAGGAAGCGATGCGATCCTCCTCGTTCATCGGGTCCTGGCAGGCTTTAGACTTTTGCAATCCCGCAGTCTATTCCTCGCCGTCGCCGTTCGGATCAATGACGCGGATCGGCAAATCG
>Ga0209736_1000461_pt1 | contig 13204 bp, 10 predicted proteins | sample BlaSpr_A8_Ref_M3_FD_187992 | JGI IMG/M metagenome (GOLD analysis project Ga0209736, IMG submission 187992) | Forest soil microbial communities from Thunder Bay, Ontario, Canada - Black Spruce, Ontario site 2_A8_Ref_M3 (SPAdes) (version 2) | ecosystem: Environmental > Terrestrial > Soil > Boreal... | reverse complement strand
CGGTTTTTGCCTGTTCGAGATCTGCCTCGCGACTTGCCGCTTGCGCCGCGAATCGCTCCTCATCCGCGACCGCCCCCTCAACACGTTGTTTCGTCGCAGCCTGACTAGCCAGCAGAGCCTCTTGGCGCGTCCGCTCTGCGCGCGTTCGGACGACATCCGCCCGAACCGCATTTACGCCAGCGGCAGCCGCGGCAATCTGCGCCTTGGCTTGGTCTATTCCGGCGAGCGCCCTCTGAATTCGTGAATCCTGTAGCTCACGCTGCCTTCGGTTGTTTTCAATAGCGGCGTTCGCCGCTTCGACTGCTGCACTTGCCTGTGCCAGTTGCGCCTGGTAGTCGTCGTCCTGGAGCTCGACGAGCAAATCCCCGCTGTGTACGTGCTGAAAATCGGAGACTTTGACGTTCCTGACGATCCCTGCCACTTTTGTGCTCAGCGGGGTCAGATCCCCGCGAACCACAGCATCGTCGGTAACTTGCTCAGCCCTTCCACCTTCCCAGGCATTCCAATCTCTCGTCAAAGTGACAGTCACTGCAGCTGCCAGCAGCAAGACCAGAATGGGCGTCGCATATTTCAGCCATGGCCAGCGGGGCTTTGACTGTGGTGGCGCATGCTCCGCCTGCGCGATTGAACTCTGAGCCGGTGTAGTGGCGGCGGCCATGATGGATGTACCTCCGAGATACACCTAGGGCTAATAACGGAGCACTTCGAGACCCGAGATCGCTGGCGATGATCTCTATGAAAAGAAGGAGTCTTATGGCTAGAGAGGTGACTATGAAATTGCCGATTGATGCCAACATGTTCTCATTTGCGCAGATGTTCACAGTCCTTTGCACTGTTACAGTTCCCGACCGAATGTGAGATGCGATGACACGCAGTCAACCGGCGAAAATGGCGGCTCATGAAAAAGGCGTCGGCCTAGCTAGAGCGTCTGCGAGCCACGCCGGCGGGCAACGCCCAAACGGAAGATAGAAGTCGGCCGGTGCGGCACCGCGTGGGGCGCCAACAAATCAGGACCCCACCCGATGTCGAGTGTCGAAGAGCCCGGGAAGCTGCCCGCCCGATCAACATAGGCCGGCGACCTCTCCAACCCAACGGCAGGCCCGACTCGTGTCAGAAGGCCGATAGGCGAATCTTGATCTACCAAATAACGATCTAGCTCACTGTCGACGATTGGAACGGTCGGTTCGCAGTTGTTAGCGAACCGCGTGCCGAGCATGGCAGTCTTCGCCAGCGCGACACGCACCAGCCAACTACCCCCTTCGTCGGCACGTCGTAGGAGTGCCGCCAAGACACCGAGCGCGCCAAGGCAGCCTGATCCGTAATCGTTGAAGTAGGCCGGAATCAGCGCCGACTTTCCCAGCTTCGCGCTGTGTAAAGCAGCGAGCCCTGTCGCTGCTTGCGCCAGTTGCTCCCAGCCTCGGCGCTCGGCCCAGGGTCCCTGGAAACCATACGCGTTGACCTCGACATAGATGAGTCGAGGATTAATCCTCCGCAGTTCCTCGGGACCGAAGCCGCGACGCATGAAGGATCCCCAGCGAAATCCCTGGACGAATACATCGCACTCGCGCACCAACTCAAGCGCTCGCGCCCTGTCGCTGGCAGAGCGTAGGTCCATATACGTGTTTTTCTTACCGAATGATGTGTCGATGTCGAAGCCTAGAATGTGGTCTTGATAGGGATAGCGGCAGTGGATGACGTCGGCGCCATGTTCGGCAAGCAGCTTGCCAATCGCCGGTCCGGCGACGACATGCGTGAAATCGAGAACACGAATCCGCTCTAATGGTCGAAACGCAGCGGGCTCGAAGGACACTGGGTGACTTTCGGCGAGCTTAGCAATTTCGATCAGCGGTACGCCCGCGAGCGCCTGGCCTTGAGGATGTGCTCGCCACTCCTCCGGGCTGCGCTTAACTGCGGCACATAGGCCGAGAGCGGAGAGTTCTTCCTCGAGCGCCAGGGCATCATGCATCGCTACTCTTCTGGCGATCGCGGCGTGGTCACTCGGACAATCCAAGAAGCGAAGAATGCCATTTCGTAGGTGCTGGTAGGCCCCGTTGAAAAAAATCTCGCGGCCATCGCGAGTGCGATAGAAGCTATTCACCGGGGTAAACACTTCCCCGATGTCAAATTGCCAGCCGCTTTGAAAGAAAAATGCGACTTCATTGAAGAGCAAGGCTGCGTGGCGCCGGTCGACTTTCACCAGCTGTGTACCAAGGCCACGACGCTCACCAATCAAACTCACGGCACTGCCGATGGCGCCCATCAGCGTGACTGCAGTGTCTGCGGTTTCTACAACGGAGTCTATGTAGCCTGGAGACTGCTCCACTTGAACCGGGGCTGTCGCCAGTGCCGGCAGTCCCAGGCCCTGAGTGATTTCCGCCAGGATTTGCTTCTGTCGATCGCTATACATGGATTTCGGAAAGAACTTGTCCTGGCATTATTTTTGGCCAGCTCATTTCTGACTCACTTATAGACCGCAACCCATCAAGGCCTCGAAAAGCCATAAGCCTTCCAGTTCGTCAACACTCTCTGCTGAAGTTCCTGCGGAAATGACCCGGCGAACGAACTGCGTTTCGGCAAGTTCTCTCCCCAGTCCTCAGGAGGCAAGCAGTTGTATACAACTTTCGTTGAGTTTTCCGCGTGCTTTTCGGCCGATGTCAAGAACGCCACCAGAGGACTAGTGCTCTCCTTATTGAAATACACCTCGCCTGATCCCGGATGGCAACGCGTCGCGAAGGCCCAAACCAGTTCCTGTAGATTCGTTGGATCCACGTCGTCGTTTACGACCAGAATTTTGGGGATTTGCGGTCCGAACTTGGCCCCGAAAAGAATCACTCCAATTTTGTGGACCAGTTCCGCCGCTGTGCAATTAAGCTCCCGCCGCCAAGTACGCGGCATGGACACAACCAACCAGTGAATCGCACTTTCCAGGGGAACCCAGGCCATCGACGCCGGTATCCCGTGCTCTCGCAACTGTGCCAGCGCTTCGGCGGCCAGCGGAAGCCCCCATGCGGTGTGATCTTCATCCGTTGGTTGGCCCGCGACAGTGATCGGCAGGATTGGGTTGTTGCGGAACGTCATCGCCGAGACATGGTAGACCGGTTGCTGAATGCCTGGACCAGTCCACATATAGCCGGCATATTCCCCCATTGGACCTTCCGTCGCCGTTTCTGTATTCGAAATCGTTCCTTCAACGACGATTTCCGCTGTAGCGGGTACTTCAAGATCCGAGGTCTCGCATTTCACGACTTCGATTGGCTCACCGAAGTAGGCTCCCGCATAATCTCCCTCGCTCACATAGGGAGGCAACGGCATGCCGCACACAAAAGGCAGGAACGGTTCGCAGCCTTGCACAAGCGCAAACGGGGTAGGCTTGCCCAGATCGCTCCACATCTTGTGAATCACCCCCACGTGTTGCTTGGGATGAACAATGCCCGTCATTCTATTCTTGTCGACAATCATGATTCGGGCGATCGACCAATTGGTCCATTTCTTGTCAGGACTCTGCACAATGATCGCCCCAAGCGTGTTGAAATAGCGTCCGCCATCTCCTTCGTGCATCAGCGGCGTGGGAAACCGGAACAAGTCCACGTCGCCGTCGAGAGCGACGTTTTCTTTGCATGGCGCTGTTTTGATCCGTATTGGCGGAATACCCTTTCGGTTACGGGCATCAGCCAAGGCGTAAATGATTTGGGGTCCCTCGGCCCCAGGGTCGAGGCCGAGCGACACTGCGACGCGCGACAGAAAGAGCCCCTTCTGGCTACTAAGACCTCCCGGCGCGCCGAGCACTCGAAGTCCTTTTTCGAATCCCTTTATGTTGTTGAACAGCGGAGCAGGCGCGCCTGTTTCGTAGCACCTGCGGGTGATCGCGCCGATTTCAAGGTTCCAGTCCACTTCTTTGTCAACTTCTTGTAATTCGCCAATCGCTTTCAGAGCATCAATGTATTCCCGTAGGCTCTTGATGTGATTCATGAGTGCTCCCCTTCGTTCTTACCCTCGACTGGAAATAGCACTCGCCGATGGAACGCCCGACGATTGCTCACCCCAACGCGAAAAATCAGTATCGATGTCAAAAAGATCCAGCACTCTGCCGACGGTGTGTCTCACCATTTCGTCGATCGTCTTCGGAAGTGCATAGAACGCCGGAACCGGAGGCGCAATGACCGCACCACTTTCCGACAGTGCGAGCATGTTGCGGAGGTGAATCGACGTAAGTGGGGATTCCCTCAGCAGCAAGACAAGACGCCGGCGCTCCTTCAGCACTACGTCGCCTGCCCGCGTGAGCAGATTGCTCGTGATCCCATTGGCTAGTTCAGACATGGTTTTGATTGAGCACGGGGCGATGATCATGCCCATGGTTCGAAACGAGCCGCTGGCGATCGGAGCCCCAATGTCCCCAATCGGGTAGCTGATGTCCGCAAGATTTCGGAGGTCCTGCGGTGACAGATTTGTCTCGTAGGTGCGAGTAACCTCGGCGGCCTTCGAGACGATCAGATGCGTTTCCACGCTGGCTTCACGCAGCGCTTCTAGCAACCGGATTCCGTAGATGATTCCCGTGGCTCCGCTGATTCCGACAATGAGCCGACGTTTCATGCAGAAAGCCCGGGATGCCGAAACCAGTGGAGGGTCATCTGTTTTCTCTCACGTTCATGTCCTGGAGATCTTTTGACTGGCTCGACGATCGCATGCTCGTCGGTACTATCCGACCCATCTGATGGTCCAGCCGGTTAACTCGCGGCGTCCAATAGCTCGTTCACTGCAGTACTCAGCCGGTGCATCTTCGCGACATCCCGGACCGTGACGTCCGGATTTGCGACAAAGAACAACTCCGCTTCGACTGCGAGACTCAGCAGCCCTTCTACCGACTCGGCATCATTTGACCCTTTGAAGCCATCCCAAACACCAACGAAGATCTGGTCAAGCCAAGGGCCTGCTTCCTTGAGGATGTCTTTGATGTAGGGCTTGAAGTCGCCATCAAAAACAATTGTGAAGAGAATCCGCGTATCGTTGTCGAACAGCAAAACGCGGAAGTCGTGAACCGTGCCAACGCGCTTTTCCCAGTAGCCGGCCTCGGCCTGGATCTGCGAGAGCCGCTCGCGGAAGATCTTCGCACCGCCTGGCGCAACCTTCCCGATCCCGGAGATCTCCCCTTTTTTTCCGATCCGCTTACCGGGCCCGTCGGGTTGACGCGTCACCTTTTGGTCGGTTGCTGTGCGCTCATTTTGAACAACCTTCGCTGCACTCCGTTCGTTTTGAACTGCTTCTGTTGCCATTGTGTTGCTCCTTTCCTAGAGTTCACTGTGTGCGCTCGCTGACGTCACGCCCCTGAGAATTCCGAAGCGTTGCGTCGCGCTTGGACCTGGCGCTATCGCCGCACCGAGCTAGGAGCTTGGGATTTTTGTGCTTCTCAACGTTTCGGGGCCGCCCCCTTTGCATCACCTCCGAACGGACAAATCCCTGCGCGATCCCACGCCGCCTGACGTCCCTTCCAGCCGCCAGTACGGTAGGCGACCGAGACTTCATACACGCCCCGGCGCGCAGCGAGGACCGGATCGTCGGATGGCTCAATGCCATCGGTCAGGCGCGTGGGGTCATGCATCATCACTGGGTCGCCAATCTCTTCAACAGTTGTCGTCCGGTTGATCTCCAGCTGACCAATTCGTGTGCGCAAGCGATCGTCAGGCCAGGGAGCGTTCGGGTCATCAAGCGGATCACCATCCCCGGCCAGTTGCAGGACGAGATTGAAAGCAACTGGCCCCTTGCGCAGGCGCGCTTCATATTCTTCAAAGAGATGATTCGGCGGTTGCTTCTGCAGTTCTTCCAGGGTCTGGCCAGCAACACCAGCTTCGGGCTCCCAGTGATAGCGAGCGTACCGCGCTTCATCCGAGACGTTCACAAAGCGGAAGGCATGGAGCATGTGGAACGCTGTCTGAGCAAGGCTGACAGCTGCCGGCAAGCTTTTCGCGAGTTGCACAGCGTGTGCGACCCATGGACGCGTTGCTAGGAATGGCCCGATCCTGCTCGGATCAGGCTGACCGGTCGCGGGATCCGGCCGAACTGCTTCCAGAAACCCAAGGGTTTCTTCTGGGGTGCGCGCAAAAAAAAGTGGGATGGGCAAAGAAACCAAATCGGTTACTGTGCCATCGGGAAGATAGAACCTTACTGCCATGGAGGTCGTGGTTGCCGGTCCCCAAGGATTTCCCGATCGACTGTTCGAATGGCGCACCGTAGCCGGCACGGTTTGACCCTGTAGGTGTACCGCGCGGCTCAGTTTTTTGGCCTCCGGTGTGGCCCGGAACGTAGCCGCATAATAACGACCTGAGGCATGCACATCGCGGTAGCCCGCGTGAAAGCCCTGAAAATCCTGGTGAATCGCTTCAACAAGCTGTGAGGCTATTCGGTATTGACCGTGATTCATATTCTTCTCCTCTGTTGAGCTGCTGTAGAAAGCGCGTCACGAATGCAGGTTTGTTTCAACCCGCGGCGTCCAGCAAGACGTCGAATGCTTTCTTCGTCTTTAGCGCCTTCCAAACATCGCGAACTGACGCATCGGGATACGCGCTGTAAAAGCCAACGGCCGTTACCTGTTGGCTGGCGATCCAGTCCTTGATGTTTGGAGCGTGAATGCCGGGATATCCAGCACACTCCTGAAACAGCAAGTCAATCTCGTCCGGAAGGATGGTGGCAAAATCATCGATGTATGACTCCCAGGTGCCGTCGAATGTGGAGGCAAAGATTACCCGGGTGTCGTTATCGAAAATTACGAACCGCAGGTCGTGGACCGTAGCTATTCGATCCGTATTCTTTTGGCGTTCACCTGTGAACCCATCCGCCAACAGCTTGCGCATGCGTTCCGCGCCATCTGGCTTGAGCGCACAGATCAGAGTGAACTCATTTGATTGCCCTGCTTTTGTGCCAGGCCGAGGCTTTGCTGCATTTTGAGTGGTTGCCATCTTTTCTCCTTCTTTAATCTTGCGGTACACATTGCTAGCTATCTTTACGGTTGATTAACGCTTTTCTCTACGGGCGCTGGTTTCCAGACCGGCCAACCAGGTCAAGGCTCGCAGGCCGGGCATGAAGCAGTATTCGCCTCCGCGCACGGCAACGAATTGCGGCAGGCCATGGAGACGGCGGCGGACCGGGCGCCTAGGGATGGTGAAAGTTCCTTCGCCCTGGTCATTGCCTATGATCGGGTCCTGTTCCGTTCCGTGACCGATGAAGTTGCCATCCGTCACCCATTGCGATTGCACGAATTCGAATTGCTGCTTCAGGTGCGCGCCGATCAGCAGAAAAACGCCGCCGCGCTCCTCGCCGTCATCGTCGAGGATCCCTTCCGGCAGCGGAGGTCCATAGTTCGTGCCACGCCGCAAAAAGTGGTGGAGACTTACAGCCACAATGTCGGCTTTCAAGGCATCGCGCGGGTTTACGCGCCGTATGTGCGCACTGAAAGGGCACTTCAAACCCTGCATGTCGTCTTCATAGCTGAACACGTTATTGCGATATGCATCCGCGCCTAATTTGGGATCATCATGCTCAGGAGCGAGCGCCAGAGGAGCCCCGCTGCGCCATCTGCCAACCATTTTCGCGGCGATCAGTTCTTCCTCTTCGGGGCCTGCCGCTTGCTCACGCAGATATTTCCGAAACTCGGCGACTCTCGTGTGAAATTTGCGAAAGGCGAGGAAGGTGCCGTTGCGGCGCAACACCTCGGGCTCAGGGCTTGTCGCTGTCTCTCCCAATTCGTCTGGATAACCCATGACGAACTCGCCCGCCTTGATGGGCGAACCGAAGCCCGGATGGACAGGGGCACCGCTTCCTTCCACGTGAGGATTGTGAAGTCCGTCCTTGAAGCCGAAAGGATTGCGTCCATCCGGAAGCTCACTGAACTTCAATCGGTAGACAACGGAGACTTGCGGGAGATCGTGATGACTCTGTCGTGCTCGCTCCAAAACCATTTCCAGGCTTTGGTCATCCTTTGAGTAGATCGCCAAGGCGACGTGCATGTCCGCGGTGCCGAATGGATATTCCCAGTTTGCCGGGGCGTTATTACCGACATCGTTCAGAATGGAGGCCCGCGCCGCCATGCCTTCGCGAAATTCGTGGGGAAAACTGTCCAGAGACGCCTGAGGAACCCCGAGTGCCTTGAGACCTTGATAGGTGAAGGCGATGCCCAACCAGCCAGGGAGAGTCGGTGTCCACCAGTCGTTCGCCGGTGCCACGTGCGGGATGATGCGGCGCAACATTTCACGTCCCTGCGCCGCGTCGTCTATGCGAAGTATGACGTATTGTCCTTTGTATGGACGCGGGCGCGGACGCAAAACCGTCGCCTGAATGTCGCTCACTTCGAGAGTGGGGATACCCATCGTCGGCGTGATGGTTTCAATCTGCAATTTCGATTCATCCTTTTCGTGGCGTTGAATTCGCGTCAACCTTCAAATTGCACCAGGACAATAATGTTCATTCCAAAATGTTGACCGCCGACGTGATGCGCCAGCCTTGCGGAGTCAGAGCCATGAGATAAATCACACCGAATCGCGCCATCACGTTGCCTGTGGTATTCCGCCGCACCCACAACGCATCGATAAGTGCTGCTTGGGAGTTGAGAATTTTGATGTCACACCGATCCAGCGCTGATCCGGCAAAATGCGCATGCCGCAACCTGCCAATTTCGCCGCCCATGCCCTCCCCACCTGTAATCGCCGCGTCGTCCTTCATAACCATGTGGAAGTTCGAACCAATGAACCTAAGTGGCGCGCCGTAGAACTCGAGCAGGGCGCTGAGATCCGAGCGTTCCCCGTCTGCTAGTTCCACAAAAGTGGGGCCGTAACGCGAAAAGAATTCATGGATTTCAGCAAGGATCGCGGACTCGTTCGGCACTGCCGCAGTCTTGATCGCTTCTGTTAGCCCCATCGTCGGAAATCCTCCCTGCGGTTGCGGCCGTACACGAAAAATTGGACAACTTGCGATCCGCCGTTCTAGGAAACGTTGGTTGAAGCTACGCTCGCCGCCGCTCCCGGAATGCAAACCGCGCGACCGCGCACCTTTCCTGCGACCAAATCGCGGTAGGCATCCGCGACGCGGCTGAGCGGATAGCGATCTTCGATCGTCTCGATTCGACCAAGCCGCGCGAGTTCGATCACCTCGCGCAAATTGACCGTCCCACCGTTCATGCTCGTTGCAAGTTGAGCGCCCCACGGCACTTCGTGCAAACCAAACGGCACCGTTTTTAGCGCGGCCCCGACAAGGGTCAGTCGGCCGAGTCGTGCCAGAGCAGCCACGCCGGTCTTTAGAGTCGGTTCGGCACCGACGCAATCAAGAATGAAATTAGCGCCAGTCCCGGAGGTGAGGCTTCGGATCTGTTCCGCCGTGGTTCCATCACTGGGCAGCGTGTTGTCGGCACCGTGTTCCTTCGCCAATTGCAGATGAGTCGCGTCACTATCAACCGCGACGACTCGCGCAGAGCAGAGAGTCCGGAGGAATTGAACGGCGAGGAGTCCAAGGCCACCTACGCCGATCACCACGGCAGTCGTACCGGGAACAAGAAAAGGCAACGCCGGCTTCATCGCGGTGTATGTGGTGAGGCCTGCGTCTGTAAGGGGTGCAGCGAGGATCGGATCAAAATCGCCCATGGGAACGGCGAAGCGCGCATCCACGACAATGTATTCCGCCAGTCCGCCATCGAATCCGACCCCGGCGCCGGAAAGATTCGAAATGTAGTAGCAGAAATTCTCTTCTCCGCGGCGGCAGGGAGGACAGTGTCCGCAGCTTCCCCACACGGGCATGACGGCCACCGGTTCGCCCGTCTTAAAGCCAACAACCCCCTGGCCGACGTCAGCGACCCAACCCGCAATTTCGTGCCCCAAAGTGAATGGCGGAGTGGCATGCCACTCGTCGAGTTGTGACTTGGTCTTGCCCATGATGGCGACATCCGTGTGACACAACCCGCAACCACCCACTCTGATGAGAAGTTTGCCGGCACCTGGGGACGGCTTGGCTACGTCCTGAAGCTGCGGAGGCTGTTGCGGTTGGAGCAAACGATAGGCAATCATCCATTTATCTCCTCAACCCTTTCTGAAGTTCCATTTAGCTCTCACTTCAATACTCGTCTCTGCGTCGCTGCTTGAGGTGAACGCAATCGAAGACCCAAATCCACCGTGCCCCGATTGCTTTCAAACGACGTGACTTGCGTGGCTTCCGGGACACTGGGAACGCAAGAGGTTTCGTTAGCGGGTTCCCAGATGCGCAGATATTGACAGTAACCAGCAACACGATGAGTATCGTCACGAGTTGTTGAAAGGGAGTTGTTGCGCGTGACGCGATGTAATGAAGGAAAAGGAATATAATCCACGCTGGCGTGGTGCTGAGCGGCCGCGCGGCAAGCCCTACCCCCTTGGCTTGTCACCTGCTTGGCAATGAGGACTCGACCCCGAGGAATCCGTATTTGTTCACGGGTCTGGAGACGCACGCGTGCAAAGCAGAACGGCTAATTCCTCTATCCGCGTCGGGCGCCAGCTGCTCTGCGGTTTCTTCCTGCTTTTGTGTACTTGTTCAACGAGTCGTACACAAACCGTTTACGGCTCCATGCTCGGACATGTGGTGGATAGCACCGGAGCCGCTGTCAGTGGCGCGATGGTCACTCTCACGAGCCTCAAAACCTCGGGACAGCGAACAACCAAGACAGACAGTCGAGGTGACTATCAGTTCGTTGCTCTCCCTCTCGATTCCTATCAATTGGAAATTGCGAGCCCGGGCCTCAAACATCTCATCAGGGAATCGATTGAGGTAACCGTAGGATCGGTGGTGCGAATCGATGCGGCGCTCGTTGTGGGTGCGACGAGCGACTCCATCGAAGTCCGCGCGGAAACTCCTCTGTTGCAGACCGAGCAAACCTCTTTAGGTCAGGTGATCGAAGGAAGGCAGGTGCAAAATATCCCTTTGAACGGGCGCAATGTGATGAACCTCGTCGCGTTGGTTCCTGGCGTAATCCCCCAAGGCGGCACGCAAGGAAGCACCGCCGGAAACTACGCTGCTTCCGGGGACTTCACGAACGTCGCTGGCTTTGGGAACTATCAAATCGGCGGTGGCTTAGCCGGACAAGGCGCCTTTCTTTTCGACGGAGCGTCGCTGAACGAAGTGATGAGCAACAATACGGTATTGGTGCCGACACAGGATGTCGTCCAGGAGTTTCAAGTCGTAACAAGTGTGCCAAACCCAGAATTTGGCGGCTTTTCGGGTGGAGTGGCTTCCTTTGTTTCAAAGTCAGGGTCCAACGCATTTCACAGTTCCGCCTATGAATACTTACGAAACACTATTCTCGATGCCAACAATTTTTTCAACAATGCGAGCGGCGTTGCGCGCTCGCAACTCGTTCAGAACCAGTTCGGCGCGACGGTTGGTGGACCAATCCGAAGAGAGCGTACTTTTTTCTTTTTTAATTACGAAAGGTTTACTAGGAAAAATGGAATACCTTTCGAGGGCCGCACTCCCACCCCCGCGGAGTTGAACGGCGATTTCCGAGCTGACCCTCCAATCTACGATCCTGAAACGGGAAAGCAGTTCGTTTGCAACAGCGAACTGAACGTAATCTGTCCGAATCGGATCGATCCGACAGCGAACGTGATGGCAAACGTTCTTCATTATTGGCCTGGCCCCAATGCGGACCTTGCAGGGGGAGCGATCAACTACAGCGTGAATGCCGCAGCAGCCGTGGATACAAACCAATACAACGGGCGAATCGATCAGATCATAAGCGACAAACAGCGTCTGTTTGGCCGATACACGTATTGGGATATCAACACGCATCCGACTCAGTACGTGTTTGGCACACCCGAGAGCGGCCCCACAAGCTTAGTGAGCGGGCTGGTGGGCGATCAGCAAGTTGTCCTCGGAGACGTCTACACGTTCAATCCTTCCACAATCGGCGACTTAAGAATTTCCTATCTGCGGGCCAGCACCCCGATCACTCCCGCCAACAACAATGTGGATTTGTCGGAGTTCGGTCCGTTTTGGGCGGGCATTTCCGGCAGTGTCACCCATCGTCAATTTCCCGACCCGATCATCGTCGGAACACTCACCGAGCCATATGGAGGCATGGACGTCACAAACAATGATCTGGCGAACAACTATGCCATCTCAGCATCCCTCACGAAAATCATGGGACGAAACACTCTAAAATTCGGTGCGGATCTTCGTCGATATGATTTTCGCGAAGGACAGACAATCTCAGCCTCTGGGCTGTTCGTATTTGCTGGAATTTTCACCAGCGGACCGCTCTCCCCACCAGCCTCCGGCGCAACTGCTATTGCTGATTTCGTGCTCGGAGACATCACTCCTGTTGCCGGCACGTCCGGCTTCCAGACCGCTGTGGATGCTCACGCTCGGCAGTACTACCAGGGCTACTACGTGAATGACATCTTCCAGCTGTCTCGCAAGCTGACGATAAACCTGGGCCTGCGCTGGGATATCCCCGACTCCTACTCGGAAGGGAAAGATCTGAACACCGCGCTGCTCCCGCAACTGCAAAATCCGCTTGTTCTCGTTAACAGTCCCCTTTATCCAAACCGGAATGACCTCGAAACACACTATCGACTGTTTGCGCCACGTATTGGAGTGGCTTACCAGATCAAGACACAAACAGTGCTTCGGGCTGGATACGGGATTAATTACCTACCGCAAGGAGTCGCTGTCGCGGGCCCATGGCTGTCTCCAATCAATTCGGCGACAACGAGCACCCCGTTCGGAGGTACTTTGAGCGACCCACTCCTGGGACAACCGTTGATTCAACCCATCGGCAGGAACGAAAACGAATTGAGCACGTTCATCGGTCAGAGCATCCAGAGCAGAATTCCCACTCAGTCGTTCCCATATGTGCAGCAATGGAATCTGAACCTCCAACAATCGTTCGGCAATGGGGCATTGATCAAGGTCGGTTACGCCGGATCCCGCGGGGAGCACCTGCCACTCGGCGTTCCCGCTCTTGAGATTGGCGATGTAGGGGCAGAACTGAATCAGCTTTCTCCCAAATACTATTCAATGGGTCCGGCTCTGCTTCAGCCGACCGCGAGTGGCCAGACCCTGGGACAGACACTACGTCCTTATCCCCAATACCAGGCAGTTGATGCCAACTCTGCTTTCACCGGCGACACCTACTACAACTCTTTGCAAGCAACGTTCGAGGAGCGCTTGTCGCATGGGGGGATCTTACTGGCCG
>Ga0209736_1000460_pt1 | contig 13208 bp, 11 predicted proteins | sample BlaSpr_A8_Ref_M3_FD_187992 | JGI IMG/M metagenome (GOLD analysis project Ga0209736, IMG submission 187992) | Forest soil microbial communities from Thunder Bay, Ontario, Canada - Black Spruce, Ontario site 2_A8_Ref_M3 (SPAdes) (version 2) | ecosystem: Environmental > Terrestrial > Soil > Boreal... | reverse complement strand
AAAGCCTGAGTGACAGGCGTTTCCTGGATTCGATTTAGAACGCTTCGAACAAGATTTTAGAACGGTTTCAAACTTGAAATTAGAATCGCTGTGATCTGGATGTATTCAAACATCGCAGCGCCGTCATCGCGTTGACCCGAATTTTTTCACTCGATACCAACGCCTCATCGCTCGTTGAGATGAAACGCATGAGCGAATTGAATCGGGTTCGGGGGCGCGTGGGAATGACTCAATCAAGAATACCGGGAGCGTTGCGAGCGATCGCGGTATTCAACCCGGACAACGCGGGGCCGAGCAACTGCTTCGGCCGAAAAATCTCCCCGCTTGGCGGCCTGATGGCGGTCTCGGTCGGCCATGCCGCGCTCGCCGTGCTGGCCGGTGCGACGGCGGCGCACGCGCAAACCGCGGCAGCGACAACGCCGTCGCGCGCGGAATCGCAACTTCCGCCGATCGAGATCACTTCCCCGGAAGCACAGCGCCGCGCCAATGGCGCCGCAGCGCAACGCGCCGATCGCGGCGCGCAGCGGCGGCAGCCGCAAGCCGCGCGGCAGCCGCAGCCGACTTCGGCGCCAAAAGCCTTCGCGGTATCGCAGGACGCCCGCACCGGCACCGTCGGCTATTACGCCGACAGCACGTCGTCGGCGACCAGGACCAACACCCCGCTGATCAACGTTCCGCAATCGGTCAGCGTTCTGACCAGGGATTTCATTGCGGATCAGGGCACCCACAGCATCACCGATCTGTCGCGCTATGTTCCGGGCGTCGCCGCCCATCAGGGCGAAGGCAACCGCGACGAACTCGTCATTCGCGGCGTCGATACCAGCGCCAACTTCTTCGTCAACGGTTTCCGCGATGACGTTCAATACTACCGCGACATCTACAACACCCAGAGCATCGAAGTGCTGAAAGGCCCGAGCGCGCTGGTGTTCGGGCGCGGCGCCGGCGGCGGTGTCGTCAATCGCACGCTCAAGGAAGCCGATGGAACGCGGGGTCTATGAAGCGACGGCACAGACAGGCTCCTACGGCGACCGCCGTGTCACGCTCGACGCCGGGCAGGCGGTGAACGAAAATGTCGCGGTGCGCCTCAATGCATTTTATGAGGGCAGCGACACGTTCCGCGATTACGGCCATCTCGAGCGCTACGGATTCAACCCGACGGTCACGCTGAAGCCGGACGACGATACCAAGGTCAAGCTGAGCTACGAATTCTATCACGACAGGGAAGTCGCCGATCGCGGCAACCCGTCGATCGGCACCGGCGCCCGTTTCAATCCAACGTCGCCTTTCGCGCCGAACGGCGATCTCACGGCCTTCTTCGGCAGTCCGATCTACAACAACACCTACGCGGATGTGCAGACCGCGATGGCCGTGATCGAGCACGACTTCGGAGGCGGGCTCACCGTCAAGAATTCGTCGATCTATGCGGACTTCAACCGCGGCTACCAGAACGTCTATCCGGGCAGCTCGGTCACGCTGCCTGCCGGCACGTTCAGCTACAATGCCTATAACCACATCACCAACCGCGAAAACGCATTCAACCAGACCGACTTCATCTACAAGACGATGACCGGTCCGGTCCGCCACACCATTGCGTTCGGAACCGAATTCGGCCGCCAGACCGGGATCGACCTGCGCAACACCGGCATCTTTGCGAATACCGGGACAAATGTGGACATCGGCAACGCCTTCGCTCCGACCTATTTCGGCACGATCAATTTCATCCATCAATTCCCAGGCGCCTTGTCGCCCGGCGTGACCGCGGCCGACTCCAACAGCAGATACCGCCTCGATACCGAATCCGCCTATGCGCAGGACCAGATCGAGGTCACGCGCTGGCTGCAATTGATCGCCGGCGCGCGTTTCGACCGATTCGACTTCAACGCAACCGACGAAAACACCAATATCTTCCGTCAACGCACCGACGACAAAGTATCGCCGCGCGCGGCCGTGATCGTAAAACCGGTCGACAATGTCTCGGTATACGGCGCCTACAGCATTTCGTATCTGCCCTCGTCGGGCGATCAGTTCAGCGCGCTGAATACCGGCTCGGCGCTGATCCCGCCGCAAAAATTCGAAAACACCGAGGCGGGCGTCAAATGGAACATATTTCCGCGGCTGCAATATACCGCGGCGATCTATCAGTTGAACCGCACCAACGTGCCGCTGGCGATCGGCGGCGGTTTGTTCGCGATCAGCGGCTCCGACGTCATCAAGGGTTTTGAGACGGCGCTGACCGGCTATGTCACCAATGACTGGCAGGCGACGCTCGGCTACGCCTACACCGATGCGCGGATCGGCAGCGATACCAATTCTTCCACCTCGGCGGTTCCAGCCGCGCCGACGATCCTGAAGGGCAACCGCGTCCAGCTGGTGCCGTTCAACCAGCTATCGCTGTGGAATAAATACCAGATCAATCCGATGTGGGGCGCCGGACTTGGCATCATCTACTTCTCGGATTCCTATGCGGCCTCGGACGACTTCGTCAAACTGCCGGGCTTTGTTCGCGTCGATGCGGCGCTTTATCTGAAGCTCAACCAGACCTGGAGCGGACAGCTCAATGTCGAGAACGTTTTCAATACCGGTTATTGGGCGTCGGCCGACGGCAATAACAATATTTCTCCGGGGCAGGGCCGCACCTTCCGCGTGGTAGCGCGAGCCAGGTTCTAGACCCATGAAGCCGGGGAGGCAGACGAAGCGCGTTCGGCCGCGATTACCTCGCAGATCGCTGCACCTGTCACAATCGGCTCCGCGACCGGGCCGAAGTCTCGACAGGGCCGGCGGCGTTGCGGAGATTCCCCGCGGCGTCCGACGTGGCGCTCGACCCACACCTTGTTCAATTCGGCGAATGCGATCAAAGTGGTCGACAAATACCGTTGACACAAGTAAGCGATTGCTGAGATGTTATACTATAACATCTGGAATGGTCGGGCAGGTCTCGGCATACTCTGGTCGGGGTGGTTGCTGGCATGAACTGGTTCCGGTCGAACGTCAAACATGGCTCGCGGCTGGCGCTGTTTGCGCTGGCGGTCCAGTTTGCGCTTTCGTTCGGGCATTTCCACGCCGATGCGGCGCAGGCCGCGCCGGCGATTCAATCCGCCGCGGCGCAATCCGAATCTTCCACCACCGATTCTCCGCGCGCACCCGATGCAGTCATTCAATCTGCTCGGCAGGAGCAGCCCGCCTCCGACCACAATTCCGACCAGCAGACCAACGACCCTTGCGCGATCTGCGCCGTCATGGCGCTCGCCAACACTGTCTTGATTGCGACGCCGCCGCTGTTGCGGCTGCCGCAAGCCGTCGAGTTCCTGTATCTGACGACCGACGCCGAGTTCGTCCATCTGAACTCCACAGCTGTCGCCTTTCAGCCTCGCGCGCCGCCCGTTTCCTGACATCGAATTTCTATCAGCCCTGGAGATCGCCACGCCCTGCGTGGCGGATCCGGGAATCGAAATTGGCCCGTCGGATATCGACGGCAAGCGCCTTTTCCGAATTCGTCGACGGTCACGAATTCGGCGGCAGCTTTTCAGGATTGGGACAAATGGCGCGCGTCGTAAAAAGTATACTTCTTCTTTCCGGTTCAGCGTCACTGCTGCTCGGCCTGGGTGCCACAGCCATGTCGCAGACCGCGACGCCAGCTACGGGAAATGACACGACGGCGCTTCCCAACATCGTGGTGGAGGCGCCCAAACAGGTGGCCGGCACACCGAAGCAGCGGCCGAAGCCCCACTTGGCCGCCCGGCGCGCGGTGTCCCCGCCGAGCGCGCCGCCGGCGCAGGTTTCGCCGGCCGCACAGCTTGCCGCAAAGGGCAGCGTCTTCGATCAGGCACGCAGCAATATTTACACAACCATCGGCACGACCTCCGCCACGATCAGCCACCAGACTATCCAGGATCTCCCCCAAGGTGACAATCAGCCGCTGGAGAAAGTGCTGCTGCAGCTTCCAGGGGTCTCGCAGGATTCCGCCGCCAGTGGCCTGCTACATGTCCGCAACGACCACGCCAACGTCCAGTTCCGCATCAACGGGGTGATGCTGCCCGACGGGCTCTCCGGCTTCGGCAGCGTTTTCGACACCAGCTTTGTCGGCAGCATGGCCCTGGTTGTCGGCGCCCTGCCTGCCGAATTCGGGCTGCGCACGACCGGTCTCGTCGACATCACGACTCGCACCGATCTTTTCAACAACAGCGGCACCGTCAGCATGTATGGCGGCAGTCATGGAACCGTTACGCCAAGCGTCGAGTATGGCGGCACCTTTGGCGGCAACTGTGCCGCGACGCCCGCGACTGCGCCGGGTTACGTCAAGGCGCCGGCGGCTTCCGCGGATTGCTTCCCCGGCGTCCAGTACTACTTCACCGGCCGCTATCTGCAGACCACGGTGGGGATCGAAAATCCGACGCCTGCGTACAATGCGATCCACGATTTCTCCCAGCAGGAGCGAGGCTTTGCCTACATGTCCGCGTTCATCGACCCGACCACCCGGGTCAGCCTGATCGCCGGCACCTCGAACAACAACTTTCAGATTCCCAATGTTCCCGGTGCGCCGATTGGACAAAATGGATTTGTCACCAACGCATTCGGCGTCACCGATTTCGATTCGGCGCGCCTCAACGAAAATCAGTGGGAGCTCACTCACTTCGGCGTATTGTCGGTGCAGAAATCCGTGGATGGCTTCGACGGCCAGTTGTCCTATTTCACGCGCTACAACAATTTGCACTTCTTGCCGGACCCGATCGGCGATCTGTTGCTGAACGGCATCGCCTCGACCGTCACCCGCACCTCCTACACCAACGGCATTCAGGGCGACGGCTCGTATCAGGTCAATTCGGCCCACACGATCCGCGCCGGCTTCTCGGTCAGCGGCGAGCAGGTATTCGTCGGCAATACGTCGCTGGTCGAGCCCTGCATGATTTGCGACGGCAGCGACAATCTCGCGCCGGTGTCGATCACCGACAACGTCTCGAAACTGGGCGTGCTGATGGGGGTCTATGCGCAGGACGAGTGGAAGCTCACCAACCAGTTCACGATCAATACCGGCTTGCGCTTCGATCAGATGGATCAATTCATCAGCGCTAACCAGTTCAGCCCGCGGTTCAGCGCCACCTACAAGCCCTTCGAGAACACCACCTTCCATGCCGGCTACGCGCGCTACTTCACGCCGCCGGTGCTGGTGGAGGCGGCTCCCGCCAACATCGCCTTGTTCAACAATACGAGCGGAGCGGCGTCGGCCGGTGCGACCAACGACCCGGTCCTGCCGGAGCGCTCGAATTACTATGATGTGGGCGTCGATCAAAAGATCCCGCTCGGGTGCACCTCTCCCTCGCCGAGCGACTGCTCCAGTCTCGAGCTCGGCGTCGACGCCTATTACAAGACCGCCAAGGACCTGATCGACAACGGCCAATTCGGACAGGCCTTGGTGTTAAGTGCTTTCAACTACGAAAAAGGCTGGAACGAAGGCATCGAATTCCATACCAAATTCAATAGTCCCTACCTCCAGGCCTACGGCAACGTCGCCGTGGCGCAGCAGCGGGCGATCAACCCTGTTTCGAACCAGTTTCTGTTCGACAACACCGTGCCTCTCGCCGATCTCGGCGGCTTGACCCGGCTTCAGTACGTCCAGACGCACTTCATCTATACCGATCACAACCAGTTCGTCACCGCCTCGGCGGGTGCCGTTTATCAGTTCTGCGGCCGGCCGGCGACGGTCGGCGACACATTCGGCGATGGTGGGAAGTGGTGGTGCGGCACAAAGCTCAGCGCTGACCTGATCTACGGCACCGGCCTGCGCAGCGGGGATGCCAACACCAGCACGGTGCCGGCCTACACACAGGTCAATGTCGGCATCAAACGCGAATTCCTGCTGCCCAACGATCCCTTGCCGATGACGGTTCGTTTCGACGTCGTCAACGTGTTTGACCAGATCTACGAGATCAGGGAGGCAGGCGGCATCGGCGTGTTCGCGTCGCAGTTCGGCCCGCGCCGCGGCTTCTTTGTCGGCATTTCGAAAAAGATATAGCTGACAGGATGCCACGCGCCGTGCCGGGTTCAGGTTTGGGATATCGCACGAATAGCGTTCCCGGGATGGACCAAGCCGGGCAAGTTGAGGTTCGATGTCGTGGATTTGTTTGACAGGATCTACGAAATCAGGGGCGGATCGGGTATCGGTGGGTTCGCGCCGCAATTCGGCCCGCGTCGGGGTCTCTACGTCGGCATAGCGCGAAGGCTATGACCGACCGGATGCACAGCTCACAATCTGATTCACCATTGGGCCGAATATGAACACTTCTCCTCTTCGAGCGATCCATGCGGCGATCTTCGCGATTGCGATGCTTGTCGCGGCATCGCCGTCGTCGGCACAACAGAGTACGGCCGCCCAGCAGGCTCCCGCCGCGTCGCAACCGGCGGCGGTTCCGGCGCAAGCCGCGCCAACCGCGCCGTCGGCGGTTGCGCCTGCAACTCCGACGCCTGCGGCCTCCGATGCAAGCGCCGATGGCGCAAGGCCGCTGAAATCGACCACGACCGCGCTGCGCGAGTTGTCGCCCTGGTCGATGTTCCTGTCGGCGGATATCCTGGTCAAGGCGGTCATGATCGGTCTGGCTTTCGCCTCGCTGGTGACCTGGACGATCTTCATCGCCAAGATCATCGAGCTGTCGGTGATCCGGCGCAAGCTGCGCGCGGCCCTCGGCAAGATCGGCGATGCGCGCTCGCTGGCGGAAGCGCAATTCGCGCTCGGCGCCAAGGACAGCGTGTTATCGTCGCTGCTGGCGGCGGCGATGCGCGAGGGACGGCTGTCGGCGGGAATTTCCAGCGACGCCGGCATCAAGGAACGGGCGGCGTCGAGCTTTGCCGAAATCGTCCGCGCCGAAGCGCGGCGGATCAGGCTCGGCATGGGATTGCTCGCAACCATCGGCGCGACGTCGCCGTTCGTCGGGCTGTTCGGCACCGTCTGGGGCATCATGAACAGCTTTATCGGCATCTCGAAATCGCAGACCACCAATCTCGCGGTGGTCGCCCCCGGCATCGCCGAGGCGCTGCTTGCGACCGCGTTCGGTCTCGCCGCGGCGATTCCGGCCGTCATCATCTACAACCATTTTACCCGGGTGACCAAAGGCTACCTCGAACTGGTCGGCCGCGCCTCGGGCGCGGCAGGCCGATTGCTGTCGCGCGATCTCGATCGCACCCATGGCGCGCAATCGCGCGCGGCGGAGTAGACGATGGCTGCCTCGATCTCCGATACCGAACTCGATGACGACAGCGATTTTGCCGAAACGCACGAGATCAACGTCACGCCGTTCATCGACGTCATTCTCGTTCTCCTGATCATCTTCATGGTGGCGGCGCCGCTGTCGACCGTCGATCTTCCGATCGATCTGCCGTCGTCGACCGCGACCCCGCAGAAGAAGCCGGACAAGCCGACCTATGTCAGCATCAAGCCGGATCTGGCGGTCGCGATCGGAGAGACCCAGGTCAAGCGCGTCGATCTGGTTCGCTCGCTGGACGCGATGGCGGATGCCAGCAAGGATCGCTTTATCTTTCTGCGCGCCGACCGCGCGGTGCCCTACGGCGAACTGATGGACGTGCTGGAGATCTTGCGCGCCGGGGGCTATTCGAAGATCAAGCTGGTGGCGCTGGAGGGCGTTCCGGACGCCGCGTTGCCGCCGGCGGCGCCTGAAAATCCGAAACCTTGAGGAGGCGCGATATCGAGATGCCCGGCCTCGTCATCGAGCAAAAATCTTCCCGGCGGCTGTGGATGTTTGCGGCCGTGAGCGCGGTTGCGCTTCACGTCGGCGGCGCCGCGCTGGCGGTGGCGCATTTGCGCAGCGAGGATCCTGACGATTCTCTCGGTGCCCCGGCGATCGAGATCGGGCTGGAGCTGATGTCGCCGCGCCTTGAAACCACCGATTTGCCGCCGGGCCCGGATACCGATGCTTCGGTGGCTTCGCCCGCCCTTGCCGAGCAGAAGGCCGAGCTGAAAGAGACCGAGTTGCCCAAGGAGGTGCCGACCGAGGCCGAAGAACCGGATCGGGTGGTCACGCCGAACGATTCCAACAAGCCGAAAGAGGAAGATGCGAAGATCGCCACGGTAGAGACTTCCGCCTCGACCGAATCGGTTGCCGCCGAGGCCACCGCGACACCGAGTTCCGAAAGCATCCCGCAAGGCACGCGCTCGGTGGCGCCGGCGCAGGGCACCGGCGAAAGCGCGCGCCGCATGCGGGCGACCTGGCAGAAGGAGCTGCTCGCGCATCTGGACAGGCACAAGCGCTATCCGGCGGATCGCTCGCAGAAGAGTGCCGAGATCCTGGTCAGCTTCGCGCTCGACCGCATGGGCCATGTGCTCTCGGCCGGCATCGTCAAGGGATCCGGCGATTCCGCGTTCGATCAGGCGGCGCTCGCGATGGTGCGAAGATCCGATCCGGTACCGCCGCCGCCGCCGCTGGTCGCCGACGAGGGATTGAGTTTTACGTTGCCGGTGATTTTCCGGGTCAAGGGAAAGGGCTGAGGGCCGGAATTGCCGCGGCCCAAACCGGCGCCTTACCGCCAGAAATAGCGCAGGCCGACATAGACCACGACCAGGCAGGCGAATATCAGCGCCACCGGAAGCCTGGGCTTTGCGCCCGAACCATCGGCGGTTTTGGGCCGTGGGGCGGGCGGGCGCTTGAAGGCCGTGACCTTGCCGGTGCCCTGGGGATTGGTCTGGGCAGGAAGATCGGGCGGCGCGCCAACCCCGCCCATCTCCCCGTAATAACTTTTGTAAAGGCTGTTGATGGTGGCCTCGGTGGCCTCGGCCTCCGGCATTTTCTCCAGCAGCGCCTTGTAGCTGCCGAGGAAGGCCTGGGCCTCGGCGGGCAGCGAGGAGGCGCCGTTCAGCTTGGCCATCATCTTCCAGGTCGCAAAATCAGCACGGGCCCGGGTGTCGGCGCGTCGCGCGATCAACATGTCCGCAGCTCTAATCAAAATGGCCTCGGCTCTCGGCGTTTTTTGGGGGCGGGCTAGACATTGCCGGTCAATATCAGGATCAACCGGATCACATAGCCGGTCGAGGTCCGCAGTATCGCTGAAATAACATCAAGATTTAGACCGAACTGCGAACCGGCCAGCGGAAGAATGATCAGAAACCCGATCAGGATCAACATCCCATAGGGCTCCAGCCGCGCGAGCGGGGCCGCCAGCACGGCGGGCAGCAACCCGACCGCGACCCGCCCGCCGTCGAGCGGGGGGATCGGGATCATATTGAAGACCGCCAGCACTATGTTGATGACAAGCGCGTTTTTGAGGTTGTCGAACAACCATTGCGCCGCGCCGGCGGGCACGTAGTCGACGACATGGAATGCCGTTGCCGCGACCAAAGCCAGCGCGATGTTGGTGGCGGGCCCGGCCAAAGCCACCCACACCATGCCGATCCGCGGATTGCGAAGGGCGCGAAAATTCACCGGCACCGGCTTGGCGTAGCCGAACAGGAACGGCGAGTGCGACAAGAGCAGGATCGCCGGCAGGATCAGGGTGCCGAACGGATCGATATGTTTCAGGGGATTGAAACTGACGCGGCCCAGTTCCCAGGCGGTATTGTCGCCAAGCCGGTGCGCGACAAAGCCATGGGCGGCCTCATGGAAGGTGATGGCGATGACGAGCGGCAATACCCAGACCGACACGTCGTAAAGGGAGATGTTCACTAAAATCCTGACCGGTTCAGCTGAGGGGCTTTGCTACCATGTAAGGATGAACGATCGGCGCCAACAGGGCTCCCGTTTCAGGGCGCCGGATCATGGCAGCTGCCGGCCAATTCTAATACGTCGCCCGCCCGCCGGAAATGTCGAACACCGCGCCGGTGGAAAACGCGCAATCCTCCGAGGCCAGCCACGCCACCATCGCCGCCAGCTCTTCCACCAGCACAAAGCGTCCTTTCGGAATTTTCGACAGCATGAAGTCGATATGCTGCTGCGTCATCTGGTCGAAGATCGCGGTTTTGGCCGCGGCCGGGGTCACCGCATTGACCAGGATGTCGTGCTGCGCCAGCTCCTTGCCGAGCGATTTTGTCAGCGCAATAAGTCCAGCTTTTGACGCCGAGTAGTGCGCCGCGTTGGGATTGCCTTCCTTGCCGGCGATCGAGGCAATGTTGACGATGCGGCCGTAACCTTGGGCGATCATCGCCGGTGCGATCGCCTTGCAACAGATAAAGGGGCCGTCGAGATTGATGCGCAACACCTTGCGCCATTCCTCGAGGTCGGTTTCCCACACCGTCTTGTTGATGCCGGCGATGCCGGCATTGTTGACCAGGATATCGATCTTGCCGAGCGCTTTCAGCGTCGCGTCTTTTGTCTTTTCCACCGCTGCGAGATCCGAGACGTCGACCTTGAACACGGTGACGGCATTGCCGATTTCCTTCGCCGTCTTCTCGGCAAATGGCTGGTCATGATCCCAGATCGCCACCTTGGCGCCGGAGGCGACAAAACGCTCTGTGATGGCGCGCCCAAACCCCTGCGCACCGCCGGTGACGACGGCGCAGCGGCCGTTGAGATCGATCTTGTTCATGGGGAGATTCCTCTATCTGAATCCATTTCAAGCAAGCTAATCCACGCCGTCATTCCGGGATGGTCCGAAGGACCAGACCCGGAATCTCGAGATTCCGGGTTCGCGTCTTCGACGCCCCCCGGAATGACCTCACAGCGTCCAGCCGCCGTCGATGATATGGGCAACCCCGGTGGTGAAGGCGCTTTCGTCGCTGGCCAGATAGACCGCAAGCGAGGCGATTTCCTCGGCGGTGCCCAAGCGTCCCATCGGCTGCCGGCTCACGAACATCTCACGGCCCCCGGGGCCGGCGGCGGCGGCGCGGTTCAGCATCGACGGCGTCTCGATGGTGCCGGGGCAGATACAATTGCAGCGGATGCCCTTGGTGATGAAATCGGCGGCGACTGCGCGGGTCAGGGCGGCGACCGCGGCCTTGGTGGCGCCGTAGACGTAGCGGTTGGGGGCTGCCTTGAACACGCCGGCGGCCGAGGAGATGTTCACGATCGAGCCGCGGCCTGCCTCCAGCATGCCCGGCAGAAACGCCCGCAGCGTCCGGTGCATCGACTTGACGTTGAGGTCGAAGGAAAAATCCCAGTCCTCATCGGAGCATTCGAGCACGGTGCCGTGATGCACGAAGCCGGCCGCATTGAGCAGGATGTCGATTTTGCCGACGCGTTTTGCCATCTCGGCCACAGCCGTGGTGTCGCGCACGTCGAGCCGCGCCACTTCCGAAACGCCGTCTTTCGCCAGCGGCGCGAGGCCCTTTTCGTCGATATCGGTCGCAAAAACGCTGGCGCCCTCGCGCGCAAAAGCCAGCGCGCAGGCGCGCCCGATGCCCGCCGCGCCCGCGGTCACGAATGCGCGTTTGCCCTTGAGGCGATCTGACATGTCGTTCTCCCGTATTCTATGAAGTCTGGTAATGCGCTTCAACGAGTCGTCCCTGCGAACGCAGGGACCCATACGCCGCGGCGTCTCGTTTGGGCAATGGGTTAGAGGCCTTTTTACGTCTTCGAGGCCGGTGGCTATGGGTCCCTGCGTTCGCAGGGACGACGGTTCACGGAAAGCCTAATGGTTATCCCGCGCCACGCCGACCTTGCCGGCGATGTCGTGATAGCGGGTGGCGAATTCCATGCAGGCGCCGGTGGCCTGCTGGCCGACGGTCGAGCGATAGAGTTCCTGCCACGGCGTCTGGTTGGCCGGATAGGGAAAGCCACCCTGTGCTTTAAGTTCGGCGCGGCGCTTCTTCAGTTCCTCGTCCGAGATCAGGATATTGGCGCTGGCCTTGTTGAGGTCGATCCGAACCTTGTCGCCGGTCTTGAGGATCGCCAGGCCACCGTCGGCGGCGGCTTCCGGCGTTGCGTTCAGGATCGACGGCGAGCCCGAGGTGCCCGACTGGCGGCCGTCGCCGATGCAGGGCAGGGACAGGATGCCGCGCTTGATCAGCGCCGCCGGCGGCTGCATGTTCACGACCTCGGCGCCGCCGGGATAGCCGATCGGACCGGTGCCGCGCACGAACAGGATGCAGTGCTCGTCGATGTCGAGCGACGGATCGTCGATCCGGTGGTGATAATCCTCCGGCCCCTCGAACACGATGGCGCGGCCCTCGAACGCGTTGCGATCCTTCGGGTTGATCAGATAGCGGTTGCGGAATTCCTTGGAGATGACGCTGGTCTTCATGATCGCTGAATCGAACAAATTGCCGCGCAGCACCAGGAAGCCGGCGTCCTTCACCAGCGGCTTGTCAAAACTCCGGATCACGTCGCCGTCGGGTTTTGGCGCATCGCGGCAGTTGTCGCCCATGGTGTGGCCGTTGACGGTGATGGCGTCTTCATGGATGCGCTTGTGCCGCATCAATTCGCCCACCACCGCCGGCACGCCGCCGGCGCGGTGGTATTCCTCGCCGAGGTAGAAGCCGGCCGGCTGCATGTTCACCAGCAGCGGAATTTCATGGCCGTATTTCTGCCAGTCCTCGATCGAGAGCTCGACGCCGATATGGCGGGCCAGCGCATTGATATGGATCGGCGCGTTGGTCGAGCCGCCGATCGCCGAATTGACCACGATGCAGTTTTCGAACGCCTTTCGCGTCAGGATGTCGGACGGCTTCAGATCCTCCCAGACCATTTCGACGATGCGGGTGCCGGTCTCGTAGGCGATCTGGCCGCGCTCGCGGTAGGGCGCGGGGATGGCGGCGCAGCCCGGCAGCGACATGCCGAGCGCCTCGGCCAGCGAATTCATGGTGGAGGCGGTGCCCATGGTGTTGCAATGGCCGACCGACGGCGCCGAGGAAGCCACGATATTCATGAACTCCTCGTAGTCGATCTCGCCCGCAGCAAGCCGTTCGCGCGCTTTCCAGACCACGGTCCCGGAACCCGAACGCTCGCCATTATGCCAGCCGTTCAGCATCGGGCCGCCGGACAGCACGATCGCCGGCATATTGACGGTCGCCGCCGCCATCAGGCAGGCCGGGGTGGTCTTGTCGCAGCCGGTGGTCAGGACCACGCCGTCGAGCGGGTAGCCGAACAGGATTTCCACGAGGCCGAGATAAGCGAGGTTGCGGTCGAGCGCGGCGGTCGGGCGCTTGCCGGTCTCCTGGATCGGGTGCATCGGGAATTCCATGGCGATGCCGCCGGCGGCGCGGATGCCCTCCCGGACCCGATGCGCCAATTCGAGGTGATGGCGGTTGCATGGCGACAGGTCGTTGCCGGTCT
>Ga0209736_1000459_pt1 | contig 13220 bp, 11 predicted proteins | sample BlaSpr_A8_Ref_M3_FD_187992 | JGI IMG/M metagenome (GOLD analysis project Ga0209736, IMG submission 187992) | Forest soil microbial communities from Thunder Bay, Ontario, Canada - Black Spruce, Ontario site 2_A8_Ref_M3 (SPAdes) (version 2) | ecosystem: Environmental > Terrestrial > Soil > Boreal... | reverse complement strand
ATCGTGATGCTGGCGTCCGCCGAACCGTTTGCTTCCATCATGAAGCCGCGCTATCTGCATGACCTCGCGAAGCTGCTCTTTGCCTTCAACATGCTCTGGGCGTATTTCGGCTTTTCCCAATTGCTGATTATCTGGGCCGGGAACCAGCCGGAAGAAATCACCTTCTACCGTTCGCGTTTGTACGGCAGTTGGGGCATCGTCGCCATCATCGTGCTGATTTTCCATTTCTTCGTGCCGTTCTTCGTTTTGCTGCCGCAGGACATCAAGCGCAGCACGCGCTGGATGCCCAAGATCGCGTTGTGGATGATTTTCATGCGGCTGGTCGACTTGTTCTGGCTTACGCGCCCGGAGTTTTCGCTGGGCGGCGTGCAGTTCAGCTGGCTTGATCTTGTCGTTCCTGTCGCTTTGATCGGCCTGTGGCTGGGATTTTTTGCCTGGAATTTGAAGCGCGAGCCGCTTTTTCCGCTCGGCGATCCGAAACTTTCGGAGGTCATTGAGCAACATGAGCACTGATCCACACGGCGCTGCTCACGACGACAACGGCCAGCCGGTGAATCGTGACGTCACGTTCGAACGCTCGGACGTTGAAGTCGGCGCCATCTATTGGTATCTCGGGGCGCTGGGCGTTGCCGTGGCGCTCTCGCTGGTCGCTTGCGTTTACATTTTTCGATTTACGGCAAATCTGACCCAGGAATCGAATACGCCGCCCACAGCAGCCATGCAGCAGATGAGCGAAAAGATGACGCCTGAGGAAAAAGCCGCCATGGACTATCCGCCCGAGCCGCGGCTCCAGGGCGTGCCCGGCCACAGCAACGATCCGCAAGAGGATTTACGCCAGAAAATCGAAGCGGACAAAAAGGCTAACGCAACCTTGGAATGGATTGACCGGAATGCGGGCCTAGCGCAGATTCCCGTGGAAGATGCGATGAAGATGATTGCAGAGAAGGGTTTGCCGGGCGCTCCGCCGGCGGAGAAGCAACCATAGTTCGATGAACCGTACTCGCACAACCGGATGCTTTGCGGCGCTGCTTCTAGCGGCGACTGCCGTTCCTTCGCTAAAAGCGCAAGCGGTGCCCAGCGACACGGGAATGCCTGCGACCGCCATGCCGGCTCCGTTGCAAGGCGTCGATTTCAAGCCGGAGCTGAACGCGCAAATGCCGCTCGATTTGCCGTTCCGCGATGAGACTGGCCGCGCCGTCAAGCTCGGCGACTATTTTGGCCAGAAGCCCGTGGTGCTGGCTTTCGTCTACTTCAGTTGCCCGATGCTGTGCGATCAGGTGCAGCAGGGCGTCGTGGGCAGCTTGCGCATGCTTTCGTTCAATCCCGGGCGCGATTATGACGTCGTGTTCATCAGCTTTGACGCGCGCGACACCGCCGAGAAAGCGGCGCAAAAGAAAACCACAGACCTCTCGCACTTCCACCGCCCGGAAACGGCCGCCGGCTGGCACTTCTTGACCGGCTCGCAGGAATCGATTGACGCCGCGACAAAAGCCGCCAACTTCCGCTACCGCTACGACGCCAAGAATGATTATTTTGCGCACGCCAGCGGCGTTCTCATGCTCACGCCCTCGGGCCGTATCTCCCGCTACTTTTACGGCGTCGAGTATCCCGGGCGCGACGTGCGTCTCGGTCTCGTGGACGCTTCCGCCGGCAAAATCGGCTCGCCGATCGACCATGTTCTGCTCTTCTGCTACCACTACGATCCGTCGTCGGCCACCTACAGCGCTTCCATTCTGAAAATCTTGCGCTTCGCCGCCGCTCTCACCGTCTTGGCCATCATCGCAGGCATTCTGATTTTCCGGCGCCGCGACCATAACTCTTCGCGTCCCAATCTCCAAGGAGCTCACTGAGCCGTGCAGTCGCAATTGCCACTATATCCGGAGCAGGCATCGAACTTCGCGCCGCACGTCGACGCGCTGATGATCTTCATCAGCGGCATCTGCTTGTTTTTCGCCGTCGCCATCACCGCAGCGGTAATCTTTTTCTTCTTCAAGTACCGCCGCAAGCAACCGAGCGATGTCGGCGTACCCATTCACGGCAACGCGCTTCTGGAAACCGCGTGGATCGTTGTTCCCTTGTTTCTCGCCATGGGCATGTTCGCCTGGGGCGCCGTAGTTTACGTGGATTTCCGCAACGCTCCCAGGGATACGCTGGACATCTACGTCATCGGCAAGCAGTGGATGTGGAAGGTGCAGCAGCCCAACGGCCTCCGCGAGATTAACGAGCTGCATGTGCCCATCGGCCGCAACGTCCGCCTGGTGCTGGCCAGCGAGGACGTCATCCACGATTTCTTCGTCCCCGCCTTTCGCGTCAAGATGGACGTCGTTCCCGGCCACTACAACACTATGTGGTTCCGCCCCACCAAAGCCGGCCGCTACCATTTCTTCTGCGCGCAGTATTGCGGCACGAATCATTCCGTCATGGGCGGCTGGGTCACCGTCATGGAGCCTTCGGACTACGCCGCGTGGCTCTCTGGTTCTTCCGGCGCGGGAGAGAATCCTGTCGTCGCCGGCGAAAAGCTCTTCGTTGAGAAAGCTTGCAGCACCTGTCACTTGCCCGACGGCAAAGGCCGCGCGCCTTCGATGAACGGCGTTTATAACAATAAAGTTCTTCTCGCCGACGGCTCAACCGTAGTCGCCGACGATGCTTACATCCGCGAATCGATCCTGCAGCCCAATGCGAAGGTCGTCGCTGGCTTCCAGCCCGTGATGCCCACGTTCCAGGGGCAGTTAACCGAAGAGCAGATCCTGGCTCTGACCGCGTATATTAAGTCTTTGCAGGCGCAGCCCGTGCCCGCCACCGGCTCCGGCGTCGCGCCAGCCTCGGGGAAGAAATAGTATGAGTACGCCACCAACTTCGCCTGGCAATTACCAAATGCCGCGCGACCACTATCTCAACGCCACCTACGGCATTCGTTCGTGGCTGCTCACCACCGACCACAAGCGCATCGCGCTCCTCTACCTCATCTCCGTCACTTTCTTCTTCTTCATCGGCGGCACTTTCGCCTCGCTCATCCGTATTCACCTGCTCACTCCCAACGGCTTCCTCGTCACGCCGGAAATGTACAACCGCCTCTTCACCATGCACGGCGTGGCCATGGTTTTCTTTTTTCTGATTCCGTCCATCCCCGCGGTCCTCGGCAATTTCCTCATTCCCATCATGATCGGCGCGAAGGACCTCGCCTTCCCGAAGATCAATCTCCTCAGTTGGTACATTTATCTGATCGGCGGCAGTTTCGTCCTGTACTCCTTCATGACCGGAGGCCTCGATACCGGCTGGACCTTCTACACTCCGCTCAGCAGCGTGTATTCGAATTCCGCCGTCACTCCCGCGGTCATCGGCATCTTCATCAACGGCTTCTCCTCGATCCTCACCGGCCTGAATTTCATCGTCACCGTGCACACCATGCGCGCCCCCGGCATGACCTGGTTCCGCCTCCCGCTCTTCGTCTGGGCGCATTACGCCACCAGCCTGGTGATGATTCTCGGCACTCCGGTAATCGCTATCACGCTGCTCCTCGCCGGACTCGAACGCATGTTCCACCTGGGCTTTTTCAATCCCGCGCTCGGCGGCGACCCGATTCTCTTCCAGCACCTTTTCTGGTTCTATTCGCATCCCGCGGTCTACATCATGATTTTGCCCGCCATGGGTGTGATCAGCGAAATCATCCCCACTTTCGCGCGCAAGCCCATTTTCGGCTACTCCTTCATCGCCGGCTCCAGTATCGCCATCGCCGTGATCGGCTTCGTGGTCTGGGCGCACCACATGTTCCTCACCGGCGAAGCCACCTACGCCGCCATCGCTTTCTCCTTCCTCAGCTACGTCGTCGCCATTCCTTCCGCCATCAAAGTTTTCAACTGGACCTCCACGCTCTACAAAGGCTCCATTTCCTACGACACGCCGATGCTCTACGCCCTCGGCTTCATCGGCCTGTTCCTCGTCGGCGGACTCACCGGCTTGTTCCTCGCCTGCCTCGGCCTCGACATTCATATCCACGACACCTACTTCGTCATCGCCCATTTCCACTACATCATGGTCGGCGGCGCGGTCATGGGTTACGTCGGCGGCCTGCATTTCTGGTGGCCCAAGATCACCGGCAAGCTCTATCCCGAATTCCTCGCGCGCGTCGCCGCGGTCACTTTGTTCATCGGTTTCAATCTCACTTTCTTCCCGCAATTCATTCTCGGCTACCTCGGCATGCCCCGCCGCTATCACACCTATCCGCCCGAATTTCAGGTGCTCAACGTCATGTCCACCGCGGGTGCGTCCATTCTCGCGCTCGGCTATTTCCTGCCCATGTGCTATCTGATCTGGTCCATGCGCTACGGCAAAATCGCCGGCCCCAATCCCTGGCCCGCCACCGGCCTCGAATGGAAGACGGATTCGCCTCCGCTGACGGAAAATTTCCACGTCACTCCGCAAGTCGATTGGGAGCCCTACGACTTCAAGAATCGCAAGGATCTCGGTTTGGAAGCCGGAGCGCCCCTGGCTCCAGCCCACGGAGACGACTGATTTTGCAGGCGCCGGGCTTTGGCCCGGCGGGAAATGTAGTGGCGGGTCTTTAGACCCGTCAGAAAGAAAACGAGGAGCCCGCGTGCACCGCACCGGAGAACTGTACGGCCAGTTTCAGACACTCGACCAGCAGAAGGAAACCGCTGCGCTGGGCATGTGGATTTTCCTGGTCACCGAAGTTTTATTCTTCGGCGGTATGTTCCTCACTTACACCATCAACCGCCACGCCTACCCCGCCGCGTTCGGCATGGGCAGCAACACTCTCGACATCTACCTCGGCGGCTTCAACACCGTCGTCCTCATTCTCTCCAGCTTGACCATGGCCATGGCCGTCTGGTCCGCGCAGGTCGGCAAAAAAACGTTCGTCACCATTTTCCTGATTCTCACGCTCCTCCTCGGCGGCACCTTTCTCGGCGTCAAAGTCGTCGAGTACAAACAGAAATTCGACCACCATCTCATCCCCGGCCAGAACTTTGATCTCGCCTATTGCGCCAAGAACACCAATGCCTGCACCGATCTCTCGCCAAAAGCTCGCGAGACCGAAGACCGTCAGCTCGAAGAAGCCGAAAAGCTCGACCCCAACCTCAACTCCCACGCGCAGCTTTATTTCTCGCTCTATTTCGGCATGACCGGCCTGCACGCCCTGCACATGATCGTCGGCGCCGGCCTGCTCCTCTGGCTGCTGAAAGAATCCGTCGGCGGCCGCTTCGGCCCTGCCTACAACACTCCCGTGGAAATCATCGGTTTGTACTGGCACTTCGTCGATATCGTGTGGATCTATCTCTTCCCGCTGTTATATCTGATCGATCGCAAGGCTGGGAGATAAGCGCGTGTCCGAGCACATTGTTTCGCCGAGAATTTACCTGGTTATCTTCGCTTCGCTGATGGTCGGCACCGCCATTACTGTCTGGGCCGCCTTTCAAAATTTCGGCGCGTTCAATATCGTCATCGCTCTAGGCATCGCCACCGTCAAAGCCACCCTCGTCGTGCTCTACTTCATGCACGCGCGCTACAGCCCCGGCCGCACTCACCTGGTCATCGTTTGCGCCGTCTTCTGGCTCGCCATCATGCTCGCGCTCACGCTAATCGACTACCAGTCCCGCCCCATCCTCAGCCACCGCACCGCTCCGCACGCGGTGCATCGCCTCTCGGCATAAGTTCGTTTTCTCTCGTATTTCCCCGCTGCGCCAAACGGCAGAGTTGCCCGCGCACACACCTCCGCTGAGTTCAGAGTTCAAGCGCGCAATGTTTTTTGATGGGATGACGATTCCGGAAGGTTTCCAGATCACCGTTCGGCGAAGTACTAGAGGTAATAGGGGGGATGCGAACCGGCCCAGCCCTCAATCCCCTAAAGGGATCCTCGGCTCGCCTCCCCCACCGCCCGTAGAAATGCAAGTCGACCGCCATTGCTAAACCCTTTCCTGTCAATGTTGTGACCCTTTCCGCCCAAGTAAAAACGCCCCACCCCCGCGAAAATTTACGCGTACGGTATTTCCTGTATCCCAAAATTTTCCCATCGCCTGTCCTCTGCACCCGCGCCTCGGTACAGGTTTTCTCGCGTCCCGCGCCACGCTCCCATCCCTCTTGCCGTTGTAGCGCCCGCCTTCTCTCACCGCGCGCACAATCACATTCCCGCGTAGGGGCGCGGCACTGCTGCGCCCCATCTCGCCACGTTCGCAAATCTTATTCCCGCCCTCATCTCCCCCCGCCTTGACCCCTCCGAATCTCCCCTGCTATCGTAAAAAGTTATTCTGGCCTCAGTGTCTCTACTGTGCGCCGGAGCTCCTGTGGAGGGAGCATTCGAACTCATGGGCCTTACCAAGCTGGTCATTCGCGGCGCGCGCCAGCACAACCTCAAGAACATCAGTCTGGAAATCCCGCGCAACGCGCTGACGGTCATTACCGGCCTGTCCGGCTCCGGCAAATCCTCGCTCGCCTTTGACACCATTTACGCCGAAGGCCAGCGCCGCTACGTCGAATCCCTTTCCGCTTACGCCCGCCAATTCCTCGACCAGATGGAGCGTCCCGATGTAGACGTCATCGAAGGCCTTTCTCCGTCCATCGCTATCGAGCAGAAAACCACTTCACGCTCCCCGCGCTCCACTGTCGGCACCATCACCGAAATCTACGATTATCTTCGCGTCATCTACGCTTCCGTTGGCGTTCCGCACTGCCCCAGTTGCGGCAAGCCCATCACCCGCCAGTCCAGCGAGCAGATCGTGCAGGCTATTCTCGCCGGGGAACTTTGCCAGCCCGACGATCGCGTCATGATCCTCGCGCCGATCGTGCGCGGCCGCAAAGGCGCGTACCGCAAAGAGCTAGAAAAGCTCGCGCAAGATGGTTTTGTCCGTGTGCGCATCGACGGCGACCTCGTCCCGTTGGATAATCCTCCTACGCTCGACAAGCGCAAAAATCACACCATTGAAGTGGTGATCGACCGCTTGCTCGTCAAGCAAGGCATCGCCACGCGCCTCGAGCAGTCCATCGCCACCGCCCTCAAGCTCGCAGGTGGACTCGTCACCGTGGCCATCGTCGGCGGCAAAGAGCATGTCTTTTCCGAAAAACTCGCCTGCCCCGACTGCGGCATTTCCGTTCCGCAGCTCGAGCCGCGCTCCTTCAGTTTCAATTCGCCTTACGGTGCTTGCCCCGCCTGCAACGGCCTCGGCTCCAAATACGACTTCGATGCCGCCAAAATAATCAATGATTGGTCGCGTCCGCTCTTCGATGGCGGCCTGGGGCCCGGTTCCAGCAGCGCGTTCATCAAGCGCACTCTCGAGCTCGCCGCCTACGCGCACGGTTTCGATCTCAATACCCCATTCGACAAATTCCCTGCGCGCATCCAGAACCTGCTGCTTTACGGCTACCCGCCTTCCAATCGCCGCAGCGGCGAGTCAGCGGATGAGCCATCGGCCAAGGCTGCCAAGGGCGAAAAGGGCTTCCGCTTCCCCGGCATCCTCAAAATGCTCGACCGCAATTTCCAGGAATCCACCTCGGACTCCTACCGCGAGTGGATGACTCGCTACATGTCCGCCACGTTGTGCTCCGTCTGCCACGGCAAACGCCTGCGCCCGGAATCGCTCGCCGTCAAGCTCGCCGGCTTCTCCATCGCCGATTTCACCGCGCTTTCGCTCAGCGCCGCCCGCGAGGCTGTCGGCAAAATCCTCTCGCAGCTCGGACCGCGCCAGAAAGAAATCGCCGCCCGCCCGCTCGAGGAAGTTGGCGAACGTCTCGAGTTCCTGCTCGCTGTCGGTCTCAGCTATCTCAGCCTCGATCGCTCCGCCGCCACTCTTTCCGGCGGCGAAGCCCAGCGCATTCGCTTGGCCACGCAAATCGGCTCGCGCCTTCGCGGCGTTCTCTATGTGCTTGACGAGCCTTCCATCGGTTTGCACTCCCGGGACAACGACCGTCTTCTCGGCTCGCTCGAACAGCTCCGCAATCTCGGCAACACCGTTCTGGTCGTCGAGCACGATGAAGACACCATTCGCCGCGCCGATTTCGTCGTCGATCTCGGTCCCGGCGCAGGCAATGCCGGGGGCTATCTCGTCGCCCAGGGCAAACCCGAGCAAATCGCCGCCAGCGCCGAATCGCTCACCGGACGCTACCTTTCCGGCGCCGCCACAATCCCCGTTCCAGAAAAGCGCCGCAGCCCCAACGGCAAATCCATCCAGATCCTCGGCGCTTCCGCCAACAATCTGAAAGATCTCGACGTCACCTTCCCGCTCGGCCTGCTGACCGTCATCACCGGCGTTTCCGGCTCCGGGAAGTCCACGCTCGTCAATGACATCCTCTATCGCGCGCTCGCCCACAAGCTCTATCGCTCCATGGAGCCGCCCGGCACTTACAAACAGCTTCTCGGTGCCGAAAATATCGACAAAGTGATTGAAATCGATCAGGCTCCCATCGGCCGCACTCCGCGCTCGAATCCCGCCACCTATACCGGCCTCTTCTCGCCTATCCGCGAACTCTTCTCCATGCTTCCGGAATCCCGCGAACGCGGCTACAAGCCGGGCCGTTTCAGTTTCAACGTCAAGGGCGGCCGCTGCGAAGCCTGCCAGGGAGATGGGCTCCGCCGCATCGAAATGAATTTTCTCCCCGACGTCTACGTCACCTGCGAAGTGTGTCGCGGCCGCCGCTACAATTCAGAAACGCTGGCCGTCCGCTACAAAGGCCACTCGATCTCCGATGTCTTGAATCTCCAAGCCGTCGACGCCCTCAAGGTCCTAGAAAACATTCCGCAGATTCAGCAAAAGCTCGTCACCCTGGTCGAAGTTGGCCTCGGCTACGTCACTCTCGGCCAGTCCGCCACCACGCTTTCCGGCGGCGAAGCCCAGCGCATCAAGCTCGCCCGCGAACTCTCCAAGCGCCAGACCGGCCGCACCCTCTACATTCTCGATGAGCCCACCACCGGCCTGCATTTCGACGATGTCCGCAAACTCCTCGACGTCCTCCAGCGCCTCGTCTCCCTCGGCAACACCGTCCTGATCATCGAGCACCATCTCGACGTCATCAAACAAGCCGACTGGGTCATCGACCTCGGCCCCGAAGGCGGCGAATCCGGCGGCCGCATCGTCGCCCAGGGCACCCCCGAACTCGTCGCCCGCACCAAAAAGTCCTACACTGGCCAAGCCCTCGCCCGCCTCCTCCACCTCAACAACGGCAACGCCCCTTCGTAGGGGCACGGCATTGCCGTGCCCGCGCAGTAGCGCGGCCTTCAGGCTGCGTCCGCAGTCCGAGTAGCACACATCTGCTCGCCGCGGTAGCATCCCGTCACCTCTTCTGCGTCCACCTTCTTGACCTTCTTCCCCGCCGCTGACAAACTCACTCGAAATGACCAAACTCTCTCGATCGCTGCTTCCACTCTCACTCGCGTTGATTTGTCTGCTCCTCGGCTGCAGTCCCGTCCTCGCCCAGGAAACCCCGCCCTGCCCCGACTGCGCCACCTGGAATGCTCCTCAATCCCCCTTCCGAATCTTCGGCGATACCTACTACGTCGGCCCGCATGGCCTCAGCGTCATTCTCATCACCTCCACATCCGGCCATGTTCTCATCGACGCTGGCCTCACCGAATCCGTCCCGAAGATCGTCGCCAATATTCGCGCCCTCGGCTTCCGCGTCGAAGACATCAAGCTCATCGTCAATTCCCACGTTCACTTCGACCACGCCGGGGGCATTGCGGAGTTGCAGCGCCTTAGCGGGGCTCGCGTAGCGGCCAGCGACTGGAGCGCCACGGTCCTCAAAAAGGGCGGCGTGGCCGCCGACGATCCCCAATACGGAATCATCCGCGGCATCGTACCCGTCGATCACGTTGCAACGCTTCACGACGGCCAAACCTTCCGCGTCGGAACCATCGAGTTGACCGCCCACCTCACGCCAGGCCACACTCCGGGCGGCACCAGTTGGACCTGGAAATCCTGCGACGCCAGCCACTGCCTAGATATCGTCTACGCCGACAGTCTCTCGCCCGCCTCCTCGGACGCCTTCAAATTCACCAACAGCCCACAGCTTCTTGAGGGCTTCCAGCGTAGTTTCGCTTTCCTGCGCTCCGCCCCCTGTGACATCCTCCTCACCACCCACCCCGATGCCTCGCGCCTGTGGGATCGGCTCGATACGCGCGTTGGGAACACGACCCACGATTCCTTGATTGATACCGCCGCCTGCCGCCAACTGGCCGATCGCGCAGCCGCTCAGCTCACCCACCGCCTGGCCTCTGAAAAAGAAAATTAGTGGGTCTCGTGGATCCAAGCCCACCGTTGCTCCGGTACTAGTAAGAACTCTTTCGACACGCCAATTCTCCAATTCGGCCAACGTTCCGTTGACAGCGGAATAAATGTGTGGTAATATCCCCACAGATTTAAGGTTGGGTTATCCCAATCCGACGCCAGCTCCGGCTGGCGTTTCGCATTTCTGGGCCAACCTTGAGCGGCTGTAAGTCTTTTAGAATGCACACTTACAGAAGTGTATGAAAACAAAGCACTTTAAGCGGGATTATATACTTGACACAATATAATCAATCCCGCTATTCTCGCCTCCATGCGTGCCGACATCTGGCTTGGTGTGGTTACGGTCTTTATGGCCGTACTTGGGGGCATTGTGTCCGCACATGCCCCCACTAGGTTATGGCATAAGATTCTATACGTGGGCGCTTTTGTGCTCGCTGGAGCAGCGTCCGTTTGCTTGGTAATCAGAATTTCTAACGAAAATGCGGCTGCTAATACAGGGCTGAAAAACGCACTAGATAAGCTAGGAGAGACGACGACGAATATCGCCACCATGACCGCTTTGAATACGCAACTTCAGGAACGACTTCTCAACCAGAGCGATACTATTGCCAGCCTCTCGAAGCAGAATATCGCCACTGTAACGGGTGCAGATTCATTTTGTTTTCTAGGATTCAACCGCAGCCAGGGATTCTTAGTCTTCGTTCATATCGGCCAATTTCCTCTATATGGTGTAATCGCCCGCATCACGGAACTGGATCAAAACGGGAAAAGCAGACCCAACAATCTAATGGGGGTAACTGTTTAGGTAGGTGACATGATTCAACATCGCGCGACTATCCAACCAATCCCGAGTGGCCTAGGAATTTCGTCGGATTACTTCAACGCGAATGTGTTTTTTACTGCGCGCAATGGTGGCTGGACGCAGATATTACGGCAACAGCTCGTAAGGGGAAAATTGGTGAAGGCTGAGCAAGTATTAGGTCAGTTTACATCTCTGAAAAAGGAAAAAATCCTTTGTGAAACCGTTGACCAAGATTTTCCTAGAAAGGAAAACGGGGTCATTGACATTGACGGAGATTTTCGAGTGACTGCCGGTTCTAAACCTCCGCGCTGTCAGTGATTCATGCTGCGTCTTGCACTTTGGCGGTCAGGTTTTTGTATTCAAGGTTTGGAGATAGAATCAATTTGATTAGCGTATCGCGGAAAAGGAACTGATTCTTGCGGTTATTGAAGCGGAAGCACATCTCGTCTAGATAGGCCGGGAGATGTTTCGCAGAGACCTTATGCCAAGTGCCCACGATTCCACGTTTGAGAAGGCTGAAGGCAGATTCGATTGTGTTGGTATGAATGTTCCCATGAGCATACTCGCGGGTGTGGTTAATGGTTTCATGGCGCATTGTTTTGCCCATTTTGTTCAGCGCCCACGGATAAATAGCCGATTCATCAGTCATAATGACTTCCACATCTTCGCTGATATGTTCGCCGATAATCTCGCGGATGGTAGAGGCTTTGGCATCCTTAGCTCGGATCAACCGCAAATCCCCATTCCGCTTGCGAATCCCGATAACAACAGCCTTCTCGCTCTTTGGCCGCCAGCGGCGTTTCTTGCCGCCTACATAGGTTTCATCAATTTCAACCGTGCCGTCCAGAGGTTCGGGCGCTACTTCCAACATGGCCGCCCGGATACGATGGCAGAGGTACCATGCCGTCTTGTAGCTAATTCCGAGCGTGCGCTGAATCTGGCAGGCGCTCATACCCTTTTTGGATTCGCAGAGCAGATAGGTTGCGAGGAACCACTTTGTTAGAGGTAGGTGCGTATCGTGGAAGATGGTCCCAGAGGTCGCGCTAAACTGGTAGTGGCAAGCGTCACAATCGTATTGGAAGCGGTTGGCGATAGCCGTGGCGGGCCGGTCACAGCGCGGGCAGGTAACGCCTTTGCGCCAGCGCAGAGCCTCAATGTATCGGCGGCAAGCGTCATCGTTGCCAAACTCTTTGATTAGGTCTATGAGGTTTACGGGCTCGTATTTCATTGGAAGGACTCCATGCCGAAGAAGAAGCATCCGAAGGACATGACTACCGAAGAGGCCATGAAACATATCTTCCACCCCAAAATCGTGAAGCACGTCAAGGCCATCGTTCGGAAGCACAATGCGAAGGTGAAGAAGTAGCTCACATGAAGAGGCTACCAAAAGGCCGTTTTTGTGTCAAGTATATAATCCCGCTTTAAGTACCTTTAGAATGAACACTTACGCAAAACTGCGGTAGGGGGGTCTCAGTAGCGCGGACTTGCGTCTGCGCGTCCGACGACTACTCACTGGCGTGACCAGCACGTCCCAATTCGGACCGAAGCCAAAGCCTGTAGCGCAGGGCGGAGTCCGCGGAGTCCTGCGGCACTTCCGCTGCGTCTCGTCAACTCTGCAGGCCGGCCGCCCCCTCACCGCCAGCCAAAACGCCCGGCCCCGCGTTGACACACCTCCGCGCCTCGCGGCACACTACTCGTTTCCGATTCTCAGGCTGAGGTCCATGTGCGCTATCTGATCACCGGAATCACCGGATTCGTCGGCCCCCATCTGGCTAACCTGCTCATCGAGCGCGGCCACGAGGTTTGGGGATTTGTCCGCGCCGCCAACGGCCGCGAAGATGATATCCGCGACATCGTGCCAGACAGCAATTTCCAGAAGCTGAACTTCGTCTACGGCGATTTCATCGACTACGATTCCTGCGTCACCGCCATGAAAGCCGCCAAGTTCGATGGCGTCTATCACCTCGGCGCCCAGAGCCACCCCCCCACCAGCTTCGCCGACCCCCGCGGCACCTTCCTCGCCAACGCCACCGGCACCGTCAACCTCGCCGAAGCCCTCCGCGCCGTCTCGCCGCAAACCAGAATGCTCTTCTGCTCCACCTCCGAAGTCTACGGTGCCCCGCTCGAATCCGAAGGCCCCATCAACGAGAATTTTCCCATTCGCCCGGTCAATCCCTACGCCGTCA
>Ga0209736_1000458_pt1 | contig 13221 bp, 10 predicted proteins | sample BlaSpr_A8_Ref_M3_FD_187992 | JGI IMG/M metagenome (GOLD analysis project Ga0209736, IMG submission 187992) | Forest soil microbial communities from Thunder Bay, Ontario, Canada - Black Spruce, Ontario site 2_A8_Ref_M3 (SPAdes) (version 2) | ecosystem: Environmental > Terrestrial > Soil > Boreal... | reverse complement strand
TCACCGGCGAAAACTGCGAACATCGCCGAGCCGCCCGGCACGACTTACCTCTTCTTCAACGCCGCCGAAGTTCTCTTTATCGAGGCAGCCTGCGAGCGGTTGATCCCGGCGGACGAGTCGGGGCCGGGCGCACTCGGAGCCGAGGTTCCCAATTATCTCGATAAGCAACTCGGCGGCGCGTGGGGCGCAGGCGAGCGGCTGTATCGAAGCGGCCCATGGCAACCGGGAACGCCGTCTCAAGGCTATCAATTGCCGTTCACGCCGGCTGAACTTTTTCATGTCTCGCTGCAAGCCGTCAATCGCGATCTCGCCGCACATGGCATGCTCTTCAATGAAATGCCGGGCGAAGCTCAAGATGAATATCTTAAATCCCTGGAGTCCGGCGCACGCGATCTCGATGGAGTGCCCTCGGCGGTTTTCTTCGACATGCTGTTAAAAATGTCGGTTGAGGGATTTTTCAGTGATCCGGTCTATGGCGGCAATCGCAACATGGCGGCTTGGCGAATGATCGGCTTCCCCGGTGCCTACGCCGACTACTTTGAGGCCGTCGATCGGCGTGGCATGAGGTTCGAACGTGAGCCGATGAGTCTCGCCGAGGATGGCCACGGACATGTCCGGATGCGTGAAGACATCCCTGCAAGTCTATAAGGACGTTCCGCGATGGTGCAGCGACTCAAGGAGGTCGATGTCGTCGTCATCGGTGTGGGCATGGTCGGCAGCATCGTCGCCAAGGAATTGGCGGCTGCGGGCTACACAGTGGTGGGATTGGAGCGGGGGCCGGCGCGCTTCACAGTGCCGCAGTTTCAGAGTCCGGCCGTTCATGATGAATTGCGCTTCTCGGTACGCAAGGCCCTGATGCAGGACAGTACGCGCGAGACGGTCACGTTTCGCAACCTGGATTCGCAAGTGGCTCTACCGATACGCCGTTGGGAATCGTTTCTGCCCGGGACCGGGCTCGGCGGTTCCATGGTGCACTGGAATGGTCAAACTTACCGTTTTCAGGCGAACGATTTTAAATTGGCTACCGGCACGCGCGAGCGGTATGGCAGGAACTTCCTCGATCCGGAAGTGACCATCCAGGATTGGGGCGTCACTTATGATGACTTGGAGCCGCACTACGATCGCTTCGAATATCTCTTGGGAACCAGCGGCAAAGCCGGCAACATCAAGAGCCGTATTCAGGCGGGCGGCGATCCGCATGAATCACCCCGATCGCGGGAATATCCGACGCCTCCGCAAAAGGAGCTTTTCCAGGGAGCGCTGTTCCGCAAGGCGGCGACGAGTTTGGGCTACCACGCCTTTCCTCAGCCATCCTCGAATTTGAGTCAACCGTATACCAACCCGGAAGGCATGAAGCTCAATACCTGCGTCTTCTGCGGCTTCTGCGAGCGCCACGCCTGCGAGCACTACGCCAAGTCGGCGCCACAAACCATCATCCTGCCGGTATTGCTGGCGAATCCGAACTTCGAGCTGCGTACCGGCTGCCAGGTGCAACGGATCAATCTCGATTCGACCAAGAAGCGTGCGACCGGCGTCACCTACATCGATGCCGTAGGCCGGGAATACGAGCAGCCGGCGTCTTTAGTGATCACCTCCGCGTTTGCGCTCAACAATGTGCGCATGCTGCTGTTGTCGGGAATCGGCGCGCCATACGATCCAGCCACCGGACAGGGTGTCGTCGGGCGCAATTACTCGTATCAAACCATCAGTTCCGTAGCGGCATTCTTCGATGAGGACGTCGTCATCAATCCGTTCATGGCCTCGGGTGCGTCCGGCACGGTGATCAATGACTTCGCCGGCGATAACTTCGATCACAGCGGGCTGGGATTCATCGGCGGAGCCTACATCGGCGCCGTCAATCCCCACGGTCGGCCCATCCTGTATCACCCGACTCCCCCCGGAACATCTGCTTGGGGCAAGGGCTGGAAGCAAGCCGTGGTCAAACACTACAACCACACCGTGATGTTGAGCATTCACGGCAGCTCCGTCACCCAGCGGCAAAACCATTTGGATCTTGACCCCACCTACCGCGACGCGTGGGGTCAACCGCTGCTTCGAATGACGTTCGACTTTCCGCGGAACGATCTCAAAATGGCGGTTCATGTGACGGCAAAAGCGGCGGAGATCGGTAAGGCGATGGGCGCCAAGCAAGTGGCGGCGAATCCGCGCAAGGGCCCCTACACGATTACCCAGTATCAAAGCACACATAACACCGGCGGCGCCGTGATGGGCGATAGTCCGAAAAACAGTGTGGTCAACCGCTACCTGCAGTCCTGGGACGTTCCGAATGTGTTCGTGATCGGCGCTTCGGCTTACCCACAAAATGCCTCATGGAATCCGACTGGGACATTGGGCGCGCTGACCTACTGGGCGATCGACGCGCTTACGAACAAGTATCTGAAAAACCCCGGCCAATTAGTCCCGGCATGAGCGCATATTCGCGTGCGTACTCAGGCTTGCGCGTCGGCTGCATCATGACAGCCGTGCTGCCGTGCTTGCTCGCAGTGAACGCAGCGCCAGGCCCTGCCCCCGCGGCCACCCCGCCATGCGAAGCCTGTCACGGGGCGCATGGCGAAGGCATGGCCGCTGCGCACGTCCCGCGTCTCGCGGGGCAGTCAGCCGACTATCTGCAAAAGCAATTGGACGACTATGCGCAAGGCACGCGCGACAATCCGATCATGAAAAACTTTGCGAAAGAACTGAGCGGGCAGCAGCGCGCCAAGTTCGCCGCGCGCTACGCATCGATGTCGGCGCCTTATATTGCTCAAAGCGCCTTAAGTGCCGCGAGCTTGGCGCGCGGCCACCAGCTGGCGTATCAAGGCGATGAAACGAAGCGCGTGCAGGCATGCAACGGTTGCCACGGTCCTGACGGCATCGGCGTGGCCCTTGCCGCACCCTACTTGGCCGGACAATCGGCGGAATATCTCGCGAGCGCGCTCACGGCTTTTAGGCAGGGTACGCGCAAGAATGATGCGGGCGAATTGATGCGATCCGTCGCAAAGCGCCTGGATGACGTCGACGTCGAGGCGGTAAGCGGATATTTTGGCAGCCTGGAACCTTCGACACATTAGAAGCGCACGCCTGACACGGCGCGCCGAGGAGCGATATCACGATGCAGTTGCGCACACGAATCGAGGGAAGCGGGACACGCCCGCTCGAGGACTGGGGAGTCGACAGCGAGTACGGTACTCTGCGCGATGTCCTGATCGGGCCGATCGATCATTTCGCATGGCAGCCGGGCAACGCCGTGAGCCAGCGGGCCGAACGAGTCGGTCTGCAGTTCGACTTTTCGGCCGCGCGGCGCCAATACGACGAGATGGTCGACGTCTACCGGCAAGCGGGCGTCAATGTGCACTATCTTGCCGCCGACGCGGCGCTGCCCTACCAGATCTTCGCGCGCGACAGCAGCGTCATGACTCCCTGGGGGGCGGTGATCATGCAGCTGCAAAAGCCCTATCGGCGCGGCGAGTATGCGGCCTGCCTGCAATTCTATCTCGATGCCGGCATCCCGATTTACGATTTGATCACCGCCGGCAATATCGAGGGCGGCGACTTCATGGTGCTGCAGCCGGGCGTCGCCGCTTGCGGCTATTCGGGCGAGCGCTCCACCCTACCCGCCGTCCGGCAATTGCAGAGCTGGTTCGAAGCCGAGGGTTGGGAGTTTTATATCTATGCCTTCGATTCGCATTTCCTGCACTTGGACGTGCAAATGGGCATGATCGCCGAAGGCCTGGCGGTCGTGTGCGTGGAGGCGGTCGAACCCGAACTCGTCGACTGGTTGCGCTCGAAGGGCATCCGCGCCATTGCCATTCCCTACGGCGATGCCATGCAACTGGGCAGCAACGTCGTCGCCTTGGGGAAGGAACGCGTGCTGGTGCCGGCCTCGAGCAGAAATCTGGCCGCCGCCTGCCGTGCGGAAGGTCTCACGGTTTTCGCACCCGATGTGTCGATGATCGGCAACGGCGGCGGTGCGGTGCATTGCATGTGTCAGGCGCTGAGGCGTGATCGTGTCCGGGCCTCCTGAAATATCGCGCCGTGCATTCGTGCTGGGCACGGCGAGCGTGGCCATGTCGGCGGCCGGCGCCAAGACCCCCGCGGAGGGAAACCTCGCGGACGCTGCGGCCGCCGCAAGCGCGGCCGAACTCTGCAATCTCGGCGCAGTGGAGGCGGTTGCCCGCATGTCGCAAGGAGCGCTCACCGCGGAGCGGTATGCGCACGCGCTGCTCGCGAGGTGTCGAACCGCGAATTCCCTTAACGCGTTCATTACGCTCGAGCCGGATCGAGTGCTCGAAGATGCCCGGACTCGCGACCGCGAACGTCTCGCCGGCGCGAAACCGGGACCCCTGTTCGGCCTTCCCATGCCCGTGAAGGACAGCGTCAATACCCGGGACTACCCGACCACCGGGGGTACGCCGGCGCTGCGCCATTTTCGTCCCAAGGACGACGCGCCGGTCGTCGCCGCCCTGCGCGGAGCCGGCGCTCTCGTGCTCGGCAAGACGAATCTGCACGAGCTATCGTATGGCTGGACCAGCAACAATCTGGCGTTCGGCGCGGTGCGCAATCCCTACGACCTATCGCGTATCCCCGGCGGCAGCAGCGGCGGCACCGCGGCTGCGATAGCCGCCCGTCTCGCACCGCTCGGCATTGCCGAAGACACCGAAGGGTCTATTCGCGTGCCCGCGGCGTTTTGCGGCATCGCTGGTTTCCGGCCGACCACCGGACGCTATTCGACACGTGGCTGCGTGCCTATTTCGCCGCTCTTCGACCAGGTTGGCCCGCACGCACGCAGTGTCGCGGATCTCGCGCTATTCGATTCAGTCGTGGCCAATGATTGGCGGACGCTCGACACCGCGCCGCTCGTGGGGCTGCGCCTTGGTGTGGTCCGCGATTATTGGTTCACCGATCTTGACCCGGAGGTCCTGCGCCTGACGGAACTCGCACTCGCACGGCTCAAGGATGCCGGGGTGCAAGTCGTCGATACGCAGTTGCCGGGGCTCGCTTCACTCATCGATCTCACCACCGACATTGTCCAGAATCATGATGTTCGCATCGAGCTCGCCCGCTATTTGAAGGAGTACTGCGCCGGCGTCGACTTCGAGACGGTGCTCGCGCAGGCGAGTCCCGACATTCAGCGCGTGTTTCGCAGCGACGTCTTGCCGGGCGGCGCCCATTTCGCCACGGAGCCGGCGTATGCGGCAGCTCGCGATCGATACCTGCCGGCGCTGCGCAGTCTGTACCGCGACTACTTCGCCCGGACGCATGTAGCGGCGATGGTATTCCCGGCGACGCTCGTTCCCGCACCGAGAATCGGCGAGGAAACCACCGTCATGGTTGGCGGCCGTCAGCTGCCCTTCGAAACGGCCGTCGCGCGCAACATCGCACCCGGCAGTACCGCGGGGCTGCCGGGGCTGGTTCTGCCGGTGGGACTCACTCAAGGCGGCCTTCCGGTGGCGATCGAGTTCGATGCACCGGCCGGAGCGGACCGCGCGCTGCTCGCGCTCGGCTTAAGGATGGAGCATGCGCTCGGAGCGTTGCCCATCCCGAGCGACCTGCTTCGAGGGGAAGGGACGCCGCTTTAACAAAAAGCAACTAGATGCCTTCCCCGGCACCACCGCGCGCTTTGCCGGCAGCGTGATCCAGATGCAGATAATCGGGATTGAAGAAGGACAACTCCTCCAATGCGCGCAAGTCCTGGATGGTCAACGTCCCGCCGTTCAGGGTGATCAACTTCTGCCGCCGCAGCTCCTGCAGAGTCCGGTTGACGTGCACGGACGATAGTCCCAGGGTCTCGCCCAGCTCGACCTGCGTCAACGGCAGGGTGCAGGACAATCCCTGGTTGAGGCCTACGGTGCGAAAGCGGTACAAGAGCTCGCAAAAAAGATGCGCCATGCGCTCGAGCGCATTTCGTTGCCCCATGTTGACGATCCACTCGCGCGTAATTGCCTCCTCCACCAAAGTGGACCACCACAACGCAGTCGTGAGGGCGGGATACTTGTGCATCAGGTTCAGCATATTATCCGGCGAGATCGTGGCGACTCTGGACGGGGCGATGGCCCCGATGGAATGATCCATGCGCTTCAGTATGAAAACCCTCAGATCGCACAGATCGCCGGGCACGAAATACGCGACAATCTGCCTGCGGCCGTCTTCGAGCGTCTTGTAGCGGCAGGCAAACCCTTCCAATAGCAATTTGACTCCGCCGGTGCGATCGCCTTGCGCAATCACGTCTTCGCGGGCGGCGACCTCGCGCACGTCCCTGCAAGAATCGACGACGGCCTGGGATTCCGCCTTGGACAACGCGATAAAATTCGAAAGCTTGCGCAACAGCGGGTTATTCATGATCTCTCAATGGAATCTCGATCGTGCAGTGCACACCACCAGCCAGGAAAATCATCTTCCCTTCCCCCTTCAATTCGCGGGCAATCAGACGTTCGACAAGCTCGGTTCCGAAGCCCCGCGTAGAGGGCGCGCCGGCAATCTTGACGCCGGCCTCCAACCAGTCGAATTGCAGAACCTGGGGGCCGAGACGGGCCGCAATCTCCCATGCTACCTGTATTCTCGCCCGCGATTGGGACAGCGCACCATATTTGACGGCATTGGTTGCGAGTTCATGGATGACGAGGCTCATCAATTCGGCCGCGTGAGGCTTCAAGCGAATCTCCGGACCCCTGATCGAGTACTGCTCCGGAGGTGCGGCCTGCAGGAGGAGTTCATCCAGGACCAGCGATTCGAGATCCATGCCGTCGGAGAAAACGGGTGCCAGCACGACGCGGCCGATGGCGCCGATCCGGCCGCACAGGTGCAGCGCGGATTCGTCCGAATTCCGGCTGTGCGCACTCATATGAATCCCCACGGTCCGGAATACCGACAGGACTCTACGGATGCGCTGCCTCAGCGCGGCGACTTCCCAGGCCTCACTGAAATCCATGAGGCAGTATCCTCGGGCTTGGGACGGCCCTCACCAACCTGCGTTAAGGCGCGATTGCCATTCGGATCAGCATCGCGACGATTCCGAGCGCGAGAACGCTTGCCGACCATATAGCGAGCATCCATAGGAGGCGCTTGTACAGCGGCCCCGGTGGCGCTGCGCTCAATGGTATCCCTCGGCCGCGACCTTGCCGCGAAATACCCAGTATGCCCAGGTGGTATACCCGAGGATCAAAGGTATGAGGATGCACGCGCCCACCAGCATGAAGATCTGGCTGCTCGGCGGCGCGGCGGCACTCCAAATCGACAAACGGCCGGGGATGATATCGGGCCACATGGATATCCCAAGGCCGAGCAGGGACAATCCGAACAGGCTCAAGGCCAGCGCAAAGGGCAGAAAATCGCGGCCCTTGAGGATGCGCCGGTAGAGCAATAGTCCGATCGCCGCGACCGCAACCGGCATGACGCCCAAGGCGCAGATGCCCGGCCAGGTAAACCAGGTTTCATAGTACTTGTCGCTGAGAAAGGGCGTGTAAATGCTGACCGCGCCGATGGCAGCAAGCATGCCGGGTGTGAGCGCTTTGGCGAGGCGGCGGGCCTCCGCGTTAACGGCTCCCGATGTCTTCCAAATCAACCAGCAGGAACCCAGCAACCCATAACCGGTCACGAGGCTCGCACCGGTCAGGACGCTGAACGGTGTCAGCCAATCCCAATATCCGCCCGCATAGGCGCGTGCGCCGATCTTGATCCCTTGCAGCAGCGCACCGAGGGTCACGCCTTGCGCGAATGTCGCGACGATGGAGCCCACGCAAAATCCGGCGTCCCAGCGAGCCCGGTGATTCGCGTCGCGCCAGCGGAACTCGAAGGCAACACCCCGGAACACCAGCCCCAACAACATGGCGGTTATCGGCGCGTACACGGCGGGCAGAATAATCGCGTAGGCCAGCGGGAAAGCGGCCATCAAGCCGCCTCCGCCCAGCACCAGCCAGGTCTCGTTGCCGTCCCATACGGGTGCAATGGCGTTCATTGCCGTATCGCGATCGGCCCCCACCCTGAACTTCGTAAACAGAATTCCTATCCCTAAATCGAAGCCATCCATCACGACGTACATCACAATGGCGAACACGATGATGCCGGCCCAGACGGTGGTCAGATCGACGTGCATCATTCACCTCCGCCGGCGTCGATGAAGGATGCCGGCGTAATTCCGGCGGTACGGATCGGCAGGGCTTCCGGCAGTGGTTCGTGCAAGCTCGGCGGCTTCGCCATCAGCTTGACGAGGTAGAGCGCGCCGGAGACGAAGGTCCCCAGGTAGACCACGACGAACGCCAGCAGAGACCCGGTCACCGCGGGACCGGCAATCGGCGACACCGAATCGGCGGTACGCAGCGCGTGGTAAACGGTGAACGGCTGCCGGCCCACTTCGGTCGTGACCCATCCGGCGATCACGGCAATGAATCCCGCCGGGCCCATCATCACCGCGATACGATGCAGCAGGGTCCATTCGTACAATTTGCCGCGAATTCGCGCCAATAAGCTCAATAGGCCGAGACCCAGGATTGCGAAACCAAGGGCGACCATCACCCGAAACGACCAGAAGATAATGGCCACGGGCGGCCAATCCCGGCGCGGAATGGTATCCAATCCGGCGAGCGGCGCATTCAGATCGTGGGCGAGTATCAAGGAGGAGAGTTTTGGAATCTCCACGCTGTAAGTCATGCGGCGATTCTCCTCATCGGGAATCCCGAGAAGAACCAGCGGCGCCCCCGATGCGTAGGAATCGAAATGCCCTTCCATCGCCATGACTTTGGCCGGCTGGAACTCCTGAGTGTTCAACCCCTGAGTATCACCGGCAAGAATTTGGATCGGAGCGACGATGGCGGCCATCCACATGGCCATCGAGAACATGGTGCGAGCGCCGGGATTGGCCCGGTCCCGCAGCAGATGCCACGCGCCGACGGCACCCACTACGAGCGAAGTCGTAAGGTACGCAGCGATCACCGTGTGCACGAAACGGTACGGAAAGCTGGGGTTAAAGATGATCGCGAGCCACGATCCCTGCGGCACGAACTGGCCGACCTCGTTCGTCATCCATCCGGCCGGAGTCTGCATCCAGCTGTTCGCGGCCAAGATCCATGTTGCCGACAACAGGGTGCCGGCCGCGACCATGCAGGTGGCCAGAAAATGCAGCTTGGGTCCCACCTTGTTGATGCCGAACAGCATGACGCCGAGGAAGCCGGCCTCGAGAAAAAAGGCCGAGAGCACTTCGTAGGCCATGAGCGGCCCCACGATCGGGCCGGCCTTGTCCGAGAACACGGCCCAGTTTGTGCCGAACTGATAGGACATGACGATGCCGGAGACGACGCCCATGGCGAAGACGATCGCGAAGATCTTGACCCAGTAGCGATATAGATTGTCATAGACATTCTTACCGGTCTTGAGCCACAGAACTTCCAGCACCGCGAGGTAGCTCGCGAGGCCGATCGAAAACGCGGGAAAAATGAAATGAAAAGAAATCGTGAAGGCGAACTGAGCCCGCGCGAGATGGAGTGCCGTTATCCCTGTCATACTGGCAGTTTACTCCCGGAGACCCGGCTTGTTGTATGCCCGCTTCGCATCGTTTTGGTCGTTCACCCTGACCGTGGCCGGACTCTCGTGCGCGCATGCTGCGGCGCCGGTGGCCTTGGAATCCGCCGGCGGCATGGTGGTTAGCGCTCAACATCTGGCCTCCGATGTGGGCGCCGCCATTCTGCGCCAGGGCGGCAATGCCGTGGACGCGGCGGTGGCGGTCGGTTACGCGCTCGCGGTGACGCATCCTTGCTGCGGCAATCTCGGCGGCGGCGGCTTCATGACGATTCACCTGGCCGACGGCAGAAATACCTTCATCAATTTTCGCGAGAAGGCGCCGCTCGCGGCGCGCGCCGGCATGTTTCTCGACGCAAGGGATAATCCCGTCGGCGACGAGAGCCTGAATGGCTATCTGGCGGTGGGCGTGCCCGGAACCGTGATGGGGCTCGAAACGGCGCGGCAGAAATATGGCACGTTGCCGCGGCCTGTGCTGCTGGCAGGTTCGATTCGGCTCGCCGAGGACGGATTCGTTTTGACCCGCGGTGACGTCGATGAGCTCGATGTGGGTACGCTCAATTTTGGCAAGCACCCGAATGTCGCCGCCATATTCCTGAATCAGGGGGCCCCATACGCCGTCGGCGAGCGTCTGGTGCAATCGAATCTGGCGGCGACGCTGCGATCCATCAGCGAAGGCGGCGCTCAAGCTTTCTATCAGGGTTCGATCGCCGGCGCCGTGATCGCGTCCTCCCGGGCCGGCGGAGGCCTGTTGACCGCCCAGGATTTTGCGGCTTACGCGGTAACCGAATCCGCGCCGATTTCCTGCCGTTACCGCGGCTTCACCATTTTGTCGGCGCCCCCACCAAGCTCGGGAGGCGTCGTCCTGTGCGAGATTCTTCAGGTTCTGGAGGGCTATCCGCTGAAGGCGCTTGGCTTCCACTCCAGCGATTCAGTGCATCTGATGACCGAGGCCATGCGTTGGGCCTACCGCGATCGCAACACTTACCTCGGCGATCCCGCATTCGTCGACAATCCCATTGCGCGCTTATTGTCGGTGCGTCATGCCAAGGAAATCAGAGCGCGCATTCAGCCGCATCGCGCAACACCGTCTTCAACCCTCGCCGCGGACGCGGGGGCCGATGCGGAGAAGGCCACCACCACGCACTACTCAGTCGTCGACGCCAAGGGAAACGCGGTATCGGTTACCTACACCATCAACGATGATTTTGGCGCCAAGGTCATCGCCGGCGACACCGGCTTCTTCTTGAATGACGAAATGGACGACTTCGCCGCGAAGCCCGGCACCGCGAATCTGTTTGGTCTCGTGCAGGGCCGGGCAAATGCCATCGCGCCGGGCAAGCGGCCCTTGAGCTCCATGACTCCCACGATCGTGCTGAAGGACGGCAGACCGGTGTGGGTAGTCGGCACGCCGGGCGGCTCGCGCATCATAACGACCGTCCTTGAAATCATCGTCAATGTCATCGACCACGGAATGACGCTGCAGGAGGCCGTGGATGCGCCGCGAATACATCACCAATGGCTGCCCGACACACTGGCGGGCGAACCATTTGCGCTGTCCGCCGACACGGTCAAATCCCTGGCCCACATGGGCTATCGCGTCGTTCCCTTAGAAACCTGGGCAACGGGCAATGCGGCCGAAGCGATCGGTATCGCGCCCGCGGATGCGGGAGAGGCCAAGGCCCTGGGGTTCCCGCGCCCCGGCGTGCTCTATGGCGCGAGCGACTCCCGGGCACCGGCGGGATCCGCTGCGGCCCCTTAGGAGCCCGGCGGGGTATCGGCACCGGTTTGTGCACCTTCCGAGTCCCGCGGCGCGGTGCGATGATACGGCAGCCACTCATAGATCTCCGGCGAAGTCTGTGGATAGGCGAGAAATTCCTCGCGCGACTCCACGACGGGATCGGCCTTGCGGCGCGACAGCCGCCATATGGCGAACACGGTGAAGGCCAGCGTCAGTACCATCACGTAGACGAAAAACGCTCGGGGAGTGATGAGCTGGATGGCGTAAGTACCGGCGGTGGGGCCGACCGATGAGCCCAGCGCCCAGACGAACAGCAGCGTCGATGACAGCGCCACGTAGTCGGTTGCCGCGGCGCGGTCGTTCGCATGTGCAACTCCCACCGCATAGAGACTCTCGGCGAGGCCGCCGAACACACCGAATAGCAGCGCCAGCAGCGCGAACGGCATGCGCTGGTCGGCCCACACGAGCGCGGCCGCCACGGCGATGATGCTTAAGCCTAAGCCGATCAACGCATGCAGACGGTCGATTTTGTCCGAGAAGTAGCCGATCGGCCACTGCAGGAAGAGTCCGCCCAGCGAGACGCAGGCCATCAATAGGACGATGCGCTGCTGATCGAAGCCAATGCGCGCGCCTAACAGGGGTCCCACGGTCGTGAAGGCGGTCAGAATCAGTCCATTCAACAGGCAGGCGGTGACGCTCACGGGCGAGGTGCGCAGCGCCTTGAGAATCTCCAACTTGACCCGGCGCGGCAGGACCGGCGCCCGCACGTCGATTGCGACCATGGGCACGAGTGCGAGCGTCGTCGCAATGCCGGCGATGAATAGCAACTCCGGACCTCTAACGTCGAGGGCTTGGCTGAATAACTGGCCCACACCGAAGAACAGGCCGTACACCAGCACATAGATCGTGAGAACGCGGCCGCGCTGCTCGTTCGGCACCAATGCATTCAGCCAGCTCTCGACGATGATGGCAAGCCCCGCGGCGTTGACGCCGATCAGAAAACGCAGCACCGCCAGCGTCGGGACACCGTCCGCGAAGTAGAGGCCGAGGATTGCCGCCGACTTCACGCTCGCAAAGGTTGCATAGGCGCGCTCGAGGCCCACCGGCGCAATCACCTTATGGGCGTAAAGGCACCCCGCCAGAAAACCGAAAGCTTCGGCGGTGGCGATCAGCCCGATCACACCGTCCGACATGCCCATTGCGGAGAACCGCAACGGCAGCAGGGTGCCCAAAAAGCCCGAGCCGAGCATGATCAGCGCCGTGCTGATCAGCGGCGGCGCAACCCGCCATGGAATGGCGGTCGCCGGAGGTGGGAGGGCTGCGGCCTGCACGGAATTCATGGAGGATTTTAACGCACACCGTTAGGCTTGCGGGATGACCATCCACAAATTATTTCCGACATTCGTGTACGCGAACACCTTGCAGACACGGGGCGCGAAGCAGTTCAACCGCCAGCTGCTCAAGGAATGCCGGCAGCTGCGCCATGACGACGCGGCCGGGCGGCGCTGGTCCGCCAAGAATTACCCGGGCGGCTATACCTCCTACGGCTCCGTACATTGGCTGCAGCGTATTTCACCGACCTTCAAAGCCCTGGAGAGCAAGCTTAGGAGGCATGTCACGGCCTTCGCCGATGCCGTGGAGTGGGATCTTGACGGCCGCGAACTGAACATGACCGATTGCTGGATCAACATCAATCCCAAGAACGTGGTGCATGGTCTGCATCTGCATCCGCTCTCGACATTGAGCGGCACCTACTACGTACACGTCCCGGCGGGAACTCCCGGGATCAAATTCGAGGATCCGCGACTGGATCGCTTCATGGCGGCGCCGCCGCGCAAGTCCACTTGTTCGCGCGAGACGCGCCTGTGGGGAACGTTTCCTGCCGTGGCGGGCCGATTGCTGCTCTTCGAGAGTTGGCTGCGGCATGAAGTGGTGCCGAACCGCGTCAATGCCGAACGCGTCAGCATCAG
>Ga0209736_1000457_pt1 | contig 13223 bp, 11 predicted proteins | sample BlaSpr_A8_Ref_M3_FD_187992 | JGI IMG/M metagenome (GOLD analysis project Ga0209736, IMG submission 187992) | Forest soil microbial communities from Thunder Bay, Ontario, Canada - Black Spruce, Ontario site 2_A8_Ref_M3 (SPAdes) (version 2) | ecosystem: Environmental > Terrestrial > Soil > Boreal... | reverse complement strand
AGTGGAAGAGCATCAGCCCGACGCGGTAGTCATCGATCCGGTCACCAATTTGACCGTGGGCACGATGAACGAACTGTACTCGACAATGATGCGCTTGATTGATTTCTTGAAGAGCCGAGGGGCGACAGCGCTTTTGATCTCGCTGACGTCCGGCAAGGACAGGGAATTGGAACAGACCGAGATAGGGATTTCGTCATTAATCGATACGTGGATTTTCCTGCGCGACGTTGAATTAAACGGCGAGCGCAATCGCTGCCTGTATGTTCTGAAGTCGCGCGGGATGGCGCACTCGAACCAGGTTCGTGAATTCGTGATGACCAAAGAAGGCGTGCATTTGCTTCCAGTGTATGTGGGCGCGGGAACGGTGCTTACGGGTTCAGCGCGCCTGTCGCAAGAGGCCCGGGAGCGCGCGGAAGAACAGAGCCGCCAGCAAGAAACGGAACAGAAGCGAAAGGAGCTGGAGCGGCGCCGCGCGTCGGTGGAGGGACAGATTGAGTTGTTGCGGGCGCAACTGCTGGACGAAGAGGAGCGCTTCACGCAGTTGATTCGCGAAGAAGAAGGTCGCAAGCAGCAGCTCGAGGCCGATTCGGAGGCTATGTCAAAGATTCGCAGGGTGGAATCGGCGGGGAACGGTCGGAACGCCATGGCGGAGGGAGCCTGATGAGGGCAAAAGCGAAGGCCGGAACGAAGCGCAAAGCCAGCAACCGGCATCCAAGTAATGGAAACGGGCGCATGGGCGGGGAATTTTTCGAGCTTCGCCTGTATGTGGCGGGCCAAACGCCGAAGTCGCTGACCGCGCTGGCGAACTTGAGGAAGATCTGCAGTGAGTACCTGGACGGACGTTTCGAACTGAATGTGATCGATTTGGTGAAGACTCCACAGCTCGCGCAGGGGGATCAAATTCTGGCCATACCTACGCTGGTACGAAACCTTCCGCAACCGATGCGCAAAATCATCGGTGATCTGTCGGACACCGAACGAGTTTTGGTGGGGCTGGACGTGAGAAAGAACGTGGAACCGTGATGAATAACGGAAATAAGCAAAAGAGCAATGGAAGGAAGAAAACGGGCAAGAAGAAGGGTTTGTCTCGGGACAAAGAAACCGAGGACGACGGCCAGAAGTATGCGCTGCGATTGTACGTAACGGGGCAGACGCCGCGATCGGTGCGCTCGGTCGAGAATCTTCGGAAGCTCTGCGAGAGGCATTTGAAGGGCCGATATGAGTTGGAGGTCATCGACATTTACCAGCAACCCTCCTTGGCCAAAGAAATGCAAATTCTGGCGGCACCCACGCTGATTAAAGCATTGCCGTTGCCGCTGCGGAGGTTGGTGGGAGACTTTTCGGATCAGAATCGCGTGGTGCTGGGCTTGGACCTGGCGGTGGCTTAGGAGCGCTATGAAGAAGCAAAAAAACGGAAACGGCCGCGCGCAGGAATCGCAGAAGCTGACGGAACGTATCGCGGAGCTTGAGGAAACGCTACGCGCCATCCGTATGGGGGAAGTGGATGCGCTGCTGGTGTCGAGTCCGGAAGGGGATCAGGTTTTCACGCTGCAAGGGGCGGAGCATCCGTACCGCGTGCTGGTGGAGACGATCGACGAGGGAGCCGCGATTCTGTCGAATGACGGAACGGTGCTGTACTCCAATCTTAGTTTCGCGAAATTTTTTGATGTAACGCTGGAGAAGTTCATCGGATCGCCGCTGCAGAATCTGGTGTCCGGGCCGGACGCGGAGTTTTTGAAAACGCTGATTGCGGGGGCGAAACTTGCGATCACGCGCGGGGAGATTCGCGTAAAACACGAGCACAAGAAGCCGCGGACCATTCGCTTGACGCTGAGTCCCAATCGCGATCTGGGAATGGACTCGATTTGCGCGGTGGCCACGGAGCTTACGGAGATTGTGGAGACCAATGAGGCGCTGCGCGTGACGGAGACGTCGTTGCGGCAATTGTCCGCGCGGCTGCTGCAATTGCAGGACGAGGAGCGGCGGCGCATCGCGCGCGATCTTCACGACACCACCGGGCAGAGGCTGGTGGTGCTATCCATGACCTTGGACCGCCTGGCGCGGCATCCGGACCTGCGCAAAGGCGAGGCGCGGGAAGCGCTGAAGGAAGGCCGGGAAGTTGCGGAGAAAATTGCCGAGGAGATACGCACCCTTTCGTACCTCTTACATCCGCCGCTTTTGGATGAATGCGGGCTGCAGTCAGCGGTGCGCTGGTACGCGGAGGGCTTTGAGAGACGCAGCGGCATCAAGCTGGACGTAGCGATTGCCAGTGATCTGGTGCGGCTACCGATAGACGCCGAGACCGCCCTGTTTCGCGTGGTGCAAGAGAGCTTGACCAACGTGCACCGCTACTCCGGAACTACACGCGCTGAGATTCAAATTTCCGAGGTTGACGGCGAAGTGCAGCTAGAAGTAATCGATTACGGCAAGGGAAACAAGGCCGGCGCGGTCCGCGCGGCACGCGACGGGGCAGCTGGGCTTGGAGTGGGCATACCGGGAATGCGCGAACGTCTGCATCAATTGGGCGGGCGCCTAGAAGTGAATTTCGGCACGAATGGCACGACGGTGGTGGCGACGCTGCCGATCAGGAGGGCCGGCGGAGAATCCGAAGTGAGTCTGCGTGGTGAGCTAGCACATCCTCCCGCAGAGCGCGGAGGGGACAAGCCCAGACGACGGATCTTGATTGCCGATGATCATGAATTGATGCGGCGGGGCTTGCGCGGACTTATTGAAAGCCAGGAAGAGTGGGCCATCTGCGGCGAAGCGGTGGAAGGCAATGAAGCGGTTCGCATGACCAAGGAGCTGAAGCCGGAATTGGTGATCCTGGACATCAATATGCCGGGATTGGGTGGCCTGGCCGCTGCGAACTTGATCCGTCGGGAGAATGAAGGAACGCGCATATTGTTTTTCACAGTGCATGACTCCGAGGATGTGATGCGCGAGATTGTAGACAGTGGAGCGCACGGATATGTGGCCAAGTCGCGAGCGGGACAGGACCTGGTCGAAGCAGTCGGGGAAGTGCTAAGTGGAAAAACATTCTTCCCAGCAGTAGTAGCGGCCGCAGCAGGCCGCAGATAAGTCCGAGAAATCGCAGGGTTCAATTCCCGTCCCCAGTAGTTCCTTCAGGAAAAAGCGGCGCGTTTGAAACGTTCGATCGCAGGTGGATCCGGTGTTACCGCGGCGCTTTCTTGCGTCTCGGTCCGGTCTGGTGTGTCGATGCGGATGTCGGTAAGGTCGGAGAGCAAGTTGGCGGCCCAGCGGTAGACGTTGTGTTCGCGCACGGAGGTGCGCATGTGCCGCATGCGGGTGGACTGTTCCTCGACTGGCATGGCGATTGCGCGCTGAATGGCCGCCGCGAGCTGTCCCACATCGTAAGGATTCACCAGCAAGGCGTCCGTCAGTTCGAGAGCGGCTCCGGCAAAGCTGCTGAGGATCAGCACGCCCTGATTATCGTCGCGGGAAGCCACGAACTCCTTGGCCACCAAGTTCATTCCATCATGCAGCGAGGTCACCAGGCAGAGGGAGGCGGCGCGATAAAAGCGAGCAATTTCCTGGTGCGAGTGGTGGCGCTTTAGCAGAACAATGGGTTTCCAGCGGCCAGCCTGGAAGCGATTGTTGATGCGCTCGGCTTCCTTGGTGACGTCGTCGAGGAGGGTTTGGTAGCGGTCGATATTGGTGCGGCTGGGAGCGCCGATTTGAATGAAGGTAAAACTGCGCTGATAGCACGGGTAAAGCTCAAAAAAATGTTCGATGCCGCGGAACCGTTCGAGAATGCCCTTTGTGTAGTCAATGCGATCGACCCCGACTCCTATAACTGTGGCACTGATGCCGAGCTCATTGCAGATTGCGGCGGCCTCGTCCTCCCTGCTGCGGACGGGTTCAGGGGAGTGCCCGTTTTCCTGCAGACCCACACTGATGGGGTAAGGGCGCACGCGGGTTACGTGGCCCTGACGATTGACGGAGAAGCGGTCCCATTCGGTGAGAGCTTCGACCGCGCGGTCAACGGTGGCGAGAAAATTGTTGCAGTGCGATTGGATGTGAAAGCCGATGAGATCGGCGCCCAGCAAACCATCGATCAGCTCGCGCTGCCACGGGCAAATGCCAAAGACTTCCGGGTTGGGCCACGGAATGTGCCAGAAAATAGCGACGCGCGCGTCGGGACGCGCCTCCTTGATCATGCGTGGGAGCAGCGCGAAGTGATAGTCCTGGGCGAGGACGATAGGCGAATCGGTTCCCTGCATTTCCTCGAGCGCGGATTCCGCAAAGCGGCGGTTGACTTCCTGATAGGCAGCCCAGTCTTCCGGACGGAAGATGGGGCGCGTGTGCGCGATGTGGCAGAGCGGCCAGATGCCTTCATTGGCGAAGCCCTCGTAGTACCCCTTTTCTTCTTCGGCGCTGAGCCACACGCGGCGGAGCGTATAGCTGGGATGGTCGGGCGGGACGCGTAGATGGTCGTGTGCATCGACGGTCTCACGATCAGCGCTGCCGGAGCCATGAGCGATCCAGGTGCCATCGGTTGCCACCAAGACGGGTTCCAGCGCGGTCACCACGCCGCTGGCCGGCACAATGACTTGCACTCCGCCGCTGCCGCCATTGCCGAAGACGTGCATGTACGGTTCGCGGTTGGCGATCACAAAAAGCGGCTTGTTTTGCAGTTTATTGCTGAGGCTGACGCGCAAGCGCTCGGGGGTCCAGAGTGAAGCGTGTGATTCGCGAAGGCGCGCTTCTTCTTCGGCGGTGGCGCGGGCGGCATTGAGGTCGCGCGCGAGATGCGCGACTTCGTGATGCAGTTGATCGAAGAGTCCGCCGTCGGGAAGTGTGGGAGGAGTATGCGTCTGATGCCCGGTGCGCAGCGTGCGCAGCCACTTGGAGGTGCGCGAAAGGGGACCGGTAAAATTCCAGCGCACCAGGATGAAAGCGAGCGCGGTAATAAACAGCGTCTGGACGAGAGCGTTGACCAGAGAGTCGCGCAGGGTGTGCTCGACCTGGCGGTCAATATATGTAGCGTCATGCACCAGCGCGAGTGTGCCGACGATCTGGCCGTTGCGATGCAGAGGCAGCGCGTAAACGTGAACGGGCGCATTGTTGACGCGCAAAAACTCGCCGTATCCGGCATCGCGCTCCGCCGCATGCGCGGCCGCGGCTGGGCGCAACTGAAACAGCGAGCCCAAGCCGGAGGTAACTGCCAGAGCCACGCCCTTGCCATCGTAAACCGCTACGCCTTTCAAATGTTCGCGCTGCCCGAAACGATCTACCAGGCGTTGCAGGCTCTTGCTCGGAGTGGCGCGGTCAAATTGAGGTTCGACATTTTCCTGCAGGCTCTCGCCCAGGATTTCCGCGCGGCGCGAGAGATCGTTGCGAAGAATGCGTTTTTGGGTACGGACCTGGTACGCGGCAAAAAGCAGAGACACAACAACAACGCTGACAATCAACGGCAGAATAATCTTCAAAGTCGTGCGCATGAAGAACTTCCTCCTGGGCAAGAGCGAAGGTCGATGTCTGGATTCGAGAGGGCGACTGGATCGAATCCGTTAAGCGACGCAGCTATCGAGACGTATTGGTGGGCTGGATGACCACGTGAAGAGCAATGTTGTTCCCCGCGTCCGTGCGGTAGTCCACCGTGGCCGTGGAACCCACTTCCAGTTTTCCCTCGACTTTGGTGGTATCGTCAACGAAAAACTGTAGGGTCACCACGTCCTGGCTCTTTTTAACGTCCACGGAAAAGGAAGCATCCCCGACGGCTGAGATTTTGCCGGAGACAGAGCCATGCTCCGTCGGTCCCTTGAACAGGCTTGTCGGCTGAGAGGCGAGCGCGTTAGAGGAAACCGCGACACCTAAGCATGCCATAAAAACGGTGAGAATTAACAGAGAGACCAGCGTTAGGATCGTTCGGAAGCGCATTGCTATTCCCCACGTTCCGGCTGGTATAGAACAGATGGCAAGAACGGTTCCAAAGTCGCGGCTGTACCATTTTTTCTAAGCCGAAGTAAATGAGGAGCATAGGCGCCACGGGGGTGAACGACTAGCGTACTAGGACTATGAAATTTCGACGCTAATGCCGCGCGACCATGAAAAGGCGGCGGAAGGGAAACAGGGTCTGGCCGTTCGCTTGGGGCGGATAGGCTGCCGCCATACGCTTGGCGAAGGCTTCGACGAAGCGGTCGCCTTCGGCGGGACTAAGGGCCGACAGAAACGGTCGCAATGCTGTGCCACGCATAAAATTCACCACGGGGTCTGGGCCATCAAGGACCTGCAGATAGATAGTCTCCCAGATGTCGAGATCGCGAGCGTGGGGTGAGAGCCATCGCCAATAGGTTTCGGGGGGTGGAACGGTGGCGAGAAGCAGCGGCTCCAGTTGATTGCGCCATTCACTCTGGGTGACCAAGTCCTTCAGTTCCAGGTGCGAAGGGGATTCAAAGTGGCGCGGAATCTGAATTGCCAAGATGCCGTCTGGGCGCAAGCTCCGAAGGAGTGAAGGGAACAGTTTTTCGTGCGCAGGCACCCACTGAAAGGCCGCATTGGAAAAGGTAAGGTCGGGAGGAGTCGGAGGGTGCCAGGTATTGATGTCCGCTTCCTGCCAGGAAATGGCCGGAAATTCGCGGCGCGCTTCCGCGAGCATCTCGGGCGAGGAATCGATTCCGCTTGCTTTCGAGCCTGGGAAGGTATCCGCAAGGATGCGCGTGAGATGGCCGGTGCCGCAGCCGAGATCATAAATCTGGGCGTAGTTCGCTTTCGGGATGCGAGCAATTAGGTCGAGACCCGCGCGAAAGCGGATTTCCGAATAGTGGAGGTAGGTTTGCGGCTCCCAGGTGGTCACGGATGGCGAAAATCATACCACCGCGCGAGAAATCATATCAGGGGACTGAGGTTAGACGGGAAAGCCTTGCATGCGATAGAGCTGCACAAGCTCCCCACGATCCTCGGCTCCGACTTTGTTTTTCATGCGATAGAGATGATTCTTTACGGTTTGTTCGGACAAGGAAAAATGGTTGGCGATTTCCTTGTTGGTCAACCCCTGGGCGATTAGGGGAATCAGTTGCTGTTCGCGACGGCTGAGACCCAAGCGCCGCCGATCAGTCCCGCAGGAAAGGGATGAGGCATCGCTGTGGAAGTAACGGAACAGGGCGGCGCAAAGGGCGCCGGGGCAGACGGCTTCGCCGGCGTGCACGGCCTGCACACCTTCGAATACTTCATTGGCGGAAGCGTCGCGGAGCAGGTAACCGCTGATTCCCGCGCGCACGCACTGTAGAAATTCCCGCTCGTCGTTGGCCATGCCGATTAGCACGATGCGCGCATCCGGGACCACAGCACGCAATTCCTGGATGGCGGCGAGGTCTTCGACGAGGCTGCCGCGGGAACTGAGCAGCACGATATCCGGACGAGCATCGAGCACAGCATCGGTATGAAATGGGGCTGCAGACTTAGTGGCGATGACTTCAATGCCACCGCGCTTGGTCAAGACGCGCGTCAGCGCTTCGCGCAGGAGGCGATTTTCGGCGGCCACCAGAACCCGGACTTGCTGCCCAGAAGCGGGCTTCACCGAGGACTTGGCAGGCTTTTCCGGACCGCGTCGGCTCTGGGCCGTCCCGCTGGAGCGTTCCTTTACCGCGTTATCGGTCATTGGTGTTCCTTTTTCGTTTGTTATTAGCGCTTTCGCGCTTAGCATCCTCACCCCATCCTGGTCCGAAGCGACTCGGAAGCGAGCAGGCGATGGATACTGCAACAGCCGCTGAGAAAAAGGAGCTGGTAGTTTTGAAACAACCTCGGAGCCAGCACCCCGCCAGCTCCGCCATGAGAAACGAACAGAGCAGGCATTCTAGCACGCCCGCGGCGGATAAAGCAGAGAGCAATAAGGACATAGAAACGGTATCCGGCCCTAAAGATGACAAAACGGAAAGGTTAGTAATGACAGTTTTGGTGGTGAGCATTTTTCGTCTCAGCTACTTTCTCAGGATCGTTGTAATGCGTTTCGATGGGCCAACTTAAGCGGTATAACCGAAGGGATTCAAGCGACAAGGAGCGATTCGAGGGCGCAGGCGCTCAATGTCGTCCTTTGTCGCGCCTGAACAGGCCCAAGGTGTGTGGGTCCGCGGACACAATTGGCGTATAAGTTGGGGAATCGGGAAGAAAGCAAATGACTTAAGGCAGGTTAAGCCGCTTCATCAGTTTCTGAAAACGAGGCTCGGAGCGCAGCGGGTCGGCCATGGGGTCCACATTCAGGTAGACCAGGCGGTCATTGCGCTCTTTGTAAGCCTTATCGAGCAAGTCCAGTGCGGTTTTCTTTTGACCCAAGCCGATGTCAATGGCGGCGAAATAGAGCGAGGAAACGTACCGCGACTGTGCTAGGACTTGGAGATTCGCGAGCGCTTGATGGGCTCCCGCCGCGTCTCCGGAAATAGCGAGCGTGTGTCCGTACAAAGCGGTAATTGCCGGATGGTTACCGGATAGCTTGCTCGCCTGCGAGAACTGTTCCAAAGCATCCTTGTACATCCGCTTCTCGCGATAAGCGGAGCCCAGCCAAATGTACGCCAGCCAGTAGGTGGGATACTGCTCGACCACCCGGCGAGCCTGAGCAATCGCTTCATCGTATTGACGCGCGTTGTAATAAATTTCCGCGCGCACGGTGTTAAAAAGAGGTGACACAGGATCCAGAGCGAGCGTCCGCGAATTCTCCTCATGGGCCTGCTGCAGCCGGTTCCGGACGATGCAATAGTGACTGAACCACAAATGCGCTGTAGGGTCATTCTGTCCCAACTCGAGAGCCCGGCGAAATTCGCGCTCGGCGGCGACGAAGTCCCAATCGTAGCTGAACGCGACGTTGGCTAAGACCGAGTGCGCCTCGGCCACTTGCGGGTCGATCTGCAGCGCGCGCTCTGCAGCGTCGCGGGCTTTGGGTTTGGCATCGGCGGGAAGCATATCGTCGTATGGAACTTGTCCCAGCAATGCGTAGGAACTGGCCAAACCAGCATAGGCCAATGCATAATTGGGATCTTTTTGGATGGCTCTTTCAAAAGCGTCGATGCTCTTATGCAGATCCCCGCGATTGGTCCAGTAAAAGCGCCCACGAAGATATTCATCATAGGCCTCCGGGTTGAGGGCGCGCACAGTCCCTTTGGCTCCATTTACTCCGGTGGCCCCAACGGGAAGGGACACGCGAATCTGGCTTGCCACCGCGGCCGCGACTTCGTCCTGAACATGGAGGATATCGCCAAGGTCGCCGGTGTACGAATCGGCCCAGAGATGCGTTTGGTCGCTCACCTGGACGAGCTGGACATCAATCCGGACCTGGTTTCCGCCTCGACGCACGCTGCCCTCGAGGGCATATTCCACGTTCAACGCGTGGCCGATCTCCGCGATGGACTTGCCAGCGAGAAACTTGGACGAGGTTGCCGCCAGCACTCCCAGACGCTCCGGATCCAGGCGGCCAAGTTGCGTGATCATCTCGTCGGTCAGGCCTGCGCTGAAATAATCCTGTTGTGGGTCACCGCTAAGGTTTGCGAAGGGAAGGACGACCAAGCGGATTTTCCCGCTAGCGGAGCGTATGGGAGAATGCCCGCCGCGGAAGAAATAGACAGCAGGGGTGACGGCGGCGAGAACAAGTAAAGTCGCCAGTGCGATAGTGATGTGCAAACGGGTGAAGCGTGGAGGTCGAGGCGGCGGCAGTTCGCCGCTGTTCGTCGCTTCTTTCGGTGCTTGCTTTTGTTCCGGATCGGTAGGGACAGCGGCGTGGGAAGCGACTTCGCCATTTTCCGGTTTCTCGTCATCCTCCTGGCCGGTTTCAACGGCCGGTTGGCGCTCGCGGTACCATTTATCCAGCTCTGATCGATAGGCATAAACCGAGCCGAGCTTACCGATGACGAGGCGGTGTACCGGAAGTCCTTGGTACTTTTCCCAGCGCTGGACAGTCCTAATCTCGCGACGCAAATAAGATGCGATTTCGCCCCAGGATTCGAGCCGGGGCTCGTCCTTGGGAGGGTCTGGTTTTTGTCGTTCACCGAACGGAGCGTCCGCCATTGTCGATCTCGGGGACAGCTAGTGGGGTGGAGTATACACCGGAGGGGATTAGGTTGGTTACGGATCCAGGCGGCCGGAAGAACGAGAGCTGACTTGGTACCGATCAGGTGGACTTTACCGGACCTGCCAGGTATCCCCGGCGTGCAGCAGCTTGTTCAAGTCACCTGGTCCGCGCTTGGCGATCACGTCTTTGATTTGCTGATTCATGACGTCTTCGTAGCGCGGCAGATCGTCCCAAGCGCGAAAAACGCCGATCGGCGTGGGAAAGCCCGGGCGATGCTCCATGTGCGAGAGCAAGAAAGCGTAAGACGGCCGCGGGTGGTGCGCATCGTGAATGACCAGATCGGATTCCGCTATACCGTTGCCGAGCGGCACGACTTCGATATCGCCGTCTGGCTTGCGGCGAATGCCTTTGTCGCGGTTCTTACCGAAGATCAAGGGTTTGCCGTGCTCGAGCTGCAGGACCTGTTCGCTGCGTGCGTCGCGCTCGGTGATGGAGAACCACGCGCCGTCATTGAAGATGTTGCAGTTCTGCAGAATTTCCACGAAAGCGGAGCCTTTGTGCGCCGCGGCATGCCTCAGCGTGTCTTTTAGATGCGACTGAAAGACGTCCACGGAGCGCGCGACAAAGGTAGCTTCCGCGCCGATTGCAAGCGACACGGGATTGAAGGGGCGATCGACGGAGCCGAACGGCGTGGACTTCGTTTTCTTGTTGAATTCGGAGGTCGGCGAATACTGGCCCTTGGTCAGCCCGTAGATGCGATTGTTGAAGAGCAGGACTTTTATGCCGACATTGCGGCGCAGCATGTGGATGGTGTGATTGCCGCCGATGGAGAGAGCGTCGCCATCGCCGGTAGCCACCCACACTTCTAGGTCCGGACGGATGGCTTTGATTCCGGTCGCGACTGCCGGCGCACGGCCATGAATCGTGTGAAAACCAAAGGTGTTCATGTAATACGGAAAGCGGCTCGAGCAGCCGATGCCCGAGACGACCACAAAGTTTTCGCGCTTGATGCCTAGTTCGGGGAACACGGACTGCACCGCGGAGAGAATGGCGTAGTCTCCGCAGCCGGGGCACCAGCGGACTTCCTGGTCGGTCTGAAAATCCTTTTTTGTCAGCGGCGGCGGCAATGTTGCAGTGCCCATGATCGTTTCTCCATCGAATCGAAAACCTTCAAGCCAAAAGGCCTGAGCCGTAACTCAAAGAGCGCTTCAACTCTCGAGCATCTCTTCAATTTTCTGTTCCACTTCACTTTGCTTAAACGGGCGGCCCTGAATTTTATTCAGGCCTACGGCGTCCACCAGATACTTGGCGCGCAATACCCAAAGCAATTGGCCCATATTCAATTCCGGGACCAAAACTTGTTTGTATCGCTGGATCACTTCGCCCAGGTTCGAGGGTAGCGGATTCAAATGGCGCAAATGAACATGCCCAATCTTGCGGCCCTCGGCGCGCTGCGCATTCACGGCCGCGGTGATGGCGCCGTGCGTGGAGCCCCACGCGATAATCAACAAATCGCCGTGCGCATCGCCCACCGGCTCGATGTCCGGAATGTCCTGCGCAATGGCGGCGACCTTCGCGGCGCGGATGTGCACCATTTTTTCATGGTTCAGCGGCTCATAATTGATGTTGCCGGTAACATCCTGCTTTTCGAGCCCGCCGATACGGTGCTCGAGTCCAGGCGTGCCAGGCACGGCCCAGGGACGCGCCAGCGTTTGCGGATCGCGCTTGTACGGCAAATAGCCGTTTGAAGAGTTGGATTCCGTAGCAAAGTGCACTGGGAATGCCGAAATGTCCGCGGCGTCGGGGATGCGCCAGGGTTCCGCGCCGTTGGCGAGATAGCCGTCGGAAAGCAGAATGACCGGAACCATGTATTTGACCGCGATCCTGCTGGCTTCGAGGGCGGCCCAGAAGCAATCGCTTGGCGTCGCGGCGGCCACGATGGGAATCGGCGCTTCGGAGTTGCGGCCGAAGAGCGCTTGCAATAAATCGGCTTGCTCGGTTTTTGTCGGAAGCCCCGTCGAAGGGCCGCCGCGCTGGATGTCGCAGACCACCAATGGAATTTCGACAGCGATGGCCAGGCCCATGGCCTCCGTTTTCAGCGCCATACCGGGACCGGAAGTCGTGGTGATGGCCAGCGCGCCAGCATAGGCCGCGCCAATCGCCGAAGTAATCGCCGCGATTTCGTCCTCGGCTTGAAAGGTCATCACGCCAAAATCTTTGTATTGCGAAAGCTCGTGCAGAATGTCCGACGCCGGCGTAATCGGATAGCTGCCTTGGAAAAGCCGCAAGCCGGACTTTTGCGATGCCGTGATAAATCCAAGAGCCAGCGCTTGATTGCCGCTCAAATTACGGTACATGCCCGGGGCGAGTTGCGCCGGCGGAATCTCGTAACTGATCTGAAACGCCTCGGTGGCTTCGCAATAGGAGTACCCGGCCTTCATCGCCAGCTTGTTGGCTTCTACGAGCAGCGGCTTGTGCTTAAACTTGTCTTCAATCCAGCGCACCGTGGAATCCATCGAGCGGTTGTAGAGCCAGTAGCACATGCCCAGCGCGAAGAAGTTCTTGCAGCGGTCCATGGACTTGGCATCCAGGCCAAGATGCTCCAGAGCCACGCGTGTGAGGCGTTCCAGTTCGACGGGGAAGAGCCGGAACTTGTCCAGCGTGTGGTCTTCCAGCGGATTGGAAGTCATCTGCGCTTTGCGCAGGTCGCTTTCCTGAAAGCTATCGGAATTAACGATGAGGATGCCGTTGGCTTTGAGGTCCGCGACATTGACCTTTAGCGCCGCAGGATTCATGGCAATCAAGACATCGACGGCGTCGCCCGGCGTGTACACGTCGCTGGAGGAAAAATGGAGTTGGTAGCCGCTTACGCCTGGCAAAGTGCCGGCAGGAGCGCGAATCTCGGCAGGGAAGTCCGGGAAGGTCGCGATATCGTTGCCATAAAGCGCGACGGTATTGGTGAATTGGCTTCCGGTGATCTGCATGCCGTCGCCGGAATCCCCAGCGAAGCGTATGACCGCCTGATCGATTTTTTCGCGCCGGTGCTTGGCCAGCGGCGATTCGATGAGTGTCGACATAAGTGCCTGACCCCGTTAACAAAGCTCCTCGACATTTTCCCAAAAGGAGCGCGGCTCAATCAGTAAGATGTGGCGGTGGTGTGGATAGGATGGACGGTAACATCCGTCCGCCGCGAGCCGATATGGTA
>Ga0209736_1000455_pt1 | contig 13247 bp, 3 predicted proteins | sample BlaSpr_A8_Ref_M3_FD_187992 | JGI IMG/M metagenome (GOLD analysis project Ga0209736, IMG submission 187992) | Forest soil microbial communities from Thunder Bay, Ontario, Canada - Black Spruce, Ontario site 2_A8_Ref_M3 (SPAdes) (version 2) | ecosystem: Environmental > Terrestrial > Soil > Boreal... | reverse complement strand
GCAAGGAAATGGGCTGGCGCAGTACAACCTGGGAATGCTGTATGAATCGGGAAAGGGCGGACGGCTCGATTATTCGCAGGCGCTGGACTGGTTTCGCAAAGCGGCTGAGCAGGGCGAGCCGGATGCGGAAGAAGAAGTCGGCTACTTTTATCAACGTGGATTTCTCGGTGCACGCGACTATGAGAAGGCACGCGAGTGGTACAAGCGTGCGGCGGACCATGGAAGCTCGAACGGGCAAAACCAGCTCGGATATATGGAGCAGTTGGGCCTGGGAGTCCAACAAGATTACGTGCAGGCGTTAGACTGGTATTACAAAGCGGCGGCGCAAGGAAACCCCAACGCGCAAGAAAATATTGGCTACTTATATCAGCATGGGCTTGGTGTGGAAGAGGATTATGAGCAGGCGCAGGCCTGGTATTACAAAGCGGCGGGCCAAGGAAACTCCAACGCGCAAAATCAGCTTGGATATATGAACCAGTATGGGCTAGGCATTGCACCGGATTTTGCGCAGGCACTGGCGTGGTACCGCATGGCGTCAGAGCAGGGCAACAAAACGGCGATTGAGAATTTGCAGGCATTGACGGAGCGGCTGCAGAGCGTGGATACGGCGCTCTGGGAAGCGGCAAACGTCGCGGCGCAACAAGCCGTAGACGCGCAAGCAGCGAGACGCGTGCGCATCGCAAACTTGCAACGGCAGATTGTGGAGCTGGAGTTAGACGCCCGGCAAGAGGAGAGCCTTGCGGGGAACGGCAGTGCGAACGATGCCTTGAGCACTGTCGCTGACGCGGAATTTCGCAAGGAAGCGGACCAATACCGGGCGGAGGCCGCCCGTTTGAGGGCTGAGCTCGCGGGACTGGACGTGCTGACGGCGGCGAGCACACCGATTCAATAATCACCCGCGGCGCAAAGGTTCGACCAGCTTCAGTCAAATTGCTTTCGGAAGATCGCAAATTGCTGCTTCAAATCCGCTACGTCGGCCCGCAACTCTGCTAGCTCTGACTCCAATTGTGCTATTTGATCTTTGTTGCGTACGATGGCCGGAGCTGGAGACTCGCTCATAGTAGCTGTTATGTGCGTGTCAACGTCTCCCGATAGCAGATGCGCGTAACGAGATTCTTTGGTGCCAGGTTGACGTGGGAGGACTTTGACAAGAGCGGGCTCGCGGTTCATCAGGCGCTGCAAGGTCGATTGCACTTCGCCGAGTTCATCGAAGTGATGCATGCGCTCAGCACGGCTGCGCAACTCGCCCGGCGTTTGCGGGCCGCGCAGCAGGAGTTCGCACATAATGGCGGCTTCGCGGCGATCGAAGTTGAAGGCGTCTTGAAGGCGATGCTCATATTTGGTGACGCGAGTATCGGCGGCGCTGACGGAGCGCACCAAGGTGTTGTCTTGCAGAACGCGAAGCGCGGCATGGACGGCGTCGCCCTGAAGATCCATGACTGGATCGCGATTGGATTTCTGATTGCACGCGTTGACCAGCGCATTTAGCGAGAGCGGATAATACTCAGGGGTGGTGATTTCTTTCTCGAGCAAGGCCCCCAGCACCCTGGCCTCGACTTCATTCAGGACAACGTTCACGAAGAAATCATACCGGAAGGTCCGCTGGGTCCAAAGTTGGGAGTCGGTTCAGGCGAGCGTAGCTCAGCTTCGCGATTTGCCTGCGGGCGTCGCAGCAAGAATGTCGCTAAGGACGCTTAGAACATCGGAGACACGGAACGGCTTTTGCAGCCGGCGAGGCTCGCCGGGCTTGGGTTCGTCCACCACCAGATCACCGGTCATAAAAACAACGTCAGGCTTGTCTGGACCTGCCGCCGCCAACATTTCGCGAGCCGCCTCCTGGCCTCCGGCAGCAAACCCCGTTGTTGACAGATTCAAATCACACAGGAGCACGTCGAAAGAGCGGTTCTTGATCAGACGCATCGCTTCGTCACGACTCGCCGCGGTTTCTACGCGCAGGCCCGCGGCGGACAGCCCTTCTTCGAGCAGCATACGAATGCTTTCTTCATCGTCGAGGACGAGAACTGAACGACCTTTGAGGATAAGCGAAGCAGCCGGAAGACCTGACACGGAACCGCCCAGATCGGCAAGAGGCGCAACCGTATGCTCCCCGTCCGCGATAGGAAGATAGACGGTGAACGCGGTGCCGCCAGCGGGAAGCGTTTCTACGTCGATGGAGCCGCCATGCTCGCGCACGATGGACATGCAGATGCTGAGCCCCAGACCGGTTCCGCCGCCCGGGCGTTTGGTGGTGTAGAAGGGGTCAAAGAGCCGCGGCAAAGCCTCCGGAAGAATGCCGACGCCGTCGTCCTGCACGGTCAAGGAAATATGGCCGCCGATACGGCCAATGCGAATCTGAATGCGGCCGGTCTCGCGAACTTCGCGGATAGCGTGTTCAGCGTTACTGATGAGGTTGAGGAAGACCTGAATGAGCTGGTTGGCGTCGCCGATAACCGGAGGAAGATCGGTTTGGCACTGAAAGTCCACCTGGACATTGTTGCGGCGGAGGGAATGCTCATGTAACTGCAAGGTGCGTTCGACGAGACTGTTGACGTCGACAGGCTTTTTTTGCGGCGCTGCGGGGCGTGAGAATTCGAGAAGGTTCTGGACAATGCGTGCAGCGCGGCGCGCCTGGCGATGCGTGAGCTCAAGCTGGCGCTTGGTGTTTTCGTCGGCAGTCTCTTGATCCCGCAGAAGCTCGGTGACACCGAGAATGGCGGTGAGCGGGTTATTCAATTCGTGGGCCACACCGGCCAACATTTGGCCCATGGCGGCGAGTTTTTCGGCCTGAATGAGCTGCTCCTCAAGCCGCTTCAGCTCCGTCACATCGCGCCCGGAAATGATCACGCCATCGATTTTTCCAGCCTCATCGAAAAATGGGCTGAAGTGGCAGCGCAGGCGGCGCCATTCGCCTTGTTTGTTGCGTGTGCGTACTTCTAAGGAGGCAAACGTTTGACGACCAGCAACGACCTCGCCGAACAAGGAAAGCACAGCGGGGCGGTCTTCCAGGTGGGTGCGGCCTCCGAGTTCCATCTGCATGGTTTCTTCGGGGTCATAGCCGAGAATTTCTTTCACGCGTGGACTAACAAAGGTGTACTGCCCGCTGGTATTCAGCACAAGGATGAGATCGGGGAAGCTGTCCACGAGGCGGCGCGCAAATTCCTGCTGCTGGTAAAGGCGATGCTCCATCTGGCGGCGCTCGGTGATGTCCATGAGGGCGCCGTGGTAGCGAATCACGCGACCGCCGGTATCGCGAACGGCGCCAGCAGTGTTCAGGCAAACGATCTGGCCGCCGTCTTTGCGGGTAAGCGTAATCTCGCGGCCCTGAACCATGGGTTGGTTGTCGACTTGCTCGCGCAGGGCACGACGCTGTGCTCCATCGGGCAGGAAATCGGCGAAGGTGCGGGAAAGAAGGTCTTCCTTGGAATCATAGCCCAGCATGCGGGCCAGCGCCGGGTTCACGTCGAGGAGGCGATCGTCCGGAGTGGCGATGTAAATGCCTTCCTGCAGAGACTCGAAGAGTTCGGTGAAGCGTGCCTCATTGTTGCGCTGGGCCGTGATGTCGCGGGCGAGAACCGTGAGCCCCTGCACCTGGTCGTCGCGCAACATAGCATGCGCGACGCAGTCGAAATAATAAGCGGAATTCCGGTTCTTGAGACGAATCGGCACTATGCCGGTCCAGAAGCGATGCTCGAGAAAGCGTGGCATAGCACGATTAATCAGGTCGCCTTCCCCGGCGCCTTCTTCAAGAAACTCGCTCAATGAATGACCGATAATCTGCGGAAAGGACGCGCCAACCAGGTCAGCAAAGCTGCGGTTGGCGGCGCGTATTTTTCCATCAAGGGAAAGGGCAATTAGGACATCGTCAAAAGAGTCAATCAAATCGCGATAGCCCTGCTGGGACCGCGAAATCACCTCAAAGAGCTGATCCATCTGTTTTTCGCTGGGAGGAACAGCTTCGCGATGCTCGATTCCGCGAACCAATCCGCGCAACTCGGAAATTTCCTGAGTTCGCTTCCAAGCGTAGAGACCGAAAAGCGCCACTAGAACGACCAGCCCGATGGGGAGAGCTTCAAACCGGACCGCCAGGGAGCGGATAGTATCCCAGGAGATGACGGCGAAAACGATCGACAGCACCAGCAACAACAGAAAAGTGAGGCGCCAAAGATCGCTTTGGCGGCGTTCGAACTGCTCAAGGCGCTCGGAGATGGCAGGCCTAGGCGCGGAGCCGCGCGACGAGTTGTCCGCCAAGTTCGGAACGTTTTTTTTGCCTTCGTTCATTATTCCTGCGAGTCCAGGATTGGCCGAGACGATCGATCCACGAGCGCTCCCATTTTAGGATACGTTACTGCCGTGTTTATACCAGCAATCGCCGCCCGTTCCCTGAACGGCACCTATCCCACCAGACACAAAATGAAAACGGCGTCTCCGTGAAGGGGACGCCGTTTGCTTGGTTTCTGGCGGATGAACTCCGCCGTTTCGTTTCTTTAGCCTTCGGCAGCGGCGTCGGCTTCCGTATCCTTTTGCAGGAAGTCGAGCGCAGCAGCTTCTTCGGGCGTGAGTTCGGCAGCTTCCGGGATTTCCTCGACTGGAGGCGGCGCGGGCATTTCCGTCAGCAACTGGATGCTGCGGTAGTGCTCGAGTCCGGTGCCTGCCGGGATGAGGCGGCCCATGATGACGTTCTCTTTCAACCCTCGCAGGTAATCGACCTTGCCGGCGACCGCCGCTTCGGTAAGGACGCGGGTGGTCTCCTGGAAGCTGGCTGCGGAGATGAAGGAGTCGGTGGAGAGCGACGCCTTGGTGATACCGAGGAGCAGCGGACGGCCCGTAGCAGGGCGGCCACCGTCGGCGATCACGCGATCGTTCTCTTCGCGGAAGCGGAATTTATCGACTTGCTCCTCGAGAAGGAACGTGGTGTCGCCCACGTCTTCGACTTTGACCCAGCGCATCATCTGCCGCGAAATGGTCTCAATGTGCTTGTCGTTGATGTTGACGCCCTGGAGTCGATAGACCTCCTGAATGGCATTCACCAAGTAAGCCTGGGTGAACTTTTCGCCCAGGACGGCCAGCAAGTCATGCAGGTTGAGCGGACCGTCGATCAAGGCCTCGCCGGCGCGGACGTGATCGCCTTCCTGCACGTTGATATGCACGCCGCGGGGAATGGAGTATTCCTTGGTGGTCTTGCGGTCTTCGCTCTCGACGTAAATCTTGCGCATGCCCTTGGCAATTTCGCCGTAGCGCACCACGCCATCGATTTCGCTGATGACCGCGGGATCCTTGGGTTTGCGGGTCTCGAAGAGCTCCACGACGCGCGGGAGACCTCCGGTGATGTCCTTGGTCTTGGTGGTTTCGCGGGGGATTTTCGCGAGCACGTCGCCGGCTTGCACCTCGTCGCCATCCTTGACCATCAAGTGGGCGCGCGAAGGCATGAGGTACTTCTTGCGAACCTTGCCCGCGGAATCGCGGACAAGAATCGCGGGCTGATGCTTTTCATCGCCCGGCGGCAGCGTGACGACATCCTGCGAGAGGCCAGTGACTTCGTCGACTTGCTCCTCGATCGTCAAGCCGGTCTTCAGGTCGTCGAACTTTACGGAGCCAGCGGTTTCCGTGAGGATCGAGAAGGTGAACGGATCCCATTCGGCAAGAACCTGACCATGGGTTACGCTCTCGCCTTCGATGACTCGAAGACGCGCGCCATAAACAACGTGATAACGCTCTTTTTCGCGGCCTTTCTCATCGACGATGGCGATGAGGCCGGCACGGTTCATGGCGATGGCGGTGCCGCCGCGACCTTGCACGTACTTAAGGTCCACGAACTTGACGACGCCATGGTTGCGCGCTTCGAGCGTTGAGCGTTCGGAAACGCGGGTTGCAGTTCCACCGATGTGGAACGTACGCATGGTGAGCTGCGTGCCGGGTTCGCCGATGGACTGCGCGGCGATGACGCCGACAGCCTCACCGAGCTCGACCATCCGGCCAGAAGCCAGGTTGCGGCCGTAGCACAGCGCGCAAACGCCGCGACGGGACTCGCAAGTCAGCACGGAGCGAATGCGCACGCGCTCGATACCCGCGGCCTGCACGGAATTGGCCAGCTCTTCGGTGATTTCCTGGTTCACATCGACGATGACGTGGCCCTCGAAGTCCTTGATCTTGTCGAGCGAAACGCGTCCGACGATGCGGTCGCGCAACGGCTCAACTTCGACGCCGGCTTCGATGATGGGTTCGACGTAAATACCGTCGGAGGTGCCGCAATCACGCTCGTTGATGATAACGTCTTGCGCCACGTCGACGAGGCGGCGGGTCAGGTAACCGGAGTCCGCGGTCTTGAGCGCGGTATCGGCCAAGCCCTTGCGCGCGCCGTGCGTGGAGATGAAGTACTCGAGCACGTTGAGTCCTTCGCGGAAGTTCGAAGTGATGGGAGTTTCCATGACTTCGCCGGAAGGCTTGGCCATCAAGCCGCGCATGCCGGAAAGCTGGCGGATCTGCTGCTTTGAACCGCGAGCGCCGGAGTCGGCCATGACGTACACCGGGTTGATGGTGCCCTCTTTATCCTGGTTTTCTAGCGCCTTGAACATTTCGTCGGCAACTTTTTCGGTGACGTCGCCCCACAAGGAGATGATCTTGTTGTAGCGTTCGCCGTGGGTGATGGCGCCGTCAAGGTATTGCTGCTGGACCTTGACGACTTCCCGCTCGGCTGCTTCCACGAGCTTGCTCTTGTCGCCGGGGATGACCATGTCGTCGATGCCGATGGAGATGCCCGATTTCGTGGCGTAGGTGAATCCCAGCTCCTTCATGTGATCGAGCAGGACCACCGTGCCTTCGAGGCCGAAGCGCAAATAGGCGTAGTACACGAGCTGCTGGACGCCCTTCTTCTTCAGAAGGCCGTTTACGAAGGGGAAATTTTCCGGCAGGTGCGTATTGAAGATGACGCGCCCGACGGTGGTCTGGATGAATTGGCGCTCCATTTTGACCGGCACGGTGTGCGTGACGTCCTGGTCGTCGTACGCCGTGGTGAGGTCGATAACTTCACCCGTGTAGCGCAGGCGGACCGGAGTGAGCAGCTCCACTTCGCCGGCTTCCAGCGCTAGAACCACTTCCTCTGGAGCTCCGAAGACGCGGCCTTCGCCCTTGGCGCCGGGCTTAGACTTAGTCAAGTAGTAGATGCCCAGAACCATGTCCTGCGACGGTACGGCGAGAGGTAAACCGTGTGCCGGAGACAAAATGTTGCGTGAGCTGAGCATCAGCACCGACGCTTCCACTTGCGATTCCGGAGACAGCGGGATGTGCACGGCCATCTGGTCGCCGTCAAAGTCCGCGTTGAACGCGGTGCAAACGAGCGGATGGATGCGGATGGCCTTGCCTTCGACGAGCACTGGTTCGAACGCCTGAATGCCCAGGCGGTGCAGCGTTGGAGCGCGGTTTAGCAGCACGGGATGTTCGCGAATGACATCTTCGAGAATGTCCCAGACCACCGGCTCTTGCTGCTCGACCATTTCTTTGGCTTGCTTGATCGTGGTGCAGTGTCCTTGCGCTTCGAGCTTGTGGTAGATGAACGGCTTGAAGAGCTCGAGGGCCATTTTCTTCGGCAAACCACACTGATTGAGCTTGAGCTCCGGGCCCACAACGATGACGGAACGACCGGAGTAGTCCACGCGCTTGCCGAGCAGGTTCTGGCGGAAGCGGCCCTGCTTGCCCTTGAGCGTGTCCGATAGAGACTTGAGCGGGCGGTTATTGGTGCCGCGAAGAACGCGGCCGCGGCGGCCGTTATCGAACAGCGCGTCCACGGCTTCCTGCAGCATGCGCTTTTCATTGCGCACGATGACGTCAGGCGCGCGCAGCTCCATGAGCTTCTTCAAACGGTTATTGCGGTTGATGACGCGGCGATAAAGGTCGTTGAGATCGGAAGTGGCGAAACGGCCACCGTCCAGAGGCACGAGCGGGCGCAACTCCGGCGGAAGAACCGGAATCACGTCGAGAATCATCCATTCGGGCTTGTTGCCGCTCTTGCGGAAAGCTTCCAGCACCTTGAGTCGCTTGGCGTACTTGATGCGCTTTTGAAGTGAAGGATCGGCCTTCATTTTTTCGCGCAGCTCTTCGGAGAGTTTGTCGACTTCGACGCGGCGGAGAAGCTCCTTGATGGCTTCCGCGCCCATTTTGGCGACGAACTGGCCGGGATATTCCTGGGTGAGCTTGCGATATTCCTCTTCGGGCAGAACCTGGCGCTCGCGGAGGACCGCAACTTCATTGGGATCAACAACCACGAACGCTTCGAAGTAAAGAATACGCTCGAGGTCGCGCATGGAAATGTCCAGCAAGTAGCCGATGCGGCTGGGCAGGCCCTTGAAGAACCACACGTGGGAGCAGGGCGAAGCCAGCTCGATATGGCCCAGGCGCTCGCGGCGAACCTTGCTAAGCGTGACTTCCACGCCGCACTTGTCGCAAATCACGCCACGGTGCTTCATGCGCTTGTACTTGCCGCACAGGCATTCCCAGTCGGTGACGGGGCCAAAAATCTTGGCGCAAAACAGACCGTCGCGCTCCGGTTTGAAGGTGCGGTAATTGATGGTCTCCGGCTTGGTAACTTCGCCGTGCGACCAGGAACGAATTTTCTCGGGACTCGCCAAGCTGATGCGAATGGAATCGAAATCTGCGATCAAACTGGCGCGATCATAAGGGCTGCTGCGATACAAGGTTGTTTCCTCCCTCCCCGGCTTCCGCCGAGGCCGCGGTCCGATGACTTGGACCGGCTGAGAACCCTAACTACCGAATGCTACGAATCTTTCTTTGTTGCCAAGCTGGGGCGCAGCATGCTGCGCCCCTACATTGGCTATTTTCTAGTCGGCCGCTTTCTCTATTGCCGGCTTTTGCCGCTTCATCAACTCAACGTCAAGGCACAGCGACTGCAACTCGCGTACCAGCACGTTGAACGATTCCGGCACACCCGGCTCGATGCCCGGCTCGCCCTTGACGATGGCCTCGTAAATCTTCGCGCGGCCATAAACGTCGTCAGACTTTGCCGTCAGCAATTCCTGCAGGATGTGCGCGGCGCCGTACGCTTCGAGCGCCCAAACTTCCATTTCGCCGAAGCGCTGACCGCCGAACTGCGCCTTCCCGCCCAGTGGCTGCTGGGTGATGAGCGAGTACGGGCCGATGGAGCGCGCGTGAATCTTGTCGTCGACAAGATGCGAGAGCTTGAGCATGTAGATGTAGCCGACCGTAACCGGCTGGTCGAACTGGTCTCCGGTCATGCCGTCGAAGAGGTTGATCTTGCCGGCGTGCGGCAGGCCCGCGACTTCGAGCAAGTGGCGGATTTCCGCTTCGCGCGCGCCGTCAAATACCGGCGTGGCGAACGGGATTCCGTCGCGGAAGCCTTCGGCGACTTCGAGCAAATCGTCGTCACTGAGCTTCGCGAGCATCTTCCAGATCGCGGTGTCCGCGAATACTTCGCGGAACCAGCGACGCAGGGCTTCGGCGCGCGCTTCCTTGCTGAGCAGGCGCTTGAGGCTGTTGCCCAGTTCCTTGGCGGCCCAGCCGAGGTGCGTTTCCAGAATCTGCCCGACGTTCATACGTGACGGAACGCCCAGAGGATTCAGAACGATCTCGACCGGAGTGCCATCGGGAAGGTACGGCATATCTTCCTGTGGCACGATACGCGCGATGACACCCTTGTTGCCGTGGCGGCCGGCCATCTTGTCGCCGATGGAAAGCTTGCGCTTCATCGCGATATAGACTTTGACCAGCTTGATCACGCCCGGAGGCAGTTCATCGCCCTTCTTGAGCTTTTCCTTGCGCTCTTCGGTGATCTTGCGCAGCACGTCGATCTGCCGCGAGGTCATCTCCTCGATCTCTTCGATCTTCTCGATGAGCAGCGGATCTTTTTCGTTGAGCTTGAGGCGCTTGAGGTTGCGTGTGGAAATTTTCTCGATGATGTCGCGCGTAAGCTCGACGCCTTTGGTCAGCAGGCGCTTGTTGGTCTTTTCGTCGTGCAAGTCGGCTTGGAGAATCTTCCCGCCGAGGAGATCCGATAGGCGTTTGAGGCGCTCATCCGTGAGGATGCGGATTTCGTCCGCGAGGTTTTTCTCCAGCTTGAAGACTTGCGTGGCTTCGATGGCCTTGTGGCGCTCGTCTTTTTCTCCGCCCTTGCGGGTGAAGATTTTGACGTCGACGATGGTGCCCTCGATGCCCGGCGGGCAATAGAGCGAAGCGTCGCGCACGTCGCCGGCTTTTTCGCCGAAGATGGCGCGCAGCAGTTTTTCTTCTGGCGTGAGTGTGGTCTCGCCCTTGGGCGTGACCTTGCCGACGAGAATGTCGCCGGGCTTCACGACGGCGCCGATGCGAATGACGCCGCTTTCGTCCAGGTTGCGCAGGAACGACTCGCTGATGTTGGGAATGTCGCGAGTGACTTCCTCGGGACCGAGTTTGGTGTCGCGCGCTTCGATTTCGTACTCCTCGATGTGAATCGAGGTGTAGTAGTCGTCCTTGACCAGTTTCTCGCTAACCAGGATGGCATCTTCGAAGTTGTATCCGCGCCACGGGAGGAAGGCCACGAGGACGTTGCGCCCGAGAGCTAGCTCGCCGCGGTCGGTGCAAGGACCGTCCGCGAGGACTTGTCCCTTCTTTACGCGGTCGCCCACACGCACCAGCGGCTTCTGGTTGATGCAGGTGTTCTGGTTCGAACGCTTGAACTTGATGAGCTGATAGATGTCCGCGCCCACTTCGCGGCTGAGCACGCCGGAGTGATCGGATTCGACGCGCACGATGATGCGCTCGGAGTCGACCTGATCGACGACGCCTTCACGCTTGCAGAGCACCACCGCGCCGGAATCGCGCGCAGTAACGCGCTCCATGCCGGTACCGACCAGCGGCGCTTCGCCACGAATCAGCGGCACGGCCTGGCGCTGCATGTTCGAGCCCATCAACGCGCGGTTGGCGTCGTCGTTCTCGAGGAACGGAATCAAGCTGGCGGCCACGGACACGAGCTGCTTCGGCGAAACGTCCACATAATCGACTTCTTCGCGACTCTTGAGCACGAAGTTGCCGGCCTGGCGGCAGTTGACGAGTTCCGTGGTGATCTTCAAGCGCTCGTCGAGTGCGACGTTAGCCTGCGCCACCACGTACTTGTCTTCTTCCCATGCCGACAGATAGAAGCAGTAAGGCTCGTAAACGACTTTGCGGCGCTTGAGCTCTTCGTTGAGCTCCTCGACGCGGTCGCGTTCCACGATTTCGCCGGCTTTAAACTCGCTGTCGCCGGCATTGACGATGTGCACGTAGTCGATGATGCGCCCACCCTTGACCTTGCGGTACGGCGACTCGATGAAGCCGTAGTCATTGATGCGCGCAAAGCAGGAGAGCGAACTGATCAAGCCGATGTTCGGGCCTTCCGGTGTTTCAATCGGGCAGATGCGGCCGTAGTGCGTGGGATGCACGTCGCGCACTTCGAATCCCGCGCGCTCGCGCGAGAGTCCGCCGGGTCCAAGAGCCGAAAGACGTCGCTTGTGCGTGATTTCGCTGAGCGGGTTGGTCTGGTCCATGAACTGGCTGAGCTGCGAACTCCCGAAGAATTCGCGGATCGCCGCCATCACGGGCTTGGCGTTGACCAAGTCGTGTGGCATGGCTGTGGACATTTCCTGGTACACGCTCATCTTTTCCTTGATAGCGCGTTCCATGCGAACCAAGCCGATGCGGAACTGGTTTTCGAGCAGTTCGCCGACCGCGCGAACGCGGCGATTGCCGAGATGGTCGATGTCGTCGACCACGCCGATGTTTTTGCGCAGCTTGAACAGGTACTTGATGGCCGAGACGAAGTCCGGCGCATCCAAGGTGCGATTGTCGAGCGGCGTATCCAGACCCATCTTGATGTTGAACTTGAGCCGCCCGACGCGGCTGAAGTCGTACTTGCGCGGATCGAAGAACATGCCGCGGAAAAGGTTCGTGGCGGTTTCGAGCGTCGGCGGGTCGCCGGGACGCAACTTGCGATAGATTTCGATCAGCGCTTCCTTGGAAGAGCGGATGCCATCCTTATCCAGGGTGCGCGACAGCACCAAGCCGATGTCGTCCCGTTCCGGGAAGAAGACGTCGACTTCGGTGATGCCGGCTTCGGCAAACGCCTGCCAAACATCGGCGGTGAGCGGCTTGTTGGCTTCGAGCAGAACTTCGCCAGTCTGGCGATTGACCACGTCAGCGACACTGTAGGCGCCTTCGAGGTCGGCCAATGCCGCACGCACCTGCGAAACCTTGGCCTTGATGAGCTCCTTAAAGAGGTTTTCGGTGATGCGCTTGTGCGCGCCGACAATCACGTCTTCGGAACGAGGATTCCTGATTTCGTGCGTGAGCTTGCGGTCCACGATGCCGGGCGAAACGTTCCAGTACAGGTCCTTGTCGCGAAGCGAGATGCGCTCGACCTGATAGAAGGTGCGCAGGATATCTTCATTGGACTTCATTCCCAGCGCACGCAAAAAGATAGAGCCAAGGAACTTGCGCTTGCGATCGATGCGCACGTAGAGAATGTTCTTGGTGTCGTACTCGAACTCCACCCAAGATCCGCGATAAGGAATGATTTTCCCGAGGAAGTAGCTGCGGTTATTGGCGCTCTCGAAGAAAACGCCGGGCGAGCGGTGCAATTGGCTGACGATCACGCGCTCGGTTCCATTGATGATGAACGTGCCGTTCTCGGTCATCAGCGGGATATCACCGTAGAAAACTTCCTGCTCCTTGATGTCGCGAATGGTTTTCGCGCCGCTGTCGGGATCCTTGTCGTAAATGGTCAAACGAATCGTGACTTTGAGCGGCGCCGAATACGTCATGCCGCGTTCCTGGCACTCGTTCACGTCGTACTTGAGCTGCATGGCGACGGGATCGCCGCACTTATTGCAAAAGGTCGGCGTGTTCTTGTTGAACGTGCCGCACTTGTGGCAGATGACATCGCCGGTCTGATACGGGTTGGTGACCACCGAAGCGCCGCAATTGCGGCAAGTCGCGCGGAGGTGGTGCAGCCCCTTAAGGTTGCCGCACTTACACTCCCAGTTGCCGATCGCGTAGTCCACGAATTCCAACTGCGACATCTCGCGGAAGTCCTTGATGGGAAACACCGACGTAAACACTGATTGCAGCCCGGCATCATCGCGCTCGCTCGGCAGCAAATCCATCTGCAGAAAGCGCTGATACGACTTCATCTGGACTTCAATCAGGTTGGGAATCTGAATCGAGCCCTGGATTTTCGCGAAATCCAGACGCTGACGTTCCCGGACATG
>Ga0209736_1000454_pt1 | contig 13255 bp, 15 predicted proteins | sample BlaSpr_A8_Ref_M3_FD_187992 | JGI IMG/M metagenome (GOLD analysis project Ga0209736, IMG submission 187992) | Forest soil microbial communities from Thunder Bay, Ontario, Canada - Black Spruce, Ontario site 2_A8_Ref_M3 (SPAdes) (version 2) | ecosystem: Environmental > Terrestrial > Soil > Boreal... | reverse complement strand
CATTCCCGGGCGATGCGAAGCATCGAACCCGGAATCTCGAGATTCCGGGTCTGGTGCTAACGCACCATCCCGGAATGACGAGTATGGATTGCTTCGTCGCTTCGCTGCGCTCGCAATGACGGCGCCTATAGCACCCGCGTCGCGCCGGGGATCATCCGCAGTGCTCGTGTCACCGCCCAGCTCAACGCGACGGTCAGCACGAACGCGGCCGCCGCCTTGACGATGGCGGGCACGTCGAAATCGAACAGCCAGTATTGCAGCCAGAGCACGATCGGGTAATGCACCAGAAACATGCCGTAGGCGTCGCTCTGCATCGGATCGAGCACGCTCCAGCCCGCGCGTTTGAACCGCAGGAAAAATGCCAGGATCGCGAACAGGATGGCGGCGCTGAAGGCGACGAAGAACAAGCCGTAGCTCGCTTCGTACCAATTCGGCAGTACGGGCGGATTCCCCAGGATTTCGCGCTTGATATAGATCAGCACCCACAGCAGGCAATACGGAACGAGCGTCACGGCCACCCAGCCCCAACTGCTCTTCGCCAGCCGTCCGTCCGCGCTCAGAAGGCCGCGATCGACATTCACTGCGCCTATCCCGGCGCCGATGAAGAAGTAGGCTGCATACAGCAGCACGCGGCTGGTCTGAACGTCGAACGGTCCGAACTCGAACCAGCGGCTCGGCCCAAAGTAGACCCGCGCCGGAACATAGACGATGGCGGTGACTGCCAGAAGAAACAGAAAGAAATCGGCCGGCCGGTCAAAACCGCGCTGCGACAGGCGGTTGATGGGATCGAGCAGGCGGGGCGAGATCCGGTACAGCAGGCTCGCGGTGAGATCGAAGACCAGCAACACCCAGACGAACCATATCGGGCCGCTTGGCCAGGGGCCGGCGGTGACCGTCTTCCACCAGAACGCCGAAAAGCTGATATCGGGGTGCTGCCGCAGCTGGATCGCGTAATACGCAATCGGGATGACCGTGAATGCGGCTATGGCGAAGGGCAGGCCGAGCCGGAGCAGGCGATCGCGAAAAAAGGTGGCGGGCGATTTATGCGCAAGGCCTGGCCAGACGAACAGTCCGGACAGAAAAAAGAACATCGCCATGAAGAAGCTGTCGGTGGCGAGAACGACGCAGTCAAAGCCGATCCACGACTTGGGATCGGTGTGACCGAAATAGGTGTAGGGAATGACCGCATGGTGGAACAGCACCACCAGCGTCAGGAAAGTGCGCGTGCGATCGATCGAGGCGTTTCGCACTTTGGCTTTTGGCGCTGCCCTCGTCTCTGCTGACGCGACTGAGGTGGAAATCGTTGTCATGTGCGCCCCCGGCAGGGTGGTCGGTTGCAGATGTTGCTACCGGGAACCCGATTCAGCAAGCAATTGTCGCGCGACAAGACGCCAATTCTGATCTTGGCCCATCCGGGTTCCGCCGGAAAAGTCGGCTGAGATCGGTCAACGGGCGGCGATCAAAACCCGACCGCCTCATCCGTGACCGGAACCAGTTCCTTCGCTCGAAGTTAGATCGGCAATTTCGCAAGGGCCGCCCATCCCGCGGCGCGAAAACCGAAGGAGCGAGCGATGACAATCCTGAAATGGGCGCTGATCTTCTTTCTGGTGTCGATCGTTGCCGGCGTGCTCGGCTTTACCGATATATCGGCGGCCTCAGCGGATATCGCCCGTTTCCTGTTCTACGTCTTTGTCGTGATCTTCCTGGTGCTGCTGATCCTGGGTCTCACGATCTTCAGGGTGTGAGGCCAGGCCGGCCCGATACCGTCATTGGGAGGAGGGCAAGCGACGAAGCAATCCACGCTTCGGCTCTCCCCGATGCGCAATTGCGCACCGGGGAATCTTGAGATTCGGGGTTCGATGCTTCGCATCGCCCCGGAATGACGCGTCAGACCTCAGGCCACTTCCTCGATCTTGACCTTGTCCGGGTAAAACGCGAGATGGCCGGAAATTTCCGCCATCGCCGGAAAGGGCGTCTCATAGGTCCAGATCGAGTTCTCGAAGGTCTTGCCGTCGGCGTTGATGCTGAAATAATTCGCATCTCCCTTGTAGGGGCAGTGCGTCACCCGGTCGGTGCGCGCCAAGAGCGTCATATTGGCGTCGCTGCGCGGAACGTACTGGACCGCCGGGTAGCTCGCTTCCTTCAGCGTCAGGGCATGGGTGCTATCGGCGATCACGACGCCGCCCGCGGTGACGCGGACGCGCTTTGGGTTCGCCGTGATGGTGATGGGATGGTCGGGACCGGGGAGTTTCATGGTTTTGCGCCTTTTCGGTCAGCCGTTGTGATCGCGCCATGCGCCCCAGCGGCTTTGCAAGGATTGGATCGGGAATATAGTGCGACAGAGCGTGACGTAGAAGGGCGGCCGCGCTAAGTTCAGCCCGGGACCCGCTGCGATCGCCGGTCGCGATTCGAAGGGAATGGAGACATACCGGAATGCCGATGGACGCCCACGATATCGAATCGATGATCAAGGCAGCCATACCCGACGCCGAGGTGACGATCCGCGATCTGGCCGGCGATGGCGACCATTATGCAGCGACCGTGATTTCGGAGTCGTTCCGCGGCAAATCCCGTGTCCAGCAGCACCAGATCGTCTACCAGTCGCTGCAGGGCCAGATGGGCGGGGTACTGCACGCGCTGGCGCTGCAGACCGGGGTACCGGAGGGCTAGGCCGATCCGGACCGGGCCAGGGGGTGCCATGGCGGGGGATGATCAACGCGGCGCGCTGTTTCGCTCCATCGTGCCGAACCAGCACAGCCGCGTCACCTACGCCGAACTGTTCTTCGACCTGGTGTTCGTGTTCGCGGTCACCCAGGTTTCCCACACCTTGCTCGGCCGTTTCACCCCGCTCGGGGCGTTGCAGACGACCCTGCTGTTCCTGGCTGTCTGGTGGGTGTGGGTCTACACCTCCTGGATCACCAATTGGCTCAATCCCGAGCGCACGCCGGTTCGGATCCTGCTGTTTGCGCTGATGCTCGGCGGGCTGGTGCTTTCGACCTCGATACCCAAGGCCTTTGAATCGCGGGGACTCTGGTTCGCGATCGCCTACGCCGCCATGCAGGTCGGCAAGACGGTGTTTCTCTGGGTATCGACACCGCCGTCCCGACCTTTGGCACGGCTGAACGCGGTCCGGATCACGGCCTGGCTGTCGATGTCGGCGATCTTCTGGATTGTGGGCGGTTTTGAGCAGGGACATCAGCGGCTGCTGCTTTGGGCGATCGCGCTCGGGATCGAATATATCTCGCCGGCGGCGCGGTTCTGGATTCCGAAATACGGCGCGTCGGCGGTCGCCGACTGGGCGGTCGAGGGCGGCCACATGGCGGAGCGCTGTGCCGGCTTCATCATCATCGCGCTCGGTGAATCCATCGTCGTGACCGGCGCCACCTTCGCCGATCTGCCCTGGACGACCGAGACCGTCAGCGCCTTCGCATCGGCCTTTATCGGCGCGCTCGCAATGTGGTGGATCTATTTCCACAAGGGCGCCGAAGCCGGCTCTGAGCTGATTTCAAGGTCGAGCGAGCCCGGACGGCTGGCGCGACTGGCCTATACCTATCTGCACATGCCGATCGTTGCCGGCATCATTCTGTCGGCGGTCGCCGACCAACTGGTGCTGACCCATCCGGCGGAGCATTCCGACCCGAAGACCGTGCTGAGCGCGACCGGCGGGCCATTACTGTTTCTGATCGGGACGATCCTGTTCAAGCACACCATCAGGGGCTGGCTTCAGCTCTCCCATGGCGCCGGCATCATCGCCCTGGCGATCCTGGCCTGGTTTGCAAGCGACTTTTCGCCGCTGATGCTGTCGATCCTGACCACTGCGATCATGATCATGGTCGCGACCTGGGAATCGATCTCGCTGCGATCCGCCGCGGCCGAGCCGCGGTCCGAACCGTCTCAATCCGAGGCCACCAGCGCGTAAAACTGCCACCGGCGTGAAATCGCCCGACAAAAAAAGACCCCCTGTCGGAATCCCGTCCCCCCGTTCGTCCTCCGGGCGCGCCCACGCAAACGAAGTTTTATCATGGCCAACGATCTTGCCGTCGCCGATCTCGCCCGCGTCACAGCCTTTGAGACAAAGCACGAAGGATAGCGGCTCATCTGAACCCATCTAACAAGGACATCCCGTCATGACTTCCATCACGCCGTTCCTGTGGTTTGATAACAACGTCCCGGAGGCTGTTGCCTTCTACAAATCGGTGTTTCCCAATGCCAAGGTCGAGACCGTCAATGACTTCATGGCGACCTTCGAACTCGAGGGGCAGAGGTTCAACGCGCTCAATGGCGGCCCAAAATACCAGTTCAACGAGGCGATCTCCTTCTTCATCAGCGTCGAGAGCCAGGAAGAGGTGGACTACTTCTGGAACAGACTCACCGCCGACGGCGGCGAGGAATCGAGATGCGGATGGCTTAAGGACAAATTCGGCCTGTCCTGGCAGGTCGTGCCCACGGTCCTCGGCCGTTACCTGAGCGATCCCGATCGCAAAAAGGCCGATCGCGCCATGCAGGCCATGATGAAGATGCAAAAGATCGTCATCGCCGACCTCGACAAGGCCTATGCCGGCTGATCGCGAAAGATCTTCACGGGGATTTCGACCGGTTTCCCCCGGGAAATCGCGCGGTTCCCAGAGGGCACCGCGGTCGCGATCCCGGGCTGCCGAGCCTCGGTCCGCACAGTCTCAGTCCGAGGCCACCAGCGCGTGGACCGAGAACATCTTCGCCTCGTCGGTCCACGACTCCCGCGGCGTCCAGCCCGAGCCGCGCGCCAGCGCGACAAAGCGCTCCAGGCTGTATTTGTAGCTGCTCTCGGTGTGGATGCTTTCGCCGGCGCGGAACGAGAAACTGTGGCCGAGCACGCGCACGGTCTGGGTCTTGCGGCTGATCAGGTGCATTTCGATTCTGTGGCGGTCGCGATTGTAGATCGCCCGGTGGGTGAACGCGGAGATGTCGAAATTGCCGCCCAGTTCGCGGTTGATGCGATGCAGCACGTTGAGATTGAAGCGCGCGGTGACGCCGGCTGAATCATTATAGGCGTGATACAACACGCGCTCGTCCTTTTCGAGATCGACGCCGATCACCATCAGCGCGCCCGGGCCGAGAATTTCCTGCGCGCTGCGCAGGAACGCGCATGCTTCATGCGGCTCGAAATTGCCAAGCGTCGACCCCGGAAAAAACCCGACCTTCGGCATCGCGGCGATGGCCTCAGGCAGCGCGAACGGCGCGGTGAAATCCGCAGCCACCGGATAGACGGCGAGGTCGGGGAAATCCTTGCGCAAGGCGTCGGCCTGGGCCTTGAGGAAGTCGCCGGAAATATCCACCGGCACGTAGGCGCCGAAGGCGCATTGGTTCAGCAACAGCCGCACCTTGGTGGTGGCGCCGGCGCCGAATTCCACCAGGGCCGCGCCCTCGGGGAGGATGGCCGAGATGGCGTTGCCGCGGTCGCGCAGGATCGAGAGTTCGGTGCGGGTCGGGTAATATTCCGGCAATAGCGTGATCTGCTCGAACAGCTCCGAACCTGCGGCGTCATAGAAATATTTCGGCGACAGCCGTTTGGGGTGTTGCGACAAATCCTCCAGCACTTCGCCGGCAAATACCGAGGTTGGTTCATCGAAATGATGAGCCTTGGCCAAAGCGGGGGCGTGGACGTTCATGATTATCTCCTCAACGCGCTTTCCGGCGCGCATGAATTCGAAAAAACGATCAGGTGGCGTAGTCGGCGAGGCGCAGTCCCGTGAATTGCCAGCGATGATGCGGATAAAAGAAGTTGCGATAGGTAATACGGCTATGCCCGTCCGGGGTTGCCAGCGAGGAGCCGCGCAGCACCAATTGATTGACCATGAATTTGCCGTTGTACTCGCCGAGCGCGCCCTCGATGGCGCGGTAGCCGGGGTAGGGGGAATAGGCGCTGCGGGTCCACTGCCACACGATGCCGAAGGCGTCGTTGAGATGGCCGGCACGGGCTGCGACTTCCCACTCCATTTCGGTCGGCAAATGCTTGCCGCTCCAGCGCGCGAACGCGTCGGCCTCGTAATAGCTGACATGGCAGACCGGCGCGGCGGGGTCGACCGGCTTCAATCCGGCCAATGTCATCACCTGCCATTCGCCGTCGACCTCGCGCCAGTGACCGGGCGCCTGCCACTGCTCGTTGCTGACAGTTGCAAATCCGTCCATCAGCCACAGCGTCGGGGTCGAATAGCCGCCGTCCTGCATGAAGGCGAGCCATTCCGCGCTGGTGACCAGGTTGCGCGCGAGGCGAACCGGTCCGACCAGCGCGCGGTGCGCGGGTTTTTCGTTGTCGAAATGAAAGCCGTCGTCGGTGTGCCCGACGGTGTGGATGCCCTCATTGAGGGCGACCCATTCCTCGCCGGCGCGCGTTGAGGCGGGAAAATTCCATCCTCGATCGTAGGCCGGCGGAATCGGATTTTGCGCAAAGGCGTGCAGGATGTCGGTCAGCATTAATTCCTGATGCTGCTGCTCGTGGTTGAGACCGACCTCGACCAGCGGCGCGATTTTTAACAGCGCATCCTCGCTCGCCTCGTGGAAGAATTTCACGACCGCCGCATCGACATGGCGGCGGTAGGCGGTGATCTCATCGGCGCCGGGACGGGTCAGATGGCCGCGCTGGTGGCGGGCGTGTCGCGGGCCGGCGCTGACATAATAGGAATTGAACAGATAGGCATAGTCGGGATGAAACGGCTGGTATCCGGCACAATGTTCGCCGAGCAGGAATTGCTCGAAGAACCAGGTGGTATGGGCGCGGTGCCATTTCGCCGGGCTGGCATCCGGCATCGACTGGATCAGCTGGTCTTCCGGCGTCAGGGGAGCGGCGCGGCGTTCGGTCTCGTTCCGGACGTGAAGGAAGGCTTCCACCAAATCCTGGGCGAGGCTGCCGGAATCGGAGAATAATGACGGGCAAGGGGCGGCAAGCGTGGCCGCAGCGGATGCTGGTTTCGTCACGATGGTCTCCGATCGGGGGAGAGAACGTTGCACCGGCGTCTGGGTTCCCCCGGTTAGCCTGTCCTAGATAGGGGCTTGCCGCCGGGATAAAAGCCTCCCGGGGCCATGATATTGGGGCCATCAGGCTATGGCCTGGCCGTGGGGGAAAACCGGGCCAGGCGGTGTTGGGGCGAAGACGCGCTTCGCGCTCTTGCCCTGCATGCCAGCTCCTCGCCATTTTACTTTGGATGCACAAAGGTTTGGGGTACATATATAGCGAGTGTCGGGTTTACGGGCTGATGCCGGCCCGAAAGGCCGTGCCGCAAAAGGACGCGAATATGAGCATCGAACAATTTATCGAAAACGAAGTGAAGTCGAACGACGTGGTGTTGTTCATGAAGGGGACCCCGCAATTTCCGCAGTGCGGTTTCTCCGGGCAGGTGGTGCAGATCCTCGATCACGTCGGGGTCGGCTACAAGGGATTGAACGTTCTTGAATCCGCCGACCTGCGCAACGGCATCAAGACCTATTCCAACTGGCCGACCATTCCGCAGCTTTACGTCAAGGGCGAGTTCGTCGGCGGGTGCGACATCATCCGTGAGATGTTCCAGGCCGGCGAGCTGCAGCAGCTGTTTGCCGACAAGGGCGTCCCTGTCGCCGCGGCAGCCTCCGCCTGAATTTTACGGCGCGCCGGGTCGGCAAGGCGCGGCTGGAAGTCGTCGTCGCCGATATTACGACCTTGAGCGTTGACGCCATTGTCAACGCCGCGAATACGTCCCTGCTGGGCGGCGGCGGTGTGGATGGTGCGATCCATCGCGCCGCCGGTCCCGATCTGCTCCGCGAATGCCGCACGCTGCATGGCTGCGAAACCGGCGGCGCCAAAATCACCAAAGGCTATCGGCTGCCGGCCCACCATGTGATCCATGCGGTCGGCCCGGTCTGGCACGGCGGCAGCCAGGGCGAAGATCGGGCGCTGGCCTCGTGCTACGTCCGCGCCATCGCTCTGTGCCAGAGCCACGGCCTGATCTCGGTTGCGTTTCCGGCTATTTCCACCGGCGTCTATCGCTTTCCCGCAGATCGCGCCGCCCGGATCGCGGTTTCGGCGACGGTGAATGCGCTGGCCAAGGCGCCCGTGGTCAGCCGTGTCATCTTCTGCTGCTTTTCGAACGACAGCGCCGCCTTGCATGCGCAGTCGCTGGCCGAATTCGGCAGCCCTTGTCCCGATTGATCCGGCCGCTACACTCCCCCAGAGAGTAATTCCGGGGAGGGGATATGATTTCACGTCATGGATTGCGGTCGCTGTTCTGCGGCGCGCTGCTGACCGTCGCTGCGGCGTCTTCGGCCGCTGCCGAAGGCACCTTCGATATCCCGCCGGGGGCGCATTTCAACCCGCAAAGGCTCGAGAAGATCGGCGAGTTCTTTCGCAACGAGGTCGCGACAGGAAAAATTCCCGGCGCCATCCTGCTGATCCAGCAGCACGGCAAGCCGGTCTATCACGAATCCTTTGGCGTGCAGGACGTCGTGTCCAAGGCGCCGATCACCGACAAGACCATCTTCCGCCTGTTTTCGATGACCAAACCGATCACCTCGATCGCCGCGATGACGCTGATCGACGTCGGCAAGATCAAAATCGACGATCCGCTCGCGATCTACATTCCGTCTTTCGCGACCGCCAAGGTCGGCGTTGAGAAGAAGGCCGACAATGGCGAGAAGGTGCTCGCGCTGGAGCCACTCAAGCGCCCGCTCACGATCCTGGATCTGATGACCCAGACGTCGGGCATCACCTACGGCTTCTACGGCGACAACATGGTACGCAAGGCCTATGCCAACGCCAAGATCTACGACGGCGATTTCAACAATGCCGAATTCGCCGAGCGTATTGCGCATTTGCCGCTGGCCGAGCAGCCGGGCACGCTGTGGGACTATGGGCACTCGACCGATATTCTGGGGCGCGTCATCGAAGTCGCCAGCGGAAAGTCGCTGTTGCAGTATGAAAAACAAAGCCTGCTCGATCCGCTTGGCATGACCGACACCACCTTTTATGTCACCGATCCGGCGAAGCAGAAGCTGATCGCGCTGCCGATGCCCAATGACCGTGACTTCAAGGTCGGCTTCGAAAGCAGCCCCGACGTGTTCATGAAATGGGAGTCCGGCGGCGGCGGCATGGTCTCGACCATGTCGGACCTTGCGAAGTTCTCCCAGATGCTGCTCGATGGCGGCAAGTTCGAGGGCAAGCAAATCATCAGCCCCAAATCATTCGAGCTGATGACGTCAGATCATATCGGGCCGGGTTCGGGCGTCGCGCGCGACTTTTTCTATTTCCCCGGCGATGGCTTTGGCTACGGGCTCGGGTTCGGCGTGCGCACCGATCCCGGCAAGGCAAAACCGCCGCCGCCGGGATCCCTGGGCGAATTGAAATGGGACGGCGCCAGCGGCTGCTATTTCGTGATCGACCCCAAGCAGGACATGTTTTTCGTGCTGCTGGAGCAGACGCCTTCGGAGCGCCAGCCCATCCAGAAGGCCATAAAGCTGTTGATCTATGAAGCGATGGAGAACTGACGGTTTTACCCGCCGGCGCCATGTTGCCGGGGCGCTGGCGCTTTTGCTCGGCGCGGTTGTTGCCGGACTGCCCGGTTCCGGCAGTGCCGAATCGCCGTATCCCGCCCGGGAAGGCCTTTCGAGCGCGAAACTTCAGCGCGTCGGCGATTATTTCCGCAACGAGGTTGCGACCGGCAAGATCCCCGGCGCGGTTCTGCTGATCCAGCAGCACGGTCATCCCGTTTACTTCGAGTCGTTCGGCGTGCGCGACGTCGAGAGCCGGCGCCCGATGACCGCCGACACCATCTTTCGGCTGTATTCGATGTCGAAGCCGATCACGTCGGTCGCGGCGATGATGCTGGTCGAGGACGGCAAGCTCAGACTCGACGACCCCGTTGCGAAATACATCCCTGCCTTCGCCGATGTGAAGGTCGGGGTCGAAAAGCCCGACCAGAGCGGCAAGCCGGCGCTCGAACTGGAGCCGCTCGATCGACCGATCACGATCGAGGACCTGCTGCGCCATACCTCGGGCCTCACCTATGGATTCTATGGCGATACCCCGGTGCGAAGACTTTATGCGAATTCCGGCCTGTTCGACGGCGATTTCGACAACGCCCAGTTCGCCGAACGGATCGCGAAACTGCCGCTGGCCGAGCAGCCGGGAACGCTGTGGGATTACGGCCATTCGACCGATGTGCTCGGCCGCGTCATCGAGGTGGCGTCCGGCCAGTCATTATTCGGATTTGAAAAGCAGCGGCTGCTCGGTCCTCTCGGGATGACCGAGACCGCCTTCTATGTCGCCGATCCGGCAAGGCGGCCGCGCATCGCCGAGCCGTTGCCCACCGACCGCTTCGATGGTCCGATAGCCGGGATCAAGGATCCGACATTGCCGCGGCGCTGGCAATCCGGCGGAGCGGGCATGGTGGGGACGATCGACGACTACGCGAAGTTCCTGCAGATGCTGCTGAACGGCGGCACATTGGACGGCAGGCGCTATCTGATGCCGGAGACCATCGCCCTGATGACGTCGGACCATATCGGGCCAGAGCGGAAAATCGCGCGCGACCAGTTCTATTTTCCGGGCGACGCAAGCGGTTTCGGTCTTGGCTTTGCGGTGCGCACGGCGCAGCCGGCGAACACATCGTGGCCGGCAGGTGAATATACCTGGGACGGCGTCGCCGGCACCTTCTTTTTCGTCGACCCAAGCGACGATATGTTCGTGATCTGCATGATGCAGTCGCCGTCACAGCGCAGCCGGATTGAATCCGAGCTGAGGACGCTGGTCTATCAGGCGCTCAGGAAATGAGTGTTGCAACAAGCGTCATGGCGAGCCAACGGATCGCGCGAATGCGCGCCCGACGACAGCCTCCGCGAAGCAACCGAGGCGTGGCAGCGGAAACCTGGATTGTTTCGTCGCTTTGCGCCTCGCGCTGACGATAACAAGAGCTCTAAGCCCCGCGCGCGATATCGCGCACCAGCGCGACGGTCTCCTCGATCATGCTAGCTGTGACATCGAGATGGGTGCAGGCGCGGATGCGGCCGTCCATCATCGCCAGCAGCACGCCGTGCCGGCGCAGGATTTCGACCATTCTCTGACCGGTGACGCCGGCGCCGTCGGGATTGAAGAACACGAGGTTGGTCTCGGGCTGCTGCACCTCCATGCCGGCAATCTGCGACAACCCCCGCGCCAGTGCGCGGGCATTGGCGTGGTCGTCCGCGAGCCGGTCGACGTGGTGGTCGAGCGCGTAGACGCAGGCCGCCGCGCAAATGCCGGCCTGGCGCATCGAGCCGCCGAGCCGTTGCTTCCAGCGCCAGACCTCGTCGATGAAATCGTGCGAGCCCGCAATCACCGCACCGACCGGTGCGCCGAGGCCTTTCGAGAAATCGATCCAGGCCGAATCCCATCCCGCCGTCATGTCGCGCGCGGCAATGCCGGTAGCGACGCAGGCGTTCAACAGCCGCGCGCCGTCCATATGGGTGGCAAGGCCGCTGGCCTTTGCGATCTTTACCACCTCATCGAGGTCAGGCTTTTTCCAGATCGTGCCGCCGCCGATATTGGCGGTTTGTTCGACGCTGACCACCGTCTGCGGCGGCTGGTTGCGGCTGCGCGGGTGCAGCGCCCGACGAAACGTATCGGGCGAAAATTTTCCGTCGGCGCCGGATAGCGCCATGATCTGGAATCCGCCAAGGGCGGCGTGGGCGCCGCCTTCGCGGGCGATGATGTGGGCGGTCTCATGCGCCAGGATCTCGTCGCCGGGCCGGCAATGCACCAGCGTCGCCGCGACGTTGCACATGGTGCCGGAGGGCATGAATACGGCCGCTTCCTTGGCAAGCAGATCGGCCACGCGCTCGCACAGCAGGTTCACGGCGGGATCGTCGCCGAGCTGCTCGTCGCCGACCTCGGCCCGCGCGATCGCTTCGCGCATGGCAGGGGTCGGGCGGGTCTGGGTGTCCGACAACAGATTGATGCGGATCGGCGGCGCCTTGGGGTCGCGCGGGGCAGGGGTGTAGTAGGTCATGGTGGATGCTCTTCACTCACGGCGTCATGGGTTAATCGAACAGCTGCGGCCTGATGTCCCTGCGCGCAATGATAGATCGCACGGATCAGGAGGTGCCCGCCTTCTTCCGCGTAAACGATGTTGTGCGATTGGAACCGGAAGCGGCGGTGTCTGGACGCCAACTCATCCATCGGTTGGCCAATGCGCGGGAAGTCCGCAAGCAAGCTAAATGTGCTCTCCAGCCCCGCGTGATAGGCCTCGGCCTGATATTGGCCGAAGGTCAGGGTCGTGAATTCGTAGATGTCGAGTGGGTGCGAGCGGGCGCGAACGGAAAGGCGATATTCAGCCATTTGCGCGGGCGGCCACGCGCCGTCGGGCGGCTGCCAGAATGTCGCTCATGCTGTCGTCGGTAGGCATGCTGCAGTCGGGATGCGCAAGGGCTTCCTGATAGCGGCGCGCCTGCTCGTCGCGCGGCAGCGCGCCCCAAGCGGCGAGCTCCGCTTCGGTCGGCGCGACCGTCGGCATGACCCGAGTCGGTTTGTCGGTTGTCTTCGACATGGGCGCACCATACACGAAATCCGGCAGATTTGGGAAACGCTATCGCGGGGAACAAGAACTGGAGGCAACAAAAAGGCCCCGGCAAAACCGGGGCCTTCGATCTCGCGCGCCGAAAGCAAAACTCAGCGCGAATAGAATTCGACGATCAGATGCGGCTCCATCTGCACCGGGAACGGCACATCGGAGAGTGCCGGGATGCGGGCGTACTTCGCCGTCATTTTGGTATGATCGACTTCGAGGTAGTCGGGGACGTCGCGCTCGGCAAGCTGAACCGCTTCCAGCACCACGGTGAGCTGCTTTGAGGATTCCTTGATCTCGACGAGGTCGCCGACCTTGACCTTGAAGCTCGAGATGTTGACGCGGTGGCCATTGACCTTGACGTGGCCGTGATTGATGAACTGCCGCGCGGCGAACATGGTGGCGACGAATTTGGCGCGATAGACCACGGTATCGAGGCGGCGCTCGAGCAGGCCGATCAGATTTTCACCGGTATCGCCCTTCATCCGGCCGGCTTCGACATAGACGCCGTGGAACTGGCGTTCGCTGATGTTGGCGTAATAACCCTTCAGCTTCTGTTTGGCGCGCAACTGCACGCCGAAGTCGGAGAGTTTTCCCTTGCGGCGCTGGCCATGCTGGCCGGGGCCGTATTCTCTGCGGTTCACGGGGCTCTTCGGGCGGCCCCAGATATTCTGGCCCATACGGCGATCGATCTTGTATTTCGCCTCACT
>Ga0209736_1000453_pt1 | contig 13267 bp, 12 predicted proteins | sample BlaSpr_A8_Ref_M3_FD_187992 | JGI IMG/M metagenome (GOLD analysis project Ga0209736, IMG submission 187992) | Forest soil microbial communities from Thunder Bay, Ontario, Canada - Black Spruce, Ontario site 2_A8_Ref_M3 (SPAdes) (version 2) | ecosystem: Environmental > Terrestrial > Soil > Boreal... | reverse complement strand
GGAGACATCTCTTTCAGAATCTCATCCACCATCTTGCGGATCGGTCGCAACGGATGATCCGCCGGGACTCGCTTCTCTGGCGAAATGTAGCTGAACATTCCCTCTTGTTGGTTGTCGTCGCCGCGCATTCGCTCGTCTCCTTCGCCTTCCTTCACTCAGACGAGTTCTCTCTAATTAAAGTTGCAGTGGAACGAGGATTTTTCAACAAACTGTTAGTCGGGTTTCTCACCGGCAATTGGACTCAACGCCCGATAAACGCCGTTACCGGGGAAGTGAAATCGGCCAGAACCCGATGTCCGATTACGCGAATACACAGCCGAGTGGACCGCCATGGCGCATCAAGTTTTGGGCTTGCCTTCGACGTGCCTGGACTCAACCACTTCAGCGCTTACTCACAGTGCATCGTTCGCGTTGCGTTGGTCATGGTGAGCACGTTAGCCATGTAAGCCGTCGAATTACTAAACGCGAAGGCATTGCCAGTGCAGGTGATGGGTTGCAGGCGAACAAAGTTGAAACTCAACGTTGGCGCCAGCTTGGAGCCCTTCGGTTCATTCATAGCCGTATTCACGGTGACAACGAGGTCGTTCACTGCCTTATTGTATGTGTTGACGTTTTCGACCAGCTTGTTGTAGCGGTCTACGACTTTGCTGCGCGCTGATTCACTTTCCAATAAAGCTTTTATCACCAAGTTCTGACCTTCCAAAGCGACATCCGCCAAGAGCCCCTCCGCCTGTGAAACAGTCATGGCGTCTTGTAACTGGCGGAGTGCGTAAATCCGTTCGTATTCGATTGTTCCCTCTCTCTCCCTTAGTTCGATGGTGCATTGGGTGTTGGCTTTGTCCATTTGCCCGCGTCCTCCCTCCACCGCGTACCAACGAATGAACTCAGCGAGCGTGTCCCGCCGTATAGAAATCCTTAGGTATTTATCCTTCCCGCCGATGAAATAATCCACGCCATCTTCCTGTGTGCCATCCCTGTACTTTTTCATGCCCTCGTCGTAGTCGATCTTGCTGATCTCTTCGTTTTTGTAAACCGCATCTAATCGAGCCGCCATCCGATCAAATTCGACGCACGGCTGCGGCTCGTTGGGAACAAAGGTCCTTTGCACAGTAGCAGCCTGTTTCTTCTGTTGGGCCAGCGTCGGGCCGCACATTAATAAGATCGCTACGGAGATTAGAATCGTTCTCACACTCCGCCTCCTTGAAACCTATTATGGAATTGCTGCTTTGGGTGACCCGTCCGCAAGGATAAGCAGCGGCATCATAGCACCCTTGAAACTTGGCCGGGCTAATGGATGTTGGAACGGGATTGACCACAGCTGGTTGGCTAGTGCCTGATTAACGCCGTAATCGGAAACTAGCTCTCGATGTCCGCCAATCCGACCAATCACGAGTTAGCGTCGCTGACCGGAGGAAGCCCTTCAGCAACATCGAACTCTATTTCGTGACGGGCCTCTTTCCCTTGCGGTCCTTTAATCTGTTGAGTGTAGACCAATGACTTTTTGTCGTCTGAAAGGCGTAACCGCTTCTCAATTTCCAATCTGTGGCCCTGAAAGAGGTGAATCTCCAGAGTCACTAAAGTCTGTCCTTCCGAGGTACTCATCGATGCCATACCGTCACCGTCGGGCTTAAAACTCCCGCCGCTGATACGGGAGCCTATAAACCCTGTCCCGGTATGAGCAGCCCTTTCTTCAACGCGCTTTCTAAAAAGTTCGTCCACGCGTTTGCGCATGTTTTCAACGTCTATGTCCGGCTGTGGCGGCCAAATTTGATAGTTCCGCAGAACTCGCTCGGGCCGATTCGAGCGCGGCGCCGGGCAGCGTATCAATCAGTTCGTGAAGGGATTCTCGGTTCGGCATGACCACTCCTAAACCATCAGGCTTCGCAACAAACTGTTTCCATGTTTACGGGCGCAAATACCCAAACGCGGTTTCGTCAATGTGGCCGGTCTAACGCGCCCCAGATTTGCGGCGGCTCTCCCGGAAGGGGCTCGGGCTCTTCATTTTCTTTTTCCTGGAACAGCGTCGCCGGTGGCAAAAGCACTACATCCCGACTCTTCATTCGGCCTTTCCCCATTAGCTTTTGCTCGAACGGCTTCCAGCATTCGGAGCAGAAATCATATTCCTTGCCCTCGATTTCCTTCTCCACGCAATCCTTTGCCTCGCCGCACAGATCGCAAATAATCATGGATTTCCTCCTTGAAACTCGCCGCAACTGTTCTTGATTCTTGTGCGTAGCGTACACGGAGAAGTGCCGTGCGGTCCACAAACCGCGTCCTGGAAACGGTCTTGCAACCACACATAGGGACACAACGAATCGTTCGGAAGTCAAACTCCTGATAAACGTCGTAATCGGAAACTGGCCTGCTTTTCTCCATAGTGATGCAGTGAACTTTCGCGTCAGACCTGGAGATTGCGGAGGTAGGGGACGCTGGCTTTCATGAAGTCGAGGTTCATTTCCACGAAGTAATTTTTTACGCCGCCTGTTTTTGCGGCGGTGAAGATTTTCTTCCAGTCGAGAGTGTCTTGGCCGACGGGCATGATTTTCTTGGTGGCCGCGGACCAGCCTTGCACGTGCATCGAGAAGAACCGGCCGGGATATTTCATGAAGTATTCGGCGGCGTCGAAGCCGTCGCTGATCGTGGAAACTTGGAACTGGAAATTAACGAACTTGGGATCGAGAAGGCCGATCAGGATGTCGTACGTGCGCTTGCCTTCGACGGTTGACGTTTCGAAGCCTTCATTGTGAAGGCCCTGGCGAATACCGGCCGCGGCAGCCTTCTCGCCCATTTTGTTGTATTCGTCGGCGGCGCGCTTTACGTCGTCCATCGTGGGGTTTTTCGGACCCCCGAGACTCGCCACGAGCATTTGTGTAAGGCCGAGATCTTTGGCCCAGGCAATTCTGCCCGCCTGATCTTTTCTGAGTTCCTCGATGCCGAAGTGCGAACTGATGCACTCGACGCCCCAATCGTTGAGCATTTTGCGAAGCTCGGAGCCTTTGTATTTGGCTAGGCCGCCGAAACCGGAGTCGTTGTAGCCGACGGGCGAGCAGAGTTCGATGTCTTGAAAGCCTGCAGCGGCGAGTTGTTTGATCGTGCCGGGGAAGTCTTTGGCGATGCCTTCTCTTACCGGCCATGTCTGGCAGCCGATGGGAAGGCCGAGAGGATTGGCGTCGAGTTCGAATGCGGTGGCGGAGAGGACAGTGGTTGCGGCTGCCATCGTTGTGGCGTTTTTCAGGAACTCTCTTCTTGGAATTGCAGGCATCGTCGTCTCCTTAGTTCTACTTCCAGCTCGTTCAGCGTCCCTGTAGTGCTATTTTTCTTCGCCGAAGAGTTTGATGTCTTCGGGGCCTTCTTGCAGCGGGCCGGTGTTACGGCCCTGCACCAGCTCGCGAATTTGGGCGACGATGTCCGGATTGGCTAGCGTGGTGATGTCGCCGGTGTCCATGTGATTGGAAATCGCGGCCAGCACGCGGCGCATGATTTTGCCGGAGCGCGTTTTGGGCATGTCGGGGACGATGTGGATGCGCTTGGGACGCGCGATTTTGCCGATGATGGTTTCGATGGTGGAGATGACTTTGTCTTGCATGGCCTTCGACGGGAGAACGCCGGGCTTTAGGGAAATGTAGACTTCGGGGACGCGGCCTTTGATTTCGTCCACGACGGGAACCACTGCGGCTTCGGCGATTTCTGTGATGCTGAGGCAGGCGGATTCGACTTCTTTCGTGCCGAGGCGGTGGCCAGCGACGTTGATGACGTCATCGACGCGACCGAGGATGCGATAGTAGCCGTCGGCGGGCAGAACGGCGCCGTCGGCGGCGTAGTACGGCCAGTCGCGCCAGTCTTTGCTCTTCGGGTCCTTACAATATTTCTTGTAGTACTGGTTGACGAAGCGCTCCGAGCTTCCCCAGATGGTTTGCATGATGCCGGGCCAGGGATTCCGAATGCAGATGTTCCCGGCTTTTCCGGAGCCGGGTTTGACCTCCTCGCCGTTTTCATCCCAGATGACAGGATAGATGCCGAGAACTGCGGGGCCGGCGCTGCCGGGCTTCATCGGATCGAGCGCGGGTTTTGTGCTGCAAAGGAAGCCGCCGGTTTCGGTTTGCCACCACGTGTCCACGATGACTGCCTCGCTTTTGCCAACCGTTTGGTAATACCAGCGCCAGACTTCAGGCTCGATGGGCTCGCCGACAGTGGTCATGTGTTTGAAGTGATAGTTGTATTTTTTCGGTTCGTCGCCGCCCGCTTTGCGCAGCATGCGGATGGCCGTGGGTGAAGTGTGGAAGATGTTGACGTCGAGACGCTCGGCGATGCGCCAGGGACGCGCGGCATCGGGGAATTGCGGGACGCCTTCGTAGAGGACGCTAGTGGCGGCGAGGGCAAGCGGGCCGTACACAATGTAGGAGTGCCCGGTGATCCAGCCGATGTCGGCCATGCACCAATAAACGTCTTCGGGATGAATGTCCTGGTAATACTTTGAGGTTCCCGCCGCATAAGCGAGATAGCCGCCCGTGCGGTGCTGGCAGCCTTTGGGCTTGCCAGTGGTGCCGCTGGTGTACATCAGGAAGAGCGGAGCCTCGGCGTCCTGGGACACAGGGGCGACGGTTTTTCCGCGATAGTCTTTCAGCACATCGTTAATGAAAAAATCGCGGCCCGCGATCACGGGCGAATCGGAAGTATATTTTCCTGGATAGCGCTGCCAGACCAGAACCTTTTCGATTGGCTGGCCCTCTTTCACGGCGGTGCGCACGGCGATATCGGCGCTGGCTTTGTGATCGACCCACTTGCCGTTGCGGTGATAGCCGTCGGCGTAGATAAGCACGCGGCTTCCGGAATCGGCGGCGCGCAGGCCGCAGGCTTCTCCGCTGAAACCGCCGAACACGACGGAATGAACGACGCCCAGGCGTGCGCAAGCGAGCATGGTGATGGGCAACTCGGGGATCATGGGCATGTGAATGGTGACGCGGTCGCCGGTTTTGAGTCCGGCGAAATCGCGCAGCATGGCGGCGACTTCATTCACGCGCTTGTAGAGTTCCTGATAAGTGATGACGGTTGCGGATTCGCCTTCGGGTTCAGGGACGAAAATTAGGGCAGCTTTGTTTTTGTGTTTGGCAAGATGGCGGTCGACGCAGTTGTAGCAGGCGTTGAGTTTTCCTCCGACGAACCATTTCCAGAAGGGGGGATTGGAAGCGTCGAGAGTTTTGCGCCAGGGCTTGTCCCAATCGAGCAGCTTGGCGTAGATGTCGAAGCATTCAGGAAAGTGTTTTTCGCTGAATTTTTTCACGAAAGCGGGATCGGAGAGATTGGCTTGAGCTTTAAATTTTTTGGACGGGTAAAAATATTCTTCTTCTTTCCAATGAACGGCAATTTGCGCTTCGGTGAGTTTGCTCTTGCTGTTCGATGCCTTCGCTTTTGTTTTCTGGCGAGCTTTTGCCACGGCTACAACTCCCCTTCGGAGATCGATTTCGGTTGTGACGCTACAACGAGGAACAACCTGGTTCGGGCAACCTCATTGCCTTTGTGGAATGAGCTGGCCCGCCAAAAATGATGCTCCCACGCAGGCGCGGCAGTCAATCCGCGTGGCTGCGTGGTTGCGCGTGGCGGCGCTACTTCATCCCGCCGACTTCGTCCCAGATCTTGCGCCCATACGTTTCCTTCAGGAACAAGCTTCCCACGACGAACGTGATGCTTGCGACGATCATCGGGTAGTACAGGCCGGCATAAATGTTGTGCGTGCTCTCGCAAAGGTAAACGCCGATGAGCGGTACCAACCCGCCGAAGACACCATTCCCGATGTGATAGGGCAAAGACAACGACGTATAGCGTATTTTCGCAGGGAAGGCTTCCACCAGATAGGCGGCAATCGGTCCATAAATCATGCAGACATAGATGACCTGGATGAAAACAAGAAAGACCAGCATGGGCACGTTGGGGTTGGAGGCTTCTTTCGCGGGAACGGCTTTACCGCTGGCGTCAATAGTGAGCGCGGTCAGTGTCGGGGCGCCGGTAACTTTGTTTCTGACGGAACTGAGCGTCTGAACGTTGTTGCCTGCGGCTCGTTGCATGGCGTGATAAATCGGCAGGTACGTGAGGACGGCGAGCAAGCAGGCAGCCATCATGAGCCACTTGCGGCCTATCTTGTCGGAAAGTGCGCCGAAGACGGTGAAGAAAGGCATTCCGAAGAGAAGAGCGTAGGCCACGATGATGTTGGAGAGTTTGGGATTAACCTTAAGAATCGTTTGCAGGAAAACGAGGAGCACATAAAACTGGCCGGTGTACCAGATAACGCCTTGCCCGGCCGTTGCCCCGAACAGCGAGATCAAGACGCGCTTCAAATTTTCCGGTTTTGTGAAGGCTTCCTTGAGAGGCTGTGCGGAAGTCAAGCCGGCGGCTTTGAGTTGCGAAAAGATGGGAGACTCCCTCATCTTCAAGCGGATATAGAGGGAAATCGTCACCAGAATGATGGAGGCGAGGAAGGGAATGCGCCAGCCCCATGCTTTGAAGGCGTCAGGTGTCATGGCTTGCTGCGTGCCGAGGATGACAAGCAACGACACGAAGAGGCCAAGCGTCGCCGTGATTTGGATGAAGCTAGTGTAGTAGCCGCGCTTACCATCGGGCACGTGCTCCGCGACGTACACCGTTGCGCCGCCATATTCACCGCCAAGAGCAAGGCCCTGCAGAACGCGAATGGTCAGAAGGATGATGGGGGCGAACAACCCGATGGTCGCATACGTTGGAAGGAATCCAATCAGTGCCGTCGCGCCGCCCATGATCGAAAGCGTCACAAGAAACGCGTATTTTCTGCCAACGATGTCTCCGATGCGCCCGAAGAACAAGGCCCCGAAAGGACGGACCATGAAACCGACCGCGAAAGTTGCCAGATAAGAGATATACGCAAAAGTTTCGTTGCCGGGCGGAAAGAATTTCGGGGAGAGAACGACAGCCAGACTTCCAAAGATGTAGAAGTCGTACCATTCGATCATCGTGCCAACGGCAGAGGCAAGAATCACCTTGGGGATGCTGTCCCTTTTTTCTCCGCCCACTGCGATTACGTTTGCCTGGCTTCCCATGCGTCCTCCTGTTGCGTCGTTCGCTGAATTCAGGTTGCTCCCAGATTCAAACAAAGAGCCGGATGATGAAGACACCACGCCTGCTGGCGCTCACTCTTTCATCAGGAAAACCCCCTGTGACTCGCGTTAGAAAATTCGAGTCAGGTCTCCGATGGGGAAGAGCATCAAGAAACGCACCGTACATATACGGAGCGGGGCGTGTTGTCAAGAAAGGACTTGAGGCGGAGAGGAGCATCGGAAGAGGGATTCGCTTGGCGCAGCAGGTCGCGCTGGCCAACTGGGTTTTGTTCCGGGTGGGTTCATTCGAACTAGAGCGAGGGCGGGAATCGTGATAAAAGGTCTGCTTGAACTTACACACCGCTATATTTCTGTTTTTCGCCGGGGCCATGGGTGGGGCCATAAACGCCGTCGCTGGTGGCGGAAGTTTTGTTGCGTTTCCGGCGCTGTTGTTTACGGGTGTGCCGCCCGTGCCTGCCAACGCTACCAATACGCTGGCGCTTTGGGTGGGCACGACGGCTAGCGGTGGCGCGTACCGCATGCGGTTGAACATTCCGCCCAGGGTGATGATTCCGCTGATTCTTACCAGCGTGATTGGTGGATTGGCTGGGGCGATTCTCTTGATCAAGACGCCGGCGCAAACCTTTTTGAAGGTTTTGCCGTGGCTGTTGCTTGGCGCGACGTTGCTGTTTGCTTTTGGCAAGCATCTGACGGGACGGATTTCGGCGGGGATCTCGCACGATTCGAGCGTCGCGGCGGTGACGGGCGCCTCCATCTTCGAGTTATTCGTTGCGGTTTACGGAGGATATTTCGGCGGCGGAATCGGAATCATGAATCTCGCGATGCTGGCAGCGATGGGCATGACGGATATTCACGCGATGAATAAATTGAAAGTGCTGCTGGGAGGAGTGATCAATGGAGTTGCGGCGGTGACGTTTGTGATTACGCGGGCGATATTTTGGCCGCAGGCGATCGTGATGACCGTTGGATCTGTGTTGGGAGGAGTGACTAGCGCGCATTATGCGCAGAAGTTGCCGCAATCCTGGATACGGGCGTTTGTGATTTTGGTGGGGGCTGCGATGACCGTTTATTTTTTCGTGCTGGGATATCGCTGAAAATCTGCGGGCTTAAGAGATGGATGAGGAGCGAGCGATGAAAACAAATTATGCAGCGGTGTTTGTTTCGGCTCTGGCTTACTGGATTCTCGGAGCGGTTTGGTACGCATTTTTGTTTGCCAAGCCGTGGATGGCGCTCGAGCACTTGAGTGAAGAACAAGCGAAGAGCATGAATCCCATTTTGCCTTACATCATCACGTTTGTGCTGAATTTGCTAATCGCGTTTGTGCTGGCGCAAATTTGCATTTGGCGGAACGCGAACACTGCCGCGCGAGGCGCTGCGCTGGGAATATTCTTGTGGATCGGATTTGTTGGCCCGATATCTTTTACGAATTACATGTACGAGATGCGGCCGATGCAATTGTTCGCGATCAATGAATTCTATTCGCTCGTTGGGCTTTGCCTTATGGGATTGATTCTTGGAGCGTGGACGAAGAAGGCGGCGTAGATTTGGTGGCAGCAAAATCGGGAATTGTTTGGACGCCGCAACCCCAAGACGGGCACGGCATGCCGTGCCCCTACAACGGCTTGCCGCGGATCGCGGCATCGACGAGTTGGATGGTGTGGACCACCGGAGTGGTGTGGCCTTGGCGTCCGAGGGCGGATTGGAGCTGAAGGAGGCAGCCGGGATTGCCGGTGGCTACGACCTCGGCGTTGAGCGGAACGATCAGTTGGGCTTTGCGATCGCCTAGGGCGTTGGCGGCGTCGGGTTGGACCAGGTTGTAGATGCCTGCGGAGCCGCAGCAGATGGCGCTTTCGGGGATTTCGGTCAATTCGAGGCCGGGAATGTTGGAGAGTAATTGTCGGGGTTGAGAGCGCACGCCTTGAGCGTGTTGAAGATGACAGGAATCGTGGAACGCGACGCGCATGGGCAGCGGATTTCTTGTGGCGCGTGGCGGCAGGTCGGTGAGAACTTCGGTGATGTCCTTGCACTTTGCGGCAAAAGCTTTGGCGCGATCGGCATAATTTGAATCGTCGCGAAGTAGATGGCCGTATTCTTTTACATTTGAGCCGCAGCCTGCGGCGTTAGTCACGATAGTATCGACGTTTGCGCGCTCGAACACGTCGATGGTCTTTCTGGCGAGCGCCAACGCGCCTTCTTCTTCTCCGGCATGAACCATTAGCGCGCCACAGCAGGGTTGGTCTTGTGGGGCGACGACTTCGCAGCCTTCGGCTGCTAGGACGCGAGCGGTGGCGGCGTTTACTTGGGGAAAGAATTCGCGTTGCACGCAGCCTAGCAAGAGGCCGACGCGCTTGCGCTGCATACCTTGTGCCGGCGTGATTTCCGCGACGTGTTCGTTTTGCGCGAGCTTCGGCATGAGCGCTTCCATGGATTGCACGCGCTTGGGAAAAAGTTTGAGGAGACCGACGCCGCGAACGAGCGATTGCAGGCCGGATTTTTGGTAAGCGTGCAGCGGCCAACGAAGGAAGCGGAGGCGGTCCGGGCGCGTGAAGACAGCGAAGAGAAAACGGCGATGGAGCTTTTCGCCGAGGGAGCGCGGATGGTGGCGCTCGATTTGTGCGCGAGTAGCTTCGATTAATTTTCCGTAGTCGACACCGGAGGGGCAGGCGGTCATGCACGCCATGCAGCCGAGGCAGGAATCGAAATGGCTGACCCATTGCGGGTTAATGGTGGCGTTGCCTTCGCTGGCGAGTTTCATTAGGTAGATGCGGCCGCGCGGGGAATCCATCTCTTCGTTCCAGAGAACGTAGGTGGGGCAGACGGGCAGGCAGAAGCCGCAATGGACGCAGGTGTCGATGATTTCCGCCGAAGGTGGATGATGTGCGTCAAACACGCGAAGCTGCAAATCAGTTTGAGGAGAAGTCGTCATGAACGGTCTAGCACTGCACCAACTGCGACCATAACCGAACGGCAGTGCCGCTGGCAAATCGGCTATTTGGCAGAGGGCAGCGCCGCCTGGTGGAGATCGGAGATATCTTTGAGAATCGTGGAAACAAGGGATTCGACGACCGCCTGGCCTTTTTCGCGCGTGGCAAGAGTGGGATCGCCCCAGGCGCCGGTCGGCGAATAGGTGCCTTTGCCTTGAGGATCGCGTGTCAGGCCACCTGGTTGATTGGGGTTCAAATCGCGGGCGGCTTTTTTCATGCGCACAGATTCGGGCGCGATGTAGAGCATCATCGACGTTTCGATTTCATCGGCATGGGTGCCGCCGGACTGGCGAAGCTTTTTTTCGACCGGGTCATCCTTGGTGAGGTCGGTGTAGCGAAGGACGATGCCGTCGTTTGCAAGTTCCGCGGCGGCTTGCCCGAGAGGCTTCAGCGTGGAGATGCCGGTGTTGAGGATGTAGAAGCGGCGCGGGCCGTAATGCGCCAGGGAATGAATAATGTCGGTGATCATGGCGCGGGCGGTGTCCATGCTGAGGGAAGTGGAGCCGGGATATTCGAGGAACGCAGGATAAAAACTGTAGTTGATGGTGGGTGCTACGACCACGTTTTGCGGGGCAGAGGCTAGGGCGCGTTTTTTGAGATATTCGGCCATGAGGAAATCGTTGTTGAGCTGAAGATGGCGGCCGTGCTCTTTGGACTCGGCGCCAAGTGCGATAACGACTACGGTGTCCGGTGTGAGGACGTGTTCGGCTTCATCCCATGAGAGAGTTTCAAGAAGAACGGCGGCGTTTGCGCGCGCGGTCTGCGGCGCGGGGGCGGCGGGTGCAGTCGATTGAGCCGAGGCCAAGACGGAAATGCCAAGCGAGAACAATACGGAAACAAGCCATCGAAACGCTGGTTTTTCCTGAACGCTCAAAAGCTTCATGCCGCTCATCAGACGCACCTCGAATCTGCTTTGCGAGTTACTGCGCGATTCGGCCAGTCTTGATCCCGGTGTTGAGGTCGTAGACCGCGCCAATCGTTCCGACAAGACACGTTTGGCGAGTGAGGCCAGCGAGTTCGCGGAGGCGGTAGACGCTTTCGATGCCGGTGCAGTGCGCGCCGAGGATGCGAGCGGTCTGGTATTCCTTTAATTTGGAAGCGGTCCAGGCGAGCTGCTGGTCGGTAGCGGCAAAGAGATGGAATCCGCCGATGGCGGCGTCCACGGGAGCAGGGCGAAGAAAACCGCGTGCGTATTGCAGCGTGTTGATAATGCCGGAATGGCCGCAACCAGAAAGCAAGACGAGGCCGCGCGAAGTGTTGAAGACGAGAGACTGATCATCGGGAACGGTGTCTTCGACCCACGCTGTTCCGGTGTTGACCTCCGTGCCAGACGGATAATTTTTTTCGGGGTAGATGCGTGGAACCGGGCCGGTGAGCCAGATGCCGGGAAAAAGTTCTTCGGGTTTTTCGTGGATAACGAAGACGCCGCCTGTGGCCTCGTAGTCTTTTTTCATCTGGAGCATGGGGTTGGGATTGTGGCCGCGGCGCTCGAGGAAAATGCCGTTGGCGACGTGAACAAGCGAAAGGGCTTTTGGATTGGATTTGGAAAATTCTCGACGCAGGGTCATGAGGCCCGTGGTGTGGTCATCATGAAAGTGGCTGAGAATCACGTCCTGGACATCGCTAAGGTCGAGCTTCAATTCGCGGGCGTTTTCTAGAACGGTGTTGGGGCGGGCGCCGGTGTCGAAAAGAATCTTGTGGCCATCGGCTTCGACGAGAGCGGCAAAACCCCATTCGCCGATACCGTCGTCGGCGAGCATGGTGGAGAGAATGGTGATCTTGAGGGTGTGAAGCTCGGGGTGAGAAGCAGCGGTGGCGGATTGCGCCGAGACGCGGGCTGGGGCAACTATCAACAAAAGAGCAATCAGCGGGAGGACAAGGCGGAATTGTTTCATGTGCGAAAGCTCCTTGATCAGATGCCTACGAAGAAGCGGCCGGGATTCAGCGTGTGCTTTGCATCGAACTGATTTTTCACGGCGCGCATTAGGGGAAGAGCGTCTCCCGGTTGTCCCCAGGTGTCGAGATGCGGCATACCTGCGGGATGATGGAATACTGCGAGCGAACCGCCAGCGGATTCGAGTTCGCGGCGAAGATCCGGCAGGGAGGCGTGGAGATTTTCGGGAGTGGCTTCCAGGCGCAGCCAGCCGATGCCTGTGGCTTGGATTGTTAGCTTCCACTGCGTTTTGCGCGAGCCTGTTATGCGTTGCACGGTTTCGACGGTGTGCGCGATGGATGAAGGTAGCGTGGTGATTTTTGCGATTGCTACCGCCGTGGAGTTTGCGGAGTTCCAGAGGTCCTGCGACGCGGCCCAAACCTTGGATAGAGCTTCGGTTGTGACAGCGGGACGGCCTATTTCGCGCAACTGTGTTTCTTGCGCGGCGATTCCTCCTTCCGTGCCCTCAAAGAGAATGTCCACGGCGGACTCGGCATCTTGCGCCATTCGGGCTTGCAGAGCTGTGTGAGCCAACTTTGAATTCTGCACGGCTAGGACAAGTCGCTGCATCTCTTCAAGATTGCAACCAGATATGGAGAGCGTCTTGGAGTTTCGCGGCAGGGGATGGAGGCGAAAAACGGCGCGCGTGATAACGGCGAGAGTACCGAAAGCGCCGGTGACGAGTTTGGGGAGATCGTAGCCTGCAACATTTTTTACGACTTTGCCGCCGCTGGAGGCGAGAGTGCCATCGGGAAGGGCGAGCGTGACGCCGATAATCAAGTCGCGGAGTGCGCCGAAACGAAGACGCAGAGAGCCGCTGTCGTTCGTGGAGAGGATGCCACCTATTGTTGCTTGCGCGGGCCAGAGAGGATCGAGGGCGAGGCGTTGACCATGCTGCGCGAGCGTGGACTGCAATTTTTGGATGGTACAGCCGGCTTCGACGCTTACGGTGAGGTCGGCCCATGCGTGCTCGATGATTTTGCCGAGGCGAGCAATGGAAAGAATGACGTCGGCGCGGGCGGGAGGATTGCCCCACGAAAGTTTGGTGCCGCCGCCACGAGGAACCACACCAAGACTTGCGTCATTTGCGAGACGAAGAACAGCGGCAAGTTGTTGTTCGTTAGCGGGCTCGAGGACAAGACGAGGTTGAACGCCGCAAACTGCGTCGGCCACAGTGGCAGCGCGGATCGAATCCGCGGCCAGATTCGCGCGGAATTCGTGTTCGATATCGAGCGGAGTCGTCGGCATTCGAGAGACTCAGTACA